>Ga0224514_10000534_pt1 | contig 10821 bp, 7 predicted proteins | sample SF_May12_sed_USG_3_FD_169107 | JGI IMG/M metagenome (GOLD analysis project Ga0224514, IMG submission 169107) | Sediment microbial communities from San Francisco Bay, California, United States - SF_May12_sed_USGS_24 | ecosystem: Environmental > Aquatic > Marine > Sediment | place: USA: California...
CCGTTGGCAGCCACCCGGCTATCGGTCCTGTCCGACGGCAACCTTGCCGGCTGGGAGAGCAAGAGTTTCTCAGGTGAAACTGCGTACAGCACAAGTGAACATGACGGCCAGCGCTGCGTACAGGCCCTCGCTCAGGGAACCGCATCGGGGATGTTCAGGGAGATGGAAGTGGACCTGGCGAAGACACCCTATCTGAACTGGCACTGGCGCGTCGACAATATCTATAACAATGACGGGGAGCAGAGCAAGGCAGGCGATGATTACCCCGCCCGCATATACGTGGTGAAGTCCGGCGGCGCACTGTTCTGGAAAACCCGGGTGGTGAGTTACGTCTGGTCAAGCCATCAGCCGATCAATACACGCTGGCCCAATGCCTACACCGACAAGGCACATATGATAGCCGTGCGTAGTGGACAACCGGAGACCGGGCGATGGCTGGTCGAGAAACGCAACGTGCGCGATGACTTCATGCAGGCCTATGGCAAGGACATTACAACCATACATGCCGTGGCTTTCATGAGCGATGCCGACAACACCGGGCTCAGCGCATCGGCCTGTTACGGAGATATCTTCTTTTCCAGCGAATAGTGGCCCGTTATTTCTGGCCAGGCCTGCCTCTTAAAAGCAGCTGAATTTTCTGTCAACCGGAACCGGCTACATGACCTCGTCACGCGTGTGCCACTCGCCGTGCTGCGCCTCGATGGCCGAGCGATGCGCCTTGATATCGCCGGCAAGCGCCTTCTCGATCACCTGCTCCACTGCCTGCGCCGTTTCCACACGCTGCAGGAATACATAATCCGCACCCGCCTCATACAATGCACGGCTATCAGACAGCTCGATAGCATTGGCAATGATGATCGCATCAGGATTCACATGGCGCGCCGCATGAACGATCTTTAGATTTGTCGTCCCCTTCAGCACATCATCCGGAATCGTACACACAATCACCTGCGCCTTGTCCACGCCTGAGTGGTGCAGGGTTTCGGCATTGCAGAGGTCACCGTATTTGACGGTTGGGCCAAGCGCGGCAATCTTTGGATGCAGGTTCACGTTGAAGTCCACCACCAGCGTCCTGCTCAACAGCTCGGGGTTATGCTTGTTCAGCTCAAATAACAGGGACGAGGCAATACGATGGAAACCAAGCAATGCAAGGCTGTAGGACTCATCCGCCTCCGCCTCGGCACAGGACGGATCCCTGAAACCCAGTCGTCCCAGCAGGCCTGACAGGCTGTCGTGAATTGCATCCGCCTTGCGGAACAGCGCCGGCGTCAGCAGCGCAGTGATAACAAAGGCAAAAATGATTGAGCTGTTCAGATCATTCGAGATATGTCCCAACTGCACACCGATAAAGCCTATGACCAGGCTGAACTCGGATATCTGGCCCAGTCGAACCGAGGTGACCATGGCGTTGCGTCGGTCAAGGCCGGTAAAGTAGAGCACGGGAAAGAAAATCAGGTAGCGAGCCAGCAATGCGGTAGCTGCCAGAATAATCGCCAGCAGCACGATATCAACGCCATTCGGCACCGGAATGCTCATACCCAGACCGACAAAGAACAGGGTAACAAAGAAGTCCTTCACGACACTGACCTTGCTTACGATATCCGTGCTGTATGGCAGACTGGCAATGGTAGCGCCTGCGATCAGTGCGCCCATCTCGGCACCAACGCTCAGGTGAAAATCAACACTGAAAAGCGCACCTGTAATGGCATCGAGATTGACACCCAGCAGCACGACCAGGAAACACCAGGAGATGGACGAGGCAAACACCATCTCGGGTTTCTTGGCAACCCATTTAAATCCGATAGGGATGATGTATTTCGCAATCAGGCCAGCCAGTAACGCCAGTGTGGCAATCCCCACAAATGACAACAGTATGGGTGTGGGGTCCGGCGCATTAAAGTTTGGCTGGATGGCAATGACGCCGATCGCCCAGATATCCTGAAAAATCAGCAGGCCCAGTGCCACCCTCCCGACCTCGGTGTCCAGCTGGAAGGTTTCCTGGAACAGCTTCACGACCAGCAGTGTCGAAGATGCCGCAAGCACAAAACCGATATAGATGGGCGCATAATCAGCAGACAGTAATTCACCCCCGAGCCCGAACCAGATCAACAGCTTGGTGATCGCCACACCAAACAGTACGCACAGCGGGTATTGCAACAAGCCGGAAACAATCAGGACACGCCCGCTAGCCAGCAGCTTGCGAACGTCAATTTCGAGGCCAATCAGGTACAGCAGCAGGATAAGACCGAGCTCCGAGATCGTCCCGATATTGGCGGGATCTGTCACCATCTCGGCGCCAATCGGACCGACCAGCACACCGGCCACCAGGAAGGCGGCAATCTCCGGGATCTTCAACCGGGTAAAGACGATCGCCAGTACCCCTGCCAGCATGATGCAGATACCAATATCCCGCACCAGTGACGACAGGCCATCACCCGAAGCCAGCACAGCAGCCGGGTATAACGCCAGCAGGCACCCGGCACCCAACAATCGGGAGAATAATGTTCCAGTCATGGAGCAGTCACTATGGTTATGTATTACAGCACAAAGAATGTGTGATTATGTCAGAAGCGCATCATTGATCAAGTCAGCCCGCCATCTTGATCACAAGCAAAGAGTTGAATTGCATCAAATTAGACCCGGTATTACGAGTTGCGTCCTGGTAGTGACCGGAATGGTTATAAACCAAGCTCAGCCTCCAGGGCATCTGCCTCTTCCTTGAAACTCTTTTTCTCCGCTTCTGTTTTTATCATCTTTTCCCGGGCCTGCTTCATCTGTTCCGCCCTGGATGCCATTTCATCCTTTGCCTTTTCCTGTTCTGCGCGCTGGCGCTCCTGTTCTGCCTTTAGTACAGCCTGAATGGCATCTCTGGCAGATGCTGCTTTCGTGGCCAGTTTGTTCCACCCGCCAAACTCGTAGTAAGCAATCGCGCTTTCATAAAATTCATCACGGGCCCCGAGACTGAGCCTGGTGTCACTTGCTTTTTCCAGCATAACGTCGCCGCGTTTGCGGGCACGTAGTGACGTCGGTCTGGATTGCATATTGTCGTAGTGCTCGAGGTTCCATGTACGTGCCTCGCGTAACAGTAATTTTGATTCGCGTACGCGTTGTTGTATCAGCAGAGTCTCTTTCCGGTAGGCCGTATTGATATCGACACCCGTAATGGCGCTGGCCAAGTCCCCGGCGCCACCCATTGCATTGGCAGCCGCAGTCTCTTGCTCGCTCGCTGGTCGGTTGAATGCCTTGCCTTCTTCTGCCAGGGTAGCCTGGTGTTTGCGCCTGGCCTGCTGGCTGAGTGGTCCAGCCGCGTCCCGGCAGGCCTTTGCAATGTCCTCCTCTTCCGGGAGCATAAACACACCGTATTGCTGCTCCGCCTCGATACGGCTGGAAATACCCTCTATTGTCCGGATGGACTGTACAAAGCGCGTCGCTGAATATGTGCTGACAACGTCCACGAGGCCGTCACTACCATGGTCTGCTGCCGTAACATACAGTTCTGGTGTCGGTGCCAGGCGCTGCAGTGCGAGCTTCGCGTTAAACCAGCGGCGCGCAGACGGTTCGCCGAGACACTTGACAGAGATGTCGCTCTCGGCGCCGCCCCGGTATACGGCTGACAAGGCTTTACCCATGGCGGCCTCTGCATCATTCGTTTTTCGGGCCGCCAGTGCCTGTTCCGCCTGGTCGAGTTGAGTGTAGAACTTTGTTTTTCTGTCGGCGGGCATTTCATCCCGGCAATACTCGGCAAATGATCGCGCCGACACGTCCCCGTCCCACTGGCCTGTGCTTGTGTTGAAATCCGCACGCACACTAACGGTTGTGATCATGGCTGCGATAGCCGGCAGTATTGACCAAATTTGAGGCGATCTGATCATAAGCCCCCTCCATGCTGTAATTCTCGTAAGTGGCCTGAATTCAGCGGATTAGGCTGAACGCAGGTCAGTCGTGGTTTTTCTGGAATGTCCTGCTTACATTGTCTGTATACGCCTCGACTGCTATTCTGTAAACGGCTGTTATCCAACAGGGGGGGCATCCAATGACTAGAATCAATGGCATAAAGACCGTCGTGTTTGCGGCGGGTTTAACGATGGCGGGGGTAGCCCAGGCATTCGTCGGCAGCATGGCTGTCGGCCTTGGCGAAATGAATGATGATGTTGGCCGGATAAATACATCCTTTGCTGCTGATGCGAATTTCGAAACGGAGGAAATGACAGCCAGGACACGTATCTTCTACAAGCCGGGCAAGGTCCGTGACGAGATCAAAATGGATGGCCAGGAAATGGTGATGATCCGGCGATTCGATCTGAACAAGTTCTGGATGATCATGGGCCAGGGTATGTACATGGATATCGACCCGGAACAAGGCAACGATCAGGCGCCACAGTACAAGTTGATCTCCAGAGAAGTCATTGGCCCTGAAACCGTAAACGGAATCCCGACAACAAAGTACAAGTCGGTATATGAGTCAAGTGATGGCAAGTTCGGTGGTTTTACCTGGTTTACGGACGACAATATCGCGGTCAAGGGTTTCCTTGTTCATAAAACAAAGGGCGAAAAGCAGCGATTCAAGTTCGAGTTCACGAGTCTCAAGCGCGGTGCACAGGGCGATTCGCTGTTCGAGATTCCTCCCGGGTACAAGAAGTTCAACATGGGCGGCATGCCAGGCATGGGGATGATGCAACCCGGGGCAGCACCTTATGACTACTACGGTGCACCTGCCGCCGGACAACGAACCCAGCCGGCGGGAAGTAACAATGGTGCTGTGCTGGATGAGTATGCCAGTGAAGCGCAGAGAACAGCAGAAGAATCGGCGAAGCGCGAAACCATGCGCGAGGTTCAGGACTCGATCAGAAAGGGTATAGGCAATTTATTCGGTCGCTAGGCACGTGTTATGGCTGAGTGGTAACAGGTCCTCAACTGAGAGGGGAAGATAATCCGGATGAAAAGCTTGAATTGGGCCCTGGTTGCGGTCGTGATGCTTGCCGGTATCGGGTGTGAGGGTCAGAGTCCACAGGATGAAAGGCCTGGGGTGGCTCAGTCCGAGAATAATTTTGGCAGCCAGCCCCTGACGCTCGACTACGGGGCTAAAAAGGCGATTGATGGCTACCGGAGATTCGAGGGAGCTTGTCCCACTTTCCCCTACAATCTGCAATACCCTGCTGACTGGGAAGTGCAGGCATCCAGGGGCGTGTCAATCAGCAAGACACGAAGCAACGACACCAGGTTCATTGTCAGTATCCGGCAGGATCATGGCGCCGACCATGCCGGGAGGTTTGAAACTACCATGCTGGGCCAGGGCGCTGAAGAAGCGGGTCATATTGAAGTGGGTGGCCACAAAGTAAGGGTGCTCAGTAAAGGTGAAAGATACATCCTGCACACGCCCCATGGCCCCGGCGCACTTTTTCATCAACTTGATGCAACGTCCAGTCTTGGCGCGGAAGAAACATTAAAGATACTGGACACGCTAGAACCTCTCGAGGACTGCTGACGCGGCAAGATGAGCTACCAGAGCAAAGTGACTGCTATATATCTGTGACCCCGTTAATTCCTTGTTTGTAGTCCTTCATTCCCTGTTTACCGTTGGGTCACTTCCGGTTTAAAGCACCGCACGGGATCAGGAATTCAATGGCCGCACGCCCATGGCGTTTGCTGGAAAGTGTGCCGGCGCCGGTCCAGACCCCGATCTTCGGATCATAATTCATATTCACGCTGAAGTCCGTGATCTGCTCTCCGGGCGTTCGGGGACCGCCTGCATCCCATGCGCCCAGCGGACGGCACTTGCGGCCATCCAGGGGATCGCATTCGCCGGAATAAACGGTCGCGTCGATACCTGCCTCGCCCCAGGCCACGCGGGTGGATCCCCTGGGCGCGTAAATGGAGAAACCGATGCTGCGGGAATGCTCAACGGGCTGCACGGTGACACCTGCTGCGTTGCAAATGCCACGATTGATTTCGAACACTTCTCCATTGAGCCGGACCCAGCCACTGCCTTGTTCCCGCAGTTTGACCTTGAGCATGATGTCTCGTAATTCAGACTTCGATGCCGTCCGGGCAATATTTGCAACGACAATGTCGTATTCAGCACCCACCCGGTCGACGGCCTCGTCACGAAAGACATTCCGGTTCGGTGATGCCGCCTTATCATAACGGCGCCCATCGACGATGAGATGGAGATCCTCATGATCGCCTGCAAGGCTGATCTCCACTTTCAGCGGTTTACCCGCCCCGGTCGGTCTCGGCTTCACCCGCAAGTGAAATGCGGTGCCAGCGACTTCCTTCACGGTGCTGCGAAACTTTTCCTCGTGCACGGTTTTGTCAGGTGGCAAGGTGGCCTGGATTTCGTCCACCGAGCCAAAATATCCCTTTTGAATATCCAGGCCTGAGAAGAAATCGGGAAGCTGTTTATAAAGACCACCATGCTTGCCAAGCGCGCGGTCAACTCCATCGAGGCCGTTGTTGGTGTCGAGATCCTCTCCAAAAACTTCCTGGAAGTATCCGATCGTGGAAGGTGAATTGATGGCTCGGCCCATCTTGTGCCAGAAAAACCAGGTTCTATAGGCATCATCCTCATTGGGCGGCTTATGGAGCGGGTGATCGAAAGAACCTCTAGGCTTCATTGCCACACGCAACTCGGACTCGAATTCGTCGGCGTAGGCCCTTAATACCGCGTCGGCCGTACCCTCCCATATCCAGTCTCTTCCCGATTTGCTGATGACATGGTAATTATTCTGAACGGCATGAAAGAGCTCGTGCACAGGTGTGAACGTATTACTTTTCTCTACCCTGAAGTCCGGGGTCTCGTGGGTCTCACCTTCCTCTCCCATCGCGAAATAGACATCGCTGCGCAGGTACAGCTCATCGTCTGTCGGGAAATAAACGCCAATAGATTCGGTATCATCTGAATTTTTCTTATCCGAGACTTCAGCCAGGTAATGCATCCTGCGATGGGCGCCAGGGGCATCACTCTCCGGCCTCTCTCTTTTCTGCACACGGGGCGCGCCGAAACCCAGGCCGTCGAGCCAAACGCTCGCATGTTCCAGCAGGTCTTTGTAAATCTCATCGGCGGGAGTACAGGGATCGGGGTCAATACAGTCGACCGTCCAACGCGTCCAGGGCCATTCACCTGCGGCGAGATTCAGGGGGCTGGAAAGCAGCACCAGGGCCAGGAAAGGTGTTTTGGCAGACTTCAATGACACACGTCCTTGTAACATATTCAAAGGAAGGAGGAAAATCAGGGTCAGAGTAAATATTCCTGATTTTTCCCGGTTGTGGCTTTAGGTTTTGGGCCTCGATTGAGGTGATTCTGGAAACGCCCAGGAAAACGTATCCGACCCCTCCTTTGGACGGCAGTGGGTGCCGAGTCTTTCAGATGCTTTGCACAAAGCTGAGCAGTCGGCTTGCTGACTATGGAGCAGGGAGGCGCCCCAAAATTATGAAATAAGCAGCAGGCTGTATTAGCTCAGCCTGGATCGCTGGACAAAACGTATAGAAACTCATTAGGCGAACGCCCGGGAACGGCTGCCAGCTTTATTTGCGGGGGACGCTGATTTTTATCCAGTTCCCGGCAATGGCAGGCTTATAATAATAGGCCTTATGATTAAAAGAACCTTTCAATGGGCTGCCAATATTGGCGCAGACCCGAATGATGATGACGACATTCGACTGCGTAAATCATTACTGGTAGTTTGCGCCTTGCCGTTTGTGTTTGCCGGCGCAGTGTGGGGAGCAATATATATTGTGTTCGGCGAACTACTGGCCGGCACGATCCCGCTATCCTATTCATTCGTGTCATTGCTCAGTATCGTGCACTTTGGCATGACACGCCGTTATTATTTCTTCCGCTTCAGTCAACTGACACTGATTCTGCTACTTCCATTCCTGCTGATGATATCTCTCGGTGGTTTTATCAGCGGGAGTGCTGTCATCTTGTGGGCACTGATCTGTCCACTGGGTGCCTTGTTCTTTGACGAACCACGGCACGCGCCACGCTGGTTTCTCGCATTTATCTGCCTGGTTATTATCAGCGGCTTTCTGCAACCTTATGTCGGGAGCGCCAACAACCTATCCCAGGCAATGATTATTTTCTTTTTTGCCATCAACCTGACCGGGGTTGGTTCAATCGTATTCCTGATGGCATATTTCTTCGTCGGCCAGAAAAATCTGTTCCAGGAAAAATCCGAGACATTATTACTGAATATTCTGCCAAAAGAGATTGTCGCAATATTGAGAGATGAGCCACGCACCATCGCCGATCACTTTGATGGCGCCAGCATCCTGTTTGCCGACGTAGTCAACTTCACACCCATGTCAGCCACCATGACGCCAACCGAACTAGTGGAATTACTGAACCAGGTGTTCTCGGATTTCGACTTACTCGTTGAAAAATACGGACTGGAAAAAATAAAGACCATCGGCGACTGCTACATGGTGGCCTCGGGTGTGCCGCGCCCGCGCCATGATCATGCACAGGCACTGACAGCACTGGCCATTGATATGCGCGATTATGTAGACAGGCATGAATACAATGGACACAAACTGACCTTTCGCATCGGCATCAACTCCGGTCCGGTCGTCGCCGGCGTCATTGGAAGGAAAAAATTTATTTATGACCTGTGGGGTGACGCTGTTAACACAGCCAGTCGCATGGAATCACATGGCCATAGCGGCATTATCCAGATAACCCGTGACACCCATGAACTGGTCAAGAATGATTTTGTATGCAAACCGCAGGGGACCGTTAACGTCAAGGGTAAAGGTAATATGGAGGTGTGGCATGTCACGGGACTTCTTAACGACTCTGCCGGTCACTGGTGTGCGGAACCAGAACAAGGCACCCCGCAAGGCGTCATACAGTAGTTGCACATTTGCGGCTGGCTAATTCTTAATTTAATGAACAAAATTGAATAATATTTCACACCACCTTCAAGGCATCCACAGAACGAGCGGGAACGGCCAGAACCGGACGCTCGCCACAAACAAAAACGGCTCCCTAGGGAGCCGTTTTTGTGAATAGATCAAATATCAGCTCATCTGCCGCCACGCACTACACGACCAGATTTGCCGGCATCCCTAATCGTTAGTTCGAGCGAGGTGGCCGCGTCAGGCACTATCGCATCTTTTCCTTCATCTGTTATAAGCCCATCAGCCATAAAGGCTTCAAAAGACTGGGCTACACATTTCACATATGCGCCATGATTCTTCCAGCTGTTCTGCGCAGGACAGATCTGGGAAATTGAGCAGCCCTCACTATTTGCTACTGCACCTGACCGGGTGTTGAGGCATTGATCACTTGCATCAGTAACCTGGTCACCATCAGCGTCCAGACCACAGGCGTCGCCTTCTCCATCCATGTCAGAGTCTGCCTGATCCGTATTTGGCGTGAGAGGACAATTGTCAGGAGTAGAATCATTGACTCCGTCATTATCGTCATCAACATCGCAGGCATTACCCTGACCATCTGCGTCGGTATCTGTCTGGTCTGGATTGCCAGCGAGCGGGCAATTGTCAACATCAGCACAGAAGCCATCACCGTCAGCATCGTTGTCCGGATCAACGGGGCAAATGTCACATGCATCTCCGACACTATCGCCATCCCCATCTGCCTGTCCAGAATTAGGATGTGACGGGCAGTTGTCAGACGCATCGGTCCACTCATCGCCATCACTATCGATATCGGTATTGCAAGCATCACCGATGCCGTCATTATCGGTATCCTCCTGACCGGGATTATCTGCAAGCGGGCAGTTATCCACTTCACCGCAAACTCCATCGCCATCAACATCATTGACCGGATCTAACGGGCATCCGTCACAGGCGTCACCAGCCACGTCACCATCCGAGTTTGATTGATCCGGGTTGTGGGCTGCTGGACAATTGTCCGTCTCGTCTGGTACACCGTCACCATCGATATCGGCTAGCTGTCCATTGCGAACAAAAAGCATATCCCAGGTTTCGCCGTTGTATACATTGGTTACTTTCTCGGCTACCAGATCATTCCCATCACAATGATCAAAAAAGGGATCAAAGAATTGCGCGGCACAGAGACAGGGGCTTCCTGCATGGTCTGCATAACAAGCACTATTTGGCGGCTCCGACCATCCAGGCGATGCGAATTTGCTTGCAGGTGGGCGAAGACTGAACTCTGCATCCGATGCAAATCGCCAGTCTCCGGCCGCAAGGGATGGTGAGGGTTGGCTACATCCTCCAGAGCATGGCGATGCCCACACCCATTCAAGGCCATTGTACTTAACAATAAGTTCATCAGGCACCGTTGGTAAGGCTGCATTAGCTACTTGTCCAATGATCGAAATCAGTGACAGGCTGGCAGCCAGCGTTACATTCAAAAAGAATTGTTTCTTCATTTCTTTAGCTCTCTTTGGTGTTATCAGCCCGTAATGTGACTGAGTTCTCAGGAGACAGCGTTACACACCGGAGGCATAAGAAATGTGATTGAGTTCACACTCGCCAGCGTTACACCCTGGAAGCAGAAGATGATTACGCGTGACAAATTTGAGTCACGATAAAGACAGCCGGATGCTTGTACCGTGTAACAACTTGAGATCAGCGATAACCGCTTTGGGTCGGTTCCTGTCGTTAAGTCATTGTGTATATAAGCAGCGACTTAACGGCAGCTTTGGGTCGCAAGCTGCCGTTTAGCAGAAAACTTAGTAGCTTACCCTGTGAAGGTCCGAGAACGACGGTGATCTCAACCGGTCGACGCAACACTTTATCTTTATTAAGAAAAGATGGAGTGTTGAGAGATGGTATACAGAACCCGAATCAACTACACAGCCGAACAGAAAGCGGAGATGTGGGATCGCTGGC
>Ga0224514_10000536_pt1 | contig 10800 bp, 5 predicted proteins | sample SF_May12_sed_USG_3_FD_169107 | JGI IMG/M metagenome (GOLD analysis project Ga0224514, IMG submission 169107) | Sediment microbial communities from San Francisco Bay, California, United States - SF_May12_sed_USGS_24 | ecosystem: Environmental > Aquatic > Marine > Sediment | place: USA: California...
CCTACGAAGTGCCTGATAATCTCAATTACGATTTTATGAAGGAGTATTCGTCAATATTGAGTCTCCCCCTTATTCATTACGGTATTATCTTTCCCCTGGCTGTGGCGGGAATACTCTTTTCCCTTACCCGCTGGCACAGATATCTCCTTTTATACCTTATAATATTATCCTATGTTATTTTCCTTATGCTTTTTTTCATTACTTCCCGTTACAGGATTCCCATTGCGCCCTACCTGATTCTCTTTGCCTCTTTTGCCCTTTTTTCTTTAGTCCGCTTTGCGAAGGAAAGAAATTACAATGCCATCGTATTGTTTTTCCTTATTTTTATCTTTGCTTTCCTCTTTTCCAATATCGTTCCGGAAGAAGAAAAAAAGCGATTTGAAGCCCAGTCTCACGACTCACTGGGAAGCGCCTACTATCAGGCAAATGAACGGGATGCCGCCACAAGAGAATTTGAATACGCAATCTTCCTGCTGCCGGCAAACCCAGGAATCAGCAATAACCTTGCCTGGGTTTATGCGGAGTCAGGCAGCAATCTGGAAAAAGCCGGAGAATTATCCAGGTTTGCAGTAAGGACTCAGCCAAAAAATGTGGAATTCCTCAACACACTTGCCTTTGTCTATTTCAAAATGGGAAGGTTGAAAGAATCGAAAGCGCTTCTTAAAAAAGCCCTGGCGCTGGAGCCGGAAAATGCGCGCGTCAGGAAGAGGCTCAAAAATCTGAAAAAGGGGCGTTTCCTATAGAAAGAAAACAGCTTTGCAGGGGCCAGGCGCATCCTTTTGGATTATGCGTGCTGAAACCGTTATGATTAACAAAAAAACGCTTTACTTCTCAAGCAGTTCAATGATTTCTTTAAAGCCTCTCTTTTTAGCCATATGAAGGGCCTTTTCACCCTTCCTGTTCGCCACATGGGCATTGGCGCCCGACTGGAGCAATATTTTTACAATCTTTGTCATTCCTTCGGCAGCGGCAAGCATTAAAGCCGTATCACCGGCCTTATTTACATCATTTATGCGGGAACCGCCTTCAATAAGGGCCTTAACCATTTCTTCATTACCATTCTCGGAAGCAAGCATGAGGGGCGTATAACCATCGGAATCAACAATATGGACATTAGCGCCCTTTTTGAGCAGAATGTCCACAACTTTCGACTGCCCTTTCCTTGCAGCCATAACAAGCGGTGTTTCGCCGCTCTGGTTTTGATGGTCAATGTCGGCACCGCTATTGATAAGCGCCTTTACTGTATTACCGTGTCCGCGATGGGCTGAAATGGAAAGGGCCGTATTTCCATGGCTATTGCTATCGTCTGCCTGCAAACCCTTATCAATCAGGATTATAGCAATATCCCTATGTCCCCACATGGCAGCCAATATGAGTAAGGAATCATCGAGGGAACCTCTGATACCCCTGTCCGCCCCCTTATTGAGGAGTACATTTACCGTTTTGGCATGTCCTTTTCTAACAGCATACCAAAGGGCCGTATATTTATTCTCATCACTATTATCAACGCCGGCACCCTTGTCTATTAAAAGAGCGGCCGCCTTCGCTTGTCCTGCCCCGGAGGCGGCTATGAGCGGTGATATACCAACACTGTTTTTACTGTTTATATCACTTCCGTATTTCAACAGTAATTTGACAATTTTTACATGCCCTTGCCGTGACGCCTCAATTAAGGGCGTGTCACCATACCTGTTTTTTGCCTCGGCGTTTGCCTTTTTTTTCAGGAGAAATTTGACAACTTTATAGCGCCCCCCGGAAACGGCTTTCATTAGAACCGTATTGCCGAAATTATCGCTTGCCTCTGTTGACCCGCCCTCTTTCAGTAACTTTTTGACTTTCTTTAACTCACCTTTTAGCGAAGCATCGAGCAGATCAAGGTTCGTTTCTGATGCAGCGGCCAGGGCGGCAATGAGGCATAACAACAAGGCGATCACCCCTCCAATGCCATAATTGATCTTTTTCATATCCCCTCCTTTATGAAATGATATAAAAATGGTTTTCTCCTACTTCCCCATCATCTTCTTAAAGTCTGTTCCAGAGTCTACTCCAAAAGTCTGGTGGCTCTTTTCTACCATGAGATCAACACCCCAGAAGGTTATAAAAACAGCAACCATTGCAAGGATAAGAAGCCATGCAAGCTTTCTACCCTTCCATCCCAGAGTGACTCTCAAATGAATGGCGACACCATAAATAAGCCAGGTCGTCAAAGACCAGATCTCTACGGGATCCCAGTTCCAGTATTTTCCCCACAGTTCCTTTGCCCAAATAGAACCGGCGGCAATCTGAATGGCCATAGGGATAAAGCCATAGATGACAAATTTAAACATCATCTCTTCTATGACGGGAAGCGCGGGGAAGCGTTCATAAAAAGCGCTCTTTATCCCCTTTTTTTCCTTGCTCTCCTTAAGAAGATAAACGATACCGAGACCACAGGCAATAGCAAAGGCGCCAAATGCAAGCTGGGCGAAAAGAACGTGGATGACAAGCCAGCTGCTTTTTAATGAGACAGCAAGGGGGAGCTGTACAGGATTGCGCATGAGGCCATAACCGAGAAAAACGAGGACAACGGGCACACTGACAAGAGCAAGACCTTTAATTGGACCTTTTCTTTTGAAATAAAGGAAAACCGTAAAGGCCATAATGAACCAGCTCTGGACAAGAACATTTTCAAAATCACCGCTGCCGGGGAAATAGCCTGTCCTCAGCCATCTTAAGACAAATTCCCCCGTATGAGCTATAAAAGCAGGAATGATAAACCATCCCGCCCAGGCAAGCAGCTTCTCCTTCTTAAAAACAAAAGCCGTGAGCAGCAAAATTGTAGCGCCTGTATAACAGTATACACTGCCCCAGATAAGTATTGTTTCTAAGGTATCCATAATTTCCTTTCTTTACTAAACCCTTCGACAGGCTCAGGGAGACCTTTTTTTCAAAGATAATGGAGTAATCCGGTCATGCTGAGCCCTTCGACAAGCTCACGACAGGCCTTATCGAAGCATTTGTCTAATTTGAGCAACAACCCGTTAAGATTTTAGCAATGCAACAAGCTCCTCTTCTATTTTATCCAGCTCTTCTTCAAAAGAATAGGAGTGAAGGTCACTTTTACCAAGTATACGCAGGGAATCACCCTCAAAAGCCAGCTTTATCTCCTTGCGATAGAAAATAAGCCTCATAATCAGTCCCGTTATGGCAAGGATAAAACCTGCAATCAGCGGGAGCGGGCCCCGCTCCCTGATTATCATAAATTCACCCCAGAGTCTTAAATCGGCAAAAACAAGCCTGTATTTGTCAAAGCTGATGGACTGGCCCGGCTGGATCGTCTTTTCAGCCAGCCTGACAATATCTTTTCTCACAATAATATGAAAGGCCGGGTTATTGATTTCATGGGACTTGCTCGTCTCCATCCCCTCTTCAACGACATAATCAGGAAAAAACCAGACTTCATAAACCAGCGTCGGCGTTTTTTCGAGAAAGAACCTGTCCTCCCGTCCTTCAAGAACATTGAGACTCACCCAGGCACCGTCCAGTTCCGTCTCTTTTTCCTTATCGTAAAGAATAAAAAGCGGTGACACACCGGCATTATTGGAAAGAATAGTAAAAACCCCTTTCTTGAGGGGCCTGTTGATACCGATAATAGCTTTTTCATTCCCATTAGCGGGAGACAGGTTAAGGGTCATATCAAGGTCAGCCCGTCTGTTTCCCTCGTAAGACATACTTACCTTTTCCAGTAAGAAATTTAATCCGGAAAAATCCGGCTCAAGGGAAGGTTTTCGTACTATTTTCTTAAACTGTCTTAAATTTCCGGTAAAAGCCTCCCCTTCCGTAAGCACAACATAGCCGGAAAAGCGGCTGTAAAAGAATAGAAGCGCTCCGGCGAGGATAAGAAGGAAACTGAGATGAAAAAGCAGGAACCCGAAAACGGCAAAACGGTTTTTTACGGCAATCATCCTTCTCTCATCATCGGAAAAAAGCGTAAACCAACCTTTCTTTTTAAAATATTCATCAAAGGGCCCACCCCGCTGTAAACCTTTTTTATTCTTGATAGCAAGGTGCCGTCCCCCTGCCGAGCGCCCTGGATCTTCAGTGTTAAAATGAGGAAAGGCATCTTTACCAATATAGGCCCTTTTAATAAGAATGGGGATCCTGTCAATAGTTACTGCCAGGAGATTGATAAAAAAGAGGGCAAGGGCAAAGAGCGTTAACGGGGAAAGGTAAATATCGGTAAAACCGATGTAATCGATAAAATGATAAAGATAGGGAACAGAATCGAGCCAGGCGTCATATTCAAGTTTTGAATCAAAGAAAAATTTCTGGGGTATGATAAGGCCGAGTCCATAGAGAATGACAAGGGCAATAAGAATATAAATTGTTGTGCGGGGTTTTTTAAACCACCTGTAAAAGCCTTTTAATTTTTCATTAATATTTACCGACATAATCAAAATAGTTTAAAAATTCATAACTGTCATTCCGGGCACGCCCGAACAAAGTGACAAGTACTCTTGGGGTAAAGCGAGGAATCTTGTCTTTTGAACTTCTAAAGATTTCTCCTCCTCCGTCGTCGAAATGACAGGCTTAATCAATTTCACCGGAGATCTCACAGGACCTCTTCCTTCTCCCATCAATCCACAACAGGACCACCCCGACAAGGAGAAACAAAAAAGCAACAGCAAGAACAGGCAGACCAAAATCTCTCACAATACTCACCTCAATCCAGTACCTTACTTCAGGAAAAGCCATTCGAATATTATCGAAGCGAATCTTTTCGTCAGTCCTGATCAGGCCGTTATAGACAATGTCCTTATTTCTGGCAATACGGAGATTAAAAACGGGCTTTTTTAATTCTGCCGATTTGGAAGCAGCCTTTCCATCGACATCAACAAAATCGGGGAAGCATTGCAGATAAAGCACATAGCCGAGGAAATAGAACTCAAAACTATCTTCCTTGCCGGGAGGGTAGAGTTTTTTATAAAGATAATTGGATTCCACTTCCTTTTCTTCATTATCGAGGAGAACATACCTGGGCGCATAACCGAAATCGCTAATGGATACAAAGGACCAGTCAGTGAAAAAAGGCATTTTGGAACTGAAGGTCTTATATACAAGGCCCTTCGAGGTTCGGCTCTGGTAAATAATATCAGCAGTCACCTTATCAAGTTTATTAACTGTAGACGCCGGATAGGGAGTAATTTTCTTTATCGTTACACCCATATGAGCAAATTTAGCCTTTTTTCCCAGGTAAACCGTTTGAGGAAGATAATCCTTTTTGAAACCATTAAAGGTCTGGCCCTGCATTCGAACAAACTTTCCTTCAAAACGGCTATAATTACTTACCCATAAGGATGTACAAAGGAGAATAATGGCAAACTGAAAGAATAAACCACCTAACCTGATAATGCCCCGGCTGTGTCGAATAAGAATTACACTTTGGATGAAGGCGTACAGAAAAAAAAAGAGGCTTAAAATCAGGGCGGCAGTCGAATGAAATATTTCCCTGTAGCCGGCCGGTTCAAAACGGAAGATGGCTGCTTTTTCTGCAATTATAAAAAAAACCAGCGTGAGTATGAGGAAATAAAGGGCTTCTTTTCCTGTAAAATTTGATAAAGAATTCTTCATCATCATTATAATACGGATTGCCGGTTAAGTTGCGGCACCTCTTCGCCGGGCGAATACAGGTCTGCATCATAAATGACCCACATAATGCCACGATCATAAAAAGGTTCCTTTTTAAGTATGTAACGGACCTTAGCATGGGAGGCTTTTATGGAGGACAGGGGTTTTCTGCTTTCCGCCTCCTGCAAATTAACTGCCCACACTTCTTCCGTTTCGACGGCGGCAAGATCGGCTCTTAAGAATTCAATGTTCTTAACCTCATGACGGTCACGGTCAAAGACCATAACAAGGCCGTCTCTTTTTAGCATATTAATATCCTTAAAAAGTCGCCTTTTTAAAAGCGGCGCTGCAGGTATCTCTTCAAGCCCGGCAACGAGCCCGGCTGTATTATAAAAACTGGCACTGTTAATATTATACTGTTTGACGGCGCCTTCAATCTCCTCAATGTCACCTTTTATACCAAGACCGACATTAAACTTTAAGGCACTCGTCGCCGTCGGCCTGTTGACGGCAGCAGAAAGGACGAGGGCAACAAGAAAGGCACTCACAATTAGATAGGTTTTTTTCATCATCCCTTAATTAGTGTCTATCCGGAAACTATAATAAATTAAACTTTGTTTTCAATTCGGAAAGGAGGAATTTTTTGCAAGGTCAAGGAAATCAAGGATTTGCGCGGAAATGTACTACTGTACATGGCACAAGCAAAACCGAAGATTGACGCAGAGATTGCGAAAAAGCACCCTTTCCGGATGAAAACTAATTAAGCTTTAGATTCAAGGACATAGCATATAAGACGATAATAGCGGCAAAATTTATAATAAAGCAAGCCATTTTGCCTCAGTATTTCTAAAAATAAAAAAGGGGATTTCTCAATCCCCTTTCATTAAGTACAATTTTTACCGGCAGGACGCCAGGCAGAACTAATACTTGACCGGCCTTGCATAGTTGATGGTGGCAGCATTACCCGTCTTGGAACCGTTGCTGTGCTGCCCGCATGCAGTCCAGGAGGAAGATGCAGGGAGATAACAACCCGTATCACCTGTCTTTGGACCATTCCAGGCTGTATCGTCGGTTCCAGGCTGCCATGCATTCCATGCTCCGGGCATAAAACGGTACTTGGTAAATGAACCCGTACCACCATTGGGTGTATACTGCCCGTTATCACCGTCAGTAGCTGACCCACGGCCATGAATACGTCCGAAACCGTCGCCGGAATGACAAAGCAGGCAGGCAGGACCAAGGTAAGCGCCCTGGCTCACCTTTCCGCCAAAGTCACTTACATCAAACCAGCCACCACCATCGTCACTATGGTCTGTCCGGCTTACTGTCGCATCGTTTATTCCATTACCGGAGTATACGGCAGGGCTATGACACTTCCAGCAAACCATGGATTCACCGATATCAGTCGAGGCGGTGACATCATTTTTAGGAATAATGCCTTCCATTGCATAGTCTGTTGTGTAATCATTGGGGGTACCATTTTGGAGCATATACCAGGCATTGGTTGCACCATGAGCGTTAGACTCGGAAAGGTGACAGTCAGAGCAGTGCAGCGTCGCCGTCTCTTTGGCCACGTTGGCTACGGCACCGTTTCTATAGGAGTGGTTAGTCCATGCCAGCGTATCCCACTGGCCTGCGTTTGTATCGCTGTGTTTCGCACTGTATCTGGCGCCAAGAACGGCATGCTGAGAAGGATTACCGTTATAACCGGCACCTGATCCACCGGATCCGGCAAAGAACTGACTCTTTACATCGACAACCCTCGTTCTCGTTCCCATAAGGTCATTTCCATTTGTAACGGCGTCATTTGTATTAAAGGGCGTCAGATTCCTTGTTACGGAACCACCCGTATCAAGTCCGTCATTTGTGGAATTAACGGTAATGTCTGAAGCACCGTCTACATCGTGACAACCCATACAGAAGTTGTCCATCGCCGTCCGCATGGATTCATTAACGGCATTCTTGTTGAATTCGTAAGGCGCGGCAGCAATATTATCGACATTTCTGAGACTGACCATGCGGTCAGTCGACGTCGAGCCGTCATTATGATAGGTTGAACTTTTCCAGCCTGTACCGGCATTGATGGCAGTTACATCACCTTCAGCATGGCATACGGCACAGTCATAATTGGTGACTATCTCCGTTGCCGTTCCGTCACTTACGTGTCGACTCAGCTTGACAAAGTCTCCACCGGCGCCGACAATCTGTCTCGGGTTATAAACACCGGTTTGAGCCTGTCCGTGGCAGGTCTTGCAATCTCCGCCAAGGGGCGCCCATCCCGCTTTATGATCGTGGCAGCCAGTACAGTCCAGCCCGTTATTATGGGCCGGCATCGAATGATCCAACCTGTGGAAAGCGGTCCGGCTGTGGCAAACCTCGCAAACATTGGTATTGCCCGTATCGTCACCAAAACTGTTAGTGCCCGTATACTTGCTGAATATAACCGTTGATGCATTGACGAATGGATTAGGAATTCCGAGCGCATTGCTGCCACCGGTAAATATTTTATTATGGATCATTCCGATATTGTTGTCACCATGAGGGTCATGGCAATCGATACATTTCGGTATAAATCGCCAGGTCGTTACGTTATTGTAACCGGCATTCTGTATATTTGTGCGTGAGTGGTTCTGAATTCCCGTAATGGTAGCAAAGGCCCCCTGCAACTGGGCGCCGCTTCCATGACAGCCAAGGCAGAAGGTATCGGGATCTCCTGACCACAACGTCCTGAAGGCATTTGAGCCATCATTATGGTTAACCGTCGAATCATGGCAGTTTGTGCAAACCTTGTTCGCCGCCGGATTACCCGTATAATCATAGCTTCCTCCCGTCTTGCCGTGACCGCGGCCCGAAAATTCCGTCGTGTCAATTTTTGCAACAACTTTGGTTGCCGATGTGAGGTTGGTATAAGAAAAATCATCCACATCTCCCGTAGTAAGGTGGCAGGTATCGCAGGTCTGCGTAGCCACTGTACTGTACCAGTCGAACTTGGCTTCCGGTGCTCCACCATTATGACATGAGGCACAGACCGAGGTCGTACTCAGCGTACTCGTATCTTTAAAGGTTACGCTGGCATTGACATGGGTTGTATCAAGGTTCGATGCATGGCAGAAAAAGCAGTTAATGTTATTTGGTAATGTCAGGTGCTTTGCATGAGAACCCTGTGTCATATTTGTTTGTAATTCTTTGTGGCATGAACCACAGTAGACGGTGGCGCTATTTCCCCATGTGGGTGCAGCTACTGCACCCGTTGCCCCTGTCGCCATATTCGCACCGTGACAGTAGGCGGTGCAGGTGCCAGGCACAGGATTATTTGACTGGGCAAAACTTGCGCCTTTACTGTAACTTCCACCATTTTTTAATGCAGATGTAAACTGGATAAAGGTATTTCTGTGAGCGAGATTCGTTTCTCCCGTCGTCGTATTACCATGACATTCTACACAGAGAACACCCACTTTTTTAACATGTGTCGAATGAGAACCAAGCACAGCTCCTTCGGGGACATTTCTCGCCGAACCATCTTTTGGCGGATAATCATGGCAATCTGAGCAGAGAGTAACCTTATAAGGACTCAGAGGAGCGGCAGCAACTGTAATAGGACCATTGCTGTTCCATGTTCCCGAAGCTCCCACATCCGGCGAGGCAAGACCAATAGCCGTTACACTCGACCGGATCGTCTTCGCCTCAGCGCTACCGGCAAGATCATAGGTTATCCAGATGTATTTTGACCCGCCCGCATTAGTTACCGTCCTGCCACCTGCTGCGCTCGTATCAACGACAGTAGAAGCAGCAGTCCAGGCAGCTACCGTTGCCGTTCCATCGACACCGTTACCAAAGTCCGTATCACTATCGAAGTGGACTTTAAGATTAGTAAAATCGCCGGCGCCAGCCGTTCCAAGATCATCAACGGTAACAGAGATAATTTCACAACTGCCATCCTGTACATTATCGCAACTCACTGTAAGGTACTGCATCTGTACCTTGACTTCCGTCGCAGCTGCACTGACGGCTACTGGTGTATTTGCATTTACCGTCAAGGTATCTTTAGGAGTCGATGCAATCGTCATTGAGTTAGCGTTCCATGTTCCTATGGCGCCGCCATCAGGTGCTGCAACACTGACAGCAGTTATCTGTGAACGAATGGTTTTTCCGGCAGAGCCTCCGGCAAGATCATAGGTTATCCAGATGTATTTTGACCCGCCCGCATTGGTCACCGTTCTGCCCGCTACAGCACTTGTATCCACGGCAGTGGAAGTTCCATTCCAGGCAGCAACCGTTGCTGTACCGTCCACACCGTTACCGAAATTATTATCACTATCGAAGTGGACTTTTAGATTGGTAAAATCACCTGCCCCCGCCGTACCCGTATCATCAACGGTAACAGAAATAATTTCACAGCTTCCATCCTGAACATTGTCACAGCTTACGGTGAGATATTGCATTTCAAGATCTGTATCTCCTTCCGTTGCAACGGTAGCAACAGTCGTGTTGGCATTTACCGATAAAGTATCAGTCGGTGTCGATGAAATCGTTATGGGACCATTGCTGTTCCATGTTCCCGAAGGACCACTGTCAGGTGCGGCAACGCCAATAGCTGTTATACTGGACTGCACTTTTTTACCTGCTGAGCCTCCGGCGACATCATAAGTAATCCAGATATACTTTGCCCCCCCTGCGTTGGTCACAGTTCTACCCGCTGTAGTACTTGTATTAACAACAACAGGGGTCCCATCCCAGGCGGCTACCGTTGCCGTACCGTCTACACCATTGCCGAAATTATTATCACTATCAAAATGAACTTTAAGGTTTGTAAGATCTCCGGCCGCAACTGTACCAATATCATCAACGGTAACTGATGTGATCTCGCAACTGCCGTCATCAACATTATCACAGCTCACTGTCAGATATTGCATCTGCACATTGCTTTCACCTTCTGTGACAGCCGAAGCGACAGGCGTATTAGCGTCAACGGTAAGTGTATCACCCGACAGAGGGGGTGTATAGGTTATGGATACATCGTCCACCCAGAGCTGGTTTTGGGAGCCGTTCGTGTTCCCTGTTTTGGCAACTATGGTGACCCTCACATCGGTTATACCGTTGACAACGGTATAAGGAAAGGCCGTAGCCGTGCCATTTGTCAGGGAAGTCCAAACCTGATTATCAGTAGGTACTGCGCTAGACCTGGATCCATCC
>Ga0224514_10000537_pt1 | contig 10794 bp, 9 predicted proteins | sample SF_May12_sed_USG_3_FD_169107 | JGI IMG/M metagenome (GOLD analysis project Ga0224514, IMG submission 169107) | Sediment microbial communities from San Francisco Bay, California, United States - SF_May12_sed_USGS_24 | ecosystem: Environmental > Aquatic > Marine > Sediment | place: USA: California...
TGTTTAGATCGCCTGCAGCGACCGCTTCAAGATTTTAGATTTGTCCTTCGGACTCCCACCCTTCGGGCGGGTTCCCGGTTTCGCAATCTACAATCCACAAGCGTCCTTCTCTCCGAGCTGTAGGCTCTACGAGCCGGATGCCGGGCTACCGGGATTTTTTCTCCACATAGTCAAATTGGAGATGCAATCCATATGTATTAGTGTAAGCACTCAATTGCACTTAGACACCCGCAAACCGGCAAAGTTCCACAAATATGGTAATCCTTGCCATCCAACGAGGATGCTTCTAATATAATGCTCTTTCCAGGTATGTAAAGTTTTGAGTAAGGAAAGACCTCGACCTCACCTCGCCAGGATGGCCCCATATGGAAATCTGGCAATTCAACGACCCTGAACCCCTTCGTCCTTTTCTTCGGGTTCTGGAAAATCATGCCCCACATCTCGTCGATAGTGCCGGTCATCTTTTCGGGGCAGATCCAGCGCCACGTCGGGCGGATCTCATTTGTTTGGCCCAGGGCTTAGTGGACAGCTCCGCAAACGTACGTCAGGCAGTAAGGATTTTGATTTTCAGCCCTCCAGTGGAGGAGGAACTTGCCCATTTTCGCCGTTTAGTCCATTGGCTTCCGGACTGGCTGCCCCCCGCTTGGTATGAACACCAATCCTTGCGACCACTGGTAGCGGAACTGATTTCAGCTACAGATAGCCTACGAAATTGCCGCCCTTTAGCCGTAGTCCTGGAATACATACTGAAACGCCGTCTCTCCTCTTGGCGACAGGAAGCTAGCCTTCTTTCTGGCTCACTGAAGTCTTCAACTCGCAACCATCTCCTATCCAGATTGATCAACCGTTTGCCCTTTCCCCTTCAACCTGGCTTAAGAAGGCGGCTTCTTGAAAAACGAGATCTCTCGCCCGGACAGATCTGTGAGATCCTGGTCGCCGCCAACCGGCTCTCCCCAATGGGCACCCACAGGTATTGGCGGCGGATGGTATCGCTTCACGACCTAGCCAGTTCATCAATTCCGAGCCCATCCCAAAGCCGCCTTGAACCATTCTGCCACAAACCTGAAAGAGATCTACGAATTCTCTCCTGGGGTCAGCGTAGCCTAGAAGAAGTCGCTTTTTTGGAAAAATTGATTTCTTACCAAGCCAACGAACTTGTTGAGGTGTTTCGCCTTGCTAGGGAGGTGAGCCAACGGACCAAACGAGTGGTGTTGACCCTTCACAACGCCAGCCTCGGTGCTTCGAGCGGCTGGGGGGTTCCCTCTTTTGCTCAGCAGATGCCAGGGGAGGCTGCAGCAACCTTTTCTGCCCAGGTCAACTCTTTGCGGGAAAATTTTGCCGCCAGCCTCTCTGCTCCACCCCGGTCGTCGCCACGCTCCAACCTACATTGTCCTCAACAACAAATAGACAAGCTGTTCCTCCTCTGGGGGAAACGTCTGGTTCGGCCCGGACTGTTACAAAATATCTGGGCGCTGCGGGTAAGTCTAATTCTCAACGACTTACCTCTCGAGGAATGCGAATCAATATTCAGTGAAGCGCCGGAATTACTAGAGCATGCTGACCACCAAAGGCTGACCAGGGGAAAAGGGTTGGCCGTTACTCTTGTGCCACCAACCACCGCCCGCCAGCAGGTGCACGAAACTCTGCTTTGGTATCAGAAGAAGAAGGCGGGCCACGCCCGGCTAATCAGCTTGCTCTGGGCTCTCATTGAAGCTGGTGAAGAGTGGCTTCGCAGCGAACGCCTAGAGTCTCTCGTCCTGCCGATCATTGACAAGGTATTTATCTCTTCCCAGCGTGACCAGGATTTGGCCCATCTCCCTCTTTTCGTCCAACTCGTCAGCCGTATGGATCAAGCCCCTCTGTTCTTATTGATCGACGACACTCCCAGAGCCGCACACCCGAGTCTGCAGTTGGCAATTGACCACTGGCGTCAACAGCTCGACTTTCTTGGCCTGGGTGTTTATGCCAGCCAGGCGGACTCTGAAGAGGAGCCCCTCGAAACCATCCTAAGCCGCAGTTCTCGAGTCAATCTGTTTGCGCTACGTCCCCTGACTCAGGTGCACAATCCTCTGTCCCTTGACACCTTGCTCGCCAAAAGACCCCAAAGCTTCCTCAGCCCTGCAGAATACGATTCCTCCTGGAAGGATAACCTGCCGTTTCTTTACCATGGTACCCAGGTGGCGCCCTTCGCTGGTGCCTCGAAACGGGCTGAACAGTTCTCTCCCGCCTTGATCACCTCGGCAGGGCCAATGGCCTTTGGCAGCTACTATCGCCACAGACTTCGTCAGCTAGCTCTGGAGCGGTTGGGGTTCGCTAGAGAAAAAAGCCGAGCAGATGACAATCGCTCTTCTCTCCATCACCTTTGGCGTGAGTATGCCCAGCTGGCAAATCTGCTCTAACCCGGATATTTCATGAATCACGTGCTGCGACCACGGATATGGTCGTCCTTCCTGGCGTCCTCGGGTGTCGGCCCCTGCGACGTACCGCTCAGGTACGCCTCGGACCCAATCCCGCGATACCGCGGGACGGTTGCCAGGTGGCACACCCATCTTCGTGGTCTCGCCGACAGTAATTCATGAAATATCCGGGCTAAAGAGAGAATAACAACGCTTTCAGTTTCAGGAGATAAAGTTGGGGAGATGTGATGGAGAATTCTTACTGCTTACGCGCCATCCTTGAGAGCCACTGTGTTCAATTAGAGATTCTGTAGCAAGAGCTGTTTGCTTTCGATATTTAGATTTGCTGCCCAGTAGCCAGCGGAATTTCCCACATCAAACCCACTGCCTTCAAGAGCCACGGCCAACAACCCCTTTTCTTTGATGATGGCTTGCACAACAGGAACATCGTCCAGCTCACCCTCGATGTGGGGCCGCAACTTCTCAATGTAGTCAAAAAAGTGGGGCAAGAATATACTGCCGCCAAAATTTTTGAGTGCGCTTTCTCCTGCTGGGATGTGAAGGGGGGTGCTGTTTTTGTCAGAAAAGCGTCTAACGCTTACGATTTTTTTGCTCTCATCAGAGACGGCTTCTGTTTCAAGGATACCAACATTACCAAAACGTGAAGCCTGCTCAGCTTCCAAGCGAAGAGCCCCCAGCATGTCCCGCGGTTCACGAGAAAAGAAAGGTATCATTTGTGATACCACCGGAAGACCATCCAGCAGGATGTTGTCCGGCATCACCAGCGCGAAGGGTTCGTCGTCGATAAAATCCCGGCACAGACTCACAGCGTCTGCTACTCCGAGGGGGCTCGGCTGAATAAAAAAGCTAAATTTGCAGGCTCGCAGGAGCACTCTCAGGTGGGCATCCAGCTGGGGCGCAAGGAACTCGGTCGGCTCACCCAAGAGAAACTGACGGATGCTCTCTTTCGCAGGACTAATGACAACACCGATCTGGCGAATACCGCTGGCGGCCAATCCTTCTATTGCGTGGACTATCAGAGGCTTTGCTGCCACGGTCAGGAGCTCTTTAGGAAGATCTCCTGCAATGGCCCGCACCCTTGTTCCCAAACCAGCGGCTGGAATAATGCCTTTACGAACGATCGTAGAGGACACGATAACACTCCATCTCTATGTCACTCAGCATAATTTTGTAGGTATCCTCCCCAATCTCATCCATAGGTTCCCACTTGTCTCGGAACGTAAGCTTTTTTTCGAGATACAACTGCAATTTTAGTTCGGTTTGGTTTCTCCTGAGTGGTTTGATATCAACCACCGCCATGCTTCTGTAACCACTCTCCTCCAGCCACTCGGTCTGAATATGCAACTCATTACTCTGCCTGGTATTTAGGTAGAACTTCTTTTTTTCCAGTACTCGCTCCACCGCCTCCTTGACCACATCAGGTTTCGCCTTGTAAACCTTCTTTTGCGACCGGTTCGCAACCATTTCTTGCCTATGGGTCAGCGGTTTCGTACAGTACGCCAAGAAAATAGGCATGCTCAACAGCAGCAGGAACAGGAGCAGCGATCTCCCGTTGCAATCCCAACGGCTACGCACCCAGTTACCCATGCTTGCCTTCCTTGAGTTTTGCGTTGACAAATAGTCCATGGCTAATCTACCTTTGATTTGTACTCGTAGGAAAGTAAAACGCAGAAAAAGGGGCATGCATGGAGTTTGCCACAGCTCGCAACCGTATGGTGGAAAGCCAGCTTGTCAGCCGCGGTATCAAGGACGCTCGGGTTCTTGAAACCATGCGCAAAGTGCCCCGCCATCGTTTTGTGGAAGAAGCGCTCGTCAGCCAGGCCTATAATGATCATCCCCTTCCCATAGGTGAGAAACAGACCATCTCACAACCCTATATGGTGGCACTTATGACCGAAGCCCTTGAGCTGCAGGGCGACGATAAAGTCTTGGAAATAGGAACCGGCTGTGGCTATCAGACAGCAATCCTAGCAGAACTTGCAGAGAAAATCTATTCCATTGAGCGCATTCGTCCCCTCTCAATCAAGGCCAGACGTATCCTGGACGAACTGAGTTACTTTAACGTGGTCCTCAAGGTGGGAGATGGTACCGTTGGGGCAAAGGAAGAGGCCCCTTTTAATGGTATAATCGTAACAGCCGGCTCCCCTGAGATTCCGCAGCCTCTGGTGGACCAGTTGGCTATGGGCGGTAGACTGGTCGTCCCGGTGGGCGACAAATACACGCAGTCGCTTATGAGGGTTGTCCGGACGAAGGAAGGCATTATAAAGACGGATCTCGGTGGTTGCCGTTTTGTCAATTTGCTGGGCCAGCATGGTTGGAAGGAGTGACGCTACATGAATCAACGCTCTCCCATCATCGGGGTAATCGGCTCGGGTCAGTGCGAGAGCAGTATTTACCAGCTTGCTGTGGAGGTTGGCGAAGAAATAGCTAAACGAGGTGCTATCTTGGTCTGTGGCGGCCTGGCTGGGGTCATGGAAGCAGCTGCCAAAGGCGCTTCTTCTGCTGGCGGCCTCACTGTCGGCATTCTTCCTGGCCCTTCCACCAACAGGGCAAATTCCTTTATCAAGATACCGGTGGCCACAGATATGGGCCAGGCCCGAAACGTCATCATCGCCCACACAGCCGACGCTCTGGTGGCGGTGGCCGGCGGCGCCGGCACTCTCTCCGAGATTGGTCACGCTTTGAAAATCGGCAAACCTGTTGTGGGCCTCCAAACCATTCCAAATCTTGAGGGTGTGTACTACGTAGACAACGCCCAAGAATCAATTGAACGTATTTTTGAACTGATTTAACATCAATTTTTACTTCTTCCTGTATTTTTTCTTCCACTTATCGAAATCCCACATCTTCAAGAATTTCTTGGCGACTTTCACCCCGTTTTCATACAATGCTTGGCTTTCCTCCTGCTTGATGTTGAAGTCGGTGGTTTTGATCTCTTTCTCGATCCCTTTGAGACTAATTGCCGTTGGGATTCCTATTGTCCTGTCGTAATCCCCTTTCGATTGAGAGATGTGGTAACTATCATGGGCATCCAGCATGGTCCCTACAACAGCTTTTAAGAAGCTGATGGGATTGTTTATGGGATTTCGGTCTGGCCCTTTTGGTGCTCTCCTATCGGTCTCCATGAGTTTGAACCCGAATGTTGGCCATGGTGGATCGCTGCTGCCATCATCCAGAAGCCAGATGGGATAGTTGCTCAAAAGTCCGCCATCTACAATATAATGTGGCCTGCCACTGCTATCCCGGAGCTTAACCGGTTCGAAAAAAAACGGAATACTCATGCTCATTCTTACTGCCCGTGAAATGCCGAATTTGTCAGGATCATACCCAAAGTCCTTCAGATCCCCGGGAAGAACAAGAAGCCTTCTATCGGTTATATCAGCTGCGATGGCCTGAAATTTATATCTGTATTGTTCCTCCTTGTAGTCCGTCCTAATGTCCCCGAAGGTTTTTTTTCCCTTGGCTGTTAACAACCGTTCCAGCCAGCTTTCAAAAAACTCTCCCTCATAGATACCGTATTCAAAACCAAGGCTTAAACTCTTACCTATGAAACCAAGCTTGTCGAGCAAGCTTTCGTCCTTGAAAGCGTTGTAATCGAGCTGCTCCAGTTCTTCCTTAAGCTGGGCTGAACTATAGCCCACCGCAAGAAGTGAGGCAACGATAGCCCCTGCTGAGGTGCCTGCCAGATTTTCAAATTCATACCCGGCTTTTTCGACCTCGGAGACCGCCCCAACCAAGCCTATACCTTTTACCCCACCTCCTTCAAAAACGGCGTCGACTTTGAGTGTCATAAGTTCCTCCCTCCATGTAAGGAGACTCCCTGAGTCACCATTACGCCTGATGCGCTTGGATCAGAACTCCGAAGAGAAGATGATTCGGACGATCTACAGTAAGCCCCTTTTTGATAAAAACCTCTCCATTCTTATATCCAAGTGCCTCCACGGGAACCTTTTTCTTCTTTCTAATGTTTTGCTTCTCGAACAGCACATAGATACCGCTGCGCAGGAAGGCACCGCCTACCACCGGGATTAATTGGAGCGTGGGGAACTCTCCCCAAATATGGTCATCTGGATTCCTTCCGAAAGTCCTGATGATTCCATCAAATAGCTTGGTCGCGACGCCAACGTAAGGGATTCCAGCCAATACATCAAGATTTCTTATCTCTGGAACGCCATCAATTACGGACCTTATCTTGTCATAATAGACGTCCGCATCTGTATCCAACTCGTAAAGGTCTATTCTGAGATTAAACCACTCTCGAAACAGAACGTTACGGAACACGCCGCGATAGAGAAAACTTGGTGCGTAGCTTTTATCTTTCGCATGAAATTTGGTAACAAAGGTCATATCAGTTGGAATTTCGGCAAGATCTTGCGGATTCCGAGTATTGACCTGAAGTTTCATCATGCCTTCGTTGTTAGAGGTGAAATCGGGAAGATCTTCCACATAGAAGTTGTAGATATCCAGACTCAGCCTGCGAAATTCAGTGCCTTCGGGGAAAGGAAGGTCCTCAAGCTTGGCACTCGAAGCTTCAATTATGTCATAAGCCTTGTCACGCTTGGGACGCTTATCTCCTGACAGGTCTACAAAACCTAGTGCAACTGATCTTTCTGGTCCTGGCATAACACACCTCCTTTGATAAACCTGTTATCGATAAACCTTCTCTCACCATACAATTTACCAGCAGGATATCCCGAAGACATAATAAGAGCATCAGAGCTCCAGCATCTTCATGCCAACTTCATGACTGTTTTAACCCGGGTATTTCATCACGCCCCGGCGTGACTGCGACCGAGGAAATGGCCGTCCTTCTCTCCGAGCTGTAGGCTCTACGAGCCGGAAGCCGGGCGTCCTCGGGTGTTCCTTCGACAGGCTCAGGACAGGCTCCCCCTGCGACGTACCGTTCAGGTACGCCTCGGAACCAACACCCTGTGGTTGCCCGGTGGCATATCCTTCTCCACGGTCTCGCGACGAAAATTCGCGAAATATCCGGGTTAATAGTGGAATATCCAGCGATGGGTAATGTCGTGCGCTCGAAGGAAAAAAATATTATCTTTCAGTCTACCTACAGAGGATTAATGATACAAGAAAAAAGAAAGAACCAAACAGAAGGTTATTGCTTCGATGATTGACAACCCAAAAACATTTTACTTATTTTTGAACGGGTCACTTTTGGGTAAAGACGCAGAGCGTGAATTGAGGTGTGATCTTTCCATTATCAGGGCGAAATTTTAAAACGGTTTCCCGCCCTGACAATAAAGCCCTCCTTTGTAAGCTGAGTGATAATCGGCCGCACCCGTTCTGGACTCTTGCCCACAGCTCTGAGGAGTTCTCCTTCAGCGACAGAAGGATGCTCGATTAGAGTTCTCAAAATCAGTCCGCGGATTTCCCGGTTGGAACCCCTGAAGGGTGGTTGCCTGTTGTAGTGAGCACTGCGCCGATTGGGATTGTGCTCCTCATTCTTGAGCATGGCACCGTAGTCCATGAGAGCATGGTACCATGTCCTCGGACTGCGAGTATCCAGGGTTCCTTCCACCAGCGGCAGGATCTCTTTATCTTTGACTCCGTTCTTGTTCGGAAAGAAAAAATGAATAAATACCCTGCGGATGTTGGTCTCAATGAAAACCGTAGGCTGATTGAAAGCGAAGGCACAGATTGCCCCGGCTGTGGCAGGACCGATTCCCGGGAACCTCTGCAGCGTCTCTACGGAGTTAGGAAGCACACCACAATACTCAGTTACCACCAGTCGACAGATTTTGTGCAAAGCGATCGCCCTGCGGTTATAGCCCAGTCCCTGCCAAACTTTCAATATCTCTTGAAGTGGGGCTTTGTTGACCGAATCAAAATCTGGAAACGTCAAAATAAACTGCTCATACTTTGTGAGAACCCGCCCCACTTGAGTCTGCTGCAACATGATCTCTGAAACAAGGATGTGGTAGGGATCGCGGCTTACTCGCCATGGCATCTCACGGCGGTGATCAGCGTAATACTGGTAAATGGTTTGTTTGAACTTATCTATCGATTTGGGCATGAGTGTTTTGGTTCGCAGTATGCTCGCGAGACAACATAACAAACGTACAAGGGGAGGGGTTAATCCCCTCCCCATTAGCGCTCCCTATGACATAATGAGCGGGCGGGGATAAACCTCGCCTCTACATTTATTTTGCCGCTATGAATGGTATTATAACGAAAGAAAAAAGGGGGCATATCTTGAATACTAGCCCGCTCCTGTCGCTATGGCTACGTTTCAATCATAACCCGTTTTAGCATCTCTTGCCGGTAAATCTTCATGAGTTCGTTTCGGGTAATGACCCCGAGGAGCCGACGAAATCCATCATCGCTCGCCGCCACTACTGGAAGCTCTTCCATATCAATGTAGCTGAACTTGTTCATGGAAGAAGCCAAGGTCTCATCTGGGGTAACGTACACCACATCGGTATTGGCCAGATCTTTAGCATACACCAGCCCGTTGAGCTGATCGTCGTAAATGAACTCTTTGAGGTCCTGAAAAGAAATAACTCCCAACAGGTTGTCATCCTCGTCCGTAGTATAAAGATAATTGCCCCGCCCTCCGAGGAAAAGCTGCATTACCTCATTGTATGGCATGGTTCCGGGTATCTTAGACACCTGGTAGTTCATGACGTCACGTGCGGTGAGGCTGGCCAGAATCCCCATCTCCCGGCCGGCCGAAATGTCGATGCCGCGATCAATGAGAACTTGGGTGTAAATGGAGTGATGCATTAGCCTACGGTGGACTACAGTGGCCAAAACACAGGAAGTCATCAGCGGCAGGATAACCGCGTAACTGCCGGTCAACTCGAAGCCCATCATGATGGCAGCCATGGGGGCCTGGACCGCAGCTCCCAGCACCGCACCCATGCCAACCAGGGCATAACCTCCGGCGTGGGGGGCAATATTCGGAGCCAGAATATTGAATACCATCCCTAAAACACCTCCGAGCGTAGCCCCCATAAAAAGGCAGGGGTAGAGAATGCCTCCCGAGCCCCCGGATCCTAAAGTAAGACTAGTAGCGATAATTTTTAGGGCCAGCATGGCCAACAGGGTCTGCCAGATGAAATCACCCTGAATCGCCTGGGTGATAGGATCATAGGAACAACCTAGAATCTGAGGAAAGAAGAAGCCGATAGCTCCCACGCCCAGACCGCCCAGTATGGGTTGCCAATGAGTCTTGACCGGAGCGAACTTCTCGAAAAGCTTCTCCATTCCATGCAGGGTTTTGGTAAACCACACCGAAACAATCCCGGCGGCAACGCCGAGAATTGCATAGAAGAAAATCTCCCAGTAACTGAACATCATGTAAGGTGGGAGTTTCAGAGCCGCACCATGGACCAACCAGGCCCTGCTTACGGCTGTAGCAACCACGGAAGAGATAACGATAGGGCTGAAGCTGTGCAGATTGAACTCGCCCAGCACCACCTCCAGCGCAAAGAGCACCCCAGCGATGGGAGCGTTGAATATGGCGGCAAGGCCGGCCGCAGCCCCACAGCCCACCAGCACCCGCATCCGCTCCCCGGATACCTTAAAGAATTGGCCTACTGCGGAACCAATGGAGGCGCCGATCTGAATGATGGGTCCTTCTTTTCCGGCGGAGCCGCCCGAACCCAAGGTAATGGCCGAGGCCAACATGCGAGTGGAAAAGGTACGCACCTTGATGATGCCGCCTTTCAGGGCCACAGCCTCCATGGTGGCCGGGACACCGTCGCTCTTGGCCTCAACTGGAAAAAAGTAGATGAGAGGAGCCAGAAAGAAGGCTCCAAAGGCGGGTATTAAGATGACAAGCCATTTGGGGTCCCCCACCAGGTCAGGAACGATTTCGAAGAAGAAATGCTGACCGATTTCTATCATCCATTCGAAACCGATGCTCCCCAGACCTCCCAGAAAGCCCACTATCACGGCCACGATTATTAAAAAAGTCTGATCGCTCAGTTGATAGCGGCGAAAGAATCCGAGCAACCGATTTCTAAGGGAGCGAGCAATACCGTCTTTGGCTGGGTTTTTCATCAACAGTCAAGCCTCGTCTCACGAGAAATTCTGCAGAGGGAGCCTGTGCAGCAACTAACGTGAAACCCTAGTTCCTGGAGCCCGATAGGGATAGACCTCATCTCCACAGATCATTTTAGCAAGGACGGTGCCACCGAGGCCAAAAATGCCATCAAACATTTTATCTAATGACAACAGTTTATTATAAGGCAAGGCTTCAGGCAGTCAAATTGGCGTCAAGAAATTATCTGCAAACTTTGCAGTAATCCTTAAATCCAAGCTTGAGACCACCTATAAACCAAATTTTTGCAATAATATCAGAATTATTAGTATCTGCAAACTTTGCAGTAGCCTGATTCACAAATCAAAAAACCGA
>Ga0224514_10000539_pt1 | contig 10770 bp, 10 predicted proteins | sample SF_May12_sed_USG_3_FD_169107 | JGI IMG/M metagenome (GOLD analysis project Ga0224514, IMG submission 169107) | Sediment microbial communities from San Francisco Bay, California, United States - SF_May12_sed_USGS_24 | ecosystem: Environmental > Aquatic > Marine > Sediment | place: USA...
TTGTTTAGATTCTGGTAATTTTCAAATTTTATAGAATCGATAATAGTTGGCAATAAATATGTTATTGATTTAAACTCTTTGTGTTTAAAGGAAGATGTTTGATAATAATACCTTTCAGCATGTTTCATATTATCAAGGTATAATCTTGCTTTATCAAAATCTTGTGTTGAGATTGATAAAAAGGGACAATTTACTTTGCTTAAATCATTAAAAACAAATTCATTGCATCTATTCAAATCGTGTATTATTGAACCATCAAGCGACACCAATGAAGAAATCCTATTATCCCTGACTTTCGTTAGAATATTTACATATCCGCCAATACTATGTCCAATCAAACAAATTTTAGAATTGTCAATAATGGATAAATTATTTGTCTCTGCGATTATAAATTGAACATCTCGTATTTGATTTTCGTAATCTATTGTGCTGGGTTTCATCCATCTACTATCGGAACCTTTAGAATTCAAAGAAATTACTATAAATCCTTGTTTTGCAATTTCCTCACACAATAGATGATTTTCAAAAGAAAATCCATTCATTCCTGGAATATAAATTACTAAAGGATATTTTTCAGTCAAGTATGCTGTGTTTAAATATGATTGTGTTGAATAATCAATTAGACGTGAAAAATGAGTCTTATCGATGTTATAGTAATCAGCAAATTTATCAGCAGGGCTTTTTATAGAATCTTTAGCATTGTAATCTTTTTTTTCATTCAATTCAATTGTTGGTAGAAGGTCTCTAAAAATTAACTTTTTATCAGACTTTGTAACACGGCTTGGATACCACATTGATATGGTAATAATCCTACAATTCTTCATTGAATCAGCAATCAGCTCGTTGTGCATAGAATTATTATCGCGTGAATAATCTTTATATACTTTACTTTTATAGCCAATATCATGAATTTGCCCTCCAATTTGACAATTGGAAATCTTATTAATAAAAAGAAGTATTAATATTAAAAATCCTATTTTATTCATCTGTAGTTTTATCATTGCAGGATGTTTCTAGCAATTAAGCTAACGAGCAGCTGTATGAATAGTTTGGCATTTCAGGGCTCATAAGTTTCAATTTTCGGTAAATTTAATTAAATGCTAAAGCCTTCGTAAACCACTGTCCGCCAAATTATTTATTCCGCCCTAAATGTTGTCAACAGTACTTTTTAGATATCCACTGACAATTTCAAATGTCCGCCTAATCCCTCTCGAATTATCCGCATAAGAGTTGACAATCGAATATCACTAGCATTATTCTCAATCCTTGAGATGTAGTTTTTCGTCGTGCCAACCTTTTTTGCAAGTTGATCTTGTGTCAAATGTTGCTTTTTTCTAGCTTCCTGTATCAACACGCCAATTTTAAAGGCTTCAAATTCCTCTTCATACTTCTCACGAGATGAAGTTCCAATCTTTCCGTACTTCTTATCAAAATGATTATCCCAAGAAGTCAAATTATTACTTTGTTTTTTCATCGAAGTATTCTTTTTTTATTCGTTCTGCTTTCTTAATCTCGTTTTTAGGTGTCTTTTGAGTTTTCTTCTGGAACCCGCTTAACAATATCACAAGATTCCCTTTATCAAAACAACAAAACACTCTGTAAATGTTATTCCCAACTTGAGTCCTTATCTCCCACAAACCATCTGAACCTTTCATATGGTCAAAATACTTTTTAGGAACCATTTTTAATCCTCGAACTAACCCAATTGTCTAATCAATCCGGTCTTGAACTTTTTGGGGTTGAGAATTATAGAAATCCCAAAAATGATTTTTATAAACCTGTATCGTCCTTTTAAAGTCCTCCAATTAGCAAATATTTTACGTAATTACTATTCACAAAGTTACCTAATCAGATAACTAAAACCAAATCATTTGTAGGTATTTATTTTTCAGAACGCAGGTCCTTGTATTATTGGCAACGAGATGAAATATAGTTCGGCGGGCTCTTCTGCGATTCTGCCGTTCAAATCGCTATATCTTTTCGTAAAATTTATCACTCATAAATAGTACTTTCCGCCAGATGAACAGTATTTTTTGTTGGGGAACGTATTACTTTATTAACTCCTCCTTTATCAACCTTTCAATCTTTTCTAATCTGCCTAAAGGAATTAACTTTATTTTTTGACACGTCAACTTCTTGACCGCAAAGCTCAAATGTGGTAGTCAGTAAGAATCCTACTAATAATGCTTGATAAATTTTCATGATAATTAATTCTTGGTCGATCTTATTAAAAACTATTATTTCGTGAATTTCTTACTATCTAATAACCGCTAGCAACCAAGTATAGTTACTGGTAACAATACTTACACTATACCTTCATCCCAAATATAACCATTCACCTGGTTTAACTACTTGTTTTATTCTCATTCCTTGCTTCGAATATATAAAAGCGCAGTTGCAAACTAAGCTTAGTGAGGGGTTTGGGTTTTGTTATGCACATTTATTTAATGTTACAAATTAAAAAAGCCTATCAGTTATGACAAGCTTTTCCTTTGCAAATAAGTTGAAAAGTAATTGATCAACTAACTTTCACATTTACTGCACTTAATCCTTTTGGACCTTCTTCTACATCGTAGTTTACTTTGTCCCCTTCATTGATTTCATCAACTAGTCCATTTACATGTACAAATACATCTTTGCTGCCATCTTCTGGAGCGATGAATCCAAATCCCTTAGAATTATTGAAAAATTTTACTGTTCCGTTACCCATGATATAAATTATTAATTAAGATGCAAATTTAAGGTTTATTACAATACCAACTATCGTTTACGTAGGAACTAATTGTCATGTGGTTATTATTTTCTCTGCTACTAGCTTCTCATTAGCTTAACTCGAGTCAGTGAGAATTATGCATAATGATAAAAAAAAAGGAACAGTTTAGCTTGGCATGGCTCCTGAACCCCCAATAAACCAAAGATATAATTGTTATGGATAATGACACTACGTGTATATGGTAATAAAATAAAAGGCAGTAAATCAAACCACAAGTTACTGCTGCACTAAAACTTGCGATAGATGGGGGGATCATAAAAAAAACGAAATATTTTATTTTATTTTTTTACCATATTTTGCTGTTAAAAGTATGTGATAATGTATGTGAGATAGTTTTGCATGTGAGAGTTGCAAGTGCTGTATATTGCTGTCTCCCTATTCATTACAAAGACTGGAAAAATATTGCCGAAATGCCCTTTATTTATTGTTATATGCTGGGGGTATTACACTTTTGGCTCAAATTTCAACTCATTTTGCACATCTAAAATGTAACTTAAATCAAACGCATAAGGTCTATAATCTTCTAAATGCATAGATAAAAAAAACTTAGTTGTCTCAGGGGAATTGTCAGATTCACGAACCTTGACTAACAAATTTTCTAATGTAGTTTTACCATCTTTTATAATTTGCACAATCTCATCCCATGTTTGTAAATCAATTATAAACAGGTTTTGAGGAGGTAAAATTGTCATGTCCAAACCATTTTCTGAACAAAATTCCTTAGTTGCCTCCTTTAAAAATGTATCCCAACAAATCTTTCCGTTTCCAATCTCTAATTGTTTATAAGTTATAATTATGCCAAAATACTCTTTATTGGTCTTAATTGTGTTACATACTGTGAGCATTTGTTGAGAATATGCTTTTATAATGGAGTCTTTTAATGACTTTGTTAGAACTTCATTGTCAGGTATAATCGCAGGAAGGGATTTAAGTTCAATAGCCTTAGATTCAATTAGAATTTTAGAGTCAAGAATAAAATCAACCTGCTTACGCGAATTCGGATGTTGTTTTTTAATTTGAGATTCGGTAATATAATTTACTGAAATTTCCTTAAGCCCAAGTTCTATATAGCGTTCCATTCTTTTTCCAAATTCCTCAGGGAACCTTGAATCAGTAGATTTTAAAGAATCATATACATAAAAATTAATTGTATGTGTGAAAATTGATTTATGAATGATTGTTTCAGCACCGTTTATTTTTATAAATGGAAATCTTGAAAGAATCGCGGTATCATAAGCTTGAAATAATCCTTTTGATAACTTCTTACTCTCAGACTTTAGAAATTCTATTGACTCTTTAGTTCCTATAGAAAGTAGTTTAAGAAAGCATTCTGAATTATCTTCCCCCAAAATATCTTTTAGGTTTTTAAAGTAATCTATGGGAAAGAATCCATTGAATCTAAGTGAATTGTTAATGAGTTGTGGTTTTAAGTAGGTTTCAGTTAAGAAACAACCTGTTAAGAAATCAAGTATTTTTAAGCCTGTCAGTTTTTTAAATGATGAATCTATATCATATTTTGATTTAATATTTAAGAAAAGTTTCATTTGTCTATAAATTATTGATATATGAAATTCCGACTGCAGCCAAAGTTGTTGTTTCGAAATTGCACTTATATATTTTGGAAACTTCTCCTTGTTACTTAAACCATCAGCTCGATAAGAATCTGAAAGCTCTTCAATATGTCTTAATAATTTATCAGTTAGGGAGTCATTAATTTCAACTGGTGGGTATTTCTCTCCAGCATAGATATATGCCCATCTAATCAATGTAAAGATATTCCATAAAGGGTATATCTTACTTGGATTTCTCTCTAAATATTTTAGCCTTTTCATGGCATGACTAAGAACAGAACCAAGAGAATATTTCCTTATTTGATTTCTTATATAATTAAACTCAATTTTCATATTAGCAGGATGTTTTTACCCCTTGCATATAACGTTTGACAATATGAAACGGTTGGGTTTTCGGAGTGCATTCTTATCCACCGAGGAAAACGCTGGTGCGAGAACCAAAGCCCCGCAAACCACTGAACCCCAACTGTTTTATATTGTGTGTTGAACTAAATCCTTACGGGATAGCTCCATTCAAATATAGCAATAAAATCCATATGTCCTTTTGGGCTATCTTAATGAGATACTTAATTAAAAAATTATTATTATGCTTAAAAAAAAAGATTCACCATTGTTGAACAAGCCATTACCGCTGTTCCTGAATTTATTTCTGTTGTCACCAAACTCAGCAACCAGGTTGAGCTGCGCGGACAAAGCAAAAGTACTTTAAACAACTACATCAGGCGTATTGCCTTGTTCGTTCTCCACTTTAACCAACTTCCCGAAAACATCGGCGAGGATGAAATTAATGAATACCTCGTGGGCCTGGCCCGCGATCCCAAATCCCCTTCCCGCAGCAGCTTTAAGCACATGGTTTATGGCCTGCGGTATTATTACCGGTTACTGGGCATGAATAAAAAAGTTATTGCCCTGCCTTCGCTGAAGCGCGACACTAAACTGCCTGTTATCCTGAACAGAAGCGAACTAAAGGAGCTTTTTTCTGCTCCAACATTACTCAAACAGCGCATTGTGCTTACGCTCATTTATTCCGCCGGATTACGTGGTCAAGAGGTGATCAACCTTAAAATATCCGATGTTGATTTTGAGCGCATGACCATCCACATCAGGCAGACCAAATACAAAAAAGACCGCATTGTCCCTCTTTCTCAGGCCATGGCTATTGGCCTAAAGAAATACCTGGCTGCTGAGAACCCGCACCTATGGCTATTTAACGGAAAGGATACCAGTGGAAAATATAGTGTCCGGGGGTTGTCGTGGGTTATGCGTGAGAACCTTAAGAAAACATCCATTACCAAAGATGTTAACCTACATTCGCTCAGGCATAGTTATGCTACCCACCTGCTCGAAGAAGGACTTAATATTGTTACTTTAAAAGAGCTCCTGGGGCATGCCGAAATTACAACTACTATGATTTATTTACACGTGGCACAGTGCGAACTTATCAAACCTCATAGTCCGCTAGATACTCTATACAATCGTCGGTAATTATGCACTCTGATTTAGAATTGGCCGATGTTACCCGCCGTTTTGGAAAACAGTATATCAAAAAATACCAGCCTTCGGCCGAGAAAATGAAAGTACTTTTTGATATCATGCAATGCCGAACATCGGCTATGGGTGGACATGAAGAACGTTGTGATTGCTGCCCGGAGGTCCGCTATAGTTATAATAGTTGTGGCAATCGCCACTGCCCAAAATGCCTGGCTGCAAAACAGGCTGTATGGATTGAGAAGTTAATTGAAGAGACGCTCCCTATTAAGCACTACCATATTATTTTCACCGTACCTCACGAACTCAATACAATATGTTTGTTTGATAAAAGGATGTACTACAAAGTGCTTTTCTCAGCTGTTTGGCGAACACTCCATAGTTTTGGATACACTCACTATAACGTTGAAACTGGTGCCCTTTGCATTCTTCATTCATGGGGGCAAAACCTTTCCGTACATCCACATATTCATTGTTTGGTGCCAGCGGCAGGGTATACCATAGATGGCAAATGGAAACAAATTGGAAAACAGCAAAAATATCTCTATCCAATCTTTCAATTGAGCGATACGTTTAAAGGTAAATTTTTAGATAGCTTGAAGCGGGCCCTTCGCAAAATGAATAAATACTCCGGGTTCGATTCTTGTATCCAGACTGCACATAAAAAACAATGGGTGGCGCATTGTGAACCTTCAATGGCTAAAGCTGAGCACGTGATCCGATATTTGGGACAATACACTCACCGAGTGGCTATTAGCAATGACAGGATTCTTGCTATAAGCGATACTCATGTAACTTTTATTGCCAAAGATTATCGTGATAATGCACAAAAAAGGCCGATAAGTTTGACCGGAGTCGAGTTTTTACACCGATTTTGCTTGCACATCCTGCCAAAACGGTTTGTAAAAATTCGTCGGTACGGCATTTACAACCACACCTCTAAACGAAACCTTGAGCTTCAATTTGAATCCGAAGCATCGAAAGTTGAAATGAAATTAAGCGACAAAAAGGATAATGAGACATCGCAGGAGCGTATAAAAAGGCTTACAGGTTTTGATATCGGAAAATGTCCAAAATGTAAAAAGGGACGAATGCATATTGTAAGGGAACTGCCACGAATACGCTCTCCTGGCAGACCTGTACTACAGTTACTTCAAGCGCTTTTACAATAGGGTATTTATTCCCTCCTTGCTTCTTCATTGTTATGAGGAGAGGAATTGTATTGCCTAAATCCCGGGAATTTGTATGTATTTATGCTTTTACTTTCGCTTGTAGTAGATCTAATACTGAATAATACTCAAAATTCCGCATGAAACACCTCCCTAAAATCAAATAGAAAACATATAAAACCGTCGATAAGTGCATAGAAACATTGTGCTTCTTTGGCCGGGGTATAGTTCAACATGAACTCATCGCTGGATCTTGCAGACCGCTCAGAGTTCTATTTATTGGCAACAGTTGATTTAACTTTTTATTATTCTTTTTTTTGTCTTTAGGCTAATTAGAAATTATTTTATAGTAAAAGTCTTCATATAAATGTTTTCTCTTGAAATTACCCTGATTAGATAGTAACCGGGAACGAGATTTGTCACATCAACTTCGGTCAATGGTTGGGTATCTTCAATCATTTTAAGCATGGTTCCCACCCTATCAAAGATTTGCAGAGTTGCAGTCTCCTCTGTCTTGATGTAAACTTTATCGGTGGCAGGATTAGGAAAAATGAAGATAGACCGTTTATCATGCTCCTTTGTAATCAGGGTAGCAGGGTCATCCTTTGCACATCGGAAACCGATATAATAATCCCGGAAGTAGTCTCCCTGGGAAGTAATGTCAGATTGTATTGTTCTTGGTTCTGCCCAGTAGCCCCCCTTGATATTGCCATGAAATCCATCAATTCCACCATCGGCCCTAGTAGTCCATTCCGATACATTGCCATTCAAATCAAATACTCCATATTGGCTGACACAATCTGAGAAGTTCCCGGATCCTGATGCCTTGTAAAGACGCAATACTTCTTCAGCAGATGAGGCTGCATCTTCAATAATTCCATTCACTGTATCGATAAGTTCAATGAATGTATTTATTTCATCTAGTGATATTACTATCGGCCATAGGTTAAGAAGCATAACATCCGGAGTTAAATAGGTGTCATAATCGTTACAAATGGTTGGGTTGTAATCATTTCCATATACGTAGGGTAAAGTCTCAGTACCTCCAGCAATATGTTCCCATTCTATATCGGTCAGTAACCTTTTGCCCCTCTTTTCGCACCAGCTTTCTGCTTCCAAATAAGTGAACATGACAAAAGGGGATTCTCCTTCAATATTCGGAGCTTCATATTCATCTACATAGATATCACCTATTTTTATCATGTCATCGGTTTGACTATATACTTGTAAAAGTATAGTCAATCCCAGAAGGGGCAAAAATTGTTTTATGTTTATACTTTTTAGCATGATAGAAAGTTTATCGCATTTGATACTATCCCGAGTTCCCTGTCAATGTTTGTTAAGGCACATAGTTTACAAAGTTATAAGCACATGCTTTACACTAAATTTGTGCTTAGCCTTATTGATTTTTCTTTGTCTCTAATATCCTTTTCATTAAAATATCCTAAAAATACATCTCTATAAAATACTTTCCAAATACCATTTCCGATCTCTTCTGCTCCAAAACTAATAAACTTCGAACTGTTATTTATATCACAATATATTTTGTACCTAATTGTATGAACACTCATACCCATAATCGGAATAGTCGTACCACCTTTATCCTTTGTAAATCCAGTAATAACAGGTAGGATTTTATCTTTATCAATCCTTGACTTAGAATTAATGTAGTATCTTATTATTGCCGAGTTTTCAATCAAGAAAGGTTCAAATACACAACAATCAGACAGTTTTTGTTGATAAGTCTGACCACTTTCAACCCAGTGAACATATGAAATCCAAGGCAACGAACCGCAATCACATGTATCAATCGACTCATACCCTTCGAAATCAATCTGGCATACTCCAAGGGTGTCAATACCAGGGCTCTCAACTCGAATATTAATCTATTACAGATGAGTCAAGATGACTAGTATATATTAGTGGACTTGAATAATTAGTCTCCATATCAGTTAAGTAAGATATAATCTCTAGTCTATTCATCACATCTTGAGAAAACGATAAAATTGGCAGTAATCCAATAATTAAAATATGAAAGATAATTTTATTCATGTCTATTGTGTTACTCTTATACCCCTTAGGCATAACAACGCTCGCAATATGAAGCGGCTGGTGCTTCGTGGCACTTCGCTGTCAGTTTACAATTGCGCTTTATTAAATGTTCAAACTTCATATATAGCACTTTCCACCAGCTGATTTATATTGTCCTGTTGTGTGCTGTGTTTTATCATTTCAATAATTTATCAAATTAATCCAAAACAAATCGCTATAAAACTTGGACCATTCAATCCTCCGTGCATTATAACACCAATCCAAGAATTTTTTGTCTTTTGAACAATGTATGATTGAATAAAAATCAATGGAATAAGAGTAATTAACAACTGCCATCCAAAAGCAATGTGAAATAATCCCCAACCAAGCCCATGAATAAGCCATGCATGTTTTCCGAATTCAACTTCTTGTCTAGGCAACATAACCCCTCTCCAAAGAAATTCTTCTCCTAGAATATTTAGAATCCAATAAGGAGCCCAAACCAAAAGTAACCAGTATCGACCTGTTGTTAATGGCTCGAATGACATGAAAGCTGGTGAATGGTCAAATTTACCAATCATAAACTCCAAACCTTTCATTATTATCATACTAAAAACGCCAACAAGAACTAAGCCTACGAAACACCATATCAAATCTGATTTTGTTATTTTCCGAAATCTCAACCGCTCAATCCATGTATTTTTTGATATTTTATATCCTTCAGATTTTAGAATCAATCCTGCAGTTATTATCAAAGGAGTAAAAACCCCTAATCCAGCCACAATAAACCAAAACAGTATTGTTTCTTGTCCTGTCTTTTCACTTAGATAAGGTATTAAATACTTTGTCAGGCAATACATTAAAATTGCTGCTGGTATATAAATTGAGAATGATCCCAGAAATCCAAGTTTTTTAATTTCTGTTTTTGCTTCCATATTTTAATTTTTTAACTTAATTATTAACTCGATAACCGTCTCTGCGACATGGCACACAACGACCGAAACATGCGGAGGCCGGGGTTTCCGTGCCACCAACTTATCAGACCGTTACTGTTTTTGAGTAAATGTATAAAAGTTTCATTAACCTACAAACACCCGGATTACGTATATTTTTGTTGTGCTTTAGTTGCTTTTCTCTGCTGTCAATTTATTTAATTTTCTTTTTATACTTTCATTATTAGGTTCAATTTTCAATGCAAGTTTATAAACCTTTATTGCTTCGTCATCCTTGTTTTGCAATAAAAGAGTCCTTGCCAATCCTTTGTAACCAGAAATATAATCAGGATACAAATCAATTAATAACTGATAAACTTGTATAGCCTGATTGAAATATCCGTAATATTTCAGGCTATTGCCCCAATCATATAACTCATTTATTGAAATAACAAACTTTGGATATTTAGCAACAGTATTTTTATAAATATCTGAAATATCATAAAAATTTGCATTGGATACTATTAGTCTAAATTCCGAAAACTCAGGTATAGAGGGTAAATATGAGGTCATGACAAATCCGCTGTTTGTAAACTCATTACTTAATTCCTGAAATTTATCCTGTTGTCTATTATTGTTTACTTTATTAATAAATGAAACTATCAGGTTGTTTAGATTCTGGTAATTTTCAAATTTTATAGAATCGATAATAGTTGGCAATAAATATGTTATTGATTTAAACTCTTTGTGTTTAAAGGAAGATGTTTGATAATAATACCTTTCAGCATGTTTCTTATTATCAAGGT
>Ga0224514_10000540_pt1 | contig 10769 bp, 12 predicted proteins | sample SF_May12_sed_USG_3_FD_169107 | JGI IMG/M metagenome (GOLD analysis project Ga0224514, IMG submission 169107) | Sediment microbial communities from San Francisco Bay, California, United States - SF_May12_sed_USGS_24 | ecosystem: Environmental > Aquatic > Marine > Sediment | place: USA...
GGAAGGACTATCTGCTTTGCTGGAAACCGTTGAGGGCATTCGCAGCACGGTAAACCCTGAATTACAGGTAGAGGGATTGCTACGTACCATGTTCGATCCACGCAATAACCTGGCCAATGATGTATCAGGCCAGCTTATTGTTCACTTTCCGAAAAAGGTTTATCGTACTGTTATTCCTCGTAATGTACGTCTGGCTGAAGCCCCCAGTCACGGCTTGCCGGTGATTAATTACGATAAATCTTCTCGTGGTGCCCTCGCTTATCTGGCTTTAGCTGGCGAAATATTGCGTAATGATGAAAACCTGGCGGCCGTAGGCCTCGCCTGATAATTGGCTAGATTTAAGGTAAAAAATACAGATGGTTAAACGACGAGGCCTAAACCGCGGGTTAGATTCTTTATTGGGTGGCAGTGCCAAAAGCCTGCAAACAGCGTTGAGTGATACAACACCTTTAGCCGCAGAAACCAAATTAGACAAGTCTTTGCAGAATTTGGCCGTTGAGCTTATCGAGAGAGGCCGTTATCAGCCCCGAAGTGACTTTAATGAAGAGGCCCTTCAGGAATTGGCTGATTCTATTAAAGCACAAGGTGTTGTGCAGCCAGTTGTAGTGCGCCCTTTAAGCAGTGGTTCTGGTCATTATGAGTTAATTGCCGGTGAACGTCGCTGGCGTGCGGCACAACTAGCGGGATTACATGAAATTCCGGCGGTGATTCGCGACGTCACCGATCAGCAAGCCATGGCCATGGGCTTGATAGAGAATATTCAGCGCCAGGAACTGAACCCTATTGAAGAAGCCATTGCGCTAAAACGATTAATTGAAGAATTTTCCATCACTCAGCAGGAAGCGGCTGATGCGGTAGGCCGTTCACGCGTGGCGGTGGCTAATTTGCTGCGTCTTTTGACGCTGGAGCCAGAAGTCAAAACCATGCTGGAAGCAGGTAAGCTGGAAATGGGGCATGCACGCGCGTTGTTAGGCTTATTGGGCTCTGCGCAGCGAGAAGCGGCCCATAAAGTGGTGGCCAAGGGCTTATCAGTGCGAGAAACCGAGCAACTGGTACGCAAAAGCAGTGAACCCGCCAAACCCAAAGCATCAAATAAGCTGGATCCCGATACCCGGAAACTTCAGGATGATTTATCGGAAAAACTGGGTGCCAAGGTGCAATTCCAGCATTCGGCCAACGGTAAAGGAAAAATGGTGATTCACTATAATAGCCTTGATGAGCTTGACGGCATCCTGAATCATATTAGTTAATAATAATGTTCTGATGTTCTGGATTTTTTCCTTTTTCCACCTAAATACCCCAGTAATTTACTCTAAAAAGCCCTTTTAATGCTGTCATTGACCCTGTGATGGGGAAACATTATACTGCGCGCGCCTGACATCACGCGCAATCGCAGGATATTCAAGTAGCGATGAATTTTGCAGATAAAGCATTCCAGCGCACATGGCGTAGGCTAGTCCTGATACAGGTTTTACTGCTGGTTGTTGCTGCAGTAATTTCTTTCCTGTTCAAGGCTTATGAACTGAATTTTTTAGGCGCGCTGATTTACGGCGGCGCCGTTAGTATCGTCAGCACCTTAATTAATGCCTGGCGCATACAAGTTGCCACGGAAATGGCCGCAGATAACGCTGCGCTAAGCATGGTTGAACTATACAAAGGTTTCCTGCTGAGAATGGTTGTGGTGATGGCCTTACTGGCAATCGGCTTTATTGTTTTGAAGTTACAGCCCAGCGCGTTGATCATAGGTTTTGTGGCAGCACATATTGGATATCTGTTTGCGCGTCCGGTTGGCACCGCCAAGCGACGTGTAGGCTAAACAAGTTTCTTAAAATATTTTTGGGTTTATATACAAATGGCAAGCGAAGCACTTACTTCTACCGGCTATATTAAACATCACCTTCAAAACTGGACTTACGGTCAGCACCCTGATGGCACATTGGGCTTTGCCCATTCTGCTGCAGAAGCTAAAGCTATGGGTTTCTGGGCAATTCATGTGGACACCATGTTGTGGTCGATCCTGACAGGTGTGATTTTCTTATGGATGTTCCGCAAGGCAGCTAAAACAGCAAGCGCTGATACACCAAGCGGTTTGCAAAACTTCGTCGAATGGATTTGCGAATTTATTGATACCAGTGTGCGCGGATCCTTTACTGCGAAAAACGACCTGGTTGCCCCACTCGCGTTAACCATTTTCGTCTGGATTTTCCTGATGAACCTGATGGATCTGGTGCCGGTTGACTGGTTACCTGGCATTGCTGGTCAGATTGGTGCGGCAATGGGTGCAGATCCGAGTCACGTTTACTTCAAAGTGGTATCAAGCACTGATCCTAATGCCACCATTGGTATGGCACTTTCAGTATTTTTCTTGACCATATTCTACAGCATTAAAAACAAAGGCCTTGGCGGCTTTGTGGGTGAATTAACCCTGCATCCGTTTGAAGCCAAAAGCCTATTTTGGAAAGTATTCTTTATTCCGTTCAACTTTTTCCTTGAATTCGTATCGTTGATTGCTAAACCTATTTCTTTAGCATTACGACTATTCGGTAACATGTATGCCGGTGAAATGATTTTCATCCTGATCGCGATCATGTTTAGCGCGGGAATGACCATGGGAATCGTAGGCGGTTTCTTGCAATTAGGTTGGGCTATTTTCCACATCCTGATTATTACACTACAAGCGTTCATCTTCATGACGCTGACCATCGTGTATATGGATATGGCGCATAGCGAACATTAAACAGTTTTTATTTTTAGTTTTTAACTTTGATTTATTAGTTTTTAATTTTTTGTATATAGTAGGAGAAGAAAATGACTGAAGCACAAGCATTGCTTTACATCGCAGGTGCATTAATGATGGGCCTGGGCGCACTGGGCGCGGCTGTGGGCATTGGTGTCCTCGGTGGCCGTTTCCTTGAAGGCGCTGCACGTCAGCCTGAATTAATTCCAATGTTACGTACCCAGTTCTTCATCGTAATGGGTCTGGTGGACGCGGTTCCAATGATTGCTGTTGGTATCGCTATGTATGTTCTGTTCGCGGTTGCTGCGTAAGTTTATTTACAGAACATACCTTCACTAAACGCAACATATAAGGTTCGACTATGAACATTAACTTAACTCTCATCGGCCAGTCGATCACATTCATCGTGTTCGTGGTGTTCTGCATGAAGTTTATTTGGCCGCCAGTAATGGCTGCGTTAAATGAACGTAAGCAGAAAATTGCTGATGGTCTCGCTGCTGCCGATAAAGGCATGCACGACGGAGAGTTGGCCAAAGAACGTGCTGCTGAAGTTCTGAAAGAAGCGAAAGCTCAAGCTCAGGACATTATCCGCGGTGCAGAAAAACGTGCCAGCCAAATCGTTGAAGAGGCTAAAGATACAGCACGCACCGAAGGCGAACGCCTGCTAGTGGCGGCAAATGCTGAAATTGAACAGGAAGTTAATCGAGCTCGCGAGCACTTGCGTGGAGAAGTTGTTTCCCTCGCCGTTGCTGGTGCTGGAAAAGTACTGAAGCGAGAAATCGATGAAAAAGCTAACGAAGATCTACTTAAGGATCTGGTTGCCCAACTGTAAGGGAGGCTGACAATGGCAGAAAAAAGCACAATTGCTCGTCCCTATGCTCAGGCTGCGTTTGATGTCGCTAAAGAAAAAGGTGATTTAAAGGGCTGGTCTGAAATGTTGCAGTTAATGGCAGCAGTTTCTTCAGATGCGTCAATGCAAGATATGATTGGTAACCCTTCTATCGAAAGAGAAAAGATTATCGATATTATTCTTGGTGTTTGTGCAAACAACTTGAACGATGCGGGTAAAAACTATGTAAAAGTTTTAGCCCATAATGATCGTTTAAATGTTGTTAATGAAATTGCAGAACGCTACGAAGAGCATCGCGCAGAAGCAGAAAAAACAGTTCAGGCAGAAGTCACTTCCGCATTCTCGCTAAGTGAAGCACAGATTAAACAAGTGACTGATGCGTTGAAAAAACGTTTAGGTCGTGAAGTTAACCTGGTTACTAAAATTGATGACACTATTGTCGGTGGCGCAATAATTCGCGCAGGTGATTTGGTAATTGACGGTTCTGTGAGTGGTCAGCTTGAAAAACTCGCTACCACATTAATGCGCTAGTGTATTAATAGATAAAGTATTAATAAATTTAAGGATTACAACTATGCAATTGAATCCATCTGAAATCAGCGAACTGATTAAGAAACGGGTCGAAGGCTTTGATGCAGGCACAGAAGCCCGCAATGAAGGTACCGTTGTCAGTCTGGCTGACGGTGTTGTCCGTATTCATGGACTAAACGATGTTATGTCCGGGGAAATGATTGAATTCCCGGGAAATACTTACGGTATGGCGCTTAACCTTGAGCAAGATTCCGTTGGTGCGGTAATCCTTGGTGATTACGAGCAAATTTCTGAAGGCGACAAAGTAAAATGTACCGGTCGTATTCTTGAAGTACCAACCGGTGAAGCCATGCTTGGCCGTGTAGTTAATGCTTTAGGAATTCCGATTGATGGCAAAGGCCCCATTAAGGCTGAATCATCAGCGCCAATTGAAAAAGTAGCGCCGGGCGTTATCGCACGTAAATCAGTTGACCAGCCTGTACAACTTGGATTGAAATCAATTGATGCCATGGTTCCAATCGGTCGTGGCCAACGTGAATTAATTATCGGTGATCGTCAAACTGGTAAAACAGCTATCGCCATTGATGCCATCATTAACCAAAAAGGTACAGGTGTTAAATGTATCTATGTTGCGGTTGGCCAAAAGGCCTCTTCAGTAGCTAACGTTGTACGTAAGCTGGAAGAACATGGCGCACTTGAACATACGGTTATTGTTGCGGCAACTGCTGCTGACTCAGCAGCAATGCAATTCATTGCACCTTATGCCGGTTGCTCGATGGGTGAGTACTTCCGTGATAAAGGTGAAGATGCTTTAATCGTTTATGATGATTTAACCAAGCAAGCCTGGGCATATCGTCAGGTATCACTGCTGTTACGCCGTCCTCCTGGTCGTGAAGCCTATCCTGGTGACGTATTCTATTTACACTCACGTTTATTAGAGCGTGCTGCACGCATTAATGTAAAAGAAGTTGAAAAACTGACTAACGGTGTAGTAAAAGGTAAAACAGGTTCTTTAACCGCATTACCCATTATTGAAACCCAGGCCGGTGACGTATCAGCCTTCGTACCAACTAACGTTATCTCGATTACTGATGGACAAATCTTCCTTGAATCTGATTTGTTTAACGCCGGTATTCGTCCTGCAATTAACGCCGGTCTTTCCGTATCTCGTGTTGGTGGTGCAGCACAAACCAAGATCATCAAGAAACTCGGTGGTGGTACTCGTTTGGCGCTAGCTCAATATCGTGAGCTTGCCGCTTTTGCCCAGTTCGCCTCTGATCTTGATGAAGCCACACGTAACCAGATTGAACGTGGTCAGCGAGTAACTGAATTAATGAAGCAAAAACAATACTCGCCAATGACAGTCGCTGAGCAAGCATTCTCTTTATATGCTGCCAATGAAGGTTATCTGGATGATGTTGCTGTTGATAAAATCGTAGATTTTGAAGCTGCAATGCAGGCTTATATAAAATCAAACAGTGCTGATCTGATGACTAAGATTAATGATTCAGGTGATTTTAATGACGAAATCGAAGGCGCAATGAAAGCAGCGCTTGATACGTTTAAGGCTAACGGTAGCTGGTAATCGGAGTAGACGATTATGGCAAGCGGTAAAGAAATACGTACGCAGATTAAGAGTGTTCAGAATACGCAAAAAATTACGCGCGCAATGGAAATGGTTGCAGCAAGTAAAATGCGTAAAGCGCAAGATCGCATGGCAGCATCTCGACCTTATGCGGACAAGATGCGTACAGTGATCAAGCATCTTGCGTTTGCTCATTCTGAGTATAAACATTCTTATCTTGAAGAACGTGATGTTAAGCGTGTTGGTTTTATTGTTATTTCTTCAGATCGTGGTTTGTGTGGTGGTTTAAATAACAACTTATTTAAAGCTACGCTTTCTTCAATGAAGGAATGGCAAAAAAAGAACGTTGATATTGATTTATGTACGATTGGTACAAAATCAACGAGTTTTTTCAAACGCATTAATGATCTGAAAGCATCTGCGACACACCTGGGTGACTCACCTGGCGTAACCGATATTATCGGTACGGTGAAAGTTATGTTGGATGCCTATGACAATGGTGAAATTGATCGTTTGTTTGTTGTCTATAACCGCTTTGTAAATACCATGACACAGGAACCTACAGTGCTTCAAATGTTGCCAGTTATGCAGGCAGAAGAAGACAAGGAACTTGTTCATCACTGGGATTACATTTATGAACCTGACGCAAAAGTTGTGCTGGATGGTTTATTGGTTCGATATATCGAATCCCAGGTGTATCAAGGTGTTGTTGAAAACGTGGCCTGTGAAATGGCAGCACGTATGGTGGCGATGAAAGCCGCTTCTGACAATGCCGGTGATCTGATTGGTGACTTGCAACTGGTTTACAACAAAGCGCGACAAGCAGCGATTACGCAAGAGCTGTCAGAAATTGTTGCTGGTGCATCTGCTGTTTAATTTTAATTAACAGTAAGATTGCGAAAAAGAATTGCTAGGCAAATTTAAGGGGAACTGAGATGAGTTCTGGAAAAGTTGTACAAATTATTGGTGCGGTTGTTGACGTGGAATTCCCACGCGATGCAATGCCAAAAATTTATAATGCACTTAAAGTTGAAGACACAGGTTTAACACTTGAAGTTCAACAACAGTTGGGTGACGGTGTTGTTCGTACTATCGCGATGGGAACCAGTGATGGTTTAAAACGTGGTATGGCTTCAACTGATACGGGTGCGCCGATTCAAGTACCTGTAGGCCAAGGCACACTAGGTCGCGTGATGGACGTTTTAGGTAACCCGATTGATGAAGCGGGCGAGGTTAAAGCAGACAAACTGATGCCGATTCACCGTAAGCCACCGGCTTATGATGAACAATCTTCAGCGATAGAAATACTCGAAACCGGTATCAAAGTAATCGATTTGATCATGCCTATTTCCAAGGGTGGTAAAATCGGACTGTTCGGTGGTGCGGGTGTAGGTAAAACCGTAACACTGATGGAATTGATTCGTAACATCGCGGTAGAGCATAGTGGCTTCTCAGTATTCGCCGGTGTAGGTGAGCGTACTCGTGAGGGTAACGATTTCTACTACGAAATGCAGGAAGGTGGCGTACTTGATAAAGTAGCCCTGGTTTATGGCCAAATGAATGAGCCTCCTGGAAACCGTTTACGTGTTGCATTAACCGGTTTGACGATTGCAGAAAACTTCCGTGATGAAGGCCGTGACGTACTGATGTTCGTTGATAACATCTACCGTTATACATTGGCGGGTACTGAAGTATCAGCTCTGTTAGGTCGCATGCCTTCAGCAGTAGGTTACCAACCAACTCTGGCTCAGGAAATGGGTGCACTGCAAGAACGTATTACTTCAACCAAAACCGGTTCTATCACTTCGTTCCAGGCCGTATATGTACCTGCGGATGATTTGACCGATCCTTCACCTGCTACTACTTTTGCTCACTTGGACGCGACACTAGTATTGTCTCGTCAGATTGCAGAACTGGGTATTTACCCCGCAGTAGATCCTCTGGATTCAACCTCGCGTCTGCTTGATCCGCTGGTTATCGGTGATGAGCATTACAACGTTGCGCGTGGCGTTCAGGGTACCTTACAGAAATATAAAGAACTAAAAGATATTATTGCGATTCTGGGTATGGACGAATTATCTGAAGAAGATAAATTGACCGTTGCCCGTGCTCGTAAAATTCAACGTTTCTTATCTCAACCTTTCTTCGTTGCTGAAGTATTCACCGGTGCCCCTGGTAAATACGTTTCTGCGAAAGATACGATTCGTGCTTTCAAAGGTATTGTTGAAGGTGAATACGATCACATGCCAGAACAAGCGTTCTACATGGTAGGTACGATCGAAGAAGCTATTGAGAAAGCGAAGACTCTTTAATATTTGGAGATAAAGTATGGCCATGACCATGCATGTAGACATTGTTAGTGCAGAAACGGAATTATTCTCCGGTACGGCTGAAATCGTCGTTGCTCCAGCGGTAATGGGTGAAGTGGGTATTTACCCACGTCATACGCCGTTACTGACGCCGTTAAAAGCGGGCGAAGTGCGTATCACCAAACAAGGTGGTGAAGAGGAATATATCTACGTTTCGGGTGGCATGATGGAGGTTCAGCCTCACACTGTGACCATTTTGTCAGATACAGCCGTGCGGGCGCATGATCTGGATGAAGCAGCCGCTTTGGAAGCCAAGCAAGCGGCTGAAGGTGCGATTAAAGATCGTGAAGGTGATATGGAAATCGCCGAAGCTCAGGCAAAACTGGCAGAAGCAATGGCTCAGTTACAGGTTATCGCGCGCTTACGCAAGACCAAGCGGTAAGAATCCAGTTTGCTGGTTTCATCGAAAAGGGGCAGTTATACTGCCCCTTTTTCGTTTATAGCTCCAAAGGGGCAGCACTTAAAGTAGATGTTGCGCGTAACATCTTGTAAATTATAAATAAATTCGATAGTAAGGAAGAACAATGTCAGATAATGTAGAACATCAAAAGGTCGTTTCTTTTACCTATCAGCTGCTGGATGAGCAGGGTACGGTACAGGAGCAGTCTGATTTGCCCATGAGTTATGTGCATGGTGTTGATGATCGGGTTTTTCCGAAGATTGTCGAAGCCATAGAAGGCAAAAAGGCCGGAGATGAAATTGAAGTGGTATTACCTCCCGAAGAAGGCTTTGGTGTGCATAATGCTGATTTAACCTTCAGTGATGAGGTGGCCAATGTGCCAGCCGAGTTTCAGCAGGTGGGCGCTAAAGCGACTTTCCAGAATGATGCTGGAGATACCACAGAGATGACCGTAGTGAACGTTTCTGATGGCAAGGTTTACCTAGATGGTAATCACATGTTTGCCGGCAAGACCATGACCTTTAAAATCAAAGTCAGCAGTATCCGTGATGCCACTGGAGAGGAAATTGGCAGCGGCCAGCCGCAAACCAATATGGATCTGGGTGGTATGCACTAAATATCATTTAAGAGTGAATGGAATCACACTATAAATAACGATTAACACGAAACCAGATAGGGATATCGTATACTTGGTTAAGTATTTACATTTATAAAGTCACAAATCAATGCCTACACAAAATTCAATCCATGTTGTTATCCTTGCCGCCGGGCAGGGTACACGTATGCGCTCTGCACTGCCGAAAGTATTACACTCGATTGGCGGTAAACCGATGCTTGCTCATGTAATAGATACATCGCGTGAATTAAATCCTCAAAAGATTTCCGTTGTATATGGTCATGGTGGTGAGCTTGTAAAACAGAAAATCAGTGATAGTGATCTGAATTGGGTTAAACAAACTGAGCAGTTGGGTACAGGACATGCAGTGATGCAGGCAGCTGATGCCTGGAACGATAATGATATTGTACTGGTCTTGTATGGAGATGTACCTTTACTCAAGGCAGAAACATTAGCCGAAGTTGTACGCAAGGGCAGTGAAAGTTTTGGCTTATTGACAGTTCATCTCGATAATCCAACTGGCTATGGTCGCATTGTCCGCGATGAGCATGCCCATGTTGTATCCATTGTTGAAGAAAAGGATGCCAATGATGAACAAAAGTGTATTACCGAGGTAAATACAGGAATATTGGCGGCTAACGGAAAACAACTAAAAAGTTGGTTAGAAAACCTGAATAGCGATAATGCACAGAAAGAATATTATCTGACAGATGTCATTAGTATGTCGGTTAAAGAGGGTATAGTGGTAGAAACCATTCATCCTGATAGCGAATATGAAGTAGCGGGTGTAAACAGTCGTGAGCAGTTAGCTGAACTTGAAGGTGTTTATCAGGAACAACAGGCTCAAAATTTAATGGCACAAGGTGTGTCTTTCCAGGATCCCAGCCGCTTTGATATGCGTGGACATATTGAAACGGGGCAGGATATCTTTATTGATAGCAATGTTATCCTTCAAGGTAATATTAAATTGGGCAATAACGTCCGTATTGGCGCGAACTGTGTAATTAGTAACGCAACAATTGAAGATGATGTGATTATTTTACCGATGACGGTTATTGAAGATGCGGTTATTGGCAAGGGAAGTCGGGTAGGCCCATTTGCACGTATTCGCCCCGGGGCTGAACTGAAAACCAATACCCACATTGGCAATTTCGTTGAAATTAAAAACAGCGAAATTGGGGATGGTAGTAAGGTTAACCACTTAAGTTATATTGGTGATACTACCATGGGTAATGATGTGAATATTGGCGCAGGCACTATTACTGCCAATTATGATGGTGCCAATAAACATCGAACCATCATTGAGGATAATGTTTCTGTTGGCTCTAATAATGTGCTGGTTGCTCCAATTAAGGTTGGTAAGGGTGCTACTTTGGGCGCAGGTACGGTGTTAACGACTGATGCTGCCGAAGGGGAATTAACGCTTGCACGCGTAAAACAAAAATCGATTAAAGGTTGGAAGCGACCAACCAAAAAATCTGGAAAGTAATTTTCTATGTGTGGAATTGTTGGCGGGATTGCAGACAGAGATATAAGCCCTGTTCTGGTTGATGGGCTCAAACGCCTTGAATATCGTGGTTATGATTCTGCAGGTATTGCAGTCCTTGATCAGCAAAGTTGCATCCAGCGTGTTCGTGCTGTTGGCAAAATCAAGCAGCTTGAAGCGGTATTAAGTCATACA
>Ga0224514_10000541_pt1 | contig 10768 bp, 6 predicted proteins | sample SF_May12_sed_USG_3_FD_169107 | JGI IMG/M metagenome (GOLD analysis project Ga0224514, IMG submission 169107) | Sediment microbial communities from San Francisco Bay, California, United States - SF_May12_sed_USGS_24 | ecosystem: Environmental > Aquatic > Marine > Sediment | place: USA: California...
CTAATCGCAATTTCAGTACCGCTGGCGCTGAGCTTTGAGAAAAACCTCAGGTTTTACAAGCGCTGGAAGAATATTTCTTTAGCAATAGTTTTTTCAATGTTTATTTATGTGAGCTGGGATGTACTGTTTACACATTTTGAAGTTTGGGAGTTTAACCCTAAATACAATTCAGGAATTTCAATCTTCAAACTACCCCTTGAAGAGCATTTATTCTTTATAACAATACCTTATGCAAGCCTCTTCTTGTTTTACGCTATAAACTTCCACTTCCCAAATTTCAGGTTAGGCTCAAAATGGACCAGGGCTTTATCTGCAATACTTGCCTTATCATCCCTTTTCATTGCAGTTACAAATTTTTCCCACATTTATACGTTCATTAACTTTCTGGTATTGTTTGTTACTATTGTTGTTGTATATAAGTTCAGTTTTGAACTTCTAAGAAGGTATCTCGCATTTTTCCCTGTTTTAAGTATCCCTTTTATTATAATAAACGGCATACTTACCGGTACGGGTATTGACCAGGAAGTATTCAAATACAGTGATGAAGCAATAACCGGAATCCGAATCCTTACCTTTCCTTTAGAGGATCTGTTTTACGCTTTTTCTTTAATAATTACGGTGATTTTTATATTAGAAAAGCTAGAAGCTTCTGAAAAGAATAAACTTACAACATGAAAATAGCAGTTATAGGATCAGGAATTGGTGGACTGGCAACAGCATGCCGCTTAGCGCTTAAAGGGCATAAAGTTGTTGTATACGAGAAGAATAAATTACCCGGGGGTAAACTTTCAGAAATTAAAGAGCAAGGTTTTCGGTTCGATACCGGGCCATCATTATTTACACTCCCTGATCAAATTGATGAATTGTTTAAACTATCGGGAGAAGGTACTGCCCAAAACGGAAAATACATAAAACTTGATACCATATGCAAATACTTCTTCGAATCGGGAAAAATTTTAAGCGCAAGTGCTAATCCCGAAGTTTTTAAACACCAGTGTGAGGAAGTACTGGGCGAAAAGGCGAAAAACATCGAAAAACACCTTAATACAGCATCACTGCTGTACAAGCAAACCGCAAATATTTTTATTTTCAACTCCCTGCATAAATTAAAAAACTTCCTAAAGCTGTCTGTCTTTAAATCGTTGCTGCAAGTAAGAAGATTAAGGGTTACAAAAACAATGCACGAGGTAAATTCCAAAAGGTTCATAAGTAACGAGGCCGTACAAATATTTGACAGATATGCGACATACAATGGTTCGAACCCATATTGGGCGCCGGCAACATTGAACATAATAGCACACCTCGAAAATAACCTGGGCGCATTTTTTCCCGAAAAAGGTATGTACTCAATTGTTGAAGAATTATACGAACTGGCCAAATCAAAAGGTGTTGAGTTTAAGTTTGATTCTTTGGTTACACAAATCAACGTAAAAAATAAAACTGTCGATTCAATTACCATCGATAATGATACACACAATTACGATCTGATAATTTCTAATACCGATGTAAATTATCTGATCAGGAATATGATGAGACACCATCCCTTAAAAAACAGGCTGACGAAACTTGAACCTTCTTCTTCTGCGCTAATATTTTACTGGGGAATAAATAAAGAATTTGCACAGCTTGATTTGCACAACATTTTATTTAGCGCAAATTATAAAGAAGAGTTCGACCATTACTTCACTAAAAAAACTATTTATTCCGATCCCACAGTTTACATTTTTATTAGCTCCAAAATAGTTAAAACAGATGCTCCAAAAGGTTCTGAAAACTGGTTTGTTATGGTAAATGCCCCTTACAATTCGGGACAGAATTGGGATCAACTGATTAATGATACACGTAAGAATATAGTACATAAAATAAATTCAAGATTAAACACAGATATTGAAAAGCATATTGTATTTGAAAAAATTGGTTCACCGGTCACCATTGAGAAGAATACACTCAGTCACAGAGGTGCACTATACGGTAACTCAAGCAATTCAAAGTTTTCAGCATTTTTAAGGCACCCTAATTTTTTAAGAAAAATCAAAAACCTTTATTTTGTAGGCGGAAGTGTGCATCCTGGCGGGGGAATTCCCCTTTGCCTGGCAGGCGCTAAAATTGTCGATAATGAAATACCAAAAGCTTAACAAAGCTTACGAATGAGAAAAAATGGAAAGAATTAAGAATTTAATATTGCCCAAAGGCCTTCCGGTTACATTTACTGTTTTTTATGCTGTTGGACTGGTATTGTTTGCCGTAAACGAAACACGAAGCTTATTCTTTTATATAACACCTTTCACACTCCTACTGGTTGCTTTTGCTGTATTCTATTACCACAAAGAATACAACATTAAACTAATAATAGCTTTCTTAACAATCTTCCTTGCCAGCTTTACAATAGAAGCTATTGGTGTTGCAACCGGAAAGTTATTCGGATCATACAATTATCTGTCAACACTTGGCATTAAAATATTCGACACGCCAATACTTATAGGCATTAACTGGTTACTCCTGATCTATTGCTCCAGGGCTTTAATAACCGAAACAACAAAATCACCAATCCTTAAAATTTTGGGTGGGAGCTTATTGATGGTATTCTATGATCTTGTGCTTGAAATTGCAGCGCCAATAATGAAAATGTGGGAATTTAAGGGGACTTATCCACCATTTCAGAATTTTTTAATGTGGTTTATAGTTTCACTCGCTTTTCACTCACTGCTTTCGGTTCTGAACATTAACATTAAAAACAGGCCTGCACGGTATTTATTCATAATCCAAATATTGTTCTTTGCATTAATAATCTTTTTTGATAAACTATTTAATTAATGATTAAGCCAAAACATAATAACTTCTGGATACGATTTTCTCAGATATATACTCGTTTATTATTCAAATTTTATTTTCATAAGTTAAATTTTATCGATCAGTTTACCGACACAGGCAAACCAATATTTATGATAAGTAACCATTTTAGCTTTTGGGACGGATTTATACAGGTTGTTTTACTCGAAAAGCTTATTAACAGAAAATATCACTTTATGATGCTCGAAAGTGAACTGAGAAAAAATATGATATTAAGGACGATAGGAGCTTTTTCTATTAATAAAAATAACCGTGACAGTATTGAAAGTTTAAACTTTTGTGCCGAAGTATTAAAAGATAAAAACAATCTTCTGTTAATCTTCCCACAAGGGGTCATTGAAAGTATCTATAAAGAAGATTTTGAGTTTGAAAGCGGGCTTGGATATATTCTTAAAAAGGTTAAAAACGATATACAATTTATTTTCAACGTAAACCTGCTTCATTATGGTTCGAATAAGAAACCTGAAATTGATGTTTATTTTGAAAACTATGAAATGAAAACTAAAAATGTTGAAGAAATTCAGGATGCTTTTAATAAATATTACAAAAAGTGTTTAAATAAACAGCGCCAAAGAAATGATTAGCATCTGCTATTTAATTATGTCTTTCGGGGTAATCAGGCTTATTGTTGCTATGGTTAACTTTTTTACCTTCAGGTACCTGCCTAAAAAGGCTTTAAACAACTCAACACCTAAAGTTTCGATACTTATCCCTGCCCGGAATGAAGAGCAAAATATTGGTAACCTTTTATCAGATTTAAAAACTATTGATTATAAAAATCTCGAAATTATTGTTTTCAATGATAATTCAACAGACAAGACAGAAGAGGTTGTTAACCAGTTTTCTGAAATTAAACTAATCAATGGTACTTACCTGCCCAATAATTGGTTAGGAAAGAACTATGCATGCCACCAGCTTTCAACGTATGCCAATGGGGATTATTACCTTTTTCTGGATGCAGACGTACGGGTCAATAATAAATTAATTCAAAGGGCTTTATCTCACATCAAAAAGCATAACCTAAGACTTTTGTCGATTTTTCCCAAGCAACTATTTGCTTCGAAAGGGGAAAAAATATCTGTCCCACTAATGAACTGGATATTACTAAACTTATTGCCATTAATTTTTGTGCGTATATTAAAAAACAAAGCCTTTTCGGCAGCAAATGGTCAATTTATGATGTTTGATGCAAAAACATACGATTCTGTTTTGCCACATAAAAACTTTAAAAACCACAGAGTAGAAGATATTGTTACCTGTAAACACTATAAAGGCCTTGGCCACAAAGTAGACACCCTGCTTGGTGACAGAGAAATTACCTGCAGGATGTACAACAATTTTCGGGATGCTTCAGAGGGTTTCACTAAAAATATATTTCAGTTTTTTGGAAACAGTAAACTCCTGACAGTATTCTTTGGCATTCTTACAAGCATCATACCATTAGCGGTTTTTTGGTTTGGAAATGCGTTTTTAGGATTTTATTATTTGGCAACCATAGTTCTAATCAGGATATTTGTATCATTATCAAGCAAACAATCAGTAATTGAAAATATATTTTTTATGGCCCCGCAACATTTTGTGTTTATTTACATTATACTAAAGGGTCTCATTAGTAACAGAAGAAAAGTGTTGGTATGGAAAGAGCGAAACATATTATAGGCCTGGCAGTATTTATATTTACTTTATTCATAAATATATCTTTAACAAATGCGCAAACCAGTTGTCATAGTAAATTATACGATGCTTATGTTCATGGTAAAATGGACAAGTGGTATACTAATATGAAGGCCTTTGAATTGACATTAAAAACAGATAAAGAAAAACATAACCTGCAGCTTCTTAATTACTATTACGGATACGCTGGTTGGCTTGTAAGTGAAGATAATGATGATGCAGAGGATTATATTGACATATCGATTGAGATTTTGAACAAAATACTAAGCAAAGAACCCAATAATGCAACGGCACATGCCTTAATGGGAGCTTTTATTGCTTTTGAATTTGGCTTAAACCCTTTAAAAATAATATACCTGGGAAGAACCAGCATGGAACATATTGATAAAGCCCTTGAAATTAATCCCAACAATATACAGGGATTGATCGAAAAGGGAAATGCGCTTTTCTATATGCCTGCCACATTTGGAGGCGACAAACAAAAAGCTATCAATCTGTATAAAAAAGCAATTTCAAATATAGAGAATCAAAACCTTGTTAACGAAAACTGGCTTTACTTAAACCTCCTGACAACACTTTCCCTGGCTTATGAAGAAATTGGAGACTTGCAGGCTGCAAAACTTAACTACGAAAAAATCCTGAAAATAGAACCCGAATACATGTGGGTAAAAGACGAGCTCTATGTTTACCTTATGGAGAAATTAAAACTTAATTAGAAGGAAAAGAAATGCTAGTACGCCGAGCCTCGCAATGAACCGCTATTATTCATTAATTTTACAATTCTTTCAAGAATTCTGAGAATATTCTTTAGGAGAGATCCCAAATTGTTTTGTAAATGATCGTGTAAAAGTAGAAAGACTTTTAAAACCACACATTTCTGAAGTATAAGTTATATTTTGAGAACCTTGAGAAAGGATTGCGGCAGCTTTTTTTAGTCTAAAGGAAGTTAAATATTCAGCAGGCGTTAATCCTACTATTGTTTTTATTTTACGAAATAAATGTTGCCTGCTTAATGCCAATTCCGAACTAATAATTTCTATGCTTAAATCTGAATTGGAATAGTTATCTTCGAGGAATTCATTTAGCTTCAATAGGAATTTATCATCTATAGAATTTGGGATGGGAACATCAATTTTACTTAAAAATTCATGTTTGTATTTTTCTTTGATTTGTTTACGCAAATTCAAGAGGTTAGTTATTCTTGCCAGTAATATTTCTTTATTGAAAGGCTTAGTAATATAATCATCTGCCCCTGACTGCAGACCTTCTAATTCATGCTCAACTAAGGTCCGGGCAGTAAGTAATATTATCGGGATATGACTAAAAGTAATATCATTCCTTACTTCTTTGCATAGTTGAATCCCATCTTTATTAGGCATAAGTATATCACTTATTATAATATCAATTTCATTGGATTTTAATATTTCGATAGCTTCATTTCCGTCTTTAGCTTCCAGTGTATTAAATTCATTATTAAGGCATTCAACAATAAATTCTCTGATTCCCCTGTTGTCCTCAGCAATAAGAATATTTTCTCTGTTGTTTTCTTCAATTCTATATGTTTTATCCTTTATAAAAGAATTGTTTTCTGTGCTACCAGAAACCATACTATTTTTTATTTCAGGAATGATTGAGCTTTCATATTCATCATTGCTTTTTGCTATTAAATTCATATTATATGGTAGCAGAATATCGAAACGTGTTCCTTCACCTACCTTACTGCTAACCTTAATTTCACCTCGAATAAAATCAACAAGATCTTTTACATATGCCAAACCAATACCAAAACTCTGAATGTTTTTTCCTTTATTTTCGAGCGAATAGAATCGTTTAAATATTAACTCAAGCTTCTCTTCGGATATTCCTACACCTGTATCTTCAACTGTTATTAAGTATTTCCCTTTTTTATTATCCTCATTATTGGGTTTAATGTCCAGGGTTACCTTAATTCCATCACCTTTACCTGTAAACTTAATTGCATTATCTAGTAGATTATACAGAATTTTCTCAATTTTATCATGATCGAAAGGCATGATATGTTTATCTATTGAAGAACTAAATGATAGAGAAGTATTTTTCTGGTTTGCAGTACCTTGCATTGTAAGCACCAGCTTTTCTATAAACTTAACGATATCTCCGTTTAGTAACTTAAGTTTTAAAACCCCGGTTTCAACCTTTTGATAATCGAGTAGTTGGTTAACAAGATTTAGCAGACGTTTGGCATTTGAAAAAATTAGTGCGTAGTTGTTTTTTAAGCTTTCTAAAGTGATTTTTTCAACGGATGATGTTATCAATTTCTCGGCAGGGCCAATTATTAAGGTTAATGGAGTAAGAAGCTCATGTGAAATGTTGGTAAAAAACCGGACCCTGGATTTCGACAATTCATTTATCTGCCTTACCATCTGTCTCAATTGATCTCTTTGTTTAAGGGCAATATCTTTTTGTTGTTGAAGAGAGATATTGGTAGATTGTAGTTTATCGTTTGAAACAAGAAGCTCTTCAGTTCTTTTTCTGATCTTTTCTTCAAGTTCTTTTTCGCGTTTTTTATAGTTAACTGTCCGGAATATGAAAAATAAGGTTGTAATTGATGTGATAGTAATGACTATAAAAAGCTTAAACCACCATAATTGCCAGATTGGAGGAGCAACTGAAATATTAATTTTACGGATTTGAGGAGACGGATAGTCCAATTTATCAAGTAATCTTATAACAAAATCATAATTTCCGGAAGGTAAGTTTGAATAAATTGCATTTCGATTGCTGCCACTGTGTATCCAAATTTTATCATGCCCTCTTAATTTATAGATAAACTCATAATCGTTATTTTTATAGTAATCTAAGATACCAAACTCAATATTAAATGAGTTTTCAGAATGTTTTAAGTCAATAGCTTTTGTTTCGTTTATAGGTCCTTCAAGGATTTTTCCTGCTCCTGGGGAAGATTCGAGCAATCTGAACCTGGTAAAAACAATTGTCGGATATTTAAACTTTGCTCTAATCTCTTCCGGATTAAATGAAATAAATCCATTGGAGCGTCCAAAGTAAATATTCCCATTTTTAGTCTTAATTGTTGAATTAGCAGCAAAATCTGTGATATGCAAACCGTTTTGCGAAGCACTATATTCTATACCAAAAGTTTGAGGTGAAAGTTTGAATAATCCTGAAGTGCTGGTTACCCATAAATATCCGAAATCATCTTCCATGATTGAATATATAGGTTTAGACGATTTGAAACCTTTAATTCGTATAGGTTCTAAAAAATCTTTTTCCGGATTTAAAAGATACAATCCTACATTAGTCGCGGCAATTATTCTTGACTGTTTATCTTCGTAAATTGCATTAATTATCGTGAGTGATTCCCCTTTATATTTAATTAATTTATAACCAGTTTCTTTAGAGTAGCGATACAATTTATTAGCTCCAAGTGTGTAGATCCAAATGGAACCTTTATTATCTATATTTATATAATCAAGATTTTTATATTTAAAGATTTCATTAGGAAAATTACCGTTATTCTTGCTATCGAAAAACTTATTAGAATCAGGATCATAAATTATTAATCCTGATTTGAAAGTAATAATCCATATTTTTCCGTCATGGTCTTTTATAAAACCTTTCACCTTTATTTCGCCATTTAATTTCTTTCTTTTAGAAAATATTATGTTACCCTGGATATCATCAATTGATGCATGCAATTTATTTAGTAAAAGTCCTTTTTTGAGATCTCCGACTAATAAATAACCAGGTTCAAAATCAATCAGGTTCGATATATGAAATGATGCCGAATACTTTCTAACTTCATTATGTTCATCCAATATAGTTACTTTGGAATCATCGTATACCCACAATTGATTATCTGCTTTTTCGTAAAACCCATTAACAAATCCAAACTGAATCGTTGTGCCATTATAGCTTCTTTCTTTTACTATTTTAAAAGGATAATCAATAAAATGAATTTGTAGGATCTTGTGTTTATGAGTGCCCAGCCAAATATTTTTTTCACTATCCAGATATCCACAAATCATATTCACACTAGTGTTGGATTGAGGATTTTTTGCATTAAAAGGAATAAACTTCCTTTTTGCTGTATCATAAAATTTCAGACCTCTGTTTGTTGCAAGGATCATTGTTGTACTATCATAAAAGGACAACCAGTTGATACGTTTATTTATGTTATAGAATAGTTGTGGTTCTTTGCAATCTTTCTTCCAGCAGTACAATTCTTTAGCAGTTCCTCCCACCCAAATGTTGTTGTTGTCATCTTCTGCTATTGTTCTAATATTAACATCCTTTAGGCCAGTTGTGTTGATTTTATTATTTAAAACAAGTTTTTTCTTATTTGAGATTATATAGCAATGAAGCCCTGATTTATTTCCTATCCACACACGGTTTAACCTGTCTATGTGGAAAGTGTTGGTCTCGTTCAGACTATCAACTACTTCTTCTTCCAGTTTCACAAAGGTTTTACTATCTTTCAAGTATCTTAAAATTCCATGTTTAAAAGCAATATAAAGATGGTTGTTGGTGTCATGTTTTATTGATACTACATGATTTCTTCTAAATTTAATGTGTTCTTCAACTTTTGGGATATGATTCTCGATATCCCCCGTTTTATGATTGACTCTAAGCAGTTCTTTGTTGGAACCAATCCATAATCCATGAGCTCCATCATCGTATACTGAATAAACAATTCTTTTAGATTTTGTAAATGAGCGAGTTGGAAAATTAAATTTACTGAGTTTATAACCATCAAATTTACATAATCCCATATCTGTACCAAACCACATAAATCCTCTGGAATCTTTTTCTATCGAGTAGATCCTATGACCTAATATCCCATTTTCATCATTAATGTAATTGGAGTTTACTTCCAATTCTTGAGTAAATGAAATTAATGCGTGAAACAAGCACACACAAATAATAATAGAAGCTGATAGTAACCTCATTTAATAGTTTTTGTCAATATATGATGCGGGATTGTAGCAGATACGAAATAAATAAATTAAAAAGAAATAATCACTACTTTTTTAATATTTATTCCAATAACCTGATAAATGGCTTATGGTTATGGTTAACGAAAATAAATTTATTAATATTACTGGAGTGTGTCTTGAATTTAAATAAGTTGACTGTATCTAACTCTATTATAGCGTAATACGAGCTTTATATTGAGAAATCCATTGTTTGATCGAACTCCTTTCTTTATAATAAAAAGTCTACTACATATCCATATGGCAGATATTCGATCATTGTAGCCAAAAGATTTACAATATTTTAAATCGATTAAGCATTTTCTATTACTTATTGTGTATTTATGATATCTTATTACAATAAAAAAGCAGTCAGCGTTTTATCTGACTGCTAATTCAATACTCTTAAATTAATCCTACATTTTGTACCCTATTTGATTACTTTATAATAGTGCTATTATAAAGTAATTAGTGCTTAAGTTATTGTTAATTTAGTTTTGTATTATCTTTTGGAATGTAGGCCCTTTATAAAAGGCCCACAATCCAAATTCATAATTATTAAAAACTATTTCTTTAATAACTTAAGAGTGACAGTTTCGCTGTTGTTTGTTACAGCTATAAAGTAAAGTCCGTTGTTTAAATGACTGATGTCTATCGTTGCATTATTATTATCCAACACAAATGATTCGTTAACTGCACCATTTGTATTGATTATTTTCACTAGTCCGGTAGTAAATTCAGAATCGTTAATATTTATGTTTATTTGATCTGATGCCGGATTAGGGTACATCTCAATGTTGCTTGTTACTGCATTGATAGCTGCACTTGGTGAACCTTCGTGCTCGATAATAAGCCTTGGGGCATACGAACCTTCTTTACTTGATAAGGTCATCAACCTGCTGGTTGCACATTTCAATGCAAAGCTTGCTGTATTGTCGCCATTGGCCTGTGCTGCTACATATGAAGTAACATCAACTGTGTAGTTTCCGTTTGCACCAATTGCTAAAGTGGCTTCAAGGTTACCAAGAGCCGGCTTGTTAGACCAGAGTATGCTTCCTTCATCCCAACTATCGCTGGTTGAATATACTTTGATATCAGCATTTTCGTTTCCAACACTCTTAACTTTAAGTTGGGCAGAAGTTACAGCGCCTATGCTGCTTAAGTCAAACTGAAGATAAGAGAAACGTTTAGCGCTGGCATTTGAAGATTGCTTAACTACCAGTTCAGAAGCTGATCCGTAATTATTTCCGCTGTAAGATCCACCTCTGACATAA
>Ga0224514_10000542_pt1 | contig 10755 bp, 12 predicted proteins | sample SF_May12_sed_USG_3_FD_169107 | JGI IMG/M metagenome (GOLD analysis project Ga0224514, IMG submission 169107) | Sediment microbial communities from San Francisco Bay, California, United States - SF_May12_sed_USGS_24 | ecosystem: Environmental > Aquatic > Marine > Sediment | place: USA...
CACCGCACATCTGGCGACAGCAACCCGGGATACAGCTGAGTATTTACGGATGTTACGCAATAGCGTTAAACAGCTTATCGAACAAGGCGGTGGGCTGGATGCGGTGAGTAAGGTAGATCAATCGAAATTCAGTTATCTGAAAGTCTATAAAGAACTTAAAGGACGTAACGCTCATCAGGTGTATCAAGAGCTGGAATGGGAATAATTCAAAAATACTGTTTTTAGGAGGTGAGTATGAAACTGGGTATTATTATTCATAGTAACGAAAGTGAAACGGCATGGAATGCTTTCCGTCTAGGAATTTTTTCGGTAGACCAGAAGGATATGGTTCAAGTATTTCTCCTAGGGAAAGGTGTTGAAAGTGATTAACTGGATACAGAATAATTTAAAGTCACTGAGCAAATGCAATCTTTTGTCGATAAAGGCGGCGATATCCTTGCTTGTGGTACCTGTTTACAGGTTAGGCAATCTGAAGGATCGGATTTATGCCCGATTTCTACCATGGCCGATCTCTATCAGCTGATAAGTGAATCAGACAAGGTATTAACGTTTTAAAGATGATAAATGATAACGCCAGTTGACTATGATGCCTGGTATCAGACTCCACGTGGCAAGTGGATTGGTGAACAGGAATTCAGACTTATGCAGCGTATGATGCAACCGCAAACATCCAATACCTTATTGGATGTAGGTTGTGGTACAGGTTATTTCAGCCGTCATTTCAGTAAAATCGGGCTTAAGGTAACTGGCCTCGATTCAGACCCGCTCATGCTCGAGTACGCGCGTAACCAGAATGGTAAAGTAAATTATCTAGAAGGCAGTGGCGAACAACTACCTTTTGATACAGAAAGCTTTGATTATGCCACGGCGATTACCAGCTTGTGTTTTATCAGAAATCCGCAACTAGCACTACATGAAATGTTACGCGTTTCTAAAAAGGCAGTTATCCTGGGACTGCTGAACAAACATAGTTTGCTTTATTGGCAAAAACATAATAAAGGCATGTATTTTGGTGCGCGCTGGGATAATTGTTCATCTGTTAGCCAGTGGTTAACCGAATTGGAAATAAAACCTGTACGCACAGTTTGCCGAAGCGCTGTTTATCTACCCGGCGGTCAGTTGCTTGCTCAAAATATAGAAACTATTATTCCTTCCCGGCTTCTTCTTGGAGGGTTTCTGGCGATAAAAATAGAAAAATAAGTTACTCTATAGTTAGGTATGGAAACACATCAACTTCTAATACAAATTGCACTTATCCTGTTAGCGGCCAGGTTGTGTGCTGAAGTTGCAAGCTGGCTTAAAATACCAACTATCATTGGCGAGTTATCAGCTGGCATTATACTTGGTCCCTCATTACTCGGGTTTATTACTCCTAATGAGGTTATTGGGCTACTTGCCGAAATTGGCATTATATTATTGCTCTTTGAAGTGGGGTTAGAAACCGAGTTAAATCGCCTTCTAAAAGCGGGGCCACGTGCAGCAATTGTAGCGATTGTTGGTTTTATTTTACCTTTGGTACTTGGCTTTACTGTTAGCTATATAATTTTTGAATTATCGGTTCTGGTTTCACTCTTTATTGGTGGCACCTTAACTGCGACAAGTATTGGTATTACAGTACGAATTCTTTCTGATTTAGGGCGACATAACAAGACTGAGGGACAAATCGTATTAGGTGCCGCCGTAATTGATGATTTGCTAGGTGTTTTTCTATTGGCTGTACTCTATGAGTTTTCTCATAGCAATAAAATTGACATTGTTAACCTTGGCTCGGTTGTCTTATATGTTACGGCTTTCTTTTTGCTGGCACCGATTGCCGCCAAATTACTTTCCCCACTTATTAAACGCTATTCAGAGACCAGCGATATCCCCGGATTGATACCTATTATATTAGTTGCTCTTGTGCTGTTTTTTGCTGCCATTGCGCATAAGGTGGGCGCGCCACATTTATTAGGGGGCTTTGTTGCCGGTGTTGCACTATCTCGACGTTTCTTTTTACCACTGGGTACATTAATAGCCCCTGATATCAACTTCACCGATAAAATTCAGCAGAGTATGAGGCCTATCATTCAACTTTTCACACCGATATTTTTCGTTATGGTGGGGCTTTCTCTGGATTTAAGTTTAGTTGATTGGGCCTCAAGCTTTATCTGGCTGTTCTCACTGAGTATTTTAGCTATCGCCGTTTTATCAAAGATGGCAGGTCCGTGGCTTATTTCAGAAAGCCTGCATAACCGTATCGCCATAGGTATAGCGATGGTGCCCCGCGGTGAGGTTGGACTTATTTTTGCCGAGTTGGGAAGATCCGCTGGTATATTTGAACCTGATATCTATGCCGGATTAGTGCTGGTGATTGCCTATACCACTATTGCTTCACCGATCTGGATAAAATTATATTATAAACGCTACCATGCAAAATTTATCAGCTAGTGGATCACAAATATTACAGTCGGCATAGGAACAATCAGAAATATTATTTAACCCTTACTTAACTGCAATCAAATCCGACGCACTGTTATTATATGGAAATTTTGATAAAAGTGAACACGCAGGTAAAAATAATGCGTAATAATCCGACTACGTTTTTTTTGAGTGCTTATTTAGAAAGAATAATGAAGACTACAGGGTATCAAGTTGTCAAAAATCATAAGCGGTGCTTTACTCATTCTTATATTCTATGGTCTGTATAATTACCTCAATTACTCGGGATTATCAGAAAACCTGTTTAATCCCCAATACCTTCAAAGCCTTATTATACAATTTTATTTTTTGGGGCCTTTATTAATTATTATCTTGATGGCAGGCGCTATCGTTATGAGTCCATTACCCAGCGCACCTGTCGCTATTGCCTCAGGTTTTGTCTATGGTCATGTCTGGGGCACTATTTACATTTTGATTGGAGCAGAATTGGGGGCCCTGATTGCATTTAGTATTGCTCGCTTATTGGGTTACGAGGCAATACATAAGCGTTTTGGTAGTCAAATCAACGCGGGATGGCTTGGTTCCAAAAAATATTTAATGCTAGAAATTTGTGTGTCACGCTTAATACCTTTTATTTCATTTGATGTTGTTAGCTATGCTGCAGGATTAACCAAGATTAGTTATGTTCAATTCGCACTTGCCACGCTAATTGGTATTATTCCTGCAAGTTTTCTATTGGCTCATTTTGGCGGTAAAATGGTTGGCAGCGACTTTAATAGAATAGCAACAACAGTATTATTGCTAGGAGTATTAACAGTTGTTCCAGTAATTATTTCTATCGCTAAACGGTATATATCTAAACCTATGAAGTGAACAAATTTATAACGGCGGGTAGTTACGACGGGAAAAAATCAATGGGATAGCTGGCTGTCACAGTATCAACATCCTTTGCTAAAAATTTCATCAACTTAACGCGTGCGACAATCTTTTTCTCAAGCTGCTTATTTCCAAGTTCACTTGACACTATACTGCAAGAAACTACTCTACCAGAAGGACTGATTGTAAGCTCAATAGTTACACGTCCCTGGATAGTGGGGTCTTTTCGTAAACTACGATTGTACATTGAATAAAATGCGCCTTTATATTTTTGGAATACCGACTCTATTTCTTCACGGGTACGTCCAGATTTACCTGTCTTACGATTATACCTTGTTTTGGCTACGCTAATATTGCTTGATACGGATGAGGTCGAATGGCCATCAAGTTTTTGATTAACTGTAGCTGATGTTAGGCGACTTTTGTTTACTCCTCCGCTGAGCTTGTCAGCAGAACTTGAGATTAATTTTGTTGCATTGTATTTCTTAACATGTTTTCTGACAGTTTTTGTTTTATCAATTTTTCCTAGATCGAATGATTCTCTTAAATCTGCAAGTTCGTCAGTTAGCGCAAGAAGCCCGGATTGTTCAATTTTCTTTTTTGGTTGTTTTTTTACTGTTTTTTTCTTTGTCTTTTTCTTGGCTTCGGGTTTTTTCTCCTTCTTGACAATTTTTTCTACCTTTTTTTCCTCCTTTTTCTTGATAATAAGTTTTGCTAATCGAGGAGATACTTGATCCAATTTTTTCTTTTCTATTTCTGGGACCGGTAGGAAAGGTATAATAATGCCCAAAATGCAGAAGATAATTACGGAGCGACGTAGAATTCTTTTAAATCTTAGATCGTCTCCGGACTCATACCATGGAAACGCAGTATCATAATGAAATCCAACATTCTGCATTATTTTAGCCTTCTGACTTTTTTAGTACTGCAAATGAGATGTTTTGAATATTTGTGGCGGCCACACTCAGCATTATTGTTTTAAGCACTGAATAGGGGATAGACTTATCTCCCATAATTGTCACACTTCTTTTTGACTTATCCATTTTATGTACACCGCGAGATATTAGCTTATCTCGAATAAATGAATTTACTTGAGATGCGTTGAGTTTATTAACATTTATGTTAATTTTTTCTCCAAACAACTCAATTTTGTCACTATTAACTACGATTATAATATTATGTTTTGGTGTCTTGGTTGCTACCGACTCAGGTAACTGGATATTTTTAGGTTGAGAAACAACCTGACTTTCAGTAGATGTAACCAGGAGAAAAAATACTAATATCGTAAAGATATCCATAAGAGAAACCATATTCAGTGAAAATGATTTTTCTTTTGAACGTCGATGATGACGCGCCATTCTGTTAGTTTTTACTGACATAATTTATTCCTACGGTGCATCACCTAGGGATATGGAAGGGAATAACTCTATTTCTACATACTCACCATCAATTTCTGCTTTGTATGATTTAGTAGTATCCATGACGCTAATTATTTCTTCGTATTTTATATTCTTGTCTGACAAAATATTTACTGACATAACATGTGGTACTTTTTGTTTAATACTAATTAGATATTTTTTAAGTAAATTTAAAATACCTTTATTTGATTTGCTGATTTTCCCAATAATATTACCAAGGTTATCACTAAGAACAATCAGTTCTTTTTTAAGAATTACATTAATATGGGTAATTTTATTTTCTTTTGTTTGTTTTTTTGATGACGAAGCAGACTCAGGAAGGTTTAACTCAATAATAGTTAAATGAGAAAAAACTGCAGTCATAAGAAGAAATGGCACCAAAACAACCATTAGGTTCATAAACGCTGTAATATTCAGCTCTGCCTGCTGAATACCTTTGCGATTTCCTCTGTGCTTTTTCCTCATTTACTTAAGCCTTGGTGCTATGCGTCAAAATGTTCGCGAATTTCACTGTCGCCATTTCCAGGCTATCAATCAGTTCTGTAGTTTTTGTTTGTAAGACGGCATAAATGAGCAGTAATGGAATTGCTACCATCAATCCAAATGCAGTGGTATTCATTGCAACAGAAATGCTGGTAGATAGTATTTCTGCTTTTAATGCAGGGTCGACCTGTGCGACGGCAGTAAATGCTTTTATCAATCCAATGATAGTTCCAAGCAGGCCAAGTAAAGTAGCAATATTTGCAAATGTTGCAAGATAATGGGTACGTTTCTCCAGCCGTGGGATTACTTCAAGCATACTTTCTTCCATCGCGCTCTCAATATCTTCGCGTGATTTTGAGGTTTTGAAACGCATCAAGCCCTGATAAAGCATCTTGTTAACTGCATGGCTGGATTTGGAAACAAACGAATATGCTTTCTGCATATCACCTGCATGTAGTATTTTAAGGATCTGGTTTAGTGACTTTCTGTTATTTTTTCTTACTATAGTAAGGTAAAAGTATCTTTCAATTGATATAGCAACACCAAGTGCAAGAACCAACATAATTGGGTACATGAAAGTACCGCCATCGTTAAAAAAGTTCAATATACTCGTATACATTTTAATACTCCGAAATTATTTATCTCTGTGGTAGTGCTTAATTCTTTTTAAAAAAACATTTCTGTCAATAGGTCTTAATTGATCATCAATGAGTGACTCATGTAACTCGGGGTTAAGATTAGGTTGAGGTGTTTTTTTCCATGGTACAACATATAGAACATTTGGCATCTCGCTGTTACCAATTACAGAGGTACCATCCAAGATCAGCTTATCCTCTACTGATTGCGCATATGCAGGAAACAATAAAACTAATAAAGAAATATACCTAACTACAACTTTCATTTTATTCTTCTCTTTACATCAACCATCCATTTCTCGATATTTTTATCATTTGATGCTAGTTCCTTATATTTCTCATAGTAAGGTAAAGCCTTTTTTGGAGAATCTATAAAGACATCATATAGAATCGCCAAGTTAAGGTAAGCATCAGTATACCCAGCATTTTTTGAAATCGAAGTGCTATAGGCTTGAATCGCTTCATCAAAACTACCCAAATTTCTTAGCACTACACCATATATATTTTGTGAAATATAGTTATTTGTATCCAGAGCAATACTCTTTTCAATATATATTTTTGCCTTATCGTAACGTTTTTTATTTAAATAAATAATAGCTATATTTGCGTAAAGATCTGCATGTTGATAATTCGGTTCTATTGACAAAAAAACATCATGGGCCTTGTCATACTGCTTTCGTTTGAGCAGCTCAATTGCATATATATATTTAGGTGGCCTTTCTTTACTGTCAGAAATTACTCCAACACCGCTATCATCTTGCGGCGAAGTGGTGCAACCATATGATAATATGACAAAAGTTACGGTAAATAACCAGCCTATTTTTGTGAACCTATTCAACATAATGAACAAATTTCTCATGTTTATTGTACCTAACAGGTTGCAGTTTGCTTAGGGTGTCATGGCTTCTTGATATCCACTTGTTAATACCGCCTTTCTTAGCAAGCGTCATATTCTTCTTATGGATATCAATTGCTTTCTCTTCAAATGGATAGGCTTGGTCTTCAAGAATTATTGTGTATTGCTCATATTCATCATCATTTAATCCTTTGGGTCGTTCTGAGTTGAGGATATCTTTCGACAATGTATAGTAAATATTGGCAATATTGAAAGTTGCTTCTGTGGTTAGGCTGAATTCGCCAGCACTAATTGCCTCATCATATTTCTTTAGTAAATCCTTCATCAGCTTTTTCTTTCTGCTGAGGGACTTTTTAAGTGGTCTTTTCAGCTTAACTGACTCAAATTTCTTGTAGTCGAAGTTGGCATAACGAAGATTAGCTCTGGCAATAGTATGTTTCACGCCAGCAGGTAGTTTTTTATATGATTTTTTAATATTAATGACCTTGTTCAGCCATTGTTTTTCATTTTTAACTTGCTTGGCATCCTTATAATAGGTAGAAATCTCATACATAGTGTCAACATAGTCATTTAATGGTTTCTTATAAACTTTGACATACTCTTTTTGTATTTTTAACGCTTTTTCTCTATTGCCATCTTTTTTGTAAAGATCGGAAATATTCAGCATGATTTCACGTTTTTTCTCTCTGTTTTTTTCCTGGTTATAAATGTATACAAATTCATTGGCTGCCTTGGTGTATTGCTGGTTATTCAAATAAATAAATGCCAGCTTTTCATGCAAATTCTTTTTATCGAAACCTTTGGACTTTGTATTTTTAAGTCCTAGTAGAATAGATTCAGCTTGTCGGTTATTATTTTGCTTCATCAATAAACTTGCGGCGTCAAAACCTGCAGTGGCTGCTACTTCCGTACCTTTGTAGACGCTTCCAACTCTTGTTAGTTCTTGTATGGCCTGCTTAGGGTTAGTATTAAAGAGATTTTTAGCGCTAAGATAAGCTGAGGCCGCAGCTTTATCCCTGAGCGATTTTTTTAGTTTTTTGTTAGAAACGGCATATGCTTTATTATAACCAGCTTCTGCTTCAGTATATTTTTCTAGCTCAAAGGCAGAATGCGCGTAGATTAAAATTGCAGAGGAGTATACTTTTTTATTTACGCCATTTTTGTTAACAAGAATGGAGGTTGAAGCAAATGCATCTGAATACTCTTTATCATCAAACTGATATTGAGAGGCATTTAGTAATACATTATCCGAATATTTATGCGTGCTAAATTCGTTGAAAAACTTCAGGTGAGAATTTTTTAATCTGTTGCGCCATCTGTGATCATTTAATTTTGGTTTTTTGTAGAGTGAAATAGCAGCATAGGCAGCTTTCGAATCTTTATTAGTATATTGATAGGCAGATTTTTCGTACTCATTTATAGCTTTAACATATTGTTTTGTGTCATTAAGCAACTCAGCAAGTTTATAATTCAGTTTTTGTGCTTGTGGGCTATCTGAGTAGTATGTTAAATAATATCTATACCATTTTTCGGATTTAGCGGCGTTGATGGCTTTATCTTTGTCTTTACTGTTTGCATGATAATAAGTAGCAAGATCAATTACATTGTTTTCAATAGACTTATTAAGATTATCCCATTCATCTTTATTGATATTTTTCTGGTATTCAGTGCCAGGTCCAAAGTTATTAATAAATTTAACCTTCTCTGGAATAATGGCATTATTGATACCTGCCAATTTATAAAGTGATATTATATCTTGATGGAATTTATAAGCATGTCTAGAGCTTTTGTTTTTGTCAATAAAGCCACTGTATGTATTTATAGAATCAACATAGCGTTTTTTGTTCTTATAAAGAAGAGCAAGGCTTGAGTAAAGAAGAGGGGAGTATTCTTTATTTTTGGTATATATATAAATATTTTCTGAACCACCCATGTAACTAAATGATAAACTTATTGCACGCAATACATCAGCAACTGCTGCTTTTTCGCCTTTTGTACTTGACTGGGTTATTTCATAGTCATTTACTTTTCCATCAGTATAGTAACCATCTACTAATTTAATGAAATAATTGATAGCGTTATCATATTTCTCTTGTTTAAAATTAACCCATGCATACTTATATATGGTCTTGCTATACAAATTTGTATGACGATATTGATCACCTAATATACTTTTGTATGCGATTCCTGAATTAGAGAAATGTCGTCTGGTGAACAGGAATTCACCTCGTCTGAATTGCGTTTCCTGGTAGTATTTACTTCCTGGATAGTTGTCGGTCAAATATGTGAGATACTGATATGCCAGTTCTGGTTTTTCTATAAGCTCATAACCTCTTGATATTTGGTAAAATATATAATCATTTTTTGGATCAGATGAAAATTTATTAATGTAAATCTTAAATGTATCAATAGCATCAATTATCATTGACTTGCCAGTTTGATAACTAATAGTATTATCCGAAATGATTAGACGTTCACCCTTGTCAATTAGTAAGTCTCCATATCTTTTCAAGACCTGCTTCTTATTCTTTATATTAAGATTTTCACCAAGCAAGTCTCTATATTTTCCAATAACAATATCTTCAGTAAGTGGAACACTTGTAAGTGATACTTTCAGGTCTTGTTTAACGTTACTATCTATATTTTCAATATCACTGATTGTATTATATTTATACGAAGAGCAGCCTTGCACAATAATGGCAATAAGAAATACATGAACTAAATGTTTAATGACATTCATTACTTTTTATTTACTACAATTCGGTCTGAGACACGTGCAACATCAAATCTAAAGGCTCGATAATATGATTCAATATCCTTATAACGTTTATCCAACTCATCTGCGGCAATACGAATCAATTGTTCTTTTAACCTTATGGTAGTTTCTTTAAGCCTTGTATCTAAGATATTAAGCCTGGAGTAGAGTGAATCAATATTTCTTTTATGAGTTGAATATTCAAATTCAGATTTCGTGGCATCTTGCAGAGATAATATTCTTTTATCTAATATATTTAGTTCAGATTTCGTTTCATTTAAATTGAATTGTGCTTGCCATAGACGAGGATAATACTGATCAACTGCATTCCAGTAGTTTAGACCTTTCATGATACGCACTTTTTCTGAATAATCTGAGAGGTTTTCATGCTTGGATAAGCTGGCTATCTTGTTTGATATATAGTTGAGGTTATCAGCATATTCAGATTCTTCTTCAGTAAAGAGACCTTCAATATTCTTATTTTTTCTTATATCGTTTAATAGTGATTCAAGAGATTGGGTTTTTGTTAAATATTCTTTTTTTCTTGTATGGTACTGTGTAGTAAATAGCATGCTTTTCTTTTCTTTAAAATGACTATCGCGTTCTTTAAGCATGATATAAAATTCTGGAATCTGATTATTCCAATGTCTAATCGTCTTTTGTAAATGTAACAGGTCAATATAATGATTATAAAGACCTGAAAAATCCCTGCTAAATACAAGATCGTTGACCAGGTTTTTATACTGTTGATTAGTTACAATAATTTCACCAGTTTTATCTCTGCTCAGGTCTGTCAGAAAAAAATTATGTCTTAGCTTGTCTAGTAGACTATCAAGCTCTTCTTTTTCAATTTTGATAGTGCTTACACCATCATTAAGCACCTGAAGGGCCTCTTCCAAATTGCCATTTTGTTCAAGGATACGTGCAATTAACAAGGCAGAATAATACTTATAAATATTTTTCGATTTTTTAGCTTTTAGGGTATTAAGTAGTGAAAAAGCTTTTTTAGTGTTTCCGGTAATAGAGTGAGATAGGGCAGAAAGATAGATGGCACTTTCAGAAAACAGACCATGGGCATCCATTTCATCAATATATTTTATTGATGTTTTATAATCTTTATCTTTGAATGCCAGATTCGCAAGGTGTAACTTTGCTTTGTCTCTTATACTTGATTGTTCAACATTGAACGGTTTTGTGCTTGCTACATCTGTTAAATATTGTTTGCCCTTATCGATGTTGTTATTACGCAAATGACCAATTCCAAGATTGAACTTAAGATAATTATTGGCATCTAAAGGTAAAGTATTTTGCGTA
>Ga0224514_10000543_pt1 | contig 10743 bp, 8 predicted proteins | sample SF_May12_sed_USG_3_FD_169107 | JGI IMG/M metagenome (GOLD analysis project Ga0224514, IMG submission 169107) | Sediment microbial communities from San Francisco Bay, California, United States - SF_May12_sed_USGS_24 | ecosystem: Environmental > Aquatic > Marine > Sediment | place: USA: California...
ATAAGCTCTGGATTTCGGATTTCTTTAGTTTAAATCTGAGAAAAATAAATGTGCTTTACACTGGTGCTTTAATTGGAGGATTATCGACAATTTTATTAATGAACAATAATAGTCCGCAATATCTGCCTGAAACCATAGAAAAACAGACAAGTCACATATCTGAAATTAAAAAGACACCCAAAGAACCTGTTTATACATCTAAAAAGAAACAGAAAAAACTTGTAACCGTTGCAAAATTTACCACTTCGGTATCTAAGGGCTGTGTGCCTTTAAAGGTTATGTTTTTTAATGAATCAATAAATGCTAAATCTTATCTTTGGAATTTTGGTGCCGGAGAAAACTCGACAATAAAAAATCCGGAGCACACATTTAATAAGGCAGGAATTTATAACGTCACCCTAACTGTAAATAAAGATACAGGACAGGATGTTTATAGCAGTACTATTACAGTACTTGAAAAACCTGTTTCCCAACCCTTAATAGATGTTGAAAAATCTGATGTTCATACAAAAAGGATAGTATTTCTAAACAAATCGAAGAATGCTGATTCTTATAAATGGGTGTTTGGTGATGATACTTTTTCTGAAGAAAAAGAACCACAGCACAAATATCCTGACTATGGTGTATATAAAGTGTGGCTTATTGCTAAAAATAATCAGGGCTGTCACGATACCGCATCAATATTAAACAGATTTGTAGAAAAAGATTATAAACTTTCTTTCCCTGAAAGTTACAGGCCTTCAGCCTCGAATATTGTTAAAGATGGGTATTATGATAATAATAAATCATTTGTTTTTTATCCAAATAATTATGGCACTAAAGAATATAACTTAAGTGTTTATGCACCAAATGGCTCATTAGTTTTTGCGACAAATGATATTAAGCAAGGATGGAATGGAACCATTAAAGGGCGTCTTGCCCCGTCTGGAATTTATTCATACAAAGCAAAAGGAGTTTATCCGAATGGGCAAACTTTTGACTTAACAGGAAAGTTTAGGGTAATAGTCGATAGTTTCCAGGATAATTATTAATCCCTTTGGTTTATTAAAATGCTATGCTTCAGGCGACTACTTTGCTTGAGGTGTAAATTAATTGTTAAAAAATTACAAATTATGATATTTTTTTACAAGCTCATGCAACATTTTCTATGAAACTTTAGTCATATAAATAGACAGCTTAATTTCATGTAACAGTTTTTTGTTACCTAAGGAATTTATCGAATCCGGGTTGTGAACGAGCCCGGATTTTTTATTGGAATTTTTTCAGGATTGTTTCTTAATCACACATTACCGGTTTATCAGGATTATCCAGAAATTCAAACATGATATCGATTTGTTTTTGCGAAATTCGTGGTTCAGAAAGAATTTGCTTTTCATCGCGTCCTGCCCATTTTACATCCAGTGTTTCCATGCCAGGTTGAATATTACCCCCTAAATCTTTACACAAAATAAATAATTTGTAAATATGGTACATATCTGGCGGATGGTCATGCTTTACTTTATCGAATAGTGCTAATAACCTCAGTGGCTTTACATTCAGGTTTGTTTCCTCAAAAACTTCTTTTTTTGCTACTTCAAAAGGGCTGTGCCCTACATCTGCCCAGCCCCCAGGAAGGGACCATTTGCCATCTATCCCTTCTTTTACCATCAGTATTTTTCCTTCACGAAAAACCACTCCCCTAATATCAACCTTTGGAGTTTGATAACCTTTTTCGCTTGCAAACAGTCCTATTATTTTTTCTACAGGAACTTCTGTATAATGCTGCATTATTTCAACGCTTATATCGCGAATCATTTGATAGCGTTCCAAATCATACTTATCATGCCCATATTCAAGACCTGCCTGTGCAATCGACTGCAGTCTTTTAGCGATATCAAGCCAATCGAAAGATTTTTGATCTCCCATCGATAGTATCCTCTAAAACTTGTTTGGCTCAAGTTTATATTCATCCCAGCTCTTTGTGAGTATATCTTCAATATTAAGCGTACATATTCCTAAAAGAAATGCACTTGCAAGTCTATCGTTGGTAATAAGAGGAATATTAAAGTCAACTGCGCTCCTTCTAATGTGGTAATCATTAGAAAGTTCATCTGAAGATAGATCCTTCGGGATGTTTATAACCAAATCTATTTTTTTATTTTTTAGGTAATCCATAGTATTTGGTTGTGCATCCTCGTCGGGCCAGTGTAATACTTTGCATTTAATATCGTTCATTTCTAAAAACTTGGCCGTACCTTTAGTCGCATATAAGTTATAACCCTTTTCATGTAACATCCGACAGCTAGGCAGAAGTTCGGTTTTAGACCGTGTAGGCCCAGTCGAAAGTAATATGTTTTTCTTAGGAATTGAATACCCTACTGAAAGCATAGCTTTAAGAATAGCTTCATAATAATCATCACCAATACATCCTACCTCTCCGGTTGATGACATATCGACACCAAGGACAGGATCTGCTTTAGAAAGCCGTGCAAAAGAGAACTGAGGAGCTTTAACTCCAATATAATCTATATCGAAAATGTGTGAATTTGGTTTTTCCACTTCTTTACCAAGCATAACTTTGGTAGCTAAATCGATAAAGTTTTCTTTAAGCACCTTTGAAACAAACGGGAAACTACGAGATGCACGTAAGTTACACTCAATAACTTTTATGTCATTGTCTTTTGCAAGAAATTGCATATTAAATGGCCCGCTAATTTCAAGAGCCTTAGCAATTTTACGGCTAATACGTTTTATCCTTCTTTGTGTTTCAAAGTATATTTTTTGTGCAGGGAATACCATTGTAGCATCGCCAGAATGAACTCCTGCAAACTCAACATGCTCGCTAATTGCATATGCAACAAGTTCACCATCTTTAGCAACTGCATCAATCTCTATTTCTTTAGCCTGTTGAATAAATTCTGAAACAACGACAGGGTATTGTTTTGAAACTTTGGCTGCCAGGTTAAGAAAATGCTCCATCTCGTCTTTGTTGGAAACTACATTCATTGCTGCTCCTGAAAGAACATATGAAGGACGGATAAGAACCGGAAAACCTACCTCATCAACAAATGAATGAATATCATCTATACTTGTCAGTTCCTTCCAACGTGGTTGATCAATTTCCAGTTCATCCAACATGCTGGAAAACTTGTGACGGTTCTCAGCTCTGTCAATATTAAGGGGCGATGTACCTAAAATTTGAACTTGCCTGTTATGTAAACGCATTGCAAGATTATTGGGTATCTGTCCGCCCACAGAAATTATTACTCCTTTTGGTGACTCAAGATCGATAATATCCAGCACCCTTTCCAAAGTCAATTCATCAAAATATAACCTATCGCAAATATCATAGTCGGTACTTACAGTTTCCGGATTATAATTGATCATCACAGAGCGGTAATCCCCATTGTTTATAGTATTAAGCGCATTTACACTGCACCAGTCAAATTCTACCGAACTCCCTATCCTGTATGCCCCCGAGCCTAAAACAATAACCGATTTATCACTATCATTATAATTTAAATCGTGTTTGCTTCCACTGTATGTCAGGTACAAATAATTTGTTTTTGCAGGAAACTCCGCTGCCAGTGTATCTATCTGCTTAACATATGGAATGATACCTTTAGAGATTCTAAAATCACGTACTTTTAGCAACCCTTCTTCCATAAATTCATTGTCATCTTTAAGTACCGCACGGGCAACCTGAAAATCAGAAAATCCGGCTATTTTTGCTTTTCCCAATAAATCTACAGGCATATCTTCAAGCTCATTGTAACCTTCCATTTCATTTTTAAGCTTGAAAATTTTTTCTAATTTATAGAGAAACCAATGATCAATGCGTGTAAGATCATGGATTCGCTCAACAGTGTAACCTTTTTCAAATGCAGCAGCAATTACAAAAATCCTCATGTCTGTAGGTTCTTGTAACTCCTTATCGATATCCTCAAATGTCAGATCACGATTTCCTACGAAGCCATGCATGCCTTGCCCGATCATTCTAAGGCCTTTCTGAATAGATTCTTCAAAAGTGCGGCCAATAGCCATAACTTCACCAACACTTTTCATGCTGGATCCTATTTGTTTTGAAACTCCGATAAACTTATTCAAATCCCAGCGAGGAATTTTACAAACTATATAATCAAGAGCAGGCTCAAAAAATGCCGGTGTTGTTTTTGTTATAGAATTTTTTAACTGATGTAGGCCATAACCTAAACCTAATTTAGCTGCCACAAAAGCAAGTGGGTAACCTGTTGCTTTTGATGCAAGTGCACTGGAGCGGGAAAGACGTGCGTTAACCTCAATAACTCGATAGTCTTCAGAATATGGATCGAGTGCATATTGAACATTACATTCTCCCACAATACCTATATGCCTGATTATTTTAATAGATAATTCTCTTAGTTTGTGATACTCCGAATTAGTTAATGTTTGCGAAGGGGCAACAACAATACTTTCTCCGGTATGAATGCCAAGCGGATCGAAATTCTCCATATTACAAACTGTAATACAATTGTCGAACTGATCTCGGACTACTTCGTATTCAACTTCCTTCCACCCTTTTAATGATTTTTCAACCAAAATTTGTGGACTATATGAAAATGCATGGCTCGCCAATTTTCTAAGTTCATCTTCGTTGTTGCAAAAACCTGAACCCTGACCGCCTAATGTGTACGCGGCACGGATTATTATCGGATAACCTACTTCACTTGCGGCTTTTACTGCATCTTCAATATTTGTTACCGCCAAACTTTTAATTGTCTTAACATCTATCTGATCCAGCTTTTTAACAAATAAATCCCTGTCTTCGGTGTCCATAATAGCCTGAACCGGTGTTCCCAATACACGGACATTATATTTCTCTAATATGCCACTTGTATGTAATGCCGTTCCACAATTAAGAGCTGTTTGTCCACCAAAAGACAGTAAAATCCCATCGGGTGCTTCCTTATCAAGTACCTTCTCCACAAAATGTGGTGTAACAGGCAGAAAATATATTTTATCAGCAATACCTTCAGTAGTTTGAACAGTTGCAATATTCGGATTTATCAATACCGTTTCAACACCTTCTTCCTTTAACGCTTTTAATGCTTGCGAACCCGAATAGTCAAATTCCCCTGCTTCACCTATTTTTAGCGCGCCAGAACCTAATACTACAACTTTTTTTATCGATTTATCCATTTTTACTTGAGCCGTTTTCAATTAAAATTTGCGCAAAAGTACAAATAATTTACTTTAATATTATTGTGGTTAATAAAATTATGCATAGTTTTGCATAATAAATGCATAAATATTCATATGGGTAATAAAACAAAACGCCTTTTAGCGATTAAGGAAATCATATCAAACCAAGTTATATCCAGCCAGGAAGAGCTTCTTCACATTCTTGACAAGAAAGGATTTAAGTATACTCAGGCCACTTTGTCGCGCGATCTTAAATTCTTAAAAGTTAATAAAATTTCAGATCCTGACAAAGGTTATATTTACGAATTACCTGAAACACATACAATCTTCGAAAATGATATTGCAGAGAGTTATGCCGCCCAAGGTTTTATTTCAATACAGTTTGCTCAAAATCTAGGAGTGATAAAAACTTTACCTGGATATGCAAACAGCATAGCTTCACTGATAGACAATGCATCGCTATTTGAAATATTAGGGACAATAGCTGGTGATGATACTATACTGATTATACCAAATAATGGTGTTTTAAAGAATGATGTAATAAATGCCCTAATCCTTATAATTCCTGAACTAAAAAATAAAATTTTGTAATTTAAAAAACTGAAAATATATAATTATGGAAAACAATAAAGTAGTATTAGCTTATAGCGGAGGTTTAGACACTTCTGTTATTCTAAAATGGCTGATTGACAAAGGTTATGAAGTAATTGCATACGTTGGCGACGTGGGCCAGGAAGACGATTTTGAAGATGTGAAGAGAAAAGCCCTTGCCATTGGTGCAACAAAAGTTTATATCGAAGATCTTCAGGAAGAATTTGTTACCGATTACATTTTTCCGGCAATTAAAGCCAATGCAGTATACGAAAGCAGATATTTACTTGGTACTGCACTTGCCCGGCCTATTATTGCCAAGCGACACATCGAAATTGCAAAAAAAGAAAATGCTGCTTATGTATCTCATGGTGCTACAGGTAAAGGTAACGACCAGGTAAGGTTTGAACTGACATTTTATGCCCTTGCACCTGATATTAAAGTCTTGGCGCCATGGAAAATGCAGGAATTCCTTGATGAATTCAAAGGACGTAAAGACATGTTGAACTATGCCGAAAAACATAAAATCCCTGTAAAAGCTTCGCTTAAAAAGCCATATAGCGAAGATGATAACCTGATGCATATTAGTCATGAGGCTGGAATATTAGAAGATCCTAAATTTAAGTTCGATAAAGAAATATTAACCAAAATGGTTAAACCTCAGGATGCTCCTGATAAAGAAACTCAAATAGAAGTACATTTTAAAGATGGTATTCCTGTAAAGATTGTAAACACTACCGACGGTACAATAAAAGAAAAACCTTTAGAACTGTTTAATTACCTCAATAAAATAGGTGGCGAAAATGGTGTTGGATTGCTCGATATGGTTGAAAATAGATATGTTGGAATTAAATCGAGAGGTGTTTACGAAACTCCGGCAGGAGAAATTCTAATTAAGGCACATCAGGATCTAGAAGGAATTGCTATGGATCGCGAAGTAATGCGTCTCCGAAATATGATATCTCCAACATTTGCCGAAATTATCTATAATGGCTATTGGTTCAGCCCTGAGATGGATTTCCTAATGGCATCTATTAATAAAAGTCAGGAACTAATCGACGGAATAGTTTATGTAACCCTGTATAAAGGAAATGTCATTATCGATGGTCGCGAATCGCCAAATTCACTTTACAATCAAGACCTATCGAGTATGGACATCGAAGGTGGATTTGACCAAAAAGATAGCGAAGGATACATAAAAATTAATGCTATTCGTCTAATGGCTCATAACGCTATATTGCAACGAAACAAGTAGCATCTATATGACGAAGAACATTACATATAATATTATTTGGATTTTTGTAATTGCAACCTTAGTAGGTTGCAATTGCAATTGCATAGACAAATCTTTATTAAATGAGAGTGAAACTTATGTTATTGTCCAAGGTACCTGGGGTGGTAGTTGGTGTTACAAAGAAGTCGATTCATTGTTAACCGCCAAAGAACACATTGTCTACAGACCAAGCTTAACGGGTCTTGGAGAACGTGTTCATTTGTCTTCACCTGATATTGGTTTAAATACACATATCCTCGATGTTGTAAATACAATTCTATATGAAGATTTAACAGATATAATATTAGTTGGCCACAGCTATGGAGGAACAATAATATCCGGAGTAGCCGATAGTATACCTCATAGAATTAAAAAGCTAATATATGTTGATGCAATATTTCCTAAAGATGGAGAACATTGTTTTCAGTATACCAACAAAGAAAGGATGGAATGGTACAAAAGCATAACTAAGAATGGCTTAATTTATCCACCCTGGGTAAAAGAAGGACAAAAACCACCCAAAGACGTACCTCATCCTTTAAAAACACGAACCGACACCATCAGTTTAAAAAATCCTTTGGCAATAGAAATTCCCTTAGTATATATTTTCCTATATGAAGAAGGAACTGATCCAAAAGAAAAATGGACGTTCAGATATGCTCAAAGAGCAAAGGAAAGAGATGGTAAAATATATGAATTGACTGGCGACCATAATATTCACAGAACCGCTCCGGAAACTTGGGTGGATATACTTTTAAAAGAACAATAAATATTTCTTAAGATAAAAAGCATGAAACTTTGGAGTAAAGGAACTGATGTAAATAAGGCAATAGAAAAATTCACGGTTGGTCGCGATCGTGAGCTTGACATGTTATTGGCTAAATATGATGTAATAGGTTCACTTGCTCACATTGCTATGCTTCAAAAAGTCGGTCTTATATCATCAGAAGATCTAGACCAGTTAAAAAAAGAGCTTATCGCAATTCATGCTAAAATAGAAAAAGGAAACTTTACTATTAATGACGGAATAGAAGACGTTCATTCGCAAGTTGAATTCATGTTGACTGAGAAACTAGGCGATGTCGGTAAAAAAATTCATAGTGCACGCTCCAGAAATGATCAGGTCCTTCTCGACATAAAACTTTTTTCGCGTGCTAAAACCAAAGAAATTGTTGAGTCTGTTCAAATTCTGTTTGACAAGCTAATTTCACAAAGCGAAAAATATAAATCGATACTGTTGCCTGGGTATACTCATTTACAAGTTGCAATGCCGTCTTCGTTCGGATTATGGTTTGGTGCTTATGCCGAAAGCTTAACCGACGATTTACAGATTTTTCAGGCTGCTTTTAAACTAATAAATCAAAATCCTTTAGGTTCTGCCGCCGGATATGGTTCTTCTTTCCCAATAGATCGACAAATGACAACCGATCTATTAGGTTTCGATCAGCTAAATTACAACGTCGTATATGCGCAGATGGGACGTGGAAAAGTCGAGCGAAATGTAGCGTTTGCAATGGGAAATATTGCATCGACAATTTCGAAAATGGCTTATGATCTTTGCTTGTTTATGAGCCAGAATTTTGGTTTTATTAGCTTACCCGATGAATTTACAACCGGTTCGAGCATAATGCCCCATAAGAAAAATCCCGATGTGTTTGAACTCTTAAGAGCAAAGTGCAATAAAATACAAGCTCTTGCGAATGAGATTACTTTGTTATCTAACAATCTTCCGTCGGGATATTTTCGTGATATGCAAATTATTAAAGAATCATATCTCGAATCTTTTGACTACATCCTGGATTGCATCACTGTTATGGCATTTATTATTGATAAACTAAAAGTGAACGAAGAAATTCTGGAAAGTGATTCTTATAAATATATCTTTAGCGTTGAAGAAGTAAACAAAGAAGTTCAAAATGGTTTGCCGTTTCGCGATGCTTATAAAAAAGTTGGGAAATTGATAAACGAAGGAGATTTCAATCCGGATAAAAAAGTAGAGCATACCCACCAGGGAAGTATTGGAAATTTATGTAATAAAGAGATAAATAATAAGTTTAAAAAAATATATTCCTGTTTTAATTTTGATAAAATAATTGAAGCTGAATCAAATTTATTAACTGTCTGACCAATGGAAAAAAAACGGATTGTAGTCCGAATAGAAATAGACACACTGTCTGATAGCGATGGTAAACTTATCCACGATAAAATGGATCGGCTTGCAATGGTACTGTCCAACCTGCACAATAGTGGCAAAGATTTATTGTTGGTAACATCCGGTTCTATTGCCTTGGGTACAAAAAAACTAAACATTGACATAAATAAAAAAGATTATGCAGAAATGATGGCAGCAGCAGCTGTTGGACAAGCTGAACTCATTAAATTATATCAAAAATACTTCGACCAGTATAACCAAATGGTTGCCCAAGTACTTCTAACATCAGATATGATGGATCATTCAAAAAAAGAAAATAATACTAAGAATACATTCGAAACCCTTCTTAAGATGGGTATTATCCCAATAATAAATGAAAATGATGCAGTATCCACTGCTGATATTGATTTGAAAGACAACTACACACTTGCATTAAATGTAGCAGATGTAGCAAAGGCTGACATCATTTTAATAAAAACAAACGAAGAAGAAAAATATATAATCCAACCAAGAAATAAATTAAAAGCCATATTTGTAAATACTGAACAAGAATTATTCTGTAAACTTCTTGAAATAAGTAACGAACTTGACGATCAAAAATCAAAATTATATGATTTCCCGGATTCGATTGAGGAATTTTCATATGCAAATAATTAAAAGATGAAACGGGAAGATTTTATAAATATAAAACGTGTTGTTGTAAAGGTTGGCACTTCCACACTTTCATACAAAAACGGGAGATTAAATTTTCAGCGAATGGGGCTTCTTGCTAAAACACTTAGCGCTCTTCGTAAAATGGGCCTGCAAGTAGTTCTGGTATCTTCGGGCGCTATCGGTGTAGGGGCAGGACGATTAAACCTCACTAAAAAACCAAGTACATTAGCATTCAAACAGGCTTTGGCTGCTTTAGGACAAGCTCAGTTAATGAAAATTTATCAGAAACTATTCGATAATTATAATCAATGGGTCGCACAAGTTCTTCTTACTAAAGATGTAATGACAATACCTGAGCGCTATAAAAACGCGCGGGGAACACTATTTAAACTCTTTGAAATGGGTATAATACCTATTATCAATGAAAATGACACTATTGCTACAGATGAAATTGAATTTGGTGATAATGATACTCTATCTGCCATGGTTTCAAACCTTGTAAATGCAGATTTGTTAATTCTTCTAAGCGATATAGATGGTTTTTATTCAGCTGATCCAAAAACCGATAAAGAAGCAAAAATTATCCGTTCAGTAACGAGTATAAGTCCTGAACTTGAAAAAATTGCTTCAGGTTCTGGCAGTTCATTTGGTACAGGGGGAATGTCAACTAAAATTACGGCAGCAAAAATTGCTTCTGAACATGGCATAGACACGATACTTGCACTCGGCGATCAGCCATCAATAGTGCTTGACATAATAAACGGGAAAGAAATAGGGACACATTTTATAGCCGATAAAATAAAACAAAATAGTATATACCATGAGTAAAGTGATTGAACAAAAAGCGATTAATGCAAAATTTGCAGCTCGTGAACTAGTTAAATTAACTACCGAACGTAAAAATGAGGCATTA
>Ga0224514_10000544_pt1 | contig 10729 bp, 16 predicted proteins | sample SF_May12_sed_USG_3_FD_169107 | JGI IMG/M metagenome (GOLD analysis project Ga0224514, IMG submission 169107) | Sediment microbial communities from San Francisco Bay, California, United States - SF_May12_sed_USGS_24 | ecosystem: Environmental > Aquatic > Marine > Sediment | place: USA...
AACACTTAGTCAAAAAAAAAAATTAAAAAAAAAAAAAGTTCAAAAAATGAAAAATAGAAAAAATTTATCGGTTGATAATTTTAACCCATACTGGACTGTTAATTTAAAAGGACTTCAGGAAATCTTACTAGAAAGCTTAGCAACCTACACTAGAAACAAAATTAACATTTTTGTAACATTGCAAAACTTAAATCGCTATAAACAATTATCACATGTTCAAATTGAGAATTTAAAAATTATTTTTAAACAACTAAAAAAATTTGTTAGAAATTCATTTTTTAAAGAAGCAATAAACATTTTATTTATTAACATTTCAAAAAGAAAATCAGCAAAGTTATTAGCTGAATTTATAAGTGATCAATTTAGACTTAATCAGTTAAGAACAGACCAAATGACTATTTCTAGAAAAGATAATTATTTTTTAGGATTTTTAAAACAAACTGTAATGTTATTAATTAAGTCTGAAACTTCATGCCTTACAGGTGTAAAAATTGTTATTAAAGGTAGATTTAATAGAGCACCAAGAGCAAAAACTGCTAGCATACATTTTGGGAAATTTTCTCTTCAATCATTTAGTTCTAAAATAAATTATTGTAAATCAACTGCCTATACCATTAATGGAACTTTTGGAGTAAAAGTTTGATTGTGTGAAAATAATTATTAAATAACTTATGTTATTACAGCCAAAAAAAACTAAATATCGAAAAGTACAAAAAGGTAAATTGTCAAAATTCAATTTTCGTTCAAATAAATTAAAATTCGGAAATATTGGATTAAAAGCAGCAAAGTCCGGTACTATTTCATCTCGACAAATTGAAGCAGCTCGACAGGCTATTGTCAGAAAATTAAGTCGAAAAGGAAAATTATGAATACGAGCATTTCCTGCGGTTCCTATTACTACAAAACCTACCGAAGTTAGAATGGGTAAAGGTAAAGGTACTGTTTCTCATTGAAGTGTTAAAGTTAGCGCTGGTACGATTTTATTTGAAATTTATGGAATATCACATAATGTTGCAATTACAGCTTTAAAAACTGGGGGAGCTAAATTACCTATTAAAACAATAATTTTGTTTTAACCTTAACATAGGTAATAAAATTATATAGACTAAAATTTTTTAAAGTAACTTTTTTTATCTAAATTGATGGGATCTTTAAAATATCAAAATTAAAACTGTTTTAAAGCCACCGAAAAGTATAAACATATCTGTATTATACTTTAATAATTTACATGTTATTACAAGCAGCTAAATTTGTAGGAGCTGGGTTAGCAACCATTGGACTAGCCGGAGCTGGAGTAGGGATTGGTACCGTATTTGGTGCATTAGTAATTGGAATTTCGCGAAATCCTTCTTTAAAAGATGAATTATTTAAACTTGCTATTTTAGGTTTTGCATTAACTGAAGCTATTGCACTTTTTTCATTAATGATGGCATTCTTAATTCTTTTTGCGTTATAATATTTTTGCAGTAAAAAACTTAAGAGTGGGTATATAGCTCAGTTGGTAGAGCATTGGACTTTTAATCCACAGGTCTTGGGTTCAACCCCCAATGTACCCAAATTTTGTTCATATATATATGATAATTTTAAATATAAATTACATCCTAAATATTGCTATAATCTTATTTTTAATTGGAGTATTAGGGCTTGTTTTAAATAGAAAAAATATACTAATAACACTGATGTCAATCGAATTAATGTTATTAGCAATAAACTTAAATTTCGTTATTTTTTCTATATATTTGGATGATATTACAGGCTATGTTTTTGTTTTATTTATACTGACGATTGCTGCAGCGGAGTCTGCAATAGGTTTAGCCATTTTGACCATTTACTATAGACTAAAAAATAATATTCGAATAGATAAGATTAAAAATATCAAAGGCTAAATTATAAAACGGAAACGACAGGATTTGAACCCGCAATCTTCGACGTGACAAGTCGATGCTTTAACCATTTGAAGCTACGTTTCCTTAAATAAAATTTGATTTGATTTAATTTTGAAATACTTTTATATAAATAATGTAAAATTTAATTATGATTTAGAGTTTAAAAATAATGTAAAGAATGATTTTTGAAAACAAAATACACCTCTTATTGAATATTGTGAAACATTAGGAATTAATATACCACATTATTGCTACCATAAAAATTTATCTATTGCAGGAAATTGTCGTATGTGTCTTGTAGAATTAAAAAATTCACCCAAGCCTATAGTGTCTTGTGCAATGAATGCCAAGTCTTGTTTAGCAAATGGAGCTATTTATACAAATAGTTCATTAGTAAAAAAGGCTCGTGAAAATGTTCTAGAATTTTTACTCTTAAACCACCCTTTAGATTGTCCAATATGTGACCAAGGTGGTGAATGTGATCTCCAAGATCAATCTCTTTTTTTTGGTTTCACAAAAAAAAGATTTTATAGTTTTAAACGTGTTGTTTTAGACAAAAATATTGGCCCTATTGTAAAAACAGTAATGACACGATGTATTCATTGCACAAGATGTGTCCGCTTTGCTGCTGAAATTGCAGGAGTAGAAGATATAGGAATGTTTGGAAGAGGCTTACAAAGTGAAATTGGAACTTATGTTGATAAAATTTTTCAGTCTGAGCTATCTGGTAATGTAATTGATTTATGCCCTGTAGGAGCTTTAACATCAAAACCTTACCCTTTTATAAATAGAAATTGAGAGTTAAAAAACATTACTTCTATTGATTTTTCAGATGGATTTGGAACCCCTATTCAGTTGTTCATTAAAAATAATCATATAATAAAAGTTTTACCAGGTTATGATAAAATAACTTACAAAACAAATTGAATTTCTGATAAAACTCGGTTTTCATTCGATGGAATGTTTTCTCCAGAAAAAATAGTTCATAGCTTTCTAGGTAATAATAAAAAAAGATCATTTATTAATTTATCATGGCAAAAACTATTTAAAGAATTTTTTTTTACTCTTTATTTTCAAAATCATTTACTACACCATTTTTATCAACCGTATCAAATAACAATGTGTCTAGGTAAAAATTTAAATTTAGAAGTTTTAAATTTGTTAAATCTCTTAACTCATAAATACCCGTTTTTTAAACTTAGACAATCTGAATTACAGAATTTAAATGTTGATTTGGAACACAATTATTTATTAAATTCAAATTTAAGTGATTCTAAAATTTTAACGTCAAATACCTGTTTACTAATCGGAATAAACCCCCGCTATGAGGGATCTAAATTAAATTTGAAGCTTAGATCAAGATATTTAAAAGGAAATTTTAACGTAATTCATTTGGGCTCTTTAGTTAATCTAACATTTTCTAACACAAATATTACTAGTAATACAAAAATTTTAAAATCTTTAATTGAAGGAAATAATTTATTTTGCCAAGAATTTGTAAATTCGTTAAATCCTATTTTAATTTCCAATACAGAAATATTCAAGCGAAAAGACTCTCTTAGTTTAACAAATATGGTAAAATTTTTAATTAAACATATCAACATATTCTCACAATCTGACAGTCAAAATCAATTGAATATTCTAAACTTAACTTTGAATGATGTTGGATTTGCAAATTTTAACAACTTAAAAACAATAAAAAATAAAGATTTTAAAAATTCTAGCGGAATTTATTTTATAAATAATTCCTTTTCAACTTCTAATATCAAAAAATTGTTAAGTTTGAAATTACTTAACTTTTTTCAAGATTATACACATAACAATAAAATTGTAATAACTCAAAATAGCAATTTAGATACAAAATTAGTTGCACAATTAAAAAAAAGTTTTAACTTGAAGAATCATCTACATTTACCTAATACTGTACTATTTGAAACTTCGGGAACTTACATTAATACTGAAGGAAATATTAACCAAATTACTAAAATAGTTACGTCATTAGGGCAAACAAAAAACGACTGGCAAATAATAAGAAAAATACTCTCTTATTCTAAAAAAATGTTGTTTATTACAAGCTTTCTAAAAGATAACAAAATAACTTTTAATTCAAATAATATTTATCATTTTAAAAATTATATAGGATTCCAATATTATGCCGTATCTAATTTAAATAATTTAGCATTTCGACTCTTAAAAAAAGTTGCCGAATGTCCTTTAAATATTTCTAAATTTAAACCTAAACAAAGAAAACTTTATAATTCGCAACTTAGATTTTGATTAAATGATTTTTACATTGATGGTAAAGATTTTAATAGTAAATTTTCATCTACAATGATTCAATGTTCAAAGCTTTCTCGACTAAATAACACAAATTTTAAATTTTAAAGCACTAAAAAATGTATACTAAAATAAATCTTGCTTGATCAACGGCATTAAGGAAATTATTGCCTTAAAAAAATATATATCTCCAACGGGATTTGAACCCGTGTTATCACCGTGAAAGGGTGATGTCCTAACCACTAGACGATGAAGACTTTTTTGATAAGAAATATATTATTATTACTATAAATTAGATTAAATGCTTATAAAAGATACTTTAAAAATAAGCTGTTGTTTATTGGAATAAAAGGATTTGAACCTTTGAATATTCGTACCAAAAACGAAGGCCTTACCAACTTGGCTATATTCCAAAAATATCTTAGTTACAACTCAATTTAAAGAAAGGATGGGATTCGAACCCACGGTATATTAATGTAAATATACAAAGATTTAGCAGACCTTCACTTTAAACCTCTCAGTCACCTTTCTTAAAATATCAAAATTTAAAACAAAATATGTAATATATGGACAGTCAAGGCACAAAATAGTTTTTAATATTTTTTTCGTCATAGAAAAGAATTTAAAAACTAATGTATATTTAATGCTCCAATACAATAAATATAAACATAACCAATACCTAGCTCAAACATAAAATCAATCATCGACCAAAACCCAACAAGGTCTAACTGAGCTAATACATTAGTCCAAGGTATTAAAAACATAGTTTCAATATCAAAAACTATAAATAAAATAGCTATCAAATAAAACTTAACATCGAAAGTATGACGCGCATCTTCGTAAGGCTCAAAACCACATTCGTACGTCGATAGCTTTTCAGTTTCTGGTTTTTGAACTGCTAGAATATAAGAAAATAGCACTATAACAACGGACAATACTATAGCAATAAATAAAAAAGTTAAAATAACGGTATATTCATTGTAAAACAACGAATCGTTTGAGTGAAAATAATTTTTTGAAAGAAAAATAAATGAAATCATTTGTAGTTTAAATTTTTACCAAGAAGATTTTTTTAATCCAGGTATTACACCAGATCTTGCCAAACATAAAAAACTTAATCTTGAAAATTTTTTAAAAATTCGATTAAATTTAGCTTTACGGTTTGTTAAAATACATCTATTAACGAATCTCGTTTTATTTTGGTTTCTTGAAAAATTTGATAATTTTGAAATTGCGTTCCATTTTACAATTAAAGATAAATTTTCGTTTTTAACTATACTTTTTAAAATAAGATGATTTAATTCTTTTTGATTAAATAATTTTCTAATTTTTTTATCCTTTTGGATTTGTTTTTTCATAGGTATATTTGAAATAATTACCAAGGAGACAAAAATTTGAATGTCCTATATTCTTGACACAATTCAATAGATTCATTTATTACTCTTTTTTCTGTTTCATTGTACTTCATTTCAACAAAACCACTTAATGGAAAATCTTTTCGAAGGGGATGTCCTTCAAAACCGTAATCTGTTAAAATTCGTTTTAAATTGGAATGGTTTCTAAAAAAAACACCATACATATCCCAAATTTCGCATTCGTACCAACCGGCTGTAAAATATAATTTGTCGCAAGAATCTACACCAAATAATTCATGAGTAAATGTTTTAACCCTAAGGCGGATATTATAGCGAATACTTAATAAATCATAAGCCAAATTAAATCTATATTTATTATTAGGATAATCCACACCAGTAATACAGGTCAATATATTGAATTGGAAAGGTGTGTGGTATTTGAAAAATACTAAAATATCGTATAATAATTTTGATTTTACTACTACTACTAGTTCTTGACCATACAATTGAATTTTTTCTAATGGGCACATTTTAGATAAACTTTGAATATTTTTTACAATTAATTGTGAGTTCATTTATTAGCTTTTTAACAATTTGGTTACGATACTTTTTGTAAAAAAAATTAGAATTAGTTAAAGTGAGTTGTTTGTTGTTTAATAAGTTAGAAAATAAACTTCTTTTTGAAAAATTATATTTTTTATATGTTTTTAAGTACACTGAATAATCAAAATAAACACAACCATTTGAAGAAATTTGTAAAATTTTAAAAGATTTTAATTTGGAACACATTGTACTAAATTATCGATCAACTTCACCAAATACAATATCTTGAGTACCGATAATTGTAACAACATCGGCAATTAAATGCCCTTTAGACATAAAATCTAAAGCTTGTAAATGGTTAAATCCTGGAGCTTTAATTTTACATCGGTAAGGTTTGTTAGTATTATCCGAAATCAAATAAACCCCAAATTCTCCTTTTGGAGCTTCTGTTCCAATATAAGTTTCATTAGCCGGAATTGCAACCCCTTGAGTATACATTTTAAAATGGTGAATTAGTGCTTCCATAGACTGTTTCATTTCAACTCTAGTTGGAGGAGAAATTTTAAAATCATTTGTTTTAATATAACCTGCTGGCATTAAATTCAAGCACTGTTCAATTATTTTTAGTGATTCTTTCATTTCAACCACTCGAATTAAATATCGGTCATAGCAATCGCCATTAGTTCCTACAGGAATATCAAATGTAAGCTTATCGTAAACTTCGTAAGGTTGACTTTTTCTTAAATCTCAATAAACTCCAGAACCACGTAACATAACCCCACTAAAGCCTCATTGACACGCATCATTAGCTGTAACAACACCAATGTCAACTAATCGCTGTTTTCAAATTCTATTTTCTGTCAACATATCTTCCATTTCTGTTAACCTTAATGTAAATTGCTCTGTAAACATATAAATATCATCTAACAAACCTTTCGGAATATCAACTTGTAATCCTCCAGCTCTAAAATAAGCTGCATGCATTCGTGCACCTGAAACACGCTCATAAAATTCCATTAATTTTTCTCGCTCTTCGAAAGCTCACAAAAATGGGGTCATTGCGCCAACATCCATTGCATGACAACCTACAGCTAACAAATGATTCAAAATTCGAGTAATTTCAGCAAAGAGTACTCTAATGTATTGAGCACGCTTTGGTATTTTACAATTAAAAAGTTTTTCAATTGCTAAACAATAGCTGTGCTCTTGTGCCATCATTGAAACGTAATCCAAACGGTCAAAATACGGTAATGCTTGGACATAATTTTTATATTCAATTAATTTTTCCGTACCTCTATGTAATAAACCTATATGAGGATCTGCCCGATTTACTATTTCACCATTAAGCTCTAATACTAATCTTAAGACACCATGAGCTGCGGGATGCTGAGGCCCAAAATTAATGGTAAAATTTTTTATTTTTTTTAACAAATTTCTTTTTTTTAATGTCATTAGGCAATCATAGATTTGAACTATTAACCTTTTCGTGATAAACGAAATGCTCTACCAATTGAGTTATTACCTACAGAAATCAATAAATTTAGACGAAAAAAAAAGAATTTCGGAAACTTAAAACGTAAGTGAGTATTTGTCTTACTTTAATTGCTTATTTTGCTAAAACTATTTATTCAATCGCACATATTGGTGATCACTTTTACAAACAGTCTCAAAATTTTTTCCTAATCTCTGAATACATACATTTCATCTTTTAACATATCTTAAAGATATTAAAAAAATATAGAACCATTTAAAAATTTTGTCTTAAGTTGTTTTTTAAGAGCAACTTCCTCTGTCACTAATATGCCACAAATCTATAAAAATCATTTTTTAAAACTTATTAAACGACTTTTTATGACCTACTAAACACTTGTAATAGTACAAAAAGAAGTTCGATACATAATATATCGTACTATTATAATTTCAAGAATCCCTATTGTTGGTATTAAAAAAATAAAAAACAAAAAATAAAAAACAGTTGCAGCTTGACCTACCAATACATAAATATCTTTAACAGGTTTTTGGCCAATTCAGCCTAATAATAGAAAATCAGCAACCAGTAACCAATAAAAAATTTTGAAAATAGGTCTAAAAGTTGTACTTCGAATTTCAGATGTATTTATGAATGGAATTAGAAATAAAACAATAAGAGCTCCTCCCATTGCAGCTACTCCACCAAGCTTATCGGGGATAGACCGTAAAATAGCATAAAATGGTAAAAAATACCATTCTGGTACAATATGAGCTGGAGTTTGCATAGGGTCTGCTGGTATATAATTATCTGGGTGGCCTAATGCATTTGGGAAATAAAAAACAAAAACTCCAAAAAAAGTTAAAAAACAAAAAAATGCAAATAAATCTTTTATTACAAAATAAGGATAAAAAGGAATTTTGTCTCCTTTACTATCTACTCCCAATGGATTATTAGATCCATCTTTATGTAAAAGTGCTAAATGTACTATACTTAAAGCAGCAATTATAAATGGTAAAAAAAAATGCAAACTAAAAAATCTATTTAATGTTGCATTATTTACAGTAAAACCTCCTCATAACCAATCAACAATAGAATGACCAACAACTGGAACTGCTGTTACTAAGCTTGTAATGACGGTAGCTCCTCAAAAACTCATTTGGCCTCAAGGAAGTACATACCCCATAAATGCTGTTCCCATCATTAAAATAAATATAAGAACACCAGAACATCAAAGTAGTTGCCTTGGTTGCATATAAGAACCATAGTATAGGCCACGAAATATATGGCAATATACTACAATAAAAAACATAGAAGCTCCGTTTGCATGAATATAACGGATTAACCAGCCATTATTAACATCTCGCATAATATGCTCAACGCTACTAAATGCAAGATCAATATGGGGAGTGTAATGCATCGCTAAAAAAATTCCAGATAAGATTTGAATAACTAAACATATTCCTGCTGAAGATCCAAAACTTCAAGCGTATGTTAAATTTAATGGGCTTGGGTAATGTATTAAGTGACTGTCTACAATAGATAATAAGTAATTTTTACCTCATCTTATTGTTTTGGTAACAAAAGAAGACATAGAATTACTATACTCATTTGAATAATTTATTAAAGGTAAAAATTTGCCAAAAATACGAGAGTTCAAGTCACAGCTGGGGCTCATAAAATTATTATAGTTTTAAACTATCACTAAATAAACTACACAAAATTAAAAAAATAGTTGACAAAATACATTATAAAACTATAAGACTATCAAGTTAATTAATTTTTTTATCTTTTTATAAAACTTATATAAAGTCACAAAAACTTTCAATAAATATAAAATTTATTAAAGTTTTATTTGTGAAAACAAACATTTTTACTTTTATAGCACCCAATAAATTTTCTGTTTATATAATTTCAGGAAAAAAAGGATTTGAACCCTTGACTTTTGGTTTTGAAAACCACTGTTCTACCTACTGAACTATTTTCCTAAAATATATTTAATTTAAAAATTTTATAACTTGGAAACTTAAACAAAAGTAAAATTTTTAGTAATTTTGTTAGTTATCTCTTTTTTTTCAATAATTTTTTTTACCCTGTCAGCTAAAATATTATGGTCTATTGAGTTTTTCGCGAATATATCTAGTACATCTGAAAATAGAGACGAATCTAAGAGGCTACAAACGGCACAACAGACCAATAATTTATCACATTTAAAACATTTCTTTTTGCAAACCTTTGCATTTTTATTGAGACTGTTAGACGTGCCATAACAATGTTTTGTCATTTTTGATTTATTTAAAACTAATGAATTCCTCCTCACCAATACACGGTAATGAATAAAAATAATCATACAACATCTACAAAATGCCAATACCATGCTGCAGACTCAAAACCAAAATGATGTGTTGATGTAAAATGATTATAAACGATTCGTAAAAGAGATACAACTAAACAACAGGTACCAATAAATACGTGAAAACCATGAAAACCTGTAGCCATATAAAAACAAGAACCAAAAACACTATCATTAATATTAAACGGCGCTTCTACATACTCCATACCCTGTAATAAAGTAAAAACTGTTGCTAGTAATATAGTGAAATATAACCCAATAATTGCTTGTTTTTTTGCTCGTACTATTATCGCGTGATGAGCTCAAGTAACTGTAGCACCAGAACTTAAAAGAAAAAATGTATTAGTTAAAGGAATTCCTGAAGTTTGAATTGTTTCAATTGCTTCTGGAGGCCAAACTCCTCCTAAATTGTAAACCGGCGATAAGCTAGAATGAAAAAAAGCCCAAAAAAACGCAAAAAAAAACATAATTTCTGAAACAATAAACAGAACCATACCTAAACGTAGCCCTCGTTGAACTGATACAGTATGTTGTTCTTCAAACGTTGCTTCTCTGATGATATCACGCCATCATGTATACATAACATATAGTACTACAAAAAAACCAATTAATGCAAGTTGCCCACCCCCTAAAAATTTATTCATATACAATACAGTTCCTGAAGTCATAAAAAATGCACCTAAAGAAGCAATTAATGGTCAAGGACTAGGATCTACTAGATGCCAGCTATGCTTTGTTTTTAAATATTTAAAACGATTTAGTTCTCGACGTAATTTCGTCATTTTTTACTAAGGTCTTTGAAACAAAGGAAATAAAGTTCTCTCATTTGAATAGAATTTTATTTCCT
>Ga0224514_10000545_pt1 | contig 10712 bp, 9 predicted proteins | sample SF_May12_sed_USG_3_FD_169107 | JGI IMG/M metagenome (GOLD analysis project Ga0224514, IMG submission 169107) | Sediment microbial communities from San Francisco Bay, California, United States - SF_May12_sed_USGS_24 | ecosystem: Environmental > Aquatic > Marine > Sediment | place: USA: California...
GGTTTTATAACAATTTTCGTCCCGCCGTGCTTGTGAAAAGTCTTATAAAACCTGTAGCGCATGCAATGGCTGGAATTGTTATGTGCGGGTATTTGCTCATAAGATATACCAGTCCGCCAGCAGTGCCGCCGTGTATAATATGACCATAACGAAGCGTGTGAGATGTTTCTTTCGCAGGCATATCATTGAGCCACTTAGGCGCAAGCTTTTTAGTTAACTGCAAAAGTCTGCCGTAACCTTCTATAATTCCACGCTGCTCGTGCGTAAAAACTACGTCGTTTGTTTCACCTAATTTCGTAAGATTTTTAACAAACTTTTCTGGATTAAAACCACCTGTTGGAAGTTCTGCGTCATCCAATGCAGAATGAACGATTGCTGCACGAGCCGCCGTTAAACTGGCTTCTTTCTCTGGTAGTTTGCCTAAAATGTCCTGTATTCGTCCCGGATGTTCTGGTTTTAGAAAATCTTTCAAGAAATCGTCTGTGTCATAATCAGGCGCTAAAAACTTTTTCCATTTCCCGTAAGTAAAAGGGACAACTTTTTCTTTATAAAATTGGTTGGCTGCGTCGTGAAGTTCTTTTATATTGCTTCCGCTTTCTTCTGCATAAGTATCCATTGCATCGCTCATCGACTTATAAAGACTTTTATAAGCCGCGCTTTCTCGACCAACCGTTGCCCCCACTTCTTCGCCAATAGCGGAACGATTTAATTGTAAATCTTTATACGATAAATCCGGTGTTTTTTTTATTTCTGTCAATCTATTTATTAATTGATTGTTGCGAAGCGAAGGAATTTTTGAGCGCTCTTGTCTTAAAATAGTTTTCGCTGAATTTCTAACACTTGTTAAATCAACAATAGCTTTCGGCATAAAATCTTTTAGAAAAATTGGGACTCGTTTACGCGATAATTTTTTTAATTTTGCATCTTCTTCTGCAACTTTATTATATAATTCTGTAGCGGTTACTTTATTTTCCTCAACACCTTTAAGAACTTCACCATGCAAAAATTTTCCATATTGTGTTCTTGTGGCAGCTTCCTGTTCTTGAAGCGGGGCTATTTTATTCGCCATTTGCCTACCAAGATTGTCGATGTACTCTTTTTGTGTTTCAGCTACTTTTACTCCATTTCCAAGCAGTGGCATTGAAGATAAAAATGCGTTGAATCGCGGCATAACTGGGAGCGTGATTCCGTAACGTTCCTGCAATTTGTCAACTTCCGGCGCAAGTTTTGACGCCATTCCTTTTACAATCCCACCGCCAGCGCCAAGAGCTAATGCGCCTATTGCTCCAGCGGTTGCATTTTTCATTTCTGTATTAGCCTGTGGGTCATAACTTGCAGCTCCATATAAAGCGCCTTCTGAACCGTGTCGAATTAACGGCAAAACTTTCGTCATAAATTTTTGAGCGCCATTTACTACCGCAGACTCGCCCATTTTATCCATTGCCTCTGTGCCAGTTTTAATGCTTTGAGCAATGCCGGGAAGTGCTTTTATAGAATCAGCCATTGTTGCGGCTTTTGCAGCTATTCTTGCCGGCAAAATACCTTCAGTAGCACCGGGCGCAAACATCGGCGCAATACTTCCTACAAAATTGGTTAGAGAGTTAACAAGTGGATGACTAGCGTGAGCTTCTTGAAATAACTTATTTTGACTAAAAAACCTATCTTGTTTTTCTTTAAGAGAGGCGACGTAACCTTTTGGAAGAATGCCGTAATGTTCTGGCAGTTTAAGCGCTAAATCTCCTATTCCAATAAATCCCTGCCACACACCAGTCCCAAGTCCAAGTGCAGCAGAACCAAGCATTGACATTTTATCGGACGCGTCAAAACCTGCTTTTCCTTCGTCGGGATCGGTTTCTGGTGTTGGCTTATTATTTCGATACAGGTGGTCATTCCATTTCTGGATTGCCATAAGCTGTTCTTGCTGGTCAACATTTTGACGGTCTGGTGATGAAACATGATCATCGTAAATTCTACTTAATGTTTGTTGGTTTGTGTTAGGATTAAGAGCAGCAGCGTGCGCCATCCAAGCATTTTTCTTATTCTCACCAACAGATTGATTTGTTGCTGTTATATGATTAATCGCGGCATTAGGCGATACATTGCTGTCATAATACGAGGTTTTTTGCCCGTGACTCGCCAAAGGCATGCCGTCGGGATTAAATTTTGCGTCCATTGGGGTGATTGGCGCACCTTGATTAACGACGGTTGGATTATTCACATGATCGTCATAAATCTTGCCCAAATCTTCCTGAGAAACATTTGGGTTTAACTTAGCCGCCGAATTAATCCATTGTGTTTTTGCCATTACCATAATAAATAATCTCGTTTAAACAGTACTATAAGGATTGGGTATTAAAGTTGGTGACCCGCCTTCTGGAAATCTAAATCCCTGCGGAATCGGAATCTTTGCTGTTTGCTGATGCGCCATTGATGCAGATGTTAAATGAGCATTATCAGCCAAAAACTTTGCCCATTGACCCATATTTTGAGTTTGAGCTATACCTTCATCATTAAACATTTTATAAGTCTGATTATACTTTCCCCACACGCTTTCAATCCTGTTTCTGTCAGTAATTCCAATTTGTTTTAAATAAGTAGCAAAATTATTTTTCTCAATTCCTCTTTGAGCAATGACTTTATATCCAGCGACTATATTTTTAAAAGCAGCATAACTCATTTTTTCGCCCGGCTTTGCTCTTAGAAGTGTATTAATAAAAATTGAACCACCACGACCAACATGAGGCATTGTATTAAATAAATCTATTACAAGTTTTGAGGTTGCCGCTCTTACTTTTTGTCCTTTTTGACTTAAAGCCATCGTACCACCGCGCACAGCTCCAAATTGAGCAGCTGCTTCTTTTCCTAGTCCTTCAAGCTGCAATGTATCATCAAAAACAGTATTAGAATTTGCAGCAGTAGTATTAACAGTATCAAAATAATCAGAATTTTTTTTGCCTTCATTTTGAGCGAATGCTTTTGCTTCAACATCCGGCTGCGCGCCTGTTTGAATTTGAGCTTTTATCTGTGCTTTTGCTGCCGCTGTTTCCACAGCAGTTCTTCCTTTCATTTCTTCTAACATTAACTTTTGTTGAAACGGTTGTGTGGCAAGAGCATGCGCTCTATCAATCGCATTTTGAGCGTTTTGATTATACTGTTTTGGTATATCTTCGGGCGGCGCTCCGGAGTCAATCAAATGCTGCCTGAAATTGCCCCAACCTTGCGCAAGTTGGTCTGGCGGCGTTCCTTTTAATTCAGCAAGGCGGCTCATAACATATCCGTGTATGTTTTTGTCCTGCAATAATCTTTGCGCTGCCAAAGAATGAGCCTGAGAACGCAGTTGGTTTTCAATCATTTGCGGTTCAGCTTGAAGTTGTAACTGTCTCATTTGCTGTTGCTGCTGCTCGCTTGCCAGTGCCTGCCTTCTCTGCATGAACTGCTGAACCTGCCCAGCAGTTTGAAAACCAGTTCCAACCCCAGCAGTCAATGCTTCTAATGGGCTTTGAACAGGCTTCTCAGCTATTGATGTCGCTTCCTGTACTGGAAAAGATGCAAAATTTACCATAATAACCTCTATGTCTATTTATCCGAAAATGCTCTCGCCTGTTCTAGCTCCCTCTAAAGCACCTGCCGGACCTCCGGCAAAAGCGCCTATACCGCCGCCAATTAACGTGCCAAGAGTTCCAAATATACCTCTCTGCCTAGATTCTCTAGCCTGTTGTTTTGCCTGCGCGGCAGCCATTATACTCGACGCTTGTGCCTGTCCAGCCTGTCCATATAAACCAGCAATGTTACCGGCATATCCCAAACCTAACTGAGACAATTCACCGCCTGTTTGCATTGCTGCCTGCTGTCCCATGCCGGCAAGTCCCGCTAATTGAGACTGATACTGACCATATTGCTGCTCAGCAAGTCCTTCACCATAACGCTGTAATGCAAGTGCGCCTGCACCTGAGCCAGTCATTCCGCGCGCAGCTCCAGCGCTTCTAATCGCGTCTATTCCTTGATGTAATGCAAATTGATAGCCCGGTCCCATTCTAAAACGATCGGCAGCTGATTGCTGAGCGCCGCCGCCAAGCAAACCGAGAGAAGCCTGATAAGACTGAAGCGCGCCTTTCCCAGCTTCAACATAAGGCTGAGCATAACCAGTAATATCAGTTCTGCCTTGCGCTCGTGAGGTGCGCAATTCTCCCAAAGCTTTCTGCACATAGGCTTGATACTGCTCATTGGCTTGTTTTATTGCGTCGGATTGATCATCATCATCACCGCCGCCAAATAAATTACTTAAAATTCCCATAATTCACCTCTAATTAGAATACCATTTAACAATTAAACCTTCTTGGACAATGTCATTGTCCGCCGTTGCTGTTCCTGTGCAGAAAATATCTAATGCTGTTGATGTATTTTCTGTTGCCGCCACATATTGCGCGCACGCGTCACAAAACTTAGTGTTAAGTATCATTTTTGATATACATTTTTGAGATGACGCTCCAATACGTATTATTTTTGATGTTATTTCCCAACCAGCTCCGTCAGGCGCAGTTGTTGGAATAGAGGCACTAACAAAAATCTCAGTTGTGCCAAGTTTCAATTTTATTTGCTTGTTGTTAGTATTTGCGGCTGCCGTGCCAAATGCAATTATTTCAATAAACTGTAAATTTTGATCTAAAACATCCGCAGGCATAGAATAAGTAATTAACGTATCTTCTCCTGCCCCAACATTTCCAACGGCTGTCATATCTACATGCAGCGTTCCATTCAATTTAATATCGCAAGTTGGACATGCGCCGGCTTGAATAGTAATATTTGTTTTTGAGATAGAACCACCAGTAATTGCAACATTATTAGCATTCTGATAAGCCATTGTTCCCAAATCAGCTATGTTAACTTTTTTATCTAGTTGCTGCTGAACGGTTTCTCCCTTATCTATGCCAACCAATGTATTTATTTCATCTACAGAAGCTTGCAGTCCTTTTAAATCGGCTACGGACGACTGCTGTCCTCCTGTTCTAGCCCATATATCATGCAAAAATTTATACAGCCATGCTTTACTGCGCATTTTCTGCGGGTCTGGCGCGTCAATTATCGGCTGGTATACTGGAGGTGTTGTCATTATTCCACTACCTCCTGTCCAATATATGCAACTGCGCTGTAAACGGTTCTATAAACAAAGTCTGTAACCCTGAGTTTGAACGTCCAAGAACGCGAAGTCCCAAAATTATGCCAACAAAGACGTTTTCTGTATTTACCGCTCGTGCCGCCGCTTTTCCATTTTTCGTTTCCCCACGTGTAACCGCCGTCGCGTGAAATTTGAAGCATGTAGGCAGGTTCTGTACCTTGACCAGTTACAAGTCCTTTGCCTCTTTCAATATCAATCTGTAATCCGTTTATTTCAATTCGACCAAGTAAATTTTTATCGGCTATGTGCGGCGCGGTTCTCTCAAAAACAATAATCTGACCATTGTCTGTGAAAATATCATCTGAAAGTTTGTAAATCTTTCCAGATTCAAAGTCGCCGCATAATATATTTTCGTTAAAATGCAAAATCCAATTAGCTTTAAAACGCCCTTGGCGCGTTGGACTTCCTGAAGGCAGCTCATTTTGCAATGTACATCTATATTCGTGCCACGATTTTGTAGATAAGTCATATACCCATGTTCTGTCGGCTGTTGGAAAGGTCAATACGTAAAAAATATGCCCGTTGTATTGATAAGTGCTTCCTATCGCGTCATCTACGCGTTCATAATTCCTAAATTCATTATTTATTGGCTCTGTAGATAAAATTTGTAATTCATAATCTATTAATCCGACAACAACTCGTGCCCCCTCTCTATTTTGTGCAAGCCAAATACCAATAAAATTATGAGTAACAACGGCAGAAAACGCGGCTGCGCATCCATAATTTTGAATAAGACTAGTTCTGCGTTGATACGGAAAAGGCTGTGCTCCTACATCAAACCACGGTTCAGATGTTACATTTCCCAAAAGCCATACTTCTTCTTTTATTGTTAAACTTGCGACCAAATCATCTGGAAAATATTCTGCTCCGGCGAAATCAAGCGCATTTACTTGATCAAATTGATTAATTTCAGAGATGTACCATACTCCGCTATTTTGTTTTGCATAAATGCCGCGATTATCATCATAAGTTGGTTTAATCGGGACATAAAAAGCTGAATCTATCGTTACATCAAATTCCCAATAATCAATTGCAGTATGTCCAGTTGTATGAACAAAAGTGACCTGAACACCGTCGTTTAAGGTTTGCGCTGATCCGGTAATCGGAACGTTTGTATCAACAAAAGTTTCTCCGCCGTCATCCGACCATTTAAAAGTATCCGGAGTTGCCGACACTTCAATAACTATCCGATATTTTTTATTCGTTGTTCCTGTATATTCGCCTCCAGAAGTCATATCGTTTAAGCCGCTTCCTGTAAATGTCGCCCTTCCAATTAATGACGATGCTTCTGATATTACAAAGAACTCATCTGCTTCGTGATATTCATCTTTATAAATTTGGTAAACATAACCATATTGAGCGTCTGAAATAAATATTTGATTATCGTTTGCCAGCATTGAAACTAAGCCGGATGACGTATTTAACGTTCCTTTTTCTGTTCTTCCGCCATTAAAATCATAAATGTAGAATTTATCATCTACTGCGCAATATAACTGATCATTTAAAACAATAGCGCCGCGATTAACATAATTGCTGTTGTCATCAGCCCATAATTCGAGCGCTGGGCGAGGAAGCAGCGCTGTAGGAGCTTTACCTGTAGAATCCATTGTCAGATACCAATTAATGCAGTTCTGTGCATCTAATTGACGTGCCGGTGATAAATTATACGCTTGACCCACGAACGGAATAATAGCCATTAACTTCTTCCTCGTTCGTTAGGTTCGATAATTAGTGAACCTTGTTCATTATCAGAATTGTTGGCAAGCATAAGCGCTGTCTCTGCCTCTATTTTCAAATTCTCAAAAGATTGTCCTACATTTTTACCAGCCATTGGGGCACATCTAACAGCCAAATTTAATTCAAGCGCCTCATACCATTCTTGCGGAAAATCAGGCGAGTTGGTTTCAAGATCAAAATCAGCCAGTCTTTTTTCAAGAACAACAGTCAAATCAAAAGTTAAATCAGACGGCAGAGGCCATAATTTAATGATTCCGCTGGTTAACTGTCTATCGTAATTGTACATCGTCGGAATTGACGCGGTATCTTTGCTGGGAAGCTCATGGAAACCTTGATAGGAAAGATATGTCAGCTGAACTTCGTTTTTATCGTTTTGATTAACACGAAGTCTGTTTACGGAAAGAATCGTAAAAGGACGTGTCAGTCCATTTGTATAAAAATTAACTTTATTTCCAGATGTGGCGGCAGCCGGCAATGTATCAGGAGAAAAATTAACAGTACCAGAACCAATTGAACTAATTGTTGTCCAAAATCTTGTGTTGTTATCTAATACAATTCCAAGATTATCGCCAACAATCATATTTGTTGTGCTGTCAACAGAAATACTGGTTGCGCCTAGCACGGCATTAGCACTTAAATTGGTGTATTTGTAAGGTTCGTCTGTAAAATGCTGAGTCGAAGACGCAGAAATTTCATATTGCTGAACAGAAGGCTCTAAAAATACAATCGCAGTACTTTTTTTCCATAAATTAATGCCTGCTGCCTGCCATGCTTTGATCATCCTGTTTAATCTACGCTTTGCAGACTGCTTCTGATGAGGCTCTGGATTTTCCTCAGGATCAATTGCCCTAATATCAAGAAACGCGTCTTTAATGATATCCGATAGCGTATCAGTGTAGTCGCTTGTGGTAGCTATGGTCATTATGCGCCCTCATTATAAATCTTCGGGCTTAGTCTCGTTCTCCGCAGTTATAAATAAATCCGGCGGTCGAGGCCTTGCAATAGGGACTGTTTGGTCATCTCTAAGCCCTCTGACAAAATCTTGCGGATGTCGCTCTTCCCAACAGTCATTACACACAAAAAGATTGTCCCATTCCATTTTAAGTTCGCTTGCTTTGTATTTTATACCGCAGCGATCGCAAATGGCGTTCCAATCTCCGTGCTTGAGATAGTCGCGCTTCCCCATTACTTTTAATACTTCATTTTTTTCTGCTTTTTCGGCATCTTTAATTTTTTTGTGCCGTAAGCAGACGATTTTTTTGAACCTTTGGCAGATTTTCTGCCTTTACTCATACATGCCATTTTAAACTCCTATGATATGTGTGGGACGCTTTTTTGCTTCATATACAAAACAATGAAACCTCTGTCAGCAGCATCGCCGAACCCAGTTGTACTTAATAAAATGTCTCCAGTTTTTCTTGAACCTGCGGTATTGTACAATCCTCCAGCACGTTCAAAGAAATCTAAATCATCTGAATAATCTTGCTCAATGGTTATAAGCGGCAAATAAGCTCCTGCGTTAAACTCCCATTTATCAGCCAATGTATGACCGGTTGTTGCTGCAAATGTTACTGTAACACCGTCATCCAATGTTTGAGCGCCGCCAGTTATTGAAACTCCAGTCGCTGTAAATGTATCTCCTCCGTCGCTTGACCACTTAAAAGTATCCGGAGTTCCTGTCGCGTCAATTTCAACAAGATACTGCTTATCAACAGTTCCAGTAAAGACAACGCCTCTCGTCATGTCATCTAAACCGCTTCCTGTAAATGTCACAGCAGATAATCCACCACCATCCCATTCAAGCAGTCCTGAAAAACCGTCAAAATGATAAGTAATTCGCGCGAGCGAGTTATTGACTGATTGAGTTCTGTAAGAAGACGCATCAAATATTACTTGGCGAACAAGTTCTCCAGAAGCACCGTCGCTTTGAAAAGTCACTTTGATAATTGTGTCTCTGCGTCCGTCAACCAACTTTTGAGTCAAAATTGTATGTGCCATTAATTACACCTGTTAGGTTACAGCAATAGTCGCACCAGCAGTCAATCGGCTGAATTTAACATATACGTCAATTTCACCAGCGCCAGTGCAGTCAGCAACAGTTGATTGAACCTGAAGTTTTTTGCCGGTTTCAATAACCGTTTTGACTCCGGTTACACTCGCTCCGGATAAATCCACAGTTACGTTTGCGCCTAAATTTGCAACCGTTTCAACTACAAAGTTTGCCGCTCCGTCAGTATTGTCAGATTTCAGCTCAAAGTTAGTTCCTGTGGCAAGTCCGGTTGCATCAGTTTTTAAAACAACTTCCTCAACGGCTAATTCGCCGCCGGTGGAAACTGTTGTAATATCAACGGCAGAACCAAAAGTTATAGTGCTTGATACAACGGTTTTCTTAATCCAAAAAGTCGAACCTACATTTGTTTGAGTATTCAGAGCCCAGTATTCAAAAGATGTTCCGTCAATCGGGATGATGTAACCGCCTTCATCAATATTATTTACAGCCCAGTTCGCTGTGCATTTTAAAGAACCGGGATCAAGTGTTGCAGCGCTATCATCTGCATATAATCTGTTATCACTTAAGTTTCCAGTACACGCAGAAACAAGTTCGATAGCATGGTCAGCTGTTTGAACATTATGAACGATGTTATTGGCAATGTTTAAACGAGTTAAAACTTTTCCTGTTGGATTATGAATACCTGCGTCATCCCAATCACCGTAAATGTCATTACCCTTAAGCTGAACATTGTCGGCTACTTCCCCAAGTTCTATGCCGGCGTTATAATTCCCTGCGGTAGGGGCATAAAGTTCACAGTTGGTAATTTGAGTCCCGTCACAAGCATTTGCAGCGCCGCCGTTAACATCAACCAACACCAAACCTGTTGCAGTACCTTCTGCTAATTTGCAGTCGTTCATGTGGAAACGCGCAGCATTAACATCAATCATTGCTACTTGACTGGCAATATTGCACTTAAATACTACGTTTTGCAGGCTGACATCTGCGGCATCAATCGAAAGAGACGCAGCAGTGCTGGTTGCAAATGTAATGACAGGTCTATTTTCGTTATCGCCAACGCCAATAATTACGACAGCAGATTTATCAACTGAAACAGCACTTGTAATTGTCTCAGTGTGTCCGGGACCAATCATAATAATATCGCCTTGACCCGCAACGACTCTTGATAAAGCAGCTGCAAGAGTAGCCAGTGGATATTGATTCGTGCCGCGAACTCCGTTGGCATCAGACGCATTTTGTGAATTAGAGTTCACCCAATAGACGTCCCCCTGTGGATTTGGCGTAATGACTAATGGAATCTCGCGAACAGATAATCCGTTTTTAAATCCATTAGGATAATTTGTATAAGGCATAATAATTTCCTCTATATAACTGTAAATTAATCAAATAACACGCAGATATAGCAGTTATTAACCAGCGCCGGGCGAACCCCACAAGGTTCTTGGGTCGGACCAGCCGAATGAATATCTCTCTCGAGCGCTATATTTACCATTTTTCGTGTCGAATTCATTGTCATGGTCTAATTTCACTGGACTTCGATTAAAATAAGACAATCCAGTTTGCATGTTTGTACCTATAAACCATGCATTTGAATCACTAAAGAAGGTATTTACAACATAGCCCTGCGGAAGTTTTCCTAGCTGATACATAGCATTGATATCTCGATCAGCTGTAGCAGGTCGGTCTTTGTTTTTCAAAATACGTTCTGCATCATATTCAAGTTCGTTTGGCACTATCAATTTCATAGCCTGAACATAAATACGTTTATTTCTGTTGTCTCTGGAATCT
>Ga0224514_10000546_pt1 | contig 10680 bp, 9 predicted proteins | sample SF_May12_sed_USG_3_FD_169107 | JGI IMG/M metagenome (GOLD analysis project Ga0224514, IMG submission 169107) | Sediment microbial communities from San Francisco Bay, California, United States - SF_May12_sed_USGS_24 | ecosystem: Environmental > Aquatic > Marine > Sediment | place: USA: California...
TTGTGCCAGACGGGATCAATGTCGTGGAACAGCCAGAAGTATTGTTGAACAAAAGTCGGGCTACCATCATATAGCTCGTTATCACTGCCATTAGGCATAACGGCCAAGCCGCCATGCAAACCGACCAGGCGGTTATAGGGGGCATTGCGTGCATCATAATAAAGATATGAACCAGGGTTACTTGCGGTGAATTCAACGGTGCGTGAAGAGCCACCACTGATACGACCACTATCAACCAGGCCATCAATCTTAAAGCTGGTACTTCTTCCCAGGGTATTAACAATACGAATACGAACCGTATCACCTTCCTGTACAACAATTTGTTCACCGGGAACATTGAGTACATTTGAGCTACTACTGAAACCACGGAAATAAACATTTACACCGTCAGGTTGGGTGATGAATCCCTCGGTAACATAGAGTGTTTTTTCAATAGTTGCTGCATGAGCGCGGGGTGTCCAGCTTATTAAGCCAGTACTGCCAAGTACGGCTGTAGCAAAGCTGGCACTTCCCAGTTTAAGGAAGCTTCTTCTATCCACAGTTTTCTCCTCCAAGAGTAAAAGTAGGGGGTTTTCTAATAATTTTGTTATTTTTATAAGTGGTCTAAATATGCATGAAACTTATGAGGGAATAAATAACCTATATAATGAAAGGTTAATATTAGATAAGACTAAAGTGTGAGCTAATTCACTGATTAATAACGATACATCGAAAAACTCGATTTAAAGCATCGAATATTTGTATGTTTTAATTGAAATATTAATGAAATACAGACTTTTTCATTAGTAACTAATGATTAGGTATTAATCAGAATTATAGGTTCAAAATGGGTGCATCCAGGCGTTCCTGAATTTCCCGCAAGTCATTAATGTGCTCCTCCCAGTAGCGAGGTGTATTGAACCAGGGAAAATGCAGGGGAAAAGCCGGGTCATTCCAGCGGCGTGCCAGCCAGGCACTGTAATGCAGTTGGCGCAGGGCACGTAGCGGTTCAATCAACGAAAGTTCGGCCGGATCGAAATCACTAAAGGTGCTGTAGCCGTCCAGTATGGTAAGAAACTGCTTTTGCATTTGTTGTTGATCGCCAGAGAGTAACATCCATAAATCCTGAATGGCCGGCCCCATGCAGGTATCATCCAGATCGACAAAGTGAGGGCCATCATCGGTCCATAAAATATTTCCGGGATGACAATCGCCATGAATCCGAAGAGTGTGTGGCAGGCAGGCTTCGAACCGATTGATAACAACATCCATGATTGCCTCAGCCGCAACCTGGTAATTATGTTGCAAATAATCGGGAATAAAATGGCTGTTAAGTAAAAACTGAATAGATTCTATTCCCAGCCGTTCAGGAGTGAGTCGGGGACGGTGCTGAAATACCTGGCTACGTCCAACAGCATGAATGCGCCCTAAAAACCGACCCAACCAACGCAAGTGTTCAGGATTATCCAGCTCAGGGCTACGCCCACCTCGTTTTTCAAATACCGCGAAGCGATATCCCCCGTGTACAAACAGACTATTACCTTCTATTTGTAGTGGGGCAATAACGGGGATTTCATTATCAGCCAGCTCCCAACTGAAGGCGTGTTCCTCTCGGATAGCTTCATCACTCCAGCGCTGTGGACGATAAAACTTGCTAATGATATCGGAACCATCATCCAGGCCCACTTGATATACGCGGTTTTCGTAACTATTTAAAGCAAACAAACTGCCTGTAACATGCAGACCAATAGATTCCATAGCATCGAGAATCAGATCAGGTGTCAGATTGTCATAAGGTTGTTGGTCAGCCATAGGAGTTTTTGTTGCCCAGGTGTTCTCATGTTAGATTAGTGCGCCTGTGACACCATGTTTATTATTCAGTTAAGGTAACACGTCCATGTCCAATCCGCTGCTAGAAATGAAGGGTTTGCCCCCCTTCTCTGAAATTAAACCTGAGCATGTTGAGCCAGCTATTGATGCACTATTAAATGAAAACCGCCATAAGCTTAAACAGTTATTAAGCCGTAACGAAATCTATACCTGGGAAAATCTGGTAGCGCCACAGGAAGAAATGGAAGATCGTCTTAGTCGAGTATGGTCACCGGTAAGCCATATGAATTCAGTGGTTAACTCGGATGAATTACGTGTAGCGTATAACGCCTGTTTACCCAAGCTTAGCGAATACGGTACTGAGATGGGACAAAATGTTGAGTTGTATCGTGCCTATAAATTCATTGCAGATGGAGATGAATATAAAAAACTGGATGTAGCGCAACAAAAAGTTATTGATAATGTATTAAGAGATTTTCATTTGTCAGGTGTTGATTTACCGAAAGATAAAAAAGCACGCTACAAAGAGATCAAACAACAGATATCGAAACTCACCACTAAATTTGAAGAAAACATTCTCGATGCTACACATGCATGGCATAAACAGGTCACGGATGAATCACTTCTGAAAGGATTACCTGAATCTGCGATTGCCATGGCCAAGCAGGCAGCTGAAGAAAAGAAACTGGATGGCTGGGTATTTACCCTCGACTTCCCTTCTTATTATGCAGTAATGAGTTACGCAGATGACCGTCAGTTACGTGAAGAAATGCATCAGGCTTATGTGACTCGCGCCTCAGACCAGGGCCCGAATGCAGGCAAGTGGGATAACAGCGAAGTGATGGATGAGATACTGGCACTTCGTCATGAGTTGGCCAACCTGTTGGATTTTCAAAATTACGCTGAACGTTCACTGGCCACCAAGATGGCAGAAAATACTGAACAGGTGTTATCGTTTTTGCATGACTTGGCCAAACGCTCAAAACCCATGGCAGAAAAGGAACTGGCAGAGCTTAATGATTTTGCCAAACAACAACATGATGTTGGTTCGCTTGAGCCCTGGGACCTGACTTATTATTCAGAAAAACTTCGTCAGCATACCTATGCAATTACCCAGGAAGAACTCAAGCCCTACTTTCCTGAAACCCGAGTGATTCCCGGCATGTTTGAAGTGGTAAAACGTTTATACGGTTTACAGATCAAAGAAGTCGATCAGGTTGATGTCTGGCATGATGATGTGCGTTTTTATGAAATCCGTGATGACAACAATAACCTGCGTGGTCAGTTTTATCTGGACTTGTATGCACGTGCCAAGAAGCGTGGTGGTGCATGGATGGATGATTGTATTGGTCGACGAAAGCTTGATGATAATAGTATACAGATACCGGTAGCTTATCTAACCTGTAACCTGACACCACCAATCGGTGATGCTCCCGCCTTGTTTACCCATGATGAAGTCATTACGTTATTTCATGAATTTGGACATGGTTTGCATCATATGTTGACCAAAGTCGATTATATTGATGTTTCCGGTATTAATGGTGTGGCCTGGGATGCCGTTGAGTTACCCAGTCAGTTTATGGAAAACTGGTGTTGGGAACGTGAAGCTCTGGATGTGATAGCCGCGCATTACCAAACGGGTGAGCTGATGCCGGAAGACCTCTATCAGCGCATGTATGCGGCGAAGAATTTCCAGTCAGGTATGCAAATGGTACGACAACTGGAATTTTCACTATTTGATTTCCGTTTACATGCTGAGTATGACCCGGCACTTGTTTCTGAAAGGGGTCTACATGTACAGCAAATATTAGATGAAGTACGAAAAGAAGTCAGCGTGGTAACACCGGCACCTTATAATCGTTTTCAGCATAGTTTTTCCCATATTTTTGCGGGTGGTTATGCAGCAGGTTATTACAGTTACAAGTGGGCAGAAGTACTTTCTGCTGATGCTTTTGCCTTGTTTGAGGAAAGAGGTATTTTTAATGAGCCCACGGGCCAGCATTTCATGAAAACGGTACTGGAGCAAGGCGGTACTCGTGAACCTATGGCATTATTCGTCGAGTTCAGGGGAAGAGAACCACAGATTGATGCCTTGTTACGTCATAGTGGTATTGCAGCGTAACAAAACCAAATCCGGAAATAGTTTAGGATAGGTATAAAATGAGAATAATGAATAAATCTATATATATAAGTATCTTGTTAATGGTTATTAGTGTGTCAGCACAGGCTACATCACTATATGTAACGGATCGTATTTATCTGGGCGTCCATCAGCAAGCCAGCGAAGATAGTCCGGTACTTGAATCTATTCCCAGTGGTACCGCTGTCGAATTACTGGGAAAACAGGATAACTTTACCAAAGTGAAACTGATTAATGGTGTTGAAGGTTGGGTAAGCAGTCAATATCTCATGAATGAACAACCCTCTACAGCAAAATATGACAAACTGTTTTCCGATTATCAAAAAAGCAAGGAAACGTTAAAAAGTGTGAATGAGACTTTAACCAAGCGAGAACGTGATATTCAGATTTTACGTGATGAGCTTTCCAATGCAAAAACAACCATACGTGAAGCTAAAAAAGGCGGAAAGGTTGTCAATAAAGTTGATCCGGAACAGGAGAAAAAACTTCAGGACGCCGAACAACGAATTCAGGAATTAACCAAAGAACTTGAAAATATTAAGAAGTCTAATGAAGCATCTACAAATCAAAATGATGTAACAGCTTCACTGAAATTTGCAGAAGAAGAAAATGTGGCATTACAGGCACGTATTGCGCTTGCAATATCAAACCTTAGTGGTGAGAAAGCGCCAACACCGGAAGAGCTGGCAGGTATTCGACCTCAGTTTCCACTGTGGTATTGGTTATTAATGTTGGTAATGTTGGTCATTGGTATTGGTGGCGGTGTTGCCTGGATGGATCACCAGATACGCAGGCGCCATGGTGGTTTCAGAGTTTAACTCTGGGTTTCATCGGGATTAAAAAAATGAATCTGATTTTTGCCAGCATTTTTTGCAATATACATCGCGTTATCTGAATTGGTCAGTAAGTCATCTGCATTTGTCCCATCATCAGGATAGATAGCAACGCCAATGCTGGCAGATGTTTTTATCGTAATTTCATCCATGATGGTATAAGGTTTATTTATTGTGTCTAATAATTTCTCAGTAACTTTTTTTACTGCTTCAGGTGAATCTGTTTCCTTGATTAATGCAATAAACTCATCACCACCAAGACGAGTAATCGTATCTGATTCACGAAAAACTGATTTTATGCGTTTAGCAACAGACTTGAGTAACCTGTCACCGAACTTATGGCCATAGTTATCATTTACAGATTTAAAACCATCCAGATCAATAAACAATACTGCAAATTTAGTATTATCTCGTTTTGATAAGGCGATTAGTACATCAAGCCGATCAATAAATAATCTTCTGTTTGGTAAATCTGTTAAATCATCATAATAGGCCAGACGTTCAATTTTCTTGTCAGCTTCTTTTCTCTCACTGATATCGATAACAGTACCTGTCATGCGTATCGCATTATTTTCAATATCAAAATCAGCTTCGCCAATCTCTTGTACGTACCTTAATGAGCCATCAGGTAGAATAATACGATGTTCTATGTCATAAGGTTTCTTGTTAGATCTGGTGATCTCAAAAACATCAATGACATTCTTCCTGTCTTCAGGATGAATTCGTTCAAGAAACGCAGAATAGGTTGGTTCAAATTCCTGTGGTTTTAGACCGAAAATACGAAATATCTGATCAGACCAGATTAAATTATTATTGACGATATCCCATTCCCAACTTCCCATATTGCCCAGAGTTTGCGCATGATCAAGATGGGATTGATAGGACTTTATTTTTTTTTCAAGCTCATAACGATAAAAGGCAAGTTGTATGGCTATTTTTAATTCATCATAGTTGATTGGTTTTAACAAGTAGCCATATGGCACACTCTCAACGGCAGTTGGTTCTACATTGTCACTGATATAAATGATAGGCACATCGGCATAGGAAGAAATAGCTTCAGCCGTAGCTACCCCATTTAATAGGGTACCAAGGTAAATATCCATTAAAATGAGGTCAGGTGATGTGGATTTCGCCAGTTGTATCGCTTCCTCACCGGTAGAGGCGGTAGCGATAATTTCATAGCCATCATCTTTCAGATTGATTTTCAGAAATTCCGAAACAAACTCATCATCTTCAACGACCAGGATTTTCTTTTTGCCATGCATATAATTTATAAAAAAGTATGAAAAACTTATTATATTGTCGGCCGAATGGGGTGATTAGTTAAGTTAACAAGCTGAGAATTAACAATTTGTGACATTTCTTAGGGTTACTGGCTTTTCGGGCTTTTGTCAGCCAATATGATAAAAACCACAACAACATGATATTCTTGATAAATTATACAAGTAATAAATAATAAGCACATGAAATACAAAGACTTACGTGACTTCATCAAACAGCTTGAGGCCAAGGGACAACTTAAGCGTATCCGGTATGAGATTGATCCTTATCTGGAGATGACCGAGATCTGTGATCGCACGCTTCGGGCTGAAGGGCCTGCCATCTTATTTGAAAACCCGAAAGGCTCGAATATCCCTGTTCTGGGTAATCTGTTTGGTACCCCTGACCGGGTTGCTATGGGAATGGGAGAAGAGTCAGTTGATGCGTTGCGTGAAGTGGGCAAGTTACTGGCATTTTTAAAAGAGCCTGAGCCACCCAAAGGCGTAAAGGATGCCTGGAGTAAATTACCTGCCTTTAAGCAAGTATTAAATATGGCACCCAAGGTTGTAAAGAAAGCGCCATGCCAGGAGTTTGTGATAGAAGGTGATGAGGTCGATCTCTCACAATTACCAATTCAAACCTGTTGGCCGGAGGACGCAGCGCCTTTAATTACCTGGGCATTGGTGGTGACCAAGGGGCCCAACAAAGACAGACAGAATCTGGGTATTTATCGTCAGCAGGTAATTGCTAAGAACAAGGTGATCATGCGCTGGTTGGCACATCGTGGCGGTGCATTGGATTTTAAAGACTGGTGTGAAAAACATCCTGGCGAAAAATTCCCGATTGCAGTTGCATTGGGCGCAGATCCAGCAACGATTCTGGGTGCAGTAACACCAGTGCCTGATACCTTATCTGAATATGCATTTGCCGGTTTATTGCGTGGTGACAAAACCGAAGTGGTTAAATGTATCGGCTCTGATTTACATGTACCGGCTTCAGCTGAGTTTGTTCTGGAAGGTTACTTGCAGGAGGGTGATGAAGCCGATGAAGGGCCATTTGGCGATCATACCGGTTACTATAATGAAGTAGAACGTTTCCCGGTATTTACTATTGAGCGTATTACCCATCGCAAGGATCCAATTTATCATTCTACCTACACAGGTCGACCCCCTGATGAGCCTGCAGTGTTAGGTGTGGCACTCAACGAAGTGTTTGTGCCTATTCTGCAAAAACAATTTCCGGAAATAACCGATTTTTATTTACCACCGGAAGGTTGTTCATACCGTGTTGCAGTAGTAAGTATGAAAAAACAATATCCAGGGCATGCCAAACGTGTGATGTTAGGCGTCTGGTCTTTCTTAAGACAATTTATGTATACCAAGTTTGTAATCGTAGTTGATGATGATGTGAAAACCAGGGATTGGAAAGATGTGATCTGGGCAATGACGACTCGTATGGATCCGGCACGTGATACCACAATCATCGATAACACGCCTATTGATTATCTTGATTTTGCATCACCGGTTTCAGGCCTGGGATCAAAAATTGGTTTTGATGCAACCAATAAGTTACCCGGTGAAACTCATCGAGAATGGGGTAAACCCATCGTAATGGATAAGAATGTAAAAGATAAAATTGATCAACTTTGGGATGAGTTGGATATTTTATAAATTTAGCTCATTTAAAAATAGAAAACTCTACCGTATAGTATGATTATAAAATAATCATACAGACCAATTAAAAGGGGAACGGCATGCGTACTATCATGGTATTAAATGCCAAAGGGGGGAGTGGTAAAAGCACCATTGCTACCAATCTTGCCAGCTATTACGCCTATATCGAAGAAAAGAATGTCGTCCTTGTGGATTTTGATCCGCAAGGTTCCAGCCTCGCCTGGCTGGCAGAGCGAGGTGAAGAGTGGCCGGAAATAAAAGGTATCGCCGGTTTTAAAGATACGGTACGTATTCCCAAAACAGTTGATGTGGTCATTTTTGATACTCCTGCCCGTGTTAAGGGTAGAGAACTCGCCACACTGGTGAGGCGGGTTGAAACGATTATTGTTCCGGTATTGCCTTCACCGATTGATATTCGCGCGGCCGCCCACTTTATCAAGGATCTGTTACTGAATGCTAAAATCTCGCGTAAGGAAACCAAGGTTGCAGTTATTGCCAATCGCGTTAAGGAACATACCCTGATTTACCAAACCTTACAGGCGTTTCTAAAAAGTTTAAAAATCCCGTTCGTTGCCAGCCTGCGTGATACCCAAAATTATATTCATGCGGAAGAACGTGGTGTTGGCATTTTTGAAATGGCACCTTCAAAAGTCTGGCATGACCTTGAGCAATGGGAGCCATTATTAAAGTGGTTAAGGAGTAAGAGGAGTCGTAGTGGGTAGACAGCAGAATTTCCTGCTATATTTACTTGTATGACAAAACTGCTTCTAGCCATAACGCTATCTCTCCTTGCTGCTTGTGCCTCAAGTGTTAATGTTGATTACAAGCAAAATATCAGTTTTACCCAATTCAAGACCTTCCTGGTTCAAAGTAAACCAGTAAATGTTACTAAAGATACCCGCATTGATAATCCTTTTGTGCAGGAGCGTGTTATCAAAGCAATTGGTGACAATTTGGTAGCCAAGGGCTTCACAGTTAATAAATCAGCGCCGGATATAGTTGTTAAATATCATCTTGTAATAAAGCAGGAAATTGAAAGTGACGATTCCGGGATTACACTTGGTTATGGTACTGTGAGCAGGCATAGTTTTCTTGGTATGTCATATAACTTCCCGGAAAGGGACATTTCATCGATTGATAACCTGGTAGTAACTATTGATATATTTGATAACAACAACCTGCTATGGCGCGGCTCCCTGGGTAGCAGGTTGTATGATGGCAGTACGCCGGAATCAAATACCAGGCTGATCAGTGGTTTGGTGAAAGATATACTTGAACAATTCCCACCAAAATAAAATTTATTTTTTACAGGATTTCAAGCCACTGAGTAAATTTGGGTATTTTAAAACGATACCCAACTCCGCGATCATTTTTGTATTATCCATGCGCCGTGATTCTTTTAAATAGGACAACATCCCTTCACCAATAGTTTGCTCGGCCTCTTCCCAGTTAACTAGTGGTGGATGAGGCAGGTCAAAGAAGTCCGCAAGCGTCAGGAAATATTCAGTCATGCTGCTTTCACAACCATCACAGACGTTGTAGATATTGTCGGCTTTTGCCTTGAAGGCTGCGGCGACGCAAACCTGCGCAAGATCATCGGCATGAATACGATTGGTTTTGGGAGCCAGATGTTCGTGAACCAGTGGAATCCTTTTTCTAATCCGCGCCAGTGGCAAGCGTTCACAACTATATATCCCACCAACGCGAAGTATCACTACAGGCACATGATGGCTGGAACCCCAGTTACGTAATTGTTGCTCCATATCCAGTCGACGATGAGCACGATCGACTTGCGGGTTGGGAGGGCGTTCTTCGGTAACGATCGCACCTTGACAGTCGCCATACACACCGGAGGTACTGATGGCTACAATACGGGCAGGCAACTTGGCAGTATCAATACGGCTTAGGAAATTGGCCATGTGGCTGTCGGTTTGGCCATGGCGGGGCGGTGGTGCGAAGTAATACACCAGGCTCTGCGCAAGGTTGAGGCCTTGCAGTGATTCGGGTTTGGCGAGATCAGCCACGATTGCTTCAACATGGCGTGTCTGCATGGCCTGGTGATGGGTAGTACTGCGTGCCAGGCCAGACACTTTAAGGCCTTTTTTCTGCCAGATTGCGGCAACTCGTTGGCCGATATCACCATATCCGACTATAACCACAGAGCTGAAGGGTTTAACTTTTTGATTCATTAGTGGATAATGCCGCGCCTTGTTGCTGAAACCTGAGTATTTTCATGAGTTTTTCTGTTCGCGTCGAGCCTAGTGGCCATATTTTTACCGTTGAAGACAACGAATTAATTCTGGATGCAGCACTGCGCCAGGGTTTTGCTTTACCGTATGGTTGCCGTGGCGGTGCCTGTGGCGCCTGTCTTGGCCAGTTACTGGAAGGTTCGATAGCTTATCCTGATGGTGATCCAATTGCACTTGGCGAAGATGAAAAAGCCGCCAACAAGGCCATTTTCTGCCAGGCGGTTGCTACTAGCGACCTGGTGATTGAATCAAAAGAAGTGGGTGCTGCGAAAGATATCCCTGTAAAAATCCTGCCTTGTCGTGTAGCTGAAATGAAACAAGTTAGCCATGACGTGATGCTACTGGAATTAAAATTGCCTGCCACTGAACGCATGCAATTCCTGGCCGGCCAGTATATCGACTTTCTATTGAAGATGGCAAGAAGCGAACTTTTTCCATCGCCAATGCCCCACATGATGATGAGTTTATCGAACTACATATTCGCCATATTCCCAATGGTCGGTTTACCAGTGAAGTGTTTGATAATTTGAAAGAAAAAGACATCATGCGTATTGAAGGCCCAATGGGTAACTTCTTCCTGCGAGAAGACAGTAATCGTCCGATTATCTTTATGGCTGGCGGCACGGGTTTTGCGCCAATCAAGGGTATTATCGAACATATGATCCAGGCGGGGATTGATCGTGAAGTTCACCTGTATTGGGGTGTGCAAACAGAAC
>Ga0224514_10000547_pt1 | contig 10679 bp, 6 predicted proteins | sample SF_May12_sed_USG_3_FD_169107 | JGI IMG/M metagenome (GOLD analysis project Ga0224514, IMG submission 169107) | Sediment microbial communities from San Francisco Bay, California, United States - SF_May12_sed_USGS_24 | ecosystem: Environmental > Aquatic > Marine > Sediment | place: USA: California...
TACCATGGGAGAACATGTTTACGTCGATGACCTGGGCAGCACCAATGGGACTTTGCTGAACGGCGCACGCGTCGCTAAAACGTTAATTAAACATGGGGATGTCATCCAGGTAGGCAACTATCAGTTTACCTATTACGATGATGAAGAAATGGAATATGAACCCACCATGTTCATTCAGGCGGAGAGCGAGGAAACCCAGGTTATGGATGCCAATGCCAAACCCGCCACAATGGCAACCCAGGGGGAACGTCTCGCCGGGGTCAAAATCATGAATGGCCCCATGGCGAAAAAAGTGCTGGAATTGCGTAAGCCGTTTAATACTATTGGCTTCAATGGCATCAAAATGGCCATGATTGCCCGCAATGCGAATAACTACACCATTGCCGCATTGAAGAGTAACAAACTGCGCCGTGCCAACGATATGGCGATGATTAATGGTAAGCCCATTAGCATGGAAGCCTTACGCCTTAAGGAAAATGACATCGTTGAATTAGCGGGCACTCAAATGCAGTTTTTCTACTTTGAATAAAACATTTTCCGTTTTCTTACCAACCCGTTAAATGTCCCAGCTTTTTGGCTATCGCCTTGCGTAGCGGCGCGGTTACAAGACCCAGGCGCTCCTGCATATCCAGCGTCACCGCCAACGCCGCAGGGATTACTAACAAGGTAATCACCGTGGCGAAAAACAGTCCCCAGGACAAAGCCAATGCCATGGGCGCAACAAAAAAGTCGCTGCCACCCCAGCCATAAGCGGTAGGCAACAATCCCAGTACCGTGGTTGTGGCGGTGAGTATCACTGCCCGCAAGCGCCGCCGCCCGGCAAGCAATATCGCGTCACGACAGTTCATGCCCTGCTTGATTGAACGTTGAATAAACACCAGCAATACCAGTGAACTGTTCACCACTACCCCGGTCAATGCCACCATGCCCAGGGCTGAGAAGAATGACAGCGGCATCGGCTTCCACAACAGGTCATGTAAATAGAAACTTATAATAATTCCAATGGCCCCAAACGGAATCGCCAGCATCACAATGATCGGATACGTCAGGTTATTGAATTGAATCGCCAGGATAAAGAAGATTGCTACAAGTGCGAACACAAATGACTTCCCTAAATCCTCAAATGATTCCTGGTTCTTTTCTTCTTCCCCACCATAATGCACTGAAACCCGATCAGCCATGTCGCCGAGCCATTCTGCTTGCTTCGCCAATACCAGGCGGTTGAGTTCCAGACTGGTGATCTCATCGACATTGATATTCGCGACCACATTCACCACGCGAATGCCGGCCTTGTGCCGAATAGTCGTGTAGCCAGGTTTTTCTTCCAGTCGGGCAATTCGTACCAGTGGTACCATGCCACCTGTCTGGTTGGGAATACGCAGTTTGAGTAACTGTTGCACCTGATCATTATCGTCCTCCGGATAACGAACGGTAACATCCACTTCCTCGGTGCCAATACGGGTGGTACTCACTCGCAGGCCTCCTACCGCGGCACGAATATGGTTTGAAACAGTTTCAAGATCCACACCCGCATACACTGCCAGGGCACGATCCATCACCACCCGCAGTTCCGCATCCCCGGCTTCCAGGCCACTTTCAACCGTCGTCACACCTTTGACAGTTGTCAGATACTGGATGAGTTGATCCGCCGCCTGTTCATTGGCCTCATTATCACTACTGCTGATCTCCACCTGGAATGCACGTCCCGTTGGGGGGCCATGTTTCTGTTCATCAAATGCCAGTTTGAATTTCGGATACAACGGAGTAATTTCCTTAGCGATGCGCTTCATGTCATCAATAACATCATGCTCCGGTCGCGTTACCGACGGATAATAAATGACACGGATCTGCCCAAAACGGCTACCACGTTGTGTCAGCGGATCGCCGCTATCCTGGGCAATCTGGCCGGTCGATATTAGCGTGGCTTCTAGGTATTGCGGATCAACGCGCTCCCGAATTGACTCATCCAGGTCACGCAGGCGATCGCGCATATCTTCAAGTGTTATTCCTGGCGGAGTTGTGATCCTGACGATAAATTGATCGATCCCTACGGCCGGAAACAACTGAAACGACATTTTGGTAACCGCAAGATAGAAACTGCCGAACAACGCCAGGAAAGCCACCAGTAGTGTCAGCCAGCGCAACCTCAGGGCCAGTATAAGAAACTTGCCATAAACATTTTCCAACCAGACTAACCAGGCTCGTTCACCCGGATGTTTATGCGGATTAGTCACATGCGCAACATGACTGGGGAGAATCAAAAAAGACTCCAGCCAGGAAAAAATCAACAGGGTGATCACCACTATCGGAATAGCAATAATAAACTTGCCGATGATACCGGACATAAACATCAGCGGCAGAAAGGCCGCCACAGTAGTCATGACGGTGGTGGTCACCGGTCCCATGAGTTCTCTGGCACCCAGGACAGCCGCCTCATTGGGTTTCATTCCCTGTTCCATGTGATAGGTAATGTTCTCACCGATAATGATGGCATCATCCACCAGCATCCCCAACACCATGATAAAACCCATCATGGAAATCAGATTCAAGGTAATGCCCGAGATATACAGCACGAACAGGCCGGTAAAAAATACAATCGGCAAACCCCAGGTGGTGGTGAGGGCAACCGAAGGTCGCAGGAACATCAACAGGGAGAGGAACACCAGTACCAAACCGACCATGCCGTTGTTGGAGAGCACCCCCAACCGCAGACGCGTTACCTGGGAAAAATCCTGATGGGTAGCGATCTCGATATCATCACCATATCTCTGGGGCACAGTTTCGAGATAAGCTTTAATTCGATCAACCAGATAAATAATATCGGCCGACGCCTTTTTCATCACAATGATATTCAGGGCTGGAATACCACTAACATCATAATAAGCCTGGGCCTTTTCCAGCGACTCGGTGACAGTGGCCACATCCGCCACCGTGATACCTTCTCCACGTTCATTGGCACGAATCACCAGGCTTTTTACATCATCTGGCGTCTGGTACTGACCAACAACGCGTACCCCCTTCTGGCCTTCGGGCGTATCCAGTTCCCCGCCCGGAGCATTGACATTCCAGGTAGATAACAGTCGGGCGAGATCGCCAACTGGAATACGCTGCTGTCGAAGTTTAACCGGGTCGACTACGACGCGGATTTCGGCGCGCCGATCCCCCTGCACCTGGATGCGCCCCACTCCTTCAAGGGCTAACAGATCATCTTCAATCGTATCCCCGAGGCGTTTTAGTTCTACTTCGGAACGCGGTGAAGAAATCGCGATGTTCAGGATCGGAATCATCTGACCATCGATCTCCAATACGATCGGTTCTTCTGGTAAATCCGTTGGTAAATTCGCGCGATCTACTGCCAGCTGTACATCACTCACGATGCGATCGCGATTGCTGGCATTCTGTTCAATTTCAAGAATAATGCGCCCTGATCCCGGAAACGCGATGGAGGTCATCTTGTCGATACCATCCAGTGATTTGAGTTCCTGTTCAATCGGCGTAATCACCAAGCGCTCGACTTCGGTCGGGGTTGAACCTGGATAGACGGCGTCAATCTGCACCTTGTCCAGGTTCACATTCGGAAAGGCTTCGCGATTGATGTTCAACATCGCATAAGTCCCAAGCGCCATCAGGAAGATGGAAACCAGGTTGACAACAAGACTACGTTCAACAAGAAAGCGAAGTATGGCGTTCAAGCTCAAGGTCCTTTGTCATATTCAATGGACTGCCAGATACGACCCAGCAGAATCGACAGATTGGTAAGCCTGCGTTCCAGCGCGATGCGATCCTGTTCCAGTGCAAACCTGGCGACTTGCATTTCATTTTCAAACTGGATTAAACGATCCGTTGCTTCACGCCCAACACGATAACGTTCGAGAGCTTCATTGATCTTTTTCTCTTCGCTGACCACGCGTCGTTGATGAGCAGTGAGGGAAATTTGATTGGCATCAACCTCGGATAACAACCCGGTTACCGAATAACGTAAATCGTCACGTATCTTGCGTTCATCTTCACGTGCGATTTGTAAATTTAGCTGGGCCTGGTATATACCGGCATCCAGGCCACGTTTATCCAATGCTCGCTGGTATTCCAGCCGCACCCCACCAGCAAGGTCATCCTCATCAATAGACCCCGAAACGTTGTCGCCAGATGTTGTGCGTCCCCCGACGGACAACACCACATCGAACTTGTCCTTGCGACTGTCCCGACGAAGCTCCAGATCCGCTTCATTTTGTATGACCCTGGCCTGATTAGTTAGCAAACCCGGACTGTTTGCCTCGGCTTCCTTTAGCAGGGCGGGTTTAGGTTCACTCCTCGGTTTCATCAGGGGCGCGGTATCCAGCAGCGGAGTAAACTCCGCATCCCACGGTCGCCCCATTAATCGATTCAGCGTAGTGCGTTGTTGTTCCCAGGCGACTTGCAAGGTACGCAAATCCGACATGCGTGATTGCAATTGGGCATCCGCCTGCAGAATATCTTTTTCTTCCGCCAGCCCCAGTTCAAGTCGTTCGGCAACATAACGCTTTAAGCGCCTGGCGCGATCCACCGCCGATTGCGCCGTTGCCAACTGGGCGCGCACCAAAGCCGCACTGTAAAACACGTCCCGCGATTGATTGGCCAGTTGTTCTCGGATGCTTAACTCATTTGCCTTTTGCAGCAGCACCGTTGCCTCGGCAGTCACCCGCCCTTGCGCATATTGAGGATTATTACGTCCCTGCCCGAATGGCATGCGGTAATTCAAATCGAGATTGACTGACTCTGAAGGATTGGGCAACAACGGACTGAGCGTCGCCGAACTGTCTTCATAACGATATAGTCCACTGACACCCAGGCTATCACCTGACCGCAAGGTACGATTCAAACCCGCAAAAGCATCAGCGACATCAGACGGTATGCCGAAAGTTGAGACATCATGATTGACTCCACCTTCCGCTGCCAGTTGCCAACCCAGGGTACTCTCCACCTTTAACATGTCCTGTCGCGCCTGTTCCACTTGCAAGCGGGCGATATCCAGGGTGGGATACGTGTCGATAACTTTTTGCAGCGCCTGGCTAAAAGTCAGAGCTTCCGTCTTTTCCTCAGCTGATACGGCAGCTGACAGCATCAACACGAAAACTGTCCCAAACAATTGAATGCTTGTACGCGACAGGTTCATGCCGATGTTCCTCCTGTTTGCTCAACAGGGACTGCCAGACCATGTAAGAAAATATCGAGATGACTTTCGAGATAAGTTGTTATCTCAAATGGCTCGCTATCATAGGGTAATAAGGATTGTTGATAAATTGTCGCGAACACCAGGGGGGCCAGCAATAAGCGTGCGGCATACGCCGGATCACAGGATTTGAATTCGCCTGCCTCAATGCCGCGACTGATCGACTGAGCAATGAGACACCGTACCCGGCCGATCACGTGTTCAACAAAGAAACTTGCCAGTTCAGGAAAATTACCGGCCTCGGCCATCATGAGCTTGGGCAGGCCGCATAATTTTGATTCACCGACCGATTCCCACCACTGTTTAACCAAGTGGCTGATCAGTTCTGACGCGGAACCATCGAAGGCCTGAATTTGCTGTTCGGTCTGATCAATTTCCGGGACCACCAGTGTTTCCACCACAGCTTTGAACAGGGCTTCCTTGTTTTCAAAATACAGATACAGGGTGCCTTTCGATACACCTGCCCGCTGCGCCACCTCATCCAGGCGGGTCGCTATAAAACCCTTGGCGACAAAACATTCCAACGCCGCGTCGATAATTTCCCCGGGTCGTTCCGCCTTTCGTCGCTGCCAGCGCTGTTCTTCTACCTGTGCCATAAGCCTCTAAAATCAAAAACCTTACTATTATTAATTACTGACTGGTCAGTTATTAAAGTACACAAATGATGGCCTGTCAAATAAATGGTGGAGCAGATGACAAAATGTGCCCGACTCTCCCCAAGTGAACAGTTTGTAATCAGGACTCCGATCCCGCTTGCATTGCCGCCTTACACTAAAGTCACTTATATGAGCGGTGTATTTTGTTTGCATTAATGACGAAACAGTGGAGATTTGAATCTTTATTGATTATTTCTTGCAACGCTATCAGAAGAGGAATGAAGATCTTTCTATAGACTTGGTCTAAGGTATATGAACGAGTATTAACTAACGCGCTTACGTCATTGCGATTAACAAATCGCTAATATAAGAAACCACGAATCAAGACATGGGTGAAATAATTGTGACTGTTAGGCTCTAGCCAGTGTAATCAATAGTCTGCTAGGCTCTGAAACTAATTAATATAGCAACGCAATAACAATTACTGTCTACTCAGTAAGATAAAGAAATAACAACAACGTGATTGGTACATCATGTAAGTATCAATTTTGAAAAAATAATACGGCTGAAAGTTTCGAGAGGCTATGTGCCATTCGATGACCATGAGCAACCACTGAGGAGGAAGGCAATATGAGTGATAATAAAAAAAGTCAGGTTCAACCTGAGAATGCCAGCAATCCAGATAATCGGCGACGAAGTTTCCTGAAAGCCACTGCTGCTGCAGGTGCCGTAACTATTGCCGGTGCCCCCTTTATCGGCAATGCCGAAGCCGCCAAAACCACAACCTGGAAAGTGCAAACATCTTGGCCCGGCGGGATTGGCCTGGAAGTCTTCAAGGACTGGTGTAACGGCATTGTTGAAAAAACTGGTGGTGAGTTGGCATTTCAACCCTTCGGGGCCAAGGATGTCGTCGGTGAGTTCCAACTCTTCGATGCGGTGAAAAGAGGCGTACTGGACGCCATGAATCCGTTCTCCTTATATTGGGCCGGTCGCATGCCGGTCGCGGTATTTCTGAGTTCCTATCCCCTGGGTTTGCGCAACCCGCATGAATGGGATGTCTTCTACTATGGCCTGGGTGGCCTGGAACTGGCTCGCGAAGCCTTTGCCAAGAACGGCCTGTACTACGTCGGACCGGTGCATCATGGACCCAACATCATCCATTCCAAAGTGCCGATCCGCTCCATTGATGACTTCCGGGGTCGCAAGATGCGTCTGCCCGGTGGCATGGTGGCCGAAGTCTTCCAGGCGGCAGGCGCCAAAACCACCCTGTTGCCGGGTTCAGAAATCTTCCCGGCGCTGGAAAAAGGCACTATTGATGTGGCCGACTATGTCGGACCGGCAATTAACTATGCGCTGGGTTTCCACCAGGTCACCAAGTACATTTCCATGGGACCACCGGGCTTCATGTCTCTCTACCAACCGGTCGACTTGATGGACCTGACAGTAGGGCAGAAATCCTGGGACAAACTGTCTGACAAGATGAAACAGTTCGTGGAAATGGAGGTGCATGTCTACTCTGATTTGCATCATGCCGCTATCCAGGCCGCCGATCAGAAGGCATGGAAGAAGTTCGAGGAGGCCGGAACCGAGGTTACACGCCTATCAGAAACCGATGTCGAGGCCTTCACCATGCTATCAGTACCACTGTGGTTCAAGTGGGCCAATAAAGACCCGTATGCGGCGAAGGCCTTCAAGATCCAGCTGGACTACATGAAGTCGGGTTCGCTCGGTTATGTAGACGATGCCATGATCAAGGGTCACAGCCTGAAGGTGTAATCGACTGTCGAACCATAGTATTGATGAGTATGCGGGGCATCGCCCGCTTTGCTGTGCGATGCCCCGCCCTACCCTGAAATGCCAATAAACATCCAGCGCCGCCGCGGGTAGAGGTAAAGCGCCGGGAGACGTAGTTTCATGCCTGAAATCAGTTTTGTGCTGCCCCACTGGATGTACTGGAGTGGCCTTATCCTATTCCCTCTCCTTGCGATAATCTTCTACCGCAGGACAAAACCCAAGGAGACGCCCCAACTTGTATCACTTCCCCTCGCTTATTTCCTGTTAATAACCGGCGGCTTCATCGGCGTACATCGCCTGTACTTGAAAAGCTTCTGGTCACTAGCATTCATCGCGCTGTTTGCTTCTGTTTTATTCGTCAATGTCGAAGTCCGGGATGCGCGGGATACACTCTCGGAGGCCCATAACGACATTAAACTGGCTGAATTCAAAATACAACGTGCGGAAAGGGATATTAAAAAAAGCCGCCGTGGTGCAGAAGACCGACTTGCCGAGGCAACGAAAAAGTTAGCCGATGCCAAAACCGCACTCAACATAGAGGAAGAAAACACCGACCGCTGGAATAACATTTCCCAGGCCATGGGCAGCGCGTTGCTGTTGCTTCTTCTGATTGATGCCCTTCTTCTTCCCAAGCTGGTCAAGCAACGCAATGCCATTGAAAAACCGGAGCCTGACATGGGTTTCCATTGCCCGCTAGTGGAAGCGGAGCACGATGATACGCGAGAGCCTTTCGCAGTGAACCGCTTCATCTCACGCATCAATGGTCTGGCAGGTGAGTTTGTCGCTTACTGGTCGGTAATCGCAGTTTTCGCTTATTACTATGAAGTCATGGCGCGCTATGTCTTCAATTCGCCCACCAACTGGGCGCATGAGGGGATGTTCCTGATGTTTGGCATGCAATACCTCATTGCCGGCGGCTATGTTCTGCGGGAAGGTGGCCATGTGCGGGTTGATGTCATTTACAACTACTTGCCCAAGCGCGGCAAGGCAATCGTGGATGTCTTTACCTCCGTATTCTTTTTTATATTCATGTTTACCCTGTTGGTGACCGGCTGGACTTTCTTTTACGATTCCTTCGAAGTCAGCGAAGTCTCGTTTACCGAATGGGCGATTCAGTACTGGCCCATCAAGTTTTCCCTGTCGCTCGGTGCGGCGTTATTGTTAATTCAGGGATTTGCGCAACTGATCAAGGATATTGCCGTGGCAATTAAACCCGGCGTGGCTGAACTTGATACTGAAGTAAGGCCGGAGGGGTAAGTCATGGGACTTGAGATTGATATTGTCTGGCTGACCGTCCTCATGTTCGGCTCCCTGCTGATCCTGTTAATGGCAGGGCTGCCACTGGCATTTGTCACCGGCGGCCTTGCCTGCGTATTCCTGTTTTTGTTTGGCGATGCCGCCATGTTGAATATTCTGCCGTCACGCATTTTCCCTTTAATGACCAACTACCAGCTATCGGCGATTCCCCTGTTCATTTTCATGGCATCGATGTTGGAACGCGCGGGGATCATCGAAGAACTGTATGACATGGTCTACAAGATCCTTGGAGGCTTGCGCGGTGGCCTCGCCATTTCCACGATCATTGCCTCCACCTTGCTGGCCGCCATGTGTGGTGTTATCGGTGCGACCGAAGTGACCATGGGAATGATTGCCTTGCCGGCAATGATACGACGTCACTATCACCCCACCATTGCCTGTGGTTCCATCCTCGCTGGCGGGACACTGGGCATCCTGATTCCTCCCTCCATCCTCGCCATTCTATTTGCCGTGATTGCCCAACAATCGGTAGGCGAACTGTTCATTGGCGCGGTGATACCCGGCCTGATTTTATCCGGCCTGTATATTCTTTATGTCTCAATCGCGACCAATATTAAACCTGAATGGGGCCCTCCGCTGCGAGAGGAAGAACGGGTTGATACCCGTGCGAAAATCCGGCTGCTCAGTAAAATGTTCGCTCCCCTGGTGCTGGTCACCCTGGTACTGGGCATCATTTTCGCCGGAATCGCAACCCCGGTCGAAGCCGCGGGGGTTGGTACCTTTGGCGCGCTGGTAGTAGCCGCTATGCACCGTCGGCTGTCTCTCGACAATATCCGTTCCGCCGCCATGACCACCCTGCGTGTCACGGGGATGGTGTTATGGATCATTTTTGGTGCCACGCTGTTTGTTGGCTTCTACGTCGTCAATGGCGGGCAGGAGTTTGTGAATTCTTCCATCGCCGGCACCGGTCTCGGTCCTTACGGGATCTTGGTATTGATGATGGTGATCCTGGTGATCCTCGGCATGTTCCTCGACTGGGTAGGCATTCTGTTGCTCGCTGTGCCGATCTTTATCCCCTTACTGAAGACCATGAGCTTTGATGGCGTGTTCGGTCTGCCCGGTGTCAGTCCGGAAGAATTGCCTTTGTGGTTCGGCGTGGTTTATATGGTGAATATGCAAATGTCATTCATCAGTCCACCGTTTGGCTATGCTTTGTTCTATCTGAAGAGTGTGGCACCACCGGAGGTCACCATGGGACAGATCTATAGATCGTCTCTGCCCTTCCTGTTTTTACAGGCAACAGGCCTGGCGATCTGTATTATTTTTCCGGAAGTGGTGTTGTGGTTACCGAGACAAGTTTACGGCTAACGCGGGCAACAGCATATGGCACAAATTAATATCATGGCCCTGCGCCATTCTGCCTTCTACTCGCCCTTGTTAATGGCCATCTCCGGGGGGTTTTTACAGGATGAAGGTCTGGAACCGCATTATGAAGTCGCCACCCCGGATAACACCGTCACCAACGCAATTCGCAATGGTAGCGTGCATCTCTCCCAATCAGCTGTCGCGACCAGTTTTGAAATGCTGGAAAACGGTGAAACATGCGACATCGTTCACTTCGCCCAGATCAATGAACGCGATGGTTTCTTTATCGCAGGCCGCCAACCGGAAGCAGACTTTCATTGGGAAAACCTGCTTGGCAAAGAAGTGCTGGTCGATCATTTCTTTCAGCCCATGGCTATGTTTCGTTACGCTTTGCACAAACAAGGTGTGGATGAAAACCAAATCAGAATTATCGATGCGGGTAATGTCGAGGCCATCGA
>Ga0224514_10000548_pt1 | contig 10674 bp, 7 predicted proteins | sample SF_May12_sed_USG_3_FD_169107 | JGI IMG/M metagenome (GOLD analysis project Ga0224514, IMG submission 169107) | Sediment microbial communities from San Francisco Bay, California, United States - SF_May12_sed_USGS_24 | ecosystem: Environmental > Aquatic > Marine > Sediment | place: USA: California...
GGTGACAACGTGCAAATGACCGTGAGCCTGATTGCGCCGATTGCGATGGAAGAAGGCCTGCGCTTTGCAATTCGCGAAGGCGGCCGAACTGTCGGCGCCGGCGTGGTCTCCAAGATCATCGAGTAACAACTACTAGCGTGTCAGTAGAAGAGAGTGCTTCTTGAAGGAGCACTCTCTTCCTCATTTCCTGACCCGCTAAAATTGTTTCTCAAAAAGAGTTAGGCCAGTAGCTCAATTGGCAGAGCGGCGGTCTCCAAAACCGCAGGTTGGGGGTTCGATTCCCTCCTGGCCTGCCAATTTCACCTGCTGGTGAACAGAAGATTAGTAAGGCGTAAATGGCAGACAAAATTAAACTACTGGTGGCGGTGCTGTTAATCGCAGCCGGGATCGCCGGTTTTTACTACTTTGCAGAGCAGGCTCTGTTATACCGGGTGCTTGGGCTGCTGGTGGTCATCGCTGTGTCTGCGTTTGTGGCTCTGCAGACCCAGATGGGTATGGATGCCTGGAATTTTGGTCGCAGTGCGGTCCTGGAAGTCCGCAAGGCAGTCTGGCCATCTCGTCAGGAAACAGTCCAGACGACTCTGCTGGTGATGGTGATGGTGATCATCATGGGTTTGATGTTGTGGTTGTTTGATATGTTTTTAGGTTGGGCAATTAAAATGCTCATTAGCCAGGGGGGCTAAAGAACCATGGCATTTCGTTGGTACGTGGTACATGCCTATTCCGGCTTTGAGTCGCACGTAAAGCGGGCGCTGGAAGAGCGCATTAAACTGGCTGGTCAGGAAGATCAGTTCGGCGAAATTCTGGTGCCTACCGAAGAAGTGGTAGAGATGAAGGATGGCCAGAAACGCAAGAGTGAACGCAAGTTCTTCCCGGGCTATGTGCTGGTTCAGATGGATATGAATGACGAAAGCTGGCACCTGGTGAAAGAGACCCCACGGGTGATGGGCTTTATTGGCGGTACCAGCGACAAGCCGGCGCCAATTACCGAACAGGAAGCTAATTCCATTCTGAACCGCGTTCAGGAAGGTGTCGAGCGGCCGCGTCCCAAAGTCCTGTTCGAGCCCGGCGAAGTGGTGCGGATCAACGAAGGTCCTTTCAACGACTTCAATGGTGTGGTCGAGGAAGTGGACTATGAAAAGAGCCGCCTGCGAGTGGAGGTGTCCATTTTCGGTCGTTCTACGCCGGTAGATCTGGAATTTAGCCAGGTCGAGAAAGGCTAGGTGTATTTTTTGATGCGTGGTGAAAACCACGTTAAATAATCGGGGAGCCGCGAGGCGTTTGCACCCACAGGAGTAAAGCATGGCAAAGAAAATTGAAGCTTATATCAAGCTGCAGGTGCCGGCGCAGGACGCCAACCCAAGTCCACCAGTCGGTCCGGCCCTGGGTCAGCACGGCGTGAATATTATGGAGTTCTGCAAGGCGTTTAACGCCCAGACCCAGAGCCTGGAAAAAGGCATGCCGGTACCGGTTGTGATCACCGTTTATAGCGATCGCAGTTTTACTTTCATCATGAAGACGCCGCCGGCGTCCATTCTGCTGAAAAAAGCCGCGGGCATTCAGAAAGGCTCAGGTGTACCGAATCGCGACAAGGTCGGTAAGGTTACCCGTGCCCAGCTGGAAGAAATTGCCAAGACCAAAGATCCGGATTTGACTGCTGCCGATATGGATGCTGCCGTTCGGACTATCGCTGGTAGCGCCCGTAGCATGGGCATTGAAACGGAGGGCGTGTAAATGGCCAAGCTAAGTAAACGTTTCAAGGTTTTTAACGAGAAACTCGAGCCCGGTAAATTCTACGCAATCGAGGAAGCGCTGAACCTGTTAAAGGATCTGCCGCGCGCCAAATTTGTTGAATCAGTCGATGTGGCCGTCAACCTGGGCGTGGACCCGCGTAAGTCCGACCAGGTAGTGCGTGGTTCAACCGTATTACCTCATGGTACCGGCAAGACCGTGCGCGTGGCTGTATTCGCCCAGGGCGAAAATGCAGACAAGGCCAAGGCTGCGGGTGCCGATATTGTCGGATTTGAAGATCTGGCTGAAGAAGTGAAGAAAGGTAACATGGATTTTGATGTGGTCATCGCTACCCCCGATGCCATGCGTGTCGTTGGTCAGCTGGGCCAGATTCTGGGTCCGCGTGGCCTGATGCCAAATCCGAAAGTGGGAACCGTTACTCCAGATGTTGAAGGCGCGGTGAAGAATGCCAAGGCCGGTCAGGTACGTTACCGCACCGACAAGGCCGGGATCATTCATTGCCCGATTGGCACGGTAGAGTTCGATGCCACTAACCTGAAAGAAAACCTGGAAGCGTTGCTGGCGGATCTGCATAAGGCCAAGCCGGCTTCAGCCAAGGGACAGTACATGAAAAAAGTATCTGTCTCTACCACCATGGGTCCAGGAATTGTGGTCGACCAGGCGTCGCTCGCAGTTTAATTGAATATGGCGAGGCCATACTTTACGTGGCTTCGTACAAAAGAGCTTTGGGGCTGTTTCGATTGCTAACAATCGGAATGTCCGTCAAAGACCGCAGGTGCTATGACAGCGACATCGTCATGGCTTAATGGGAAACGCCCCGGCCTGCGCAGATGGTGCGCCCGAACAGAATTATTGTCTGCTCTGGGTCACTGAAACATGCGGGATCTCGATCCCGCGTTCGTCCAACGACAGAGGAAGCGTGAGCAGATCCTGTCAAAATTGAGGTGAGTTCATATGGCACTTAGTTATGCTGAAAAAGAGGCCATTGTTTCTGAAGTCGCCGAAGTTGCTGCCAGTGCGTTCTCTGTAGTTACTGCAGAGTACAACGGGTTAAGCGCAGAGGAGATGACTGACCTGCGTGCGAAAGCACGGAATGGTGGTGTCTACCTGCGTGTGGTGAAAAACACCCTGGCCCGTCGCGCTGTGAATGGGACGGATTATGAATGCCTGCAGGATACTCTGTCAGGTCCGTTGTTACTGGCTTTCTCGCAAGAGGATCCAGGTGCAGCGGCAAGAGTACTGAAGGACTTCGCCAAGGAAAACAACAAACTGGTGATCAAGGCCCTGTCAGTGAGTGGACAGCTTCTAGCTGCCTCCGAACTTGACCGCCTGGCCAGTCTGCCGACCAAAGAGCAAGCCATCAGCATGCTCATGTCCGTCATGCAGGCACCGATTGCCAAGTTTGCCCGTACCCTCAACGAAGTTCCAGGCAAACTGGTTCGTACTGTTGCGGCGGTTCGCGATGCCAAACAGGCCGCTTAATGAACTGAATTTATATATTTAGGAGATAGACAATGGCTGTATCCAAAGAAGACATTCTGGACACGATCAGCAACATGTCCGTAATGGACGTTGTGGAACTGATCGAAGCAATGGAAGAAAAGTTCGGCGTATCTGCCGCCGCTGCAGTTGCTGCTGCTCCGGCTGCCGCTGCCGGTGGTGAAGCTGCTGCTGCAGTTGAAAAGGACGAATTTGACGTCGTTCTGGCCAGCTTCGGCGACAACAAGGTTGCCGTGATCAAGGCTGTACGTGCTATCACCGGTCTGGGTCTGAAAGAAGCGAAAGAAATGGTAGAAAGCGCGCCTTCTGCTGTGAAGGAAGCCGCTTCCAAGGCCGAAGCCGAAGAAGTTAAGAAACAGCTGGAAGAAGCAGGTGCAACTGTCGAGCTGAAGTAATTTGCTTCGTTCGACCTGCTACGCACAATTCACCTGGCTGCAAGGCCTGGGTGAGTCGTGCGGGCAGAAAAGCTGCAACATACCGCATAGTGGGCTGGTGACCTGAGGGTTACTGGCCTGCTGTGCATTCGTTGTTGGAAGCCCAGCAACGAAAAACTGAATACTTTTTATTAAAGCTAGACGCAAGGTGTCCAATGGCATACTCGTTCACTGAAAAGAAGCGGATTCGTAAGGATTTTGGCCGTCGCGCCAGCATTCTGGAAATACCTTACCTGTTAGCAACCCAGATAGAATCCTATCGTGATTATTTACAACAGGATATTCCTGAAGATGCACTTCAGGAGCGTGGTTTGCACGCCGCCTTTAAATCCGTTTTTCCCATAGTCAGTTACTCTGGTAACGCGGCACTCGAGTATGTGAGTTACCGTCTAGGTACACCGACATTTGACGTGAAGGAATGTCAGATGCGTGGCGTGACCTATTCCGCCCCATTGCGCGTCAAGGTGCGACTGATTATCTATGATAAGGAAGCGAAGAACCCGACGGTCAAGGATATTCGGGAGCAGGAAGTTTACATGGGTGAAATTCCGCTCATGACCGATAACGGTACCTTTGTGATTAACGGTACTGAGCGCGTAATTGTTTCCCAGTTACATCGTTCACCGGGTGTGTTCTTTGACCATGACAAGGGCAAGACACATTCGTCCGGCAAACTGTTGTTCAATGCGCGGGTGATTCCGTACCGTGGTTCCTGGCTGGATTTTGAATTTGATCCGAAGGACAGCCTGTTCACTCGTATCGATCGCCGCCGTAAATTGCCGGTCACGATTCTGTTACGCGCATTGGGATACAACACCGAGCAAATGCTCGATATGTTCTTTGAAAAGAACAACTTCAAGCTTATCAAAGACGGCTGGACTCTGGACTTGATACCGGAACGCCTGCGTGGTGAAACTGCAACCTTTGATCTCAAGATCAAGAGCAAGGTATTAGTTGAAGAAGGCCGACGCATTACTGCACGGCATATTCGTGAATTGGAGAAAGCCAAAATCAAGGCCTTGCATGTGCCTGATGAATATCTGTATGGCAAGATGTTGGCGCATGACGTCATAAATAAGGCAACAGGCGAAGTGGTTGCCCAGGCAAATGACGAGATCACAGAAGAACGTTTGGCACTGTTGAAGGAAGCGGATATTAGCGAATTCCAGACGATCTTTACCAATGACCTGGATCACGGGGCTTATATTTCCAATACCCTGGCAATTGATACCACTACCAACCAGTTGGAAGCCCAGGTTGAAATTTATCGCATGATGCGCCCGGGCGAGCCGCCGACCAAAGAGGCTGCCGAAAACCTGTTTAACAATCTGTTCTTCAGCCCAGACCGTTATGATTTGTCGGCAGTCGGGCGGATGAAATTCAATCGCCGTGTCGGTCGCAAGGAAGTGGTTGGCGAAGGCATCCTGTCGAATGACGATATTTTGGATGTACTGAAGGTCCTGATTGATATTCGCGACGGTCGTGGCGTGGTGGATGATATCGATCATCTGGGTAATCGCCGTATTCGATCCGTTGGTGAAATGGCAGAGAACCAGTTCCGCGTAGGTTTGGTGCGTGTTGAGCGGGCGGTGAAAGAACGCCTGAGTCTGGCGGAATCAGATAACCTGATGCCGCAGGAAATGATCAACGCCAAACCAGTATCTGCTGCAATCAAGGAATTCTTTGGTTCCAGTCAGTTATCCCAGTTCATGGATCAGAATAATCCCCTGTCCGAAGTCACGCACAAGCGTCGTATTTCTGCACTGGGTCCGGGTGGCCTGACGCGTGAGCGCGCCGGTTTTGAAGTGCGCGACGTGCACCCCACCCACTATGGCCGTGTCTGTCCGATTGAAACACCGGAAGGTCCAAACATTGGTCTCATCAACTCTTTGTCTGTCTATGCCCGGACCAATTCCTATGGGTTCCTGGAAACACCGTATCGCAAGGTTAAGAATGGCAAGGTAGTTGACGAGATTGAATACCTGTCGGCGATTGATGAAGGTGAATTTGTTATCGCCCAGGCGAATGCTGGCCTGGATGCCAAGGGTAAGTTGACGGATGAGCTGGTACCTTGCCGCCATCTGAATGAATTTACCATGGCGACACCGGATCGCATTGACTTTATGGACGTGTCTCCGAAACAGATTGTGTCTGTTGCCGCGGCCTTGATTCCCTTCCTGGAACATGATGACGCCAACCGCGCCCTGATGGGATCGAATATGCAACGCCAGGCTGTGCCGACCCTGCGGGCTGAGAAGCCGGTGGTGGGCACTGGTATTGAGCGCACGGTCGCGATTGATTCTGGTGTCACCGTAGTGGCCAAGCGGGGTGGTAAGGTTGATTCAGTGGACTCCGGTCGTATCGTGGTGCGGGTCAATGATGATGAAACCGTTGCCGGTGAATCCGGGGTGGATATTTACAACCTGACCAAGTATACCCGTTCCAATCAGAATACCTGTATCAACCAGCGTCCCCTGGTGAAGCCGGGCGACATGATTGCTCGCGGTGATGTGTTGGCCGATGGCCCTTCCACTGACATGGGCGAACTGGCACTGGGTCAGAATATGCTGGTGGCCTTCATGCCGTGGAACGGCTACAACTTCGAAGACTCCATCCTGGTGTCGGAGCGAGTGGTACAGGAAGACCGTTACACCACTATTCATATTGAAGAACTCAATTGTGTCGCGCGCGACACCAAGCTGGGTTCTGAAGAAATCACCGGTGATATTCCCAATGTTGGTGAGTCCGCGCTGTCCAAACTGGATGAGGCCGGTATCGTCTATATTGGTGCAGAAGTAAAACCGGGCGATATTCTGGTTGGCAAGGTAACACCGAAGGGTGAAACTCAACTCACGCCGGAAGAAAAACTACTGCGCGCCATCTTTGGTGAAAAAGCGTCTGATGTTAAAGACACTTCATTACGTGTACCTTCCGGTATGGCGGGCACCGTTATCGACGTGCAGGTCTTCACCCGTGACGGTCTGGAGAAGGATTCCCGTGCCAAGGCGATCGAGGAATCGGAACTGGCCCGTATCCGTAAGGACTTCGATGATCAGCGTCGTATTATGGAGGACGATGCCTACCAGCGCGTGGAAAGCATGTTGATCGGAAAACTTGCTGATGGTGGTCCCAACAAGCTCAAGAGTGGCTCCAAGATCACTAAAGGCTATCTGGAAGAAGTCGCGCGTGACAAATGGTTTGAGATTCGCCTGCGCAATGACGAGGCCAACGCACAGTTGGAAGCCATTGGTGAGCAGATTAAACAACTGCGGAAGGACTTCGATGATAAGTACGAGGAAAAACGCAGCAAGTTGACCACCGGTGATGATTTGGCGCCGGGTGTATTGAAAATGGTCAAAGTTCACCTGGCGGTCAAGCGTCGTATTCAGCCGGGTGACAAGATGGCCGGGCGTCATGGTAACAAGGGTGTCATCTCCATGATCGTCCCGGTAGAAGACATGCCACATACCGCAGAAGGTGAACCAGTGGATATCGTATTGAATCCACTGGGCGTGCCGTCTCGTATGAACGTTGGGCAGGTACTGGAAACCCATCTTGGTTGGGCTGCCAAAGGTCTGGGCAAGAAGATCGATGCCATGATCAAGGCCCAGCAGAAAATCGCCGATGTACGTAAATTCCTCGAGTCGATCTACAACAAGACCGAAGGGCGTCACGAGGATCTCAAGTCCTTCAGCGACGAAGAAATTCTGGAGTTGGCGCAAAACCTGCGGAAAGGTGTGCCGATGGCGACGCCGGTATTTGATGGGATCCATGAAGCTGATATCAAGCAACTGCTGGAACTGGCTGATCTCCCCACCAGTGGACAAACGACATTGTTCGATGGTCGTACTGGTGAACAGTTCGAACGGCAGGTCACTGTGGGTTACATGTATATGCTCAAGCTGAACCATCTGGTGGATGACAAGATGCATGCGCGTTCAACCGGACCGTACAGTCTGGTTACCCAGCAACCGCTGGGTGGTAAGGCCCAATTTGGTGGGCAGCGTTTCGGTGAAATGGAAGTGTGGGCGCTGGAAGCCTATGGTGCCGCCTATACCTTGCAGGAAATGCTCACCGTCAAATCAGATGACGTGAACGGTCGAACCAAGATGTACAAAAACATCGTGGATGGTGATCACCGAATGGAAGCCGGCATGCCGGAATCCTTCAATGTGTTACTGAAGGAAATTCGTTCACTCGGTATTGATATTGAACTGGAGCAGCAGGACTAAATTCAAGGGACGAGAGCCAAGGGGCGAGTAACAGGTAAGAAATGATTACTGCGTAACTCGCTCCCCATAACTCGGAACTTATTTATCAGGAGTGCAAAGTGAAAGATCTACTTAAGATCCTCAAGCAGCAAGGTCAAATCGAAGATTTCGATGCTATTCGTATTGGTCTCGCTTCACCACAGAAAATTCGGTCCTGGTCATTCGGTGAAGTAAAGAAACCGGAAACCATCAACTATCGTACTTTCAAGCCGGAACGTGACGGCCTGTTTTGTGCCAAGATTTTTGGACCGGTCAAAGATTACGAATGTCTGTGTGGTAAGTACAAGCGTCTCAAGCACCGCGGCGTAATTTGTGAAAAATGCGGTATTGAGGTGACGCTTGCCAAGGTACGACGGGAGCGCATGGGCCATATTGAGCTGGCCAGCCCGGTCGCGCATATCTGGTTCCTCAAATCATTGCCTTCTCGTATGGGTCTGCTGCTCGACATGACCTTGCGTGATATCGAACGCGTTCTGTACTTCGAAGCCTTTGTGGTAATTGATCCTGGTATGACCGAGCTTGAGCGCGGTCAACTCCTGACGGATGAAGCCTATCTGGAAGCGATTGAGGAATACGGTGATGAATTCGACGCCCGCATGGGTGCGGAAGCTGTACATTCCCTGTTGAGTTCATTGAATCTGGAGAAGGAAGCCGCCCAGGTACATGAAGACATGGGTGCTACCAAGTCGGAAACGAAACTCAAGAAGCTCGGTAAACGCCTCAAGCTGATCGAGGCCTTCCAGAGTTCCGGCAATAAACCGGAATGGATGGTGATGACCGTGCTGCCTGTATTACCGCCCGAGCTGCGTCCTCTGGTACCGCTGGAAGGCGGGCGCTTTGCGACCTCGGATCTGAATGATCTGTATCGTCGTGTTATCAACCGCAACAACCGTTTGCGCCGCCTGCTGGATCTGAATGCGCCGGATATCATTGTGCGCAACGAAAAGCGCATGCTGCAGGAGTCAGTTGATGCGCTGTTGGACAACGGTCGTCGTGGTCGCGCCATCACCGGCTCTAACAAGCGCCCGCTCAAGTCACTGGCTGACATGATCAAGGGCAAGCAGGGTCGCTTCCGTCAGAACCTGTTGGGTAAACGTGTCGATTACTCCGGCCGTTCCGTTATCGTGGTCGGTCCGACCCTGAAACTGCATCAGTGTGGTCTGCCCAAGAAAATGGCGTTGGAACTGTTCAAGCCATTTATTTTCAGCAAACTGGAACGCCGTGGTCTCGCAACCACCATCAAGGCCGCCAAGAAACTGGTTGAACGTGAAGGACCGGAAGTCTGGGATATTCTGGAAGAAGTGATTCGTGAACACCCGGTGATGTTGAATCGCGCGCCGACCTTGCACCGTCTGGGTATTCAGGCGTTTGAACCGATATTGATCGAAGGTAAGGCCATTCAGTTGCATCCGCTGGTTTGTACAGCCTTCAACGCTGACTTCGACGGCGATCAGATGGCGGTGCATGTACCACTATCCCTCGAGGCTCAACTTGAAGCACGTGCCTTGATGATGTCCACTAATAACATTCTGTCACCGGCGAATGGTGAGCCGATCATCGTGCCGTCACAGGACGTGGTTTTAGGACTGTATTTCCTCTCGCGTGAACGCATAAATGCCAAGGGTGAAGGCATGATGTTCTCAGATATCAAGGAAGTACAACGCGCCCACGCCAATGGCGCCGTTGATTTGCAGGCCAAGGTCAAGGTACGCATCAAGGAAGTGCAAGTTGACGATGACGGTAATCGTACCGAAACCGTTAGCGTTAAGGACACCACGGTTGGTCGTGCCCTGATCTGGGATATTGTCCCCGATGGTTTGCCCTTTGACCTGGTGAACCAGGACATGAAGAAAAAGGTCATTTCCCACTTGATCAATGCCTGCTATCGCGTGCTGGGTCTGAAAGATACCGTTATCTTCGCCGATCATTTGATGTACACGGGCTTTTCTTACTCAACCCGTGCTGCAGTCTCCTTCGGGCTTGAAGACATGGTTATTCCAGAAGAGAAATCCGCAATTCTGGGTTCAGCCGAAGAAGAAGTCCGTGAAATCGAAAACCAATACACCTCTGGTCTGGTGACCTATGGTGAACGCTACAACAAGGTTGTGGATATCTGGTCGCGTACCAACGACCAGGTGGCCAAGGCCATGATGGACAAGCTGGGTACGGAAGAGGTTGTTGATCGAGATGGCAATACCGTTAAGCAGCCGTCCTTTAATTCCGTGTTCATGATGGCGGACTCTGGTGCTCGTGGTAGTGCAGCCCAGATTCGTCAGTTGGCCGGTATGCGTGGTCTGATGGCCAAGCCGGATGGTTCTATTATTGAAACCCCGATTACAGCCAACTTCCGTGAAGGCTTGTCGGTACTGCAGTACTTCATTTCCACTCATGGTGCGCGTAAAGGTCTTGCCGATACCGCGCTTAAAACGGCTAACTCCGGTTACCTGACTCGTCGTCTGGTCGATGTCTCCCAGGATCTGGTTATCGACGGTGAGGATTGCGGTACTGATCATGGCCTGATGGTGACCAGCTTGATCGAAGGCGGCGACGTAGTCGAGCCTTTGAGTGAACGCGTCCTGGGTCGGATTGTTGCGCAAGATGTTTGCAAGGCGGACAGTGATGAGGTGCTGGTTGAAGCAGGTACCCTGTTGGATGAGCGTTGGGTTGAGCAACTGGAACATATGGGTGTTGACCATATTCTGGTCCGTTCCCCGATC
>Ga0224514_10000549_pt1 | contig 10673 bp, 10 predicted proteins | sample SF_May12_sed_USG_3_FD_169107 | JGI IMG/M metagenome (GOLD analysis project Ga0224514, IMG submission 169107) | Sediment microbial communities from San Francisco Bay, California, United States - SF_May12_sed_USGS_24 | ecosystem: Environmental > Aquatic > Marine > Sediment | place: USA...
TGCTTTGCAGCAATCTCGTACCTGGCTACATACCTGGCCAGAAAAAGAATTAACCACTGAACAGCAACAACATTTTGTCGAGCTGTTATCACGCAGAATTAATGGCGAACCCATTGCTCATATCATCGGTGAACAGGAATTCTGGTCACTGAAACTGAAAGTCACCGCAAATACACTAATCCCGCGCGCAGATACCGAACGACTGGTTGAGCTGGCTTTAGAGCGTGTTCCAGAACAGTCCTTCTGGAACATTGCAGATCTCGGAACCGGTAGTGGTGCGATTGCACTGGCCATTGCCAAAGAACGCCCCGCTGTTGAAATCATCGCTACCGACAAATCCATGAAGGCCTTAACCGTGGCGCAGGAAAATGCGCAATTAAATCAATTTGGCAATATTCGCTTTGTACGTAGTGTCTGGTTTGATAATTTACATAACCACGTCTTCGATATGATTGTTTCCAACCCACCCTATATTGCCGAAGACGATCCACATTTATCACAAGGCGATGTGCGTTTCGAGCCTGATACGGCATTAACCGCTGGCGCTGCCGGCCTCGATGATTTATCACTCCTTATTAATAATGCACCGGATTACCTGAAACCGGGTGGATGGTTATTGCTGGAACATGGCTATAATCAGGCCGAAGCGGTAATAACATTAATGCAACAAGCTGGTTTTACCCACTGTGAAGATTTTAACGATTATGCCGACAACCCGCGTGTTGCGGTTGGACAGCTGCAGTAATCCTTCCGGCTTGCTACTGATAACAATCCCCTTCACACCTTACTCCTCACACCTTACAATCGAATCATGAATGACGACCAACTACTACGTTACAGCCGCCAGATCATGCTGCCGCAAATTGATGTCACCGGTCAGCAAAAACTGCTGGACTCCACCACCTTAATTATTGGCATGGGTGGTCTGGGTTCCCCAGTGGCTCTGTATTTGGCCGCTGCCGGTGTCGGTCATCTCATGCTGGTGGATTTTGATGAAGTAGAGCTATCCAACCTGCAACGGCAAATTCTGCATACCTCAAAGGATATTGGTAAGCCTAAAGTCAATTCAGCGAGTGAAACACTCAGTGATATTAATCCTGAAATCAAAATCACACCTATTAATAAAAAACTCGATAAAGCTGAGTTAAAAAAATATGCAGAACAAGCTGATGTGGTTATTGACGGCACCGACAACTTTGCCACCCGCTTCATGGTCAATGAAGCCTGTGTGAAAACCCAAACTCCTCTGATCTCAGGTGCGGCTATTCGCATGGAAGGTCAACTCAGTGTATTTATGAATGATGGTACTGGTGCTTGTTACCGTTGCTTATATCGAGAAGATGGCGTAGAAGAATTACGTTGTAGTGAAAATGGTGTGCTCGCGCCAGTTGTCGGTGTAATTGGCAGCCTGCAAGCCGTCGAAGCGATTAAAGTGTTAACCGGTATTGGTGAAACACTAAGTGATCGTTTATTGATAATGGATGCCCTGCACATGGATATGCGCATCTTAAAATTAAAAAAAGATCCGGCTTGCCCGGTGTGTGGTGCATAATATTTTTATTGCCTGCTAACGATCCAAAGTGGACATTGACAATTAATCTGTGAATTACTGGATATAGCCTGTAGCGAGTGTTCAATTATTCATAGCCATTGGGTAAAATCGATCCATAGCAGACGTTCACCTGGAAGGGAAACCGTGCTAAATTTCTTATTATTACCGCAAGATTTCTCAGTGAACAGGGTGAAAAGCGAGGCGATCGGCTGTTCAATAGCAGTGGACTTTTGGGAAAAGGGCTTTTATCTCCCTCTACTCGATATCAGAATTAAGCTTATCTCATGAAAAATACTTCATTTTTCAATGACCTCATCCACGCAGTAGAAAAACTCTATTCCAGGATTACATTGAGAATTCTGCATAAACGAATGGATGCCTATCATCAGCAACCCAGCCCAGATAATTTCAATGCACACACTCTAGATATTAAAGCACCGTTATTCAAATATATCGATGACACAAGCAGTAATGGTCAAGAAATAGTAACTGAAATTCAGACTCTGGATTATTCATTTTTTTTACAGACTACTAATCCGCACACACCTTCACATCATGAACTTGCGAGTCAGCGGATAGTTAATAAAAAGAACGTCAGCGAACTTTCGAGGTATTACAAGTCAAGACAGAATGGCTCTGAGTTACACACTGGAATAGATGAAAAACTTAAACACAGCATCTGGGAGCATATCCATGCTGCTATCAGGCACGCAAGGCTAGGTGATGCGCGCGTCGCGAAAATGCATGCGGATATAGCAAATTATGCCTACAGGGAATTAGCCCATTATTTAAGTAACGAAATATATGCCGAATTTACTTTGGAGATGGAGAATCAATTAGGCGCACTATTGAACAATAACAAACACTAAACAAATATTTATAAGCTATTTTAATGCTGCGTATCAGATGGTGGTGAAGGGATTTCACTAGCAAATAACTGTTCGGCTTCCACGGCATCAAATTCATACTTGTGATTACAGAATTCACAAGCTACATCGACTATACCCTGCTCTCCAATGATCGATTTCACTTCCTCGTAACCCAATGCGCGTAACATAGTTGCGACACGTTCACTCGAACAAGAGCAATAAAACTTTAAGGGTTCTTTTTCAAACAGGCGAATATCTTCTTCGTGGTATAAACGGTAAACAATTTCTTCGGCATCAAGATTTAATAATTCATCATCTTTGATAGTTGCGGATAACTGGTGCACCCGTTCCCAGGCATCCTGATCTTTCACTACATCATTGCCGGGTAAGCGTTGAATCAACAAACCACCACAACATTGATCATCTGAGGTTAACCATAACTGGGTATCCAGTTGCTCTGAACGTACCAGATAATTCTCCAGTGCCGTTGATAAACTATCGCCGACCAGTTCAACAATACTTTGATAACGTTCTTTCTCCTTGCCTGTTTCGCCAACGATTTCAAGGTTCATCACTAAATGACCTTCCCCTGCCAGTTCTTTTAAGCTGCCTACCGGGACAACATCTTCACAATGGGCAATACCACGTATATGACGCACATCATTTTCCTGACCCGTAGTACATTCTGCGATCATCATTGATACCGGGCCACTGCCTTGTAGCTGCAATGAAAGCTTACCTGAAAATTTCAAGGTGGCGGATAACAGCACCACAGCAGATAACATTTCGCCTAGTAAATGTTTTACCGGTTGTGGGTATTGATGATTTTCCACTACGGCCAGCCAGCTACTATCCAGTTGAACTACTTCACCACGGATAGCAGCGTTTTCAAACAGAAATCGTTGTAATGTATCGCTCATAGGGTTTAATAACGGATTAAAAAAGGCAAAGGCACTGAAAGCCTTTGCCTATTGTTGAGATTATTTGCTTAGTTTGTCTTTTAACAGTTTATTTACCTGCCCCGGATTTGCCTTTCCTCCGGTCAGTTTCATGATCTGTCCAACAAAAAAGCCCATCATTTTTTCCTTACCAGCTTTATAGTCTTCAACCTGTTTCGGGTTATTGGCCAGCACTTCATCAACCATGGCTTCAATTGCACCACTATCAGTGATTTGCTTCAGACCTTTCTTGTCGATAATGTCATCAGCAGAACCTTCACCGTTCCACATGGCTGCAAACACTTCCTTGGCGATCTTGCCGGAAATGGTGTTGTCTTTAATACGTGCCAGCAAACCACCTAACATATCTGCATTAACCGGGCTGTCTGTGATATCCATGTTTTCTTTATTCAGATAACCGGATAATTCACTATTAACCCAGTTAGCAGATAATTTGGCATCATCACAGGCGCCATTAACAGTTTCAAAATAGTCTGCCATGTCTTTCGATGAGGTTAATACTTCGGCATCATCTTTCGATAAGCCAAAGCTTTCCATAAATCGGGCTTTTTTCGCTGCCGGTAATTCCGGTAAGGTACTGCGGATCTCTTCAATATGTTGCTTGCTCACCACAACCGGCAACAAATCAGGATCAGGGAAGTAGCGATAATCCATCGCCTCTTCCTTGGAACGCATAGAGCGGGTTTCGTTTTTATCAGGATCATATAACCGAGTTTCCTGAATCACTTTACCGCCACCTTCAATGATATCGATTTGACGTTCTACTTCAATATCAATGGCACGTTCAACAAAACGGAACGAGTTAATGTTTTTCAATTCTGCCCGTGTGCCAAATTCTTCCTGACCTTTGGGACGAACCGAAACGTTGGCATCACATCGGAAAGAACCTTCCTGCATGTTGCCATCACTAATACCCAGGTAACGCACCAATGAATGCATTTTTTTCATATAGGCAACCGCTTCCTTGGCAGAACGCATATCCGGTTCAGAAACAATTTCCAGTAATGGTGTACCGGCACGGTTTAAATCAATCCCGGTCATACCATGATAATCTTCATGCAAGGATTTACCGGCATCTTCTTCCAGATGTGCGCGTGTAACGCCAACACGTTTGCTACTGCCGTCTTCCATATCGATATCAATATGACCTAAACCCACAATAGGATGATCCATTTGGCTGATTTGGTAACCTTTAGGCAGATCAGGATAGAAATAATTCTTGCGTGCGAATACCGAATGCTCACCAATTTGTGCATCAATCGCCAAACCAAATTTGATCGCCATACTAACGACTTGTTGATTTAACACCGGCAAAACACCGGGCAAGCCTAAATCAACTGCACAGGCCTGGGTATTAGGCTCCGCACCGTAAGCGGTAGATGCGCCTGAGAAAATTTTACTGTTGGTGGCAAGCTGGGTATGAATTTCCAGCCCGATAACTGTTTCCCACTGCATTATTTAAACCCTCCTGGCGCTTGCTGATGCCAGTCTGTGGCGAGTTGGAACTGATGCGCAACATTCAATAAACGCGCTTCATCAAAATAATTACCGATAATCTGTAGCCCCACTGGCATGTTATTGGCAAAACCAGCAGGAATAGACATGCCCGGCAAACCGGCAAGGTTTACCGCAATGGTATAAATATCAGACAAGTACATGCTGATGGGGTCATCGGATTTTTCACCGACGTTAAAGGCAACATTTGGAGAGGTTGGCCCCATGATGACATCGACTTTTTCAAAGGCCTGTTTAAAGTCATCACTGATCAAACGACGTATCTTTTGTGCTTTTAAATAATACGCATCGTAATAACCTGCTGATAAAGCATAAGCTCCCACCATGATGCGGCGCTTAACTTCTGCACCAAAACCTTCACCACGACTACGTTTGTATAAATCTTCCAAATCTTTGGGATCATCACAACGATGGCCAAAACGTACCCCATCAAAACGCGACAGGTTGGATGAACACTCGGCTGGCGCAACCACATAATAAGCTGGAACGGAAAGTCCTGAGTTAGGTAAGCTGATTTCGACAATTTCCGCACCGAGCTTTTTATACTCATCAATAGCGGCTTCAATGGTCCTGGCGACTTCTGCATCCAGACCTTCATCGAAGAACTCTTTGGGTACACCGATTTTTATACCTTTTATATCATCATTCAGGTTAGCGGTGTAATCAGGGACTTCCTTATCAACACTAGTCGAGTCACGCAAATCAAAACCCGACATTGCGCCTAGCATGATGGCGGAGTCTTCGGCCGTTTGAGTCAACGTCCCGGCCTGATCCAGACTGGAAGCAAACGCGATCATGCCGTAACGCGATACACGACCATAAGTAGGCTTTAAACCGGTAATACCACACAGCGCTGCAGGCTGACGAATAGAACCACCCGTATCGGTGCCGGTTGCACCAGGAATCAAACGAGCGGCAACCGCGGCGGCTGAACCACCTGATGAACCACCGGGCACTTTATCGGTATCCCATGGATTTTTTACTGCACCATAAAAGCTGGTTTCATTGGATGAGCCCATGGCAAATTCATCCATGTTGGTTTTACCCAGCATCACTGCACCAGCATTATTAAACTTATCAATTACCGTGGCATCGTAAGGGGCGATAAAATTATCCAGCATTTTTGAACCACAGGTAGTTTTTATGCCGCTAGTACAAAAAATATCTTTTTGTGCGAGGGGTATACCAGTTAATGCATTGGCATCGCCTCTGGGATCACCACTGGCAAGTCGTTTATCAGCTTCTTTAGCTTGTGCCAGAGCATGTTCTGCTGACACAGTAATAAAACTATTCAGTTGCGGATCGAGTTTTTCGATTCGATCCAGATAGCTCCGTGTAAGTTCTTCACTGGAAAAAGCCTTGTCTTTCAGCCCTTGTGCCAGCTGTGCAATAGTCTTGCTATGCATACTTTTAATCTCTGATATGTTCTTTGTTTGAATTATATATTTTTAAAAGACCGGTTATCACTCGATAACCTTGGGTACCAGGTATAACCCGTCTTCCACGCTGGGAGCGATTTTCTGAAAATGCTCACGTTGATTGATTTCGGTGACTTCATCTTTTCTTAAACGCTGGGTGGCATCCAGTGGGTGCGCCATTGGAGTAACATTATCAGTATCCACGGCGCTCATTTGTTCGACCAGATCCAGTATGTTGGAGAGGTTACGGGCATACTCCGGCACATCCTTTTCATCGATGGCCAAACGCGCCAGATGGGCGATTTTCTCAACATCAGACTTTTCCAATGACATTTCGCTATCCTGTTTTTTTGGTGTAAAACGGGTGCCAAGCTGTGATGGGCTAGGCAAATCGGCAATATTATATCAGAGGTAAACTTGCCCAAACCCCCTGTATTTGATTAAAGTAGTATGAATAATAATTTTTCCACCTAATTCGGCGATAATAAAATCATGTTTGACAGTATACGGGGAATGTTTTCCAACGATATATCCATTGATCTGGGTACAGCTAATACACTCATTTATGTAAAGGGACAGGGCATTGTGCTCAATGAGCCCTCTGTGGTGGCGATTCGCCAGGAACGCGGCCCAGGTGGTCCAAAAAGTGTGGCCGCCGTCGGAATGGAAGCAAAACAAATGCTGGGACGTACACCTGGCAATATTGTCGCTATTCGTCCGATGAAAGACGGCGTTATCGCTGACTTCACCGTCACAGAAAAAATGCTGCAACACTTTATTCGCAAGGTACACGAAGCCAAATTCTTCCGTCCCAGCCCGCGCGTTTTAATCTGCGTACCCTGTGGTTCAACCCAGGTAGAGCGCCGCGCAATTCGGGAGTCTGCCGCTGGTGCCGGTGCACGTGTTGTATACCTGATTGAAGAACCCATGGCCGCGGCCATTGGGGCGGGTATGCCCATTAAAGAAGCCAGTGGTTCTATGGTGCTGGATATCGGTGGTGGTACCACTGAAGTCGCGGTTATCTCCCTGAATGGCATAGTCTATTCTGCCTCAGTACGTATTGGTGGTGACCGCTTTGATGAAGCCATTATCAGCTACGTGCGCCGCAATTATGGCAGCCTGATTGGGGAATCCACTGCAGAACGTATCAAACAGGAAATCGGTACTGCCTATCCAGGTAATGAAGTCCGTGAAATGGAAGTGCGTGGCCGTAACCTGGCAGAAGGTGTACCTCGCAAATTCACACTCAACAGCAATGAAATACTGGAAGCCTTACAGGAACCTTTATCCGGTATCGTCGCTGCAGTGAAAACGGCGCTGGAACAAACGCCACCTGAACTGGCTTCTGATATTGCCGAACGCGGAATGGTGTTAACCGGTGGTGGTGCACTGCTCAATGATCTGGATAGACTGCTGATGGAAGAAACCGGTTTACCTGTTCTTATCGCAGAAGATCCACTGACTTGTGTTGCTCGTGGTGGTGGTCGCGCATTGGAAATTATTGACGAGCACGGCGGCGATTTATTCAGTTTCGAATAAGACTTTCACAGCGGCAATCATCGCCGTCTATGAATAAAGGGCAATGGTGGAATGACCATTGCCCTTCTTATATATAGATGTAAAATAACCCTGATTACTTGATGAAATAACGGTGTCATAACCTGACAAACCGTTAAAAATATAACGATAACTATTGCAATAAATTGGGGGATGTCCCGTTAAGCTTCTATTTGTACAAGGTCCTGCGTTGGGTGTTCGCCTCTTGCTACTGATTCTAATCTCAATAGCATTGATGGTCATGGATCACCGAACCAACTATGTGCAAAACATACGCTCGGGTCTGTCAGTGCTGGTTTACCCGCTACAATATATCGTCAATGCTCCTGCTGACATCTCAGGCTGGGTATCTGAATCATTTTCATCACGTGGCACTTTACTCACTGAAAATGAAAACCTGCGCACCCAAAACCAGTTACTCAAGGCGCAATTACAAAAACTGACTTTCATCGAATCAGAAAATATCAATCTGCGCAATTTACTACAGTCCTCAAAACGTGTTGGTGAACGCATCCTGATTGGCGAGTTACTTGCGGTTTCCCTGGATCCCTTCAAACGCCAGGTTGTACTGGATAAAGGTAACGCTAACGATGAGCTTTATGCAGGGCAACCGCTGCTGGATGCACAAGGTGTCATGGGCAAACTAGTGCATGTTAATCCTTTTACCAGTACAGCACTGTTAATTACTGACCCCAACCATGTTTTACCTGTCCAGGTTTCACGAAATGGTCTACGCACCATTGCCATTGGTACCGGTAACGATGATCGCCTTGAGATACTTCACCTACCCAATAACGCCGATATAAAGGTTGGGGATCTGCTTGTTACCTCAGGACTGGGCTGCGTGTTTCCTGCGGGGTATCCTGCCGCGAAAATCACTGAGGTCACCATCAACACCAGTCTGCCGTTTGCTCAGATTTATGCGGAGCCTATTGCCAAACTGGATCGCAGTCGTGAAGTATTACTGGTCTGGCCATCTGCCGAAAACCGTCCTGCCATGCAGACCCCATGTGTGCAAGCCACCAGTGAGGAACAGCCATGAAGTTTATGGAACACCGCGGTGGTGGCATTATCATTTTAAGTTTTATTCTGGCACTGTCCCTGACAATTATTCCTCTGCCAAATATGATTGAAGGATTACGCCCTGAATTTGTTTCACTAACTCTAATTTACTGGTGCATGGCATTGCCAAACCGGATTGGCCTGGGCAGTGCATGGACGGCAGGTATATTTCTTGATGTGATGCGTGACACCCTGTTGGGACAGCATGCCCTGGCATTAACTCTGGTTGCATTTTTTATTCTGCAACTGCACCAGCGTATTCGTGTTTTTCCACTCTGGCAGCAGGCCATCTCTATCGGTGTCATGATCCTGATCCAGATTGCCCTGGTTTTATGGATAAAGGGTATTATGAGTGAAAAGGCTGATTTTTGGGTTGCCTTGTTGCCAGTGCTTACCACCAGCTTATTCTGGCCTCCTACATTTTTACTGATGCGCTATTTGCGTCGTTATTATCAAGTTAGCTAGGAATTATGGCGCGCAATATCCGCAGTACCTTCAAAGACCATATTCGTGAAAGCCTGGTTTTCAGTAGTCGGAGTATTATTGCTAGCATCATCACCGTCTTACTGGTTCTGTTGTTAATTGCACAACTGGCCTGGTTGCAAATATTTCAAAAAGAACATTACTCAACCTTATCTGAAAATAACCGGGTTAATATTCTTCCCCTCCCCCCCACGCGTGGGCTTATTTATGATCGCAATGGTGCTTTAATGGCACAAAACCTTCCCAGTTTTACACTGGAGATCGTACCTGAACACGTAAATGATCTTGATGTCACGCTTGATGAAATACAAAAACTCGTCATGCTAAATAAAGAAGATCTGAAACGCTTTCATCGCGGCCTGAAACGCAAACGTCGCTTTGAAGGCGTTCCCTTACGTTTCCGGCTCAATGATGAAGAAGTTGCAAAAATTTCGGTTAACCAATACCGTTTACCGGGCGTTGAAATCAATGCTGCCCTGTCACGTGATTACCCTTTAGGCCAACTCGCTTCTCATACTATTGGCTATGTAAGTCGTATTAATGAGCGAGAACTAAAAAAAATCAACGCCTCTGAATACAGTGGTACCAGTCATATTGGCAAAATCGGCATAGAGCGCTCTTATGAAAAACTGTTACATGGACGCGTAGGTTTTCAGCACGTAGAAACCAATGCTCAAGGACGCATTCTAAACGTTCTTGAACGTACCTTACCAGTTCCCGGAAAAAATCTTTATCTTACGCTGGATGCAAAAGTACAAGCGATTGCCGAAAAGGCGTTTGCCGATAATACTGGCGCACTGGTTGCTATCGACCCCAGAAATGGTGATGTACTTGCCATGGTCAGTATTCCCACCTTCGATCCCAACCTGTTTGTAAATGGCCTGGATTCCGCAACCTATAAATCCTTAAGAGACTCACCCGATCGCCCTTTGTTCAACCGTGCTTTAACTGGCCAATACCCGCCAGGTTCAACATTAAAACCGCTTATTGGTCTGGCGGGGCTGGAACTGGAAGAAGTGTTAGCTAACGAACAAATTAACTGTCCTGGCTGGTACATGTTAAAGAATGATGAACGTCGTTATCGAGACTGGAAAAAAGAAGGCCATGATGAAACAGATTTAACCAAGGCGATTGTTGAATCCTGTGATGTTTATTTTTATGATCTGTCACTTGCCCTGGGCATTGATCGTATCCACCAATATCTTTCCCAGTTTGGTCTGGGTAAACGTACCAACATTGACATATCATAAAAATAAAC
>Ga0224514_10000550_pt1 | contig 10672 bp, 11 predicted proteins | sample SF_May12_sed_USG_3_FD_169107 | JGI IMG/M metagenome (GOLD analysis project Ga0224514, IMG submission 169107) | Sediment microbial communities from San Francisco Bay, California, United States - SF_May12_sed_USGS_24 | ecosystem: Environmental > Aquatic > Marine > Sediment | place: USA...
AAATATCCTCAGGCAATAATTATATTCGTTATTATAAAAAGTGCTACTTTTTCACCCTCAACTATTAAAACACTAATAACTTAAAAAACAAAAACCGAAACATTACAAAAAAAGGCAAAACCACCTATCTATCACTGTACTCCATCAGAATTAACATCACTGGTTTTTTCTTTATAATCTAATAATGAATTATAACAATCTTCGGCAAGCCGATATAGGTTCATACCCAGTGGCTTGATAGGAAGAGATTCCGTATTACATAATTTTAAAACATAGAAAGCCAACCAGTCATTTGTCATTTCCTGCTTCATAAGAGCAGCCACCAAACTTGTTAAATCCATATCAAAGCCATAAGCTTCGATCCCCAACTTTCTTAAAGCTGCCAGGTATTGATTAAAACGCATATCTTCTTTGATAAGGTGGATAATGAGTTCTTTATTATTCATGGGTTTTACTTTTTGGGTAGGTTTTTGCTCCATGTGGTTTATAGATTAAATGTAAATACATATAGAAAAACTATACAAAGATATAGTAATTCTATGAATCTAATAGTTGTTTTTATAGAATTTATTGACATTCGTTAATTTCGTCTTGTATTATTTATTGAAAATCAAGACAGATGACAAAGCTTGGAGTATATCTTGCAAAGAAATCTATTAACAAATCAGAGGTTGCAAGAAAGACTGGGATAAGTAAAGCGCGAATGAGTGAATTGACATTAAACTTATCTACTCATCTAAGAGCAGAAGAGCTTTACTTGATTGCTTTGGCGATTGACATAAATCCACACGAATTGTTAGATTATGTTTGTAGTGATTTAAAATTAAAAAAGGATTAATGTACGAGTATAGTATTAATAGTCTTATTTAACGATTCTCAATTTTGCTATAAATCTTACCATTAAACATTTACATTTCAAGTTTATCGCTAAATCTACGGTTCAATTGTTTTCATCGGTAATTCTTTATTTCATAATTCAAATTAAGCACTTTATAAAAAGCATATACTACAAGCATTCATATTATTATGTTAATATAAAAGAGATTATGTTTGCATTATAGCAAATCCGTTATTAAAAAAAATTCTTATATTGCTATTTACATTGAAAACAGTAGCATGAGCCTATTTCAAAAATCAGTCGAGAAAAAATATTTAAACGAGCTTGACACAAGCCTGATTGATTCAAAATATACTGACTTTCAAAATTATTTTGATAATCTTGAAAGACAAGAAAATATTAGAAATTCAAAGGAAGAACAATTTCAGGAAGGATTTCTAAGAGAACTTTTTGTTAACATACTTGGGTATACTTTAAATCCTGAACCTAATTTCAATTTAACAACAGAACTAAAAAATATTGCAAATAGCAAAAAAGCTGATGGAGCGGTTTTAAAAGGCGAAGATGCTATTGCAGTTATTGAATTGAAAGGAACTGACACCACGGACTTAGACAAAATTGAAACACAAGCATTCGGTTACAAAAACCACCATCCAAAATGTGTTTATGTAATAACTTCAAATTTTGAAAAACTTCGTTTTTACATTCAAAATGCAGTTGACCATATCGACTTTGATTTGTTCAACCTGACAAAAGAGCAATTTTCATTAATGTGGCTCTGTCTTTCCAAAGACAACCTAATTAGTGATATACCTCAAAAAATCAAAGAATCTTCGGTATTACAGGAAGAGAATATTACTAAAAAACTATATGCCGATTATTCTAAATTTCGAGAAGCGATATACAACAATCTTATAAAAAACAATCCAGACACCGACAAACTTATACTTTTCAAAAAAACTCAAAAACTACTCGATCGGTTTCTATTTATATTCTTTGCAGAGGATAGATTATTATTGCCTCCAAACTCAATAAGTGAAATTGTCAAGCAATGGGTAACATTAAAGGACGAGTTGGATGAATATGTTCCATTGTACACTCGGTTTAAAAAGTATTTTGGTTACTTAAACACAGGTTATAAGGGAAAAAAATATGATATCTACCCATACAATGGTGGATTATTTGCTCCCGATGAAATACTAGACAGTGTTTCCATTGACGATGATATTCTGCATGAACACACAGTTAACTTAAGTCATTATGACTTTGAAACTGATGTAGATGTAAACATTCTCGGACATATCTTTGAACATTCGTTGGGTGAAATTGAAAATGTACAAGCTGAAATAATAGGCGAAAAAGTAGATACCCAAAAAACCAAACGCAAAAAAGATGGTATTTTTTATACACCAAAATATATTACAAAATACATTGTAGAAAACACCGTTGGTAATCTCTGTGCAGACAAGCGCAAGGAACTTAACATAGTAGATGAAGAATACGCCAAAGGTCGAAAGAACCGGAAAAAAGACACAATTAGAACCTTAGATGAAAAACTCACAAAATATCGTGATTGGCTTTTAACTTTAACTATACTAGATCCTGCTTGTGGTTCTGGGGCTTTTTTAAACCAAACATTAGAGTTTCTAATTGAAGAACATAAAAAAGTTGATGAACTTCGCGCCCAGCTTTTTGGTGGAGCTATAATATTCTCGGATATTACCACCGACATTCTTGAGAAAAATATATATGGGGTTGACCTAAACGAAGAATCTGTTGAGATTGCAAAGCTTTCTCTTTGGTTACGCACAGCCCAAAAAGGACGAAAACTAAATACACTTAGCAATAATATTAAATGCGGAAATTCCTTAATTGATGACCCTACAGTTGCTGGGGAAAAAGCTTTTAACTGGCAAAAGGAGTTTCCGGATATATTTAAGGAAAAAGAAAAAAAAGCCTGGCATATTACAACAGCAACGCACGATAGCCGTACATCGCAAAGAATGATAGACTATAAAGTAAGGCAGAAGCGCGACAACGGACTAAGGCCAAAAGCCCAGCCTGTATGGCTCGAACCTGAAGACGAGATATTAGTAAGCAAAAATGTGGCCGAGATAGTAGAAGAAGCCCAACTACACGTACTAGCCTACAATATATGTGGCGACCACATGCACCTAATACTGGTATGCGAAGACGAAGAAGTACCGAAAATAGTAGGAAAAATAAAAGCAATAACATCTCGGACGTACAATATAGAAAAGGGAAGAACTATTCCCAAATCCTCAACAAGTGGGCATGAGTCGAATACAGAGAATGTGTCAACAAGGGGGCATGCCCCCTTGATAGATAACGCCCCCTTGTCCGACAGCGGAACAACACAAACATCGAATACAGAAAATTCCGCATATACAGATATCGACAACACACCTCCGATAAAAGAGAGAGGAGAAACGCAGGCAAAACTATGGACACAAAAATTCGGGAGTAAAGAAATAACCGAAGCAGGGCAACTGCAGAACACCATAGAATACATACAAACAAACAGGCAAAAGCACGAGCTACCCAACATATCCAAAGAGCTTAATCCACTCATCAACAGGATAACCTGTACAGAAGAGCAAGCCTTCCGAACAGAATATAAAGGTGGTTATGATGTTATAATTGGGAATCCACCTTATGTTGATATTAAAGGTTTAAACGAAGTTGTTGTTAGATACATTTTTAACACTTATAAAAGTTCAAACAATAGAGTAAACCTTTATTCTACATTTATTGAGAAATCAATTTCAATTCTAAAAAAAGCAGGAAAGTTCTCTTTTATTATCCCATCATCATTATTGAACTTAGAATCTTATAAAGAATTACGAGGTTTAATTCTTGAAATGAATACTATTCATAACATAGTAAGGTTGCCTAATGAGTCATTTGGTGGTGCTTCGGGTGAAGTAAAAGTCGATACAATTATTATAACTTTTGAAAAAGGTATAATAGAAGACTATGAAGCAGATATTTTGATATACAAAGGCTTTGACAGAATTTCAGAAATAGAAACATACAATACTGATATATACTTTAAGTTCAATTCATTTGAATGGAGGAATGAAACCGATAATATTTTTAGAATTAATGTAAGTTCTGAAGATTTATCAATAATAAATAAATGTGAGATTGAAACAACTGCACTCATTGATTGTGCAGATTTTTGTTTAGGTCTTACTCCTTATGACAAATATAAAGGACATACACAAGAACAAATTAAGAATCGAGTTTTTCATGCAGATTATAAAAAGGATGACACATTCAAAAAACTCCTTGCAGGGAATGATATAAAACGATATTTTGTTTCTTGGAATGGAGCCGAATGGATAAGCTATGGCGATTGGTTAGGTGCACCAAGAGAAAAACGATTCTTTGATAGTAAAAGAATTCTAATAAAGCAAATAATAGATTGGTCAGATAAACGTATATGGGCAACGTTAACAGAAGAAGAATTCTATAATACTCAAAATGCATTTAATATTATTGCAAATGAGAATTATACTCCTGAATATTTAATTGCTCTAATCAATAGTAATCTTATTTCATTTTATCATCGAAAAAAATTTCTGGAAGAATTTAAAGATAGATTCCAAAAGATTTTAATTAAAGAAGCCAAAGAATTTCCTGTGAAACCTAGCTCTTTGCAAGAACAAGATAAGTTTGTACAAAAAGTAAAAGAAATAACTGCAAAAGTTACTGATTTCAACAATCTTAACAATAAATTCTGCAAATATCAGTTGGGTAGCACCAATATTGAGAAACTATCCAGAAAACTGGAATATTGGTTTGACCTAGAATTTTCCGATTTCATAATAGAACTTAACAAAGCCATAAAAACAACAAGGGGCGAAAAACTTTCCAAGTCAGATGAAATGGAATGGATGGAACTTTTTGAAACAAAGAAAATTGAAATTCAAAACCTTAAATCAGAAATAGAAAAGACCGATAAAGAGATAGACCATATGGTTTATGAATTGTATGGTTTGAGTGAGAAAGAAATTAAGACCGTGGAGGAGAGTTTGTAATGGAATTAAAAGATATTACGCCGCTGTTGGTGTTGTCACCAACAGTGAATAAACTTCAATGCATTTTTCTTTTGAACTACCAATTTCACATCTTTTAACAATCTCCTTCTTTATGCAAAATAACATTTGGCTTGGTTTTTGAATTAACATAATAGCTAACCGTTATTAAATAATCTAATAATCAGAAATTATGGCAAACAAAAGAAAATCGAAAAACAGCTCCGGACTTAATGGTAAAAAATCTTCACGTTCGGAAACAGGCCATGCAAAAAATGTGGCCAATTTTGGTAAACTCGTTTCTTTCTGCACCGGGTATGGTGCCGATTACAACCCCTCAAATCCTGGTATCGCACTTGAAGCATTATTTACATTGCAAAACGGTGCCTGGGAGGCTATCATTGCGGTAAACTCCGCTTTACCAGCATACATTAAGGCACTTGCAACACGCGAAAAGGCTTTTAAACCATTAAGCAAATTAATTACTCGTGTAATAAACGCCCTCAAAGCAGCCAACCCGGGTGCCGAAATTATTAACAAAGCAGTACCATTGGTGCGAAAACTACAGGGCCGCAGGGCAACTGCCAAACTTACAGAAGAAGAAAAACAGGAATTAATTGCACAGGGCAAAGAAGTAAACGAGGCTTCTTCTTCACAACTAAGCTTCGACAGCCGTATCGATCACCTCGACAAATTAATTAACCTGCTAAGCTCTATACCGGAATACAATCCAAACGAGACAGAATTACAAATAGCTTCATTAACTGCCCTGCTAGGGGATTTAAAGGTTAAAAACGAAGCTGCAATTGCAGCCGCCACACCTTTAAGCAATGCACGCATTGCACGAAACAACATCCTCTACAACAACGGGGCCGGCCTTGTCGACAAGGCGTTAAACGTGAAAGCTTATGTAAAGTCAATCTACGGGGCATCGAGCCCCCAATATCATCAAATATCGGGCATGGAATTTAAACGATACAAAATCTGAAAAAAGGGCGAAAGCCCTTTTTTACTATCCCCACCTTCCTTAATAAAATCCTCTTCCACTTTTAGCAAACAAGCACAGTAATATGTCAAATAAGCAATAGCGAAGTAAAAAATTCAAATATCATTTATATATAAAGTTGTGGACAATTTGAAATTTGCTTTGGCATTAATAAAAGATACAACAGAGAGTTTAAAGTAAACAACAGAGTTTGTCAAATGCGTATAGGAGAGTTGTATACAAATTTTAGAGGTCAGCTAACTAAGCCCAAATTAAAAGAATTAGATAGAATTAAAGCATTAAGATATCACGGCCATAAATTAAAAGCCGCTCAATCCAGGTATTTTATTAGTGTATTTTTCAGAGTATTCTCACCCAAAGGCAATAAAAGATATTCCTTAACATGTTTTACTAAGATGTTGCCGATAGATAAATCATCTTTAGGTACCGATGTAAATGCAATTACCGGGGGAAATGAACTAAATTCTTCAAAATTCTTCAAAATACTATCAATATGTTTAAAGCTGTTTTGAATATTCAATAGGATAATATCATAACCAGAAGGCTGGCTACAGTTATCGCAATTGTTGCATTTTCCTAAACAAAAATCAATCACTATACCTGTAGGGAGAAGTGTCTCCTGTATGAGTAGGGAATTAAACTTGTTATTTTCAAAACATAACAATCTCTTTTTACTCCAATTAAGAATATGCTTTTTATAGGGTGAGTTCATGGTTTAGCGAGCTTGCTAAAAGTATGATGAAATAGATACTATAACACAGCGCAATAAAAAAAGTAATAAACAAATTGTTAACAAAGTTTTTTGCAGGCTACATTATGGTTGCCCGGTTTTACAGATATAAAAATTAATTTGTAGCAGAAAGACAGAGCTAATGGATAAAAATGATATAATTGTTAAATTAGGGTTTCATTTACGAAAATTACGCAAAGAAAGGAATTTGACACAGGCACAGGTAGCTTATCTCATGGGAAAAGACAGACAAAGTTACCAAAGAATAGAATTAGGTAATACCAATCCAACTCTTGGTTATTTACTTCAGGTTGCAAGTGCATTTAATATATCTTTTGTCGAGCTTTTTAGCTTTTTAGAAAAAGACTAATTTCACAATCCTATTCATCGAAATTTGTAAGAAACTCGTATAACTGGAGGTATGTTCGGGCAATATTTCTAATTTTATCGCTAATTTCTTCATCACTAATAATCATTCTGAAAAAAGAAACCGCAAGATGATTTTTCATATATAGTGGAGAAGCATTGCCATCTAGTTGAAACATTTTTTCAAGACTTTTAACGATGTGGTCATAATTTTGCCCGGCAATTTTCCGATTTTCTTTAATATTCATTTAGAGTTTGTTGTTAGTAATTATGTGGATAAGCTTTATGTTTGTTTCGCTGTTAAAAATCAGTTGAATTTAAAAATAATTAGGGTACAAAGCGACAATTGATGAGAAATATCACCTAATAAGTTCAATCAATTTCTGAAATATTTGTTTCATACAATCTCTTCTATAAGTGAAAACCGTTGCCTAAAACCCGAATTAATCAATAGGAGGTATACAATACCGAATCTATTGATTTTATGAGGGTAAATCCCGATTTAGTGATTGTTTCATCTGTTTATTTTTTGTTTTTTATGGTCAGATGGAACTTACCATTCGTAAAAAATCATGATCGTGTGTGAATTAATGATTATTTACTCATGGACGTTTCAAGTCTGAATTTTCAGGCTTGAATACAAACACTTTATCGTTTATGTAATTTCTATTGTGTAATCTGGATTAAAATGAATAATTCATTTTTATTATAAAACATGGTGTTTAATATAAGTTTTAATAATTAATACAAGGCAATTGTTATTCATATAAGTATCATTATTAATACAATTTAATTGGCAATTTCACTCTCTGGTTACTTTAACACTGCTAAATTTAGAGGCTGATTTTATGTATAAATATTTTATAATTTTCATTTTTCTGGCAGTGTAAACTTTACCGGAAGTTGAAATGTTATGCTTATTGTGTCCAAATCTCGCATTGCGGGCGACCAAAGCGGGGAGTTATTTATTACCCTTAAAACTTCAGAATTAAAGTAAGTTTTATCTTGTTTAATAATTTGAACGGTACCCACTTTTCCGGTACGGCTCACTGTAAATTTAATCCCAACTTCCCCTTCTTCCTTTTTTTCTTTGGCTTCTAAAGGGTATCGAAGCTTAATAAGTACCCACTTTGAAAACTTAGTTATGTCTCCACCTAAAAATTGTGGGGGGGTGAAATGTTTAAAATATATTGTGTCGGCACCTGTTGGTGAATAACACATGCTTTTTATTAAGGAATCATTTTTATACAATTCATTCCTGGTTTCTTGTCCATCAGAATAGTAGCTAATTAATTTACCATTTATTTTTCCATTTTTATATTCCACATATTTTCGCAGTACACCTTCTTCAGACCATATTTTTGTTAATCCATCTAATTTATTATTATTATAAGTACTTTTTTGTTTTATAGTGCCATTATCGTACCAGGTTAAATACTTTCCATTCAGTTGATTATCTTTATAACTACATTTTTTCTTTTGCATTCCTGATGAATAAAAATAATTGAATTCTCCATTCTTATTATCAGGATTTAAAGATCGGTATTGACCACTCATCATTAATTGCCCTGTTGGATAATAATCACGAACATAAAATTGAAATCCTGCTTTATCGTCTATTGTTATTACCCGAAAAAACCCGGTACTGTCGAATTGCTTAACTTGCCGATGTTCTGAATCGTAATAAATTGTGTCATTGATTTCCTGGGCCGGCAACATAATTGTCGACAGAAGACAGACACAAATTATAACGGATAGTTTTTTTGACATTGCTAAGGCAATTTACTTATTAATTCATCGTAATATTCTTGTTCATAATTGGCATAGCTTCTTCCCGATTTTTTCTCTTGTACAAAATCGTCTTCTTCCCAAACCTCATTTATATTATCAACTCTTTTTTCATCGTCAGGATGCGTACTTAGAAATTCAAAAGTAGTTCCGTCATGGCCATCTTCCCTGAGTTTGATAAAAAAGCTCGCAATACCCTCGGGGTTGAATTTGGTAGTTGTTAAATAATATACTGAATATCTGTCAGCATCGTATTCATGGTTACGGGAAAATTTCAAAGCTGCTGCCCCTGTGGCCATTTGGCCGGCTATATTTGCAAGTTCAGAACTATTTTTACCTACAAGCAACGAAACAAGTAAACTTATTCCGTAAACATCGGTAAGCGTTTTTGTAGAGTGCCTTAAATCGACATGTGCAACTTCGTGTCCCAAAACACCCGCAAGGCTGGCAGCGTCATCAAGATATTTCATCAATCCGGTATAAAAATACAACCTTCCTCCAGGCACGGCGAAAGCGTTCATTACATCTTTATTGATTATAGTGATTTCCCATTCAAACCTGCTTTTGTATTTAATTTTTTCCGAAAGCAAAATACTGTTAAGCATTTCGTTTAGGTAATCATAAGCATCGCTGTATTCAATCGGATCAAGAATAGGATACTCCGTTGGATCAGCTTTTATTGTACTGTCCATAACCCTTCCAAATTCTATATCCTGGTTGAGTGTAAAAAGATTAAGTCCCCGATCCTTACTGCAACTTAAAAAAGTACCTGTCAGTATACCGAGAAGGAATAGCAATTTTACTGTACGCATATCCAAACTATTATTAAAGGTTATAATTGTGAAATTACGAAATTTATAACTTTAATGATAAATAAAACAGACTAATAATTAATTTGCATTTGCCGACATAATTAATGCGTTTACCGAATAATAATTTATTATTGGCATTATTGATCATAAATTTATTTGGTAAATAAAACCTTTGACATTAAACAGGGGTAACAATTGCAAACAGAACACCGAACAACTGAAGGCAACACAGGAAACTAAGATATAAGTATAGTGATTGTTGCTTAAAAGAGCATGACAACAATAGCTTAAGAACATAACAATTAAGTTGTAGAAGTAAAATAGCAGGCATATGAATGAAATGATAAAACATAATGAAAATAAAAGGATTATTGTTGGTGTACTAATAATGATAGTTGGTGCAGCACTCCTTATGAGAAATTTTGGTATTTACAGTTATTATATTAATCATTATATTTTTCGTTGGGAAATGATATTAATAGCAATCGGTTTAGTAGGCATCCTTTCTCATAAGGGGCCTCATCCGGGTTATATATTATTTATTATTGGCGGGGCATTTTATGTGAGAAACGAGTTTAATATTTTTAGTGGAATTAATTTCTGGCAATTGTTCTTTGCCTTTATATTCATTATAGCCGGAATATTCCTAATTTTTAAAAGAAGGTCGACATTTGAATGTAAAAAGGGCCATTTTGGATCAAGTACCGGGATAGACCATATTGAAGAAATAGCAATATTTGGTGGTGGTGACAGGACCATTGTCACAGATAATTTTAGAGGAGGAAAAATATTGGCAGTGTTTGGTGGTTCAAATTTTGATCTGACCAGGTCAAAACTCGCACCAGGAAAAAATTATATAGATGTACTTGCAGTATTTGGAGGCTTAAAACTCGTAGTACCGGAAGATTGGAATGTGAAAATTAGCGCAGTATCGGTTATTGGTGGATTTTCTGATAAAAGGCGTTTTCGTAATATTGAAAAAACTGCTGATGATGATAAGCCTCAACTAATTATTAAGGGATTACTAATATTTGGCGGAGGTGAAATTAAAAGCTAATAACTCATACTTTA
>Ga0224514_10000551_pt1 | contig 10668 bp, 7 predicted proteins | sample SF_May12_sed_USG_3_FD_169107 | JGI IMG/M metagenome (GOLD analysis project Ga0224514, IMG submission 169107) | Sediment microbial communities from San Francisco Bay, California, United States - SF_May12_sed_USGS_24 | ecosystem: Environmental > Aquatic > Marine > Sediment | place: USA: California...
CGAGGTGGAGGACATCCTCATCTACATCGCAGTACCCAGCAATGTCACTCTGCCGCCCGACAGCCGCTTCCGTGTCACCGTTAAAGATAACAATGGAGCGCCGCGCGTAATCGTCACCGATGAGACCATCGTCAGTTTGGCATCCTCAGGCCTGTACCCAGACAGCGTGAGTCTTCCTGTTGTTTGGCAGCTGCAGATCGAATTTCTGGCCGGAAGCGGCGGGGACCTATTCCTACCTATGTGTTTCCCCGACCAACTCCACACTTTCGTTGGAGACAGTTTTGCAGTACCGTCGCCCGCACCCACCATTGTTGGAACTCCGCCGACACCAGCAGATACGTCTGCACCAACCGTAACCAATATCAGTGTTAAGCCCACAACGGTGCCAATAAAAAGCGGGACGGTATCGATTTCAGCGATCGTTGCCGATCCATCAGGCGTTGCCACGGTGATGGTATATTACCGAACGAGCGGCGGGAAATGGTTTTCCGCCAGGATGACGCTGGCAGGAGGGCGGTATACCGCTGTCCTCAGCCAGTTCGGGACGGCCGGCAAATGGGAATTCCATATTCGCGCCGTGGATAGGGTTGGCAATGAGAATTGTTCGATCGCAAAACGCAGCGCTTGCCCGGGTGGGTCCTTTGTGGTGACGCCCCCGTAAGGCTAATGTACTAATAGCATCAATAGAGGCTCTTGCTCACGGCATGAACAAGAGCCTCTTTGTATTAAAGGAAAACCCCCCGACGATGAACAGCTATTGATAGAAGAGAGGCGGGGGGTTTTCGGAGAATTAGGAGGCTGAGGATTTTATGTCTTGGACAGACTGCGCCTCAGCGTTTCGCACGATACTGCGGATGAATTCGGGGGATACTCCCGGCTTGCGCGGGGATTTGCCGGCATGCTTCAGCCGGTCGGTTGTTTTACCCATGGGAGGAGCAGTGTGGTTGATAGCCATAGAATAATTCCTTTGCGGTTTGTCGTATTATTTATCCATTATAGATGAATCAAGGATGCGGAACCTGACCCTTTGGTTAGCTAACACAAAGGTTAGGTATGGGTTAGAGGCTGGTGCGTAATTGGTTTGTGCGGGATGGGTTCGACTGGGTTATACTCCGCCCGACGGCATGAAGAAGGAGTCCGGAAGTGGCGAAAACGGAGTTAGCGGATAAAGTCGTAGTGATCACCGGAGCTTCGGGAGGCATCGGCCGGGAACTGGCCCGCCAGTTGTCCAAGGCGGGCGCCTGGGTGGTATTAGGGTCGCGCAACGAGGCGCGTTTGAACGAACTGGCGCAAGAATGCCGGGACATGGGAGCGCGCAGCCTGTCGGTAGTGACGGATGTATCAGTAGAAGAGGACTGCAAGAATCTCATCGAGCAGGCTCTCGCGGAATTTGGGCGGGTGGATGCATTGGTGAACAATGCGGGTATCACCGTGTGGGGCAAATTTGAGGATATGAGGACGGTTGAGCCATTCGAAAAAGTGATGCAGGTGAATTACCTCGGCAGCGTGTATTGCACGCACTATGCCTTACCTCATTTGAAGAAGACCATGGGACGCATTGCAGCCATCTCGAGCCTGGCAGGTAAAACAGGGGTGCCGCTGCGCAGCGGGTATGCGGCCAGCAAGTTTGCCATGGGGGGTTTCTTTGAGACCCTGCGCATTGAGCTGATGGGGAGCGGGGTCAGTGTGACGATGGTGTTCCCCGATTTTGTGCAGACCGGTTCCCGCCTCGAAGCGTTTGGGCCGGATGGCGAATTAGTGGAGAGGAACCCAAAAAGACGCGGGAAGGTGCTGGTGGTTGAGGATGCGGCCGCCCTCATCATAGGAGCGCTTGCCAAGCGCAAACGCGAGATCATATTATCCGGGCGTGGCAAACTGATAGCCTGGTTAAAACTGCTGGTTCCAGGGGTAGTGGACCGCATGGCGGCGGGAGCCGTGAGGCGCGCCCAGTAGGCTCGTTCCCTTCCTGAAATACTCCGTATTCCTATTAAAGACTTGACATAAAGCTGATAAATCGGTAAAATGTTTGCTTGGTTACTGCGCATACTCACCAAGCTTTTTATGCGGGGACGTATTTAGTGTCCGTGTGGTTTGACCCTTATTAACCGTCTGTAGGAGCATGAACTGTGGCACGATTGCACGTAAAAAATTACTCGCGTATTCCCACCAATTTACCATTACCGGACCTAATTGAAGTACAGCTCAATTCGTTCGTACATTTGAAAAAAGAGGGGCTAGACGATCTCTTCCACGAGATTTCACCCATTGAATCCTACAACAAGGGGATGAAGCTGTATCTACCCAGCCGCACTCCAGAGGCAGAGCAGTGGGGGCTGACCTACTGGTTCGAAGAGCCAAAACACACACCCGAAGAATGCATGGAGCGCGACCTGACCTACTCTAGCCCGCTGTATCTATCGGTGCTGCTGGCCGGGCCCGAAGTTCCCGAGCCGATCAAGCAGGAAATATTCCTGGGCGATTTTCCAGAGATGACACCCAAGGGCACCTTCATCATTAACGGCACGGAAAGGGTGGTAGTTTCACAGCTGATCCGTTCGCCGGGTGTCTACTTCGAAGCCGCAGTAGACCGGTCGACCGGCCGCCCGCTGGCGATGGCGAAGTTGATCCCGGACCGGGGCGCCTGGATGGAATTCGAAACCCGCAAGAGCGATTACCTGACATTGAAATTCAACCGTAAGCGGACGATCCCGATCACCATCTTCCTGAGGGCATTGGCCGCGGTTGATGATAAATCAGATAACCAGCCCTTGATGGAGGGAACCGATGAAGAGCTGATCTCCATCTTTGAGGATATCGACACCAATCCCGACCGCATGTATCTGGCCTCGACCATCCGCCAAGAGCCCGAGTGGGATCTGGAAGGCGGCATCAGCACGGCTGAAGCGGCCTTGATCGAGTTCTTCAAACGCATGCGCCCGGGCGATCCGGCCACATTGGAGAACGCGCGCGAGTTCCTCGAATCGCAATTGTTTGACCGGCGCCACTACGACCTGGAACGGGTGGGGCGCTACAAATTGAACCAACGCCTCGAACTGGATAAAGAGATCCCCTTGACCCACCGCACGATCTCAAAATGGGATATCGTCAAGTTGGCACGCGAGATGATCTTGATCAACAACGGTATCATCCCCCCGGACGACATCGATCATTTGGGCAACCGCCGGGTGAAAACGGTGGGTGAATTGATCCAAAACAAACTGCGCATTGGACTGCGCCGGATGGAACGGGTGATCAAAGAGCGCATGTCGATCAGAGACCAAGATCAACTGTCGCCGGTGACGCTGATCAACATCCGCCCGGTGGTGGCAGCCATACGAGAATTCTTTGGTTCGAGCCAACTGTCCCAATTCATGGAGCAGACAAACCCACTTTCGGAACTCAAGCACAAGCGCACGGTCTCCGCTTTGGGACCGGGCGGCCTGCGGCGAGAACGCGCCGGCTTCGATGTGCGCGATGTGCATCACTCGCATTACGGGCGCATCTGCCCGATCGAGACACCGGAAGGTCCGAACATCGGATTGATCGGGCGGCTGGCTTCGTTCGCACGCGTGAACGAATACGGCTTCATCGAAACGCCGTACCGCAAAGTGGTGAACGCAGTGCCAGGGCAGATCACCAAACTCAACGGGCGTGTGGTGCGTGAGGATGTGGTTCATCCGAAATCCGGAAAGGTGATGGCGAAAGAGGGCGCCCGCCTGGACGAGGATACCGCCCGCGCGATTGCAAATGCTAAAGTATCAGAAGTGGCGATCGTTCCGTTCGTTTCGGACGAGATCATTTTCCTTTCGGCAAATTACGAGGATAAATACCACATCGCCCAGGCCAATGCGCCCCTAAACGATCACAACGAATTCCAAAGACCGCGTGTATCAAGCCGTTTCCATTCTGGCTTCCTGTTTTCCGCTCCGGAGATCATCGAGTATATGGACGTAGCGCCGCACCAGGTTGTCGGCATCAGCGCTGCACTGATACCTTTCCTTGAGCATGACGATGCCAACCGGGCATTGATGGGATCTAACATGATGTCTCAAGCGGTGCCGCTGGTGATGCCGGAAGTGCCGCTGGTATCGACCGGCATGGAACAGCATGCAGCTCAAGATTCCGGCCAGGTGGTGATCGCGAAAGCTGATGGGGAAGTGATCTCGGTGACCGGCAACAGCATTGTGGTACGCGACGGCGGCAATAAGGAAAGAATTTATCCGCTCAGGAAGTACCAACGTTCGAACCAAAACACCTGCATAGACCAACGTCCGGCGGTGAAAAAAGGCCAGCGCATCCATAAAGGTGATGTCATCGCCGATTCTTCTTCGACAAAAGATGGAGAATTGGCTCTGGGTCAGAATGCAGTCGTGGCATTCCTTTCATGGGAAGGCGGAAACTTTGAAGACGCCATCTTGATCTCTGAGAAGCTGGTCCAAGAAGACCGCTTCACATCGATACATATTGAGAAATACGAAGTCGAAGCACGCGATACAAAATTGGGGCCGGAAGAGATCACCCGCGATATCCCCAATGTTGGTGACGAAGCGATCAAGGATCTGGATGAGTACGGCATCATCCGGGTAGGGGCAGAGGTGGGGCCCAACGATATTTTGGTAGGAAAGATCACGCCCAAAGGTGAAAAAGAGCTCACGCCTGAAGAGCGCTTGCTGCGGGCCATATTTGGTGAGAAATCCCGCGATGTGAAGGACACCTCCCTGCGCATGCCTCATGGTGAGCGCGGCAAGGTGGTTGATGTGCAGCTGTTTTCCAGAGAGGATAACGTAGACCTATCGGCGGGGGTGGAGCAGATGGTGCGTGTTTCGGTTGCCCAGAAACGCAAGATCACGGCGGGTGATAAGATGTCCGGCCGACATGGAAATAAAGGGGTGGTTTCCAAAGTTGTGCCGGTAGAGGATATGCCATTCCTGGATGACGGCACGCCGGTGGATATCATTCTGAACCCTCTGGGTGTCCCGGGGCGCATGAACATCGGGCAGGTATTGGAGACCCACCTGGGTTGGGCGGCTGACCGGCTCGGCTTCCGAGCGGTAGTGCCGGTGTTTGACGGCGCCACGGAAAAAGAGATCGAAGCTGAGCTGGCGCGTTCCTGGATGATCGACCGGGCCTGGATGGAAACGGAAGAGAAAGCCTGGGAGTGGTATTCTGAGCAGCTCCCCGATTACGATCCGGAAAGTCTTGAAGATGAAAATGAGGTGCGCAACCTCTACCTGGAACACTGGTTGGGTGGGCGCAAGTACGACGTTTACCAATTGATCTCCGATCGGATTTACGCCCGCCGATCAGTACTTCATGAGTGGTTGATCGATAACGATTACAAACCAGATGAACTGCTGGATTTCGATGCAAATATCCCGATGGAAGAGCGTGTGGAGCAGGGACAAAGAGCTATCGAGGCGTGTTTGCGCCTGTGGCTCGACCGTCAAGGGGTAAACGCAAAAAAGACCAGCGCCGATAAGCTGGTTGATCGGGCCGAGAAGGTATTGCTGGAAACAGGCAAGCCGTATCCCACCCTGGGAAAGCAAACACTCCGAGACGGGATGGCGGGAAAGCCCTATGACCAGCCAGTGACGGTTGGGGTAATGACCATGTTGAAACTCCACCACCTGGTTGAGGATAAGGTGCACGCCCGCTCGACCGGCCCGTACAGCCTGGTGACCCAGCAGCCGTTGGGCGGTAAGGCCCAATTCGGCGGCCAACGCTTCGGTGAAATGGAAGTTTGGGCGCTGGAAGCCTATGGAGCGGCACATACGCTGCAGGAAATGCTCACGGTCAAATCGGATGATGTCCAGGGCCGTGTAAAGACCTATGAAGCGATCGTCAAAGGTGAATCGATCGACGAACCGGGCATTCCTGCGTCATTCCGAGTTCTGGTCAAAGAGCTGCAGAGCCTGGGGCTGGCGGTGGAGGCAGTATCCGAAGATGGCGTAGTGAAGTTCGGCAAGGAAGAAGAACGCGCGCGTGTGCCGCGCCTTCAGACGGGTCTGCTCGGACTGGGGAACAACCGCTAAATTAAATAACGTTCTAAACTCAAGGCGCTCAAAGAGAAATCTTGAGCGCCTTTTCCTTTTAAATCCCTTTGGATCAGGAGAATTGCCTCTGGTATTTCAATGCAAAATATGCTAATGTGGACAGTATAAATCTGCTGCACGAATCGAAGCGGCCAAATGCTTGCTTCGATTCCCACCCCACCATGTACTGAGGAGGTAACAATGAAGTACCGCACCGCATTATTCATATCGATTCTAGCAATGCTCTTAGCTGCCTGCTCTGGGAGTAAGGATGCCGCCGCCACTGCTACGAGAGAGGCAGAGGATACTCAGGTAGCGGTCAACGTGGCTGAAACGAAAGAGGTATCCGACAGTTTGACGGAGACGGCCGAGGCGATCGCCGCCCAAACCGAAACAGTCAATCAAAACAATACGGCCACCGCCGACGCCCGAAATGCGGCCTTGACGCAGCAGGCAGCAGAGATCCAAGCCCAACGGACGGCAAATGCGGCCACGGCAACGGCGGAAGCCCAACCCATGTTGGAATTGATCACGCAGCTAAGTCAGGACGGCTCTATCAGCACTTCGGACGGCAGGCTCTCAAGGCTTGACGACTTCAGCGAGAGCTGGGCGCAGATCAACTGGTTCCAGTGGTTCCAGACGGGGAAGAGCCCCGCGAACTTTGTCGTTAAAGCCGATGTCGCCTGGGAATCCGCCAGCGATAAGGCCGATTGGTACACCAGCGGCTGTGGTTTCGTATTTCGAGCCGACCGGGAAGGTGACAACTTCTATATGATCTACCTGGCGCTGGATGGGCGCGTGCGCTTGCTCCGCAACCGCAATGGAAATTTGGGGGAAGCCGGGGCGAAATATTACGGCAATCTGGATGTACCCAAAGGCAACGCGGTGTTCATGCTTGTAGTGGAGGGGAACAAGATAAGCGCGTATGTGAACGGTGAGCCGGCCTTTGAGAGGACCGATAACACCCACACTGAAGGTAGATTAGCCTACACCCTCATCTCTGGGACGAACAAGGATTTCGGAACGCGCTGTGATATGACCGATGTTTGGCTATGGGAGATCAGATAGCACCAAAAAACACAATTTCGAATATCACCAGATTCCTTGACTCTGCCTTGGGTAGGTGTTAAAATTGCCGATTGTGGCTGTGTGATTAATTGAACTTAGCGGGCATTAATGCCCTAGAATATAAACACTGCAAGAAAATCGAGGCCATCACGCACGATCGATGGCCTCGATTAATGAGAGAAGAGAAGCACAGGACGAATTACCACTATTTTAGTTGGAGGCAAGAGTGCCTACGATAAACCAGTTGGTTCGTAAGGGCCGCAAAACGAAAAAGGTCAAGAGCAAGGCGCCTGCGCTGCAATATGTGTTTAATTCCTACAAACAGCGCCGCATCCGCCAGCCTAAGGGCGCCCCGCAAAAACGGGGTGTGTGCACGGTCGTGCGCACTATGACGCCTAAGAAACCGAACTCAGCCCTGAGGAAGATCGCGCGTGTCCGCCTGACCAATGGCCTGGAAGTAACAGCCTATATTCCAGGAGAAGGGCATTCACTGCAGGAACACTCGGTGGTATTGGTGCGTGGGGGCAGGGTGAAAGACCTTCCCGGCGTGCGCTACCACATCGTGCGCGGCACACTCGACTCCCTTGGTGTGACCGAACGCAACCAAGGCCGATCCAAGTATGGTGCGAAAAAGCCAAAGAGCTAGGTAATGATTATACGGATCGCTGGAGAATGGCTACCCAGTGATCCATTTTCTTGATAGGAATAGACGGAGATACAAAATGCCGAGAAGGTACCGCCCAGAAAGAAGAGAGATCCCGCCCGACGTTCGCTACGGCAGCGTTGATGTGCAATCCTTCATTAACCGTGTGATGAAAAACGGGAAGAAAAGTACCGCCACGCGGGTGGTGTATGACGCCATGGAGTTGATCGAGGAGCGCGCCAAGAAGAACGGTTTGGAGGTTTTCCAAACTGCAATGAAAAATGTGTCCCCGATCATGGAAGTGCGCCCGCGCAGGGTGGGCGGCGCCACTTACCAGGTACCGATGGAAGTGCCAACTCACCGCCAATTCGCGTTGGCGACGCGCTGGATCATTGAAGGGGCGCGCGGCCGGGGTGGAAAATCGTTTGCCGAGAAATTGGCGGGCGAATTGATGGATGCCGCCAACAACGAAGGATCGGCGGTACGAAAACGAGAAGAGGCTCACCGCATGGCGGAAGCCAACCGAGCCTTCTCACATTACAGGATATAGATTCCAATACATATTGGATTTGGTATTAGTTCATGAGCAACAGCAACCTTGAAACCTTCCGCAATATCGGCGTGATCGCCCATATTGATGCCGGAAAAACGACCACGACCGAACGGATCCTGTTTTATACAGGTAAGACGCACCGTATCGGGTCGGTGGACGACGGCACCACGGTAACCGATTGGATGGCGCAGGAACGCGAGCGCGGCATCACGATCGTATCGGCGGCGGTCACATCACACTGGAAAGATCACACCATTAATCTGATCGATACCCCCGGGCACATAGACTTTACCGCCGAAGTGCAGCGCTCCCTTAGAGTGTTGGATGGTGGTATTGTGGTATTCGATGCCGTCCAAGGGGTGGAACCCCAGAGCGAAACAGTATGGCGGCAGGCCAATGAATTCGGCGTGCCGCGCATCTGCCTGGTCAACAAGATGGACCGGGTGGGGGCTTCCTTTGAGCGCTCCATTGAATCGATCCGCGAACGCCTGGGCGCCAATCCCATTGCCATTCAGCTTCCGATCGGCGAAGAAGCCGATTTCACCGGTGTGGTTGACCTGTTCGAAGAAAAAGCCATTATCTGGGAAGATGACCTGGGCAAAGAACCGCGTGAGGTAGAAGTGCCGGCGGAAATGATGGCCAACGTTGAACAGATGCGCGAACGCATGGTTGAAGCGATCGCCGAAACAAACGATGATCTCACCCTCAAGTATCTTGAAGGGGAAGAGATCACCGTTCCAGAGTTGAAATCCGCACTGCGACAAGCCGTGATCGAAAATAAAGCTACCCCGGTATTCCTGGGCAGTGCTTTGAAGAACAAAGGTGTGCAGCCCCTCCTGGATGGCGTTGTGGAATATCTGCCCTCTCCGCTGGATATCCCCGCGGTGAAGGGCTTCCATCCCAAAACAGAAGAGGAATTGGAGCGCCCTGCGGATGCTTCAGAGCCGTTGAGCGCATTGGTATTCAAGATCGTGACGGATCCGTACGTTGGGCGTTTGTCCTATTTCCGAGTTTATTCCGGCAAGGTCATTTCCGGGGAATCGGTTTACAACCCCGTGAAAGGAAAGCGGGAGCGCATCGGACGATTGCTGCGCATGTATGCCGACCGGCGGGAAGAAGTCAAAGAGATCCAGGCCGGAGATATCGGCGCGGTTCTCGGTTTGAAGAATTCATTCACCGGCGATACCTTATGCAATGAAGGCAAACAGATCGTGTTGGAGAGCATCTCGTTCCCCGACCCGGTCATCTCGGTCGCCATCGAGCCGAAAACGGCCGCCGACCAGGACAAGATGACGGATGCCCTGCGGCGCCTATCAGAAGAAGATCCCACCTTCCAGATCCGCTCGGACTCCGAAACCGGCCAGACGATCATATCCGGTATGGGCGAACTGCATCTGGATATTTTGGTCGACCGCATGATGCGCGAATTCAAAGTGCAGGCCAATATTGGCCGGCCGCGGGTAGCCTACCGCGAAACGATCACCAAACCGGTCGAAAAGGCTGAATACCGCTATGTGAAGCAGAGCGGCGGCCGCGGTCAGTACGGGCATGTGGTACTGGAATTGGAACCCAATGTGCCCGGGTCGGGTATTGAATTCAACCAGAAGATCGTGGGGGGTTCTATACCTAGAGAGTACATCCCGGCGGTTGAGAAGGGTGTACGCGAAGCCGCTGACGGCGGTGTGATCGCCGGTTACCCAATAACTGATGTGAAGATCACATTGTATGACGGCTCCTTCCACGAAGTCGATTCAAGTGAAATGGCCTTCAAAATGGCCGGCTCCATGGCCTTCAAAGAAGGCATGCATATAGGAAAAGCGGTCCTTTTAGAACCGATGATGAAAGTTGAAGTGATCGTCCCGGAAGAGTATCTGGGCGATATCGTGGGGCAGCTCAACGCACGCAGGGGAGATATCGAGGGCATGGAGATCCGCCCGGGCGCAGCTCAGGCGATCAAAGCCATGGTGCCGCTGGGTGAGATGTTTGGCTATGCCACCGAACTGCGTTCGGCCACTAAAGGCCGGGGCGTATTTTCGATGGAATTTGATCACTATGCAAAGGTATCCGAGAGCGTTGTTAAAGAAATGGCGCTTTCATAAGAAATTATCTTTCCTGACATTCGTAGGAGAAAAGTAGAGACATGGGAAAAGAGAAATTTGATCGCAGCAAGCCGCACTTGAACGTGGGCACGATGGGTCACATCGACCACGGCAAGACCACCCTGACGGCCGCCATCACCAAGGTGGCCGCCCTGGCTGGCTCGGGCGAGTTCCGCGCCTTCGACACCATCGACAACGCCCCGGAAGAGAAGGAACGCGGCATCACCATCAACATCTCGCACGTGGAATACGAGACCGAGAAACGGCACTACG
>Ga0224514_10000554_pt1 | contig 10646 bp, 9 predicted proteins | sample SF_May12_sed_USG_3_FD_169107 | JGI IMG/M metagenome (GOLD analysis project Ga0224514, IMG submission 169107) | Sediment microbial communities from San Francisco Bay, California, United States - SF_May12_sed_USGS_24 | ecosystem: Environmental > Aquatic > Marine > Sediment | place: USA: California...
ATAATGTGAACCCAGAGGTGGAAAGCAGCAATCCCGAATCAACTGGCGAGTACTGCGGGCAACGGCAATCTCTTTTGGAGGAGAAGAGAGCATGGACGCAAAACAAGCCTGGCAAGCAGCCGTAGGGCAACTGCAGGTGGACATGCCCAAAGCCACATACGACACATGGGTAAAAGACGCAAAATTGGTGGCATCCGAAGATGGGGCTTTTATTATCGGTGTGGAGAATGCCTATGCGCGCGACTGGCTGGACAGCCGTCTAACCGCCACGATCAACCGCATTCTCACCGGGTTCGTGAACCGCACTGTTGAGGTCAAGTTCGTGGTGTGGGCTGAAGGAATAAGAGAAGAGAGCCAGGCTGAAGAGAGTGAAGAGATCGAGCAGGGAGAGCTAGAGCTTCCAACACCCCCGCAGGCTGCGCTCAACCCCAGGTATTCCTTCGATAATTTTGTGGTCGGCGCCAGCAACCGGCTGGCGCACGCGGCTTCCCTGGCCGTAGCGGAAAAACCGGCGCAAGCCTACAACCCTCTATTCTTATACGGTGGGGTAGGGTTGGGGAAGACCCACCTGCTGCACGCCATCGGACGGGGCGCGCTGGCCGATTCCTTGCTGGTGCTCTACGTCTCCTCGGAGGAATTCACCAACGACCTGATCAATGCCATCCGCGGCAACAAGACGCAGGCATTCCGCGAAAAATACCGCCGCTGCGATGTTCTGCTGATCGACGATATTCAATTCATCGCCGGCAAAGAATCAACCCAAGAGGAATTCTTTCATACGTTCAACACACTGCACGGTCAAAATAAGCAAATCGTGATCACATCCGACCGCTCTCCGAAGGCTATGAGCACGCTGGAGGAACGCCTGCGCTCTCGCTTCGAATGGGGATTGATCGCGGATATTCAACCACCGGATATCGAGACACGCCTGGCAATCCTGCGATTTAAGGCGGAGAGGTTGGGGAAGCAGGTGCCGGATGAGGTCCTGGAATTGATCGCCAAGCAAATGCAATCAAACATTCGTGAGCTGGAGGGAGCGCTCAACCGCATTGTGGCCTACGCTGATCTGCGCGGCACAAAATTGAGCGTGGAGTTGGTGGATATGGCCCTTACCGATCTGATACCGAAACGCCGGGAACTTGAAGCAGATCAGATCATCGATACGGTCGCAGAGGCCTTCGGTGTGCCGGTGGAACGGCTGCTTTCGCGGGAACGCTCGCGCCAGGTGGCCCTTCCCCGTCAGGTGGCGATGTACCTGCTGCGGGAAGAGGCCGATATTTCATTGCCCCAGATCGGGGAAGCCCTGGGGGGAAGGGACCACACAACGGTGATGTATGGCTGCGGCAAAGTGGCGGACTTGATCGAAGAGGACGACCGGCTGCGGCGGCAGGTGGTAGATATCCGAGATGTGATCTATGGGCAATCCCAACCAGCCTGGTGAATTCGAACACTAATATGAAGCTCCCGGACCCCCAAGGATCCGGGAGCTTTTTTTATCCCAATGATGCGGAGAGCAAGGGAACGAGCATCTCTTCGCTGGATAATCCTCCATGGCGGCCGAGCAGGGGGTTCTCCTGCAGCCCCCACCACAGGTATGCGTCGCCGTGTGCGGCGAGCATCAAGTCACCGCAGCGGTCGTTGAGGGCGGGATGGTGTTCCCCGGGCCCGAGCAGGCCGTTGTGAAGGGCGTATTCACTTTCAAGGATGGTGAACTGGTTTGGCCAGGTGCGTTCGATGTATTCATGTATGGCCTCGGTTTGGCCGGGCCGGGGGTGGAGGTAAACGAGGCGGTTCTCGCCGGTGGGCAAGATATGCAGGCGGCGCAGCAGGTTGGGGTGGTTGTTCAGGTCGTAGTGGGGGTCTTTGCGGGTGTGGATCTGGCCGTGGTCTGCGCCGAGCAGGATATAAGTGCCAGCGTGGGAGGCCGCGCTGAGAGGTTCGAGGAAATTGCGTTCGAAGGCTGCACTGAATGAGGCGAATTCTGCTGCTGGCCGCTCATCATCCGGGCCGTAGACATGTGAGAGGCCATCAACCGTTCCCCAATATACCCAGATGAATCTTTTTTGATCGGGATCACTCTCCACCAGCCTGCGCACGTTGATCCATAGATCCGATGGGGTGCGGATGGGATGGATGCGAGTGTCTTTCATGAACATGCGCGATAGTCCGGAATGGGCGATGGAATAATGCTGGAAGGCATGCGCCTGGATGCCCTGACGAGCGAGATGACTGCCGAAGGTCTGGGCTTCATCCTGTTTGGCGGGCAGGAAGTTTTCCGGATCGAAGCCGGCTTGGGAGAGGCTGCCTGTCGCGCGGTGGTAGGACATCGGGCTGTGCTCGATCATATTGGCGACGATGCCGTATTCTTTGAGCCACATCTCATACCCACAGATGCCGTGCCAGGCTGGGGGCCGTCCGGTCCACAGGGTGGTTAGAGCGGCGCTTGTGGTGGAGGGGGAGATGGAGGTGATGGCGGTCAACGCGCCTTTTTCTGATAACTTGTCCCACACACCCAGACGCCCCTCGGCCATCCACTTCTGCATGCGATGCAGGGCGAGGGCGTCCATGAGGATGAAGATCACATTGTTGGCCTCATCGTTGGCAGGGGCGAGGAGGTCGTCTACCAACGGCCTGGCGCCAAACTTGCCGGCGCCCAGCATATTGCTAATGCTGGATGGAATGTGGAGGATCGAACGGCCCTGGTAGTGCGGGTAAACCTGCTGGGCGGTGAGGGGGATACCCTCAAATTCTTGGCCGGTCAATTCGGGCAGGTGTTCTTCGATGAGGTCTGGCATGGGTTTCTCCAAACTTAAAATATTCGCGCGTTACTCGAGTTTCCTTTACAGTTATACCGGATTTCCTTTATAATGTAATGCCCATTAGCTATCTAATCAAATAACATTTGTCTGTTTATTTATACGGACCGCAAACCGAGGATTCACAAAGAGACAAACATCTTATGGAAATTTCGGGCACAGCAGGTCAAAAAGTACGGCAAATTCTCCGCGGAAGGCGGGGGAAGAATTTGCGAGAATATCTTGCCGCGTATCTTTTTATCTTCCCAGCGGTGTTCCTGATCTTTATGTTCGGCATCTTCCCGGTAGGATTTGCCTTGTTCGTCAGCATGCACAAGTGGAGATTGAAGCGGGGTGATTTCATCGGTATCGAGAATTTCATCTCAGCAGTTGATGATCTGGCATACGTGACCATGTTCGCTTTGGGGATCGGCGCAATTGTGGCCGCCTATATGCTTATTCGCGCTGTGCGGGCGCGCGCTGCCGAGTATGACGAAAAGCCCTGGCTGATGGCGATCCCGGGCAGCTTTTATGCGGCGGCATTACTGGCATTCATCTATTGGGTCTTCGTTCAACTGCCGGAAGTGCTCGACATTGCCAACAAGATCGTAGGGTTGGAAAAGACGCGCGAGATGTTCTTGAATTTGCTGGGAGAGGCATTCCGCGCTGAGAGCGTGCAGCCTGCCTGGGGGGTGCTGGTCTGGACTCTTGGGGTGAGTGTGGTCGTGAGCGTGGCGGGCTGGCGGCTTTGGCGGAACCGCCGCAATCTGAGCTACCAAACCCAATTTGGGTTGGCTGGCTTTTCCCTGGCGGTAGGCATTTTCCTGCTGGTGTGGGCTTTCCGAGAAGTGCTGGAGGCCTATGCGCTGGCCGCGGCTGAGGGAGTAGAGCCGCCCATATGGCCGCACGTGATCGCGATCGCATCCGGGGTACTGCTCGCAATGGCGGGTTGGAAACTATGGCGCAGCGCCGAAGGCCAGTTCACCAACCTGGGGTTCTGGGGACGCATCCTCGGAGCGCTGATCTTGATGACGGGGGCGGTGCTGCTGGTGATCTACATACCGGCGGCCGGAGCAATGGGGGATAAGGATATCTGGTTGGGTTTGCGCGTGACGGTATTTTATTCGCTCGGCACCGTGCCCTTTCAGTTGGCGATATCGCTCTTCCTGGCGATCCTGCTGTTTCGCAAGATGCGCGGCTCGGAAGCCTTCCGCATCATCTTCTTTCTGCCGTACGTCACCCCGGCGGTGGCCGGTGCGGCAGTATTCCGTCAATTGTTCTCCAACCGCCCGCAAGCGCCTGCAAATGCGGTGTTGAAACTGATCGGAATTGACACGCAGCAGTGGCTGCGCGAGCCGGACGGGATATTCAGCATGCTGGCAGAAAGTATCGGGTTCACTTTGCCCGATTGGGCCGGCGGCCCCAGCCAGGCATTGGTCGTGGTCATGCTGTATTCCATCTGGACGTTCGTTGGTTACGACATTGTGATCTATCTCGCTGGCCTGGGAAACATCCCTACCGATCTGGTTGAATCGGCCGAGATCGATGGGGCAGGTAAATGGCATGTGTTCCGCCACATTACTTTCCCTCTGCTTTCCCCAACAACCTATTTCCTTTCGTTGATCGCCATAATCGGTACGTTCAAGGCGTTCGGCCATATTTTCGTATTGAGTCTGGGGGAAGCGTTGGGTACGACGGATACCTTCAGCGTGGTGATTTTCCGGGAGTTCTTCGAAAAGACGCGCTATGGTTATGCCTCGGCGATGGCGTTCGTTCTGTTCGCTATCATATTAAGTCTGACCTACGTTAACAACAAGATCCAGGGATCGCGGGTATTCTATGGCTAAGATCAACAACGGCAAGCGCCGCTTCCCTCGCATTAAACTAGGAAAGGTATTCACCTATATCGTATTGGCGGTGGGAGCATTCTTTGCCCTGGTGCCTTTCTTATGGATGATCTCCACCTCGCTGATGAGCTTGGGAGAGGCGCTGGGGGTGGCGTTGATCCCCTCTGAGATCCATTGGGAAAATTACATCGAAGCCTGGGACCGGGGTGAATTCACGGAATATTTCGTCAACAGCATCTACATTACCTTGATCACGCTGGCAGGCGAGCTGACATTCAGCATACTGGCAGCTTATGCGTTCGCGCGCATGAAATTCCCTGGACGCAATTTGATCTTCGGAATTCTGCTGTCAACCATGATGATCCCCGGCATGGTGAATATCATCCCGAACTTCTTGATCGTGACCTGGATCGGCCGTCTGTTGGATGCCCCTGGAGCGTATTTCATTGAATTCGTGAAGGTCATTTTCGCGTTGATCGTACTATTTGTTGTGCCGCGTTACGCCCGGCAGTATTGGGAAGAGCGCAGTCGGGTACTGGAAGGCATCGAGGGGTGGGGAGCCAAATTGGTAAAAGCGCTGAAAATGGAGTTGACGATCACGCGCGAGAACATTGGCGGGCGTCTGGGCGTGCTGCTCACGGCTGCGTTTGTCGTCGGGAGCATCTATATCTTAGCGACCTCACCGCTGGCGATAATCAATGGGGAGGTCGAGCCATTGGGCTGGATCAACAACTGGCCGGCGCTCACCATCCCGTTCATGGGCAGCGTGTTTGCCGTGTTCCTGCTGCGGCAATTCTTCTCGCAGATCCCCGATGAGCTGTTCGATGCGGCCCGTATCGATGGTGCAGGGCACCTGCGCTTCCTACTTGAAGTAGTGCTGCCGCTTTCCAAGGCGCCCATCATGGTGATCGTAGTGCTGTCCTTCATCGGTTCTTGGAACGCACTGGCCTGGCCGCTGTTGGTCACCAACACTCCTGACTGGCGTCCGATCGCTGTGGGCTTGTTGAACTTCGTCACTGAAGCAGGCCAGGAGATCAACCTTACCATGGCGGGGGCATTCATCACCATCATTCCCATCCTGGTGATCTATTTCCTCACCCAAAAGCAATTCACCGAAAGCATCGCCCGCAGCGGGTTAAAAGGATGAGGATTAATCGAGTTATAATAGTCCAACTAATTGAACGTCCGGTTCATGATTTATAGGAGGTGGTGGAGCAAGAAATTAAGATGAGATAAATTGCCCAACAGCCGGGCGAACCCGGCAAACAAAACTATCTTTTCTCGAGGAGAGAGAGAATGACTAAGAAGAAACTATTACTACTTTCCTTGGTGCTTTTGCTCATACCTATGCTGGCAGTGGGCTGCACCACCGGCGATGGCGCCGAAGATGTCGATACTGCCGAAGAGCATGATGATGGCGAAGAACACGACATGGAAGACATGGACGACGAAGAGCACGACATGGAAGACATGGACGACGAAGACATGGGCGTTGATCCCAGCGGACAGACGGTTGCCTTCTGGCACGTGTGGGGCTCCGGGGACCCCGCGGACGCCATTGTGGCGCTCGTGGCCGACTTCAATGCCACCAATGAATGGGGTATCACGGTTGAAGCTTTTGCCCAAGGTAATTACACAGATACCGAAAATGCCTTCAACGCCGCCATCCAATCCGGCGACCTGCCCTCTACCGTCGTCGGCTACACCAGCTCTTTAGCCAACTGGCACTCTGTGGATGTATTGGTTGACCTGAACCAGTTCGTCAATGATCCTCACTACGGGATTTCTGAAGCTGAGTTAGCTGACCACTACGCAGGGCCATTAGCTGGCGCATTGACGCCGGATGGCGCTCGCACCGGTTGGGCGCTCAGCCAATCCGCCAATGTGCTTTGGTACAACAGCACTTGGGGTGCAGATCTTGGCTTTGACGGACCGCCCACCACCTCCGAGGAATTCAAAGCGCAGGCCTGCGCCGCCTCCCAAGCCAACGCCGCGGATGATGATCCTGACAATGACGGCACGGGTGGACTGGTGCTCTACACCGGCACCGAGAACCCCTTCTCGTGGGTGAAAGCGTTTGGCGGCACGATCACGAACGAAGCTGGCGACGGCTACGACTTCACCAACGACACCGTACTGCAGGCCATGCTCTTCATGAAAGACCTGCAAGACAGCGGTTGTACATTGGTGACCGAAAGCTACCCGAACCCCGAGTTTGCTACCCGCAAAGCGCTGTTTGTGACATCCTCCACCGCCGGTTTACCCTACCAGATAGCTGCTTTCGAAGATGCTGGTAACACGGACAGTTGGGAGTTCTTGGCCTTCCTTGGTCCAGATGGCGGCCAAGCAGTGGATGCGTACATCCAGTACATTTCCATTGTAAAGACCACACCAGAACAAGAATTAGCAACCTGGTTGTTCTTACGCTGGTTGACCTCCCCTGAAACCCAGGCCGAATGGATCCATGCAAGCGACTACTTCCCAACACAGAACGCCACTGTACCATTCCTGACGGATTACGTGGCCGAAAACCCGATTTGGTCAACCGGTCTGGCGTTGACGGAATTTGGCTATGTTGAACCGGGACTGCCATCCTGGTTCTCGGTGCGGCGCGCCTTCCGCGACGCTGTCGATGCCATCCTGGCGGCTGAAACCGAGGAAGAGGTCATCGCGATACTGGCTGAACTGCAGACGACCGCAGAAGAGCTGGTTGCGGAAATGGATTAGCATTCCTCAAACGCTGCATACCTGAGTAGGTGACTCAGACCTCCCGCCATAATTGCATGGCGGGAGGTTTTTTAATTGAAACGTTTTGGAGTCCATTCGCATGGCATCATCTATAATTCAATCCATGGTGAAGAAAAATGAATTGGATTGGATGCTGTGGCAGGTGGACAAGTCGCAACGACAAGATCCACCGGCGGAGAACTTGATCCGCGCCATCCAGCACTACAGCCAAAAGTATGGCCAGGTACCCAACCGCTGTGAGGCCCCCCCTGATTGGGTCAGCGCGGTCAAACCGCCGGGCGGAATGCAGGTGGAAGGATCGAAAAAAGTGCGTAAGCATCACTTAATGCTCACCCTCGATCCAGAACTGCACGCCAGTGATGGGTTGGGGAAAATGCTCGGGCGCATTAAATGACATCTGCTAACACGGTAACGATTTACACCGACGGGTCGTGTGAACCCAATCCCGGCCCCGGTGGTTGGGGGGCGTTGCTGCGTTTTGGGGGAAGGGAGAAGGTGCTCAGCGGCAGCCATCCAGATACCACTAACAACCGCATGGAACTGACCGCCGCGATCGAGGCCCTCAAACATCTCAAGCGTCCCTCCCAGATAGATTTCTATACCGATTCTGAATACCTGAGGCGCGGCATCACCGAATGGTTGGACGGTTGGCGGGCACGGCAGTGGAAGCGCAAAGGGGGAAAATTGAAGAATGTTGATCTATGGCAGGCATTGGATGCCGCCATTCGGGAACATCAGATCGAATGGCATTGGGTGCGCGGCCACGCCGGTAACCCTGATAATCAGCGAGTGGATGCGATCGCTCGGGGAGCCATGCGCCGCGGCATGCACGCTTCAGGCTGAAATCGTTATCCCACCCCCCAAATTCTTGCCTGCATTGCCGGGCACTCACTTTGTTGATAGAATTGCCTAAGCAGTGGGCGCGTGTTATTGCATTGTGATCCTGCCAAGATGAAAGCTCCCAAAGCTGAGATTCAGTATTCTTATCCTTATAATAACCATCTAATGGGCCAGACCAGCGGAAAATTTAATGTCTAGCGATAACCGCATTCCCGTCTTGTATATTGCTGGGGGAGGCCACAGCGGAAGCACCGTACTTTCGATCGTATTGGGTGTTTCCCCACATATCTTCACGACCGGAGAGGTCAAATTCTATGGGGAACACAATGACCCTGATCTGCCGATCTGGGAGTATATTGAGAATGTCTGCACCTGCGGCCGCAGTTCTGAGGAATGCCCATATTGGACGGGAGTAAAAACTGCGGTGGGGCGTGATCTAGATATCTTCCACTATATGACCTCTACCCAAAAGATCACCACCTTGCTGAAGATCCTGCTTCCTTTTGTTCGCACAAAGAAATCGAATGCCGCCGAGGACGACCACACGTTGTTCCAGGTCATGCTATCTGAGGCGCGTAAATCCAAACCCGGAGTCACCCATATACTGGATGCTTCAAAAAGTGCGGCGCGTTTGATGCATTTGCGATCGCATGCGAACTTGGATGTCAAAGTGATCTTCCTGGTGCGGGATGGGCGCGCTTACACCAATTCGTATTCAAAAGCCTATGGAAAAGGCTATTTCCGCTGGATGGTTCAATGGGTGATCAACAATTTCCTAACGCTGCGCTACTTGAAGAAAGAGAAAATTGATTTCTATTATCTCAGCTACAAAAACCTTTGTCTTCAGCCTGAAGAACAACTGCAGGCGATTGCGGCCAAATTCGGGTTCGATTTCCCGAATAACTATGTGGAGCATGTTTCCGCACAGGAATTCCACATCCGCGCCGGCAATCCGGTGCGTATCCACCAGGAGAACTTTAAGGGTTTGGTACTCGAGGAAAAATGGCGCCAGGAAATGCCAGCTTGGAAACGGTTGACGGCCACGATACTGCTCTCCTTCTTTAATTGGCTGTGGCTGCGATAAAGAGGCAGGCCAGCCCCGGGCGACCGGAAAGAGGCGCCCACGCTAACCAAAGACCAAAACCAGCGAATCGGATATAATGCGGGGTTGTGATGAATACCTAGGCATCGGGGGCTGCCAGGAAAGCAAAAATGAAACTGCAATTGAAAAAGATCTTTGAAAAGAAAACGCTGCTGCAGGTAGTTGGTTCGATCGTTCTGATCGGATTGGTGCTGGCTCTTGTAGGGCGTGAACGCGATGATCTGATTTCATCCATTGCAAACATCGATCTCGGATTGTTCTCTCTCAGCTTTGTGATCTTCCTGGCCAACAAACTGATCTCATCCTATCGCTGGAAAATGCTGCTGGTCGTGCAGGATATCCATGCTAGGATCTGGCCCCTGTTCAGGGTAAGCTTGCTGGCAGTGGTGCTCAACAGCTTTCTGCCGTCTACCCTGGGGGGTGATTCGGCTCGCATCGTGTGGCTGATCCAGGGCAACCCATCCAAGAAGGCATCCTCTGTAGTAGCCACCTTGTTCGATCGATTTCAGGGGATGGTCGCGCTGGTGTTCTTGGTATTGATCATGCTGCCGTTTAATCAACTGATCGAACCGCAGATGCGCATGATCCTGTATGCCTCCACCGGTGCCTTGATGGTTGTGATGGCATATTTATTATGGGCGCGTACAACCTGGCTGGTGCGGTTGGTGAGCCGCCTGATGGTGACCGATTGGTTAAAGGATCGCTTCGATCAGCTGGTGGGCGTGCTGCGAATTTATAAACGCTCGAAATCGGTGTTGTTCAATTCATTCATCTTCGCGCTGTTGTTCCAAACGTTGGCGGTCATCAACCAATACATCCGTTTCAAAAGCATTGGCGTGGAAGTCCCTTTGCCCTTCTTGTTCCTGGCCATCCCGGTGACCACGCTGGTGGTGACCATCCCGATCAGTGTGGGCGGCATCGGGCTGCGGGAAGTGACGTTGATCAGTCTGTTGGGTTTGATCGGGATCGAAAGTTATGAGGTGGTTTCATACACTATTGTCGGTTACGCCTCTGTCCTGCTGCTGTCGATCCTCATGTTCTTCTATAATTTGATCACAGGCGCACTTCGGAAGAGCGATACAGCCGGCGACCACGGCCAATCCCCTCCAGGATTATAAAAGTGATTCTCCATCAAACGAAACAATTTGCATCACAACCGCTCCGTATGGAGGCGTACTAGAGTGATGGATCGGAATTTCAAAATCTTGGCCTGGGCGCTGGCCGGAGTGGTGTTTGCCATGGTGGGGAACGATCTCTGGGTGAACACACCTCTGCACAGTTGGTTGGCGATTACCACCTCCCTGCGTATGCAGG
>Ga0224514_10000556_pt1 | contig 10636 bp, 10 predicted proteins | sample SF_May12_sed_USG_3_FD_169107 | JGI IMG/M metagenome (GOLD analysis project Ga0224514, IMG submission 169107) | Sediment microbial communities from San Francisco Bay, California, United States - SF_May12_sed_USGS_24 | ecosystem: Environmental > Aquatic > Marine > Sediment | place: USA...
ACAGATGAGATAACCTTAAAAACCATTATAAGATCAAATCCCGGAGTGATCTTGTTAAAAGATGGGGCTATTATTGGGAAATGGCACTTTCGAAACTTACCCAATACAGAAAATTTGGAAACAGGGATTTTATCAATGGCGCTTAATGACATTCAGTCTAAGAAAGATAAGTCCGTCAAAGGAGTTTATATACTTTTACTTTGTGGTTTAATGTTTTTCTTACTAATCATGATTAAGTCCTGATATAATGGCTATTGAAAATTGTCAGGTTTAAAAGGGCTGATGTCACAGGTATCCCGTACTTCTCAAGTTTGATACTAAATTTTAGCGAGCCTTTAAATGGGCTGGCACATAAAAATGTTTTGTCTCATTAATTCCTAACTGTTATTCTTTTTACATAAAGCGATAATTATATCATTTAGTTTGATTAACTTATATATAGTAAAATAACTTATAAACTCATGTATTATGAAAATAAAACTAGTAATTGTTGTGTTGTTCTTAACCGGGAATTTGATATTTGCCGGGGAAGAAGAGGGATTTAAACCTCACGGATCACCTTTTGCAAAGGTGTTTTTTAATTATCACACCGAGCTTACCGACAGTAACACAATATCTACATTTCAAATTACAAGAGCTTATTTAGGCTATAAATATAAGTTAAGTGAAGAATTTTCAACTAAAATCAACATTGACGTTGGAAATCCAAAGGTTAATATTGGTGATTCTTTGTCTGGTAAGACGTCGCAACAAATTACGGCATTCCTCAAAGTTGCCAGTGTAACTTATAAATCGGGTAATTTAAAACTTAGTGCCGGATTAATAGGTATTTATCAGCACAAATTGTCGGAAGACATATGGGAACACAGATATCTGTATAAATCGATCCAGGATGAATATAAACTGAGTACCAGTGCCGACTTAGGTATTAATGCTACCTATAAAGTAACCGATTTTCTTAGCCTGGATCTTACAGTTAGAAACGGTGAGGGATATAAATACATAAAAGATTCTGATAATGCTTTTAATACAGCTTTTGGATTTACGTTAAAACCTTTCGAAGGATTAACTTTTAGGGGGTTTTACGACTACATAGAAAGGTCAGAAATACAGACAACAGTTTCTCATTTTGTTTACTATGAGGTTGGAGACCTTACTGTTGGAGGCGAATACGATATGCAATTTAATAATAAAGATAAAAAGGATCATACACTTAATGCCTTATCGGTATTCGCACTTTACGATATTACAAAGGAAATAGAAGTTTTTGGCCGTTTCGATATGCTTTCATCTAACAAATTAAGTGGTGACACAGAGAACTGGAATTATGCTAAAGACGAAAGTGTGATTATTGGGGGGGTGCAATATTCACCAATAAAATATGTGAAAGTGGCGCTTAACTACCAGGGATTTATACCGGCAGACGATAGCAAAGATCCAATGAATTTTATATATGTGAATTTCCAGTTTAAATTTTAAACCTGGATTGCGTAACAGGGAAACGTAATAGTATTTAGCTGCCGAGCTTCACTTCGTTTCGGTTCTATTGCCTGTTCCAGGTTAAACTGTAAAAATATTCGCTCTTAAGTTTAACCCGTACGGTACATTGCAATAATGCAGTATCGTGCGGGTTATGTTTTATGTAAAGTTAATAATAACCATATCGAATTATTGCATTTCCAAAATATTTGGATTTTAGCTCATTCGGAGCTATTTTCGCAGGCTTAGAAAATTTATTAATAAACATTATAAAATCATGAGAAAAAATATTGTTGCCGGTAACTGGAAAATGAACACTAATCTTCAGGATGGTGTTGAACTTGCAAAGGCAGTTGACAATCAGGTTTCTGACAATGGCGTAACAGTAGTTTTGTGTACTCCTTTTATTCATTTAACAGAAGTAAGCAAAGCTATTTCAAAAGATAATTTATTCCTGGGGGCGCAAAATTGTGCCGATAAAGAAAGTGGAGCATATACAGGCGAAGTAGCGGCTGATATGATAAAGTCGACTGGTGCTACACACGTTATTATTGGGCACTCAGAACGTCGTAGCTATTATGGTGAAAGCAATGCGGTTCTTGCAGAAAAAACTAAGCTTGCGCTTGCAAACGGATTAACACCAATTTTCTGTATTGGAGAAGTTTTGGAAGAGCGTGAAGCAGGAAAACATTTCGAAGTTGTTAAAGAACAACTTAACGAAGGTTTGTTTGATTTATCGGCAGATGATTTCAGTAAAATAGTTATTGCATACGAACCTGTTTGGGCAATTGGTACAGGTAAAACAGCAACAGGTGAGCAGGCACAGGAAATACATAAAGTAATCCGTGATCATATTGCGTCTAAATACGGACAAGAAATAGCAGATAATACTTCAGTATTATACGGTGGCAGTTGTAAACCTTCAAATGCAGCAGAATTATTTGCAAATCCTGATGTAGATGGTGGACTTATTGGTGGTGCATCGCTAAAAGCAGAAGATTTTATGGGCATTGTAAATGCTTTTTAAGCATATAATTTAATACAACCACTTATCAGGGGCCTTTGGTTATCACCATCGGTCCCTGTTTTTATTTGAAATTTATAACCGGGGGATAATTACTTTTATCAATGCACATTTAAAATTTAAAATCCTTGTAAGGTATTCAGTATTCCTACACTGATACTTTAGTACTCTGGTAGTGTACAAAAAGTCTAAATTATAGAAAAATCCTTTGTGCACCTTCGTGTCTTAGTGCCTTCGTGGCCCAAAAAAGTACACCACTAAGTTTCATAAATTATAGAGATTAATAATCCCGGCATAAAAGGTGTTACATATTCGCCAAATTGATTGTGTTACAAGCCACAATACCAGCAGTTTCGGTACGTAGCCTGCTATTGCTTAAACTAACAGGTGTATAACCCCTGGTTAAGGCTTTCGAAATTTCTTCTTCCGAAAAATCACCTTCGGGGCCTATAAGTATTAATGAACCTTGAGCCTGTTGTATCACATCTTTAAGGTTATGTTTGTCTCCGTCCTGACAATGTGCAATAAAGCAATGATACCTGTTATACTCCTGCGAAATGAACTGATCGAAACTAACTAATTCATTCAGGATAGGTTTGAAAGCTTTAAGCGATTGTTTCATGGCAGCGATTATTACGCGCTCCATACGCTCATTTTTAATTTGTTTGCGTTCGGAATGCATGCACAGCAAAGGAGTAATTTCATCTACGCCTATCTCTGTAGCCTTTTCTAAAAACCATTCGAAACGATCAGTGTTTTTAGTGGGGGCTATAGCAATATGAATGCCGTAATCCCTTTTACCGTAATCGTATGATGTTTCAACAACAGACAACTTGCATTTTTTAAGGTTTGCATCTATTATTTTTGCCTTAAATAAAGTACCCTTTCCATCGGTAAGGAATAGAATGTCGTTAATTTTCATTCTTAAGACCCGGATGCAGTGCCTCGACTCCTGTTCGTTCAGGATATATTCATTGCCACTAATATCGGGAGTATAAAAAAGCTGCATGTAATATTATTTATTGACGAAAATAATAAAATTGTTTTTAGTTTAATGCTTTGGAAGTTCAACAATAATATTTGCGATTATTATCTTCGCATTATAAAATAAAAAAATTGAAAAGAATAGGGATACTTTCTGATACGCATTGTTACATCGATGAACAAATGCTTAAATATTTAGACCAGTGCGATGAAGTGTGGCATGCAGGCGATATAGGGGCCATAGATGTTGCTGATAAACTTGCAGCATTCAGGCCACTTCGGGCCGTTTATGGTAATATTGATAACCATACAATAAGGATTAGTTATCCTTTAATTCAGAGGTTCAATTGTGAAGAGGTAGATGTTCTTATTAAACACATAGTAGGTTATCCCGGCAAATACGATAATTCTGTTAAAGAAATAATCAGAAATTCCCCTCCTAAATTACTGATTGCAGGGCATTCACATATACTTAAGGTTCAGTTTGATAAAAAGAACAACTTGTTATTTGTTAATCCGGGGGCGGCTGGAAAATACGGCTTGCACAAAGTCCGTACTTTAATCCGGCTCACCATTGATGGTACCGAAATGAAAGATATGGAAGTTGTTGAGTTAGAAAAAAGATAGCCCTGGCATAGTGCAGAAATTAGTTAGTCGAAGGTGCTAAAAGTTAATTTCAAGTGTTAACCTCTAGAAAGACAGAGTTTAGAGTTTAGGGAAAAGACAAGAATCATGCAGCATTTCTTCCAGGTTTTTAAGGAATTGTAGAAAAACCCGATAGAAGTGTATTAAAAAATTAGTTGATTGTTAATCGGAATAAAAGTTAACAGGCATGAAGTTGTCGCGGAATAGCCCCGTGCGTGGGGTGTCCACGGCGAGAGCGGGATTTGAATATAAAACACTTATTAAGCAGTTAAGCAAGTATACAAAACAGCTAACAAGAATTACCTTAAATGAAACGTGTGTCGGATTCAAATCCTTTAGCCGTGGAGGGTTTTAGGTTCTTTTGGGCGGTGCCAAAAGAACAGAAAAAGAAGGTCTTTTCACATTTTCTAATTTATAATATTCAACTTATTGGATTCAATTCCTTCGACCGTGTGATTACTCCTTAGGCAAGCAAAAGGTCCATTTGTTTTTCTTTTCTCATCTGGGAACCTTCCGAATGAAGCTTATTGCCTGTCTCGTTATATCGGGAAACATAAATTAAACCCGAATTAATCAATAGGAGGTATAGGATACCGAATCTATTGATTTTATGAGGGTAAATCCCGATTTAGTGATTGTTTCAAGTCTGAATTTTTAGGCTTGATTACAAACACTTTATCGTTTACGCAATTTCTATTGTGTAATCTGGATTAAAATAAAAATAGGATAAATACTAAAGTAAAAGCCTGCTCAGCTTGAGAGCATCGTAGAAATTAAAATTAGATGGCGAATTAAAAAAATGATAGGTTTTTCACGTTCGACTAGTTAAGGCATATCAGGCTGAAAGTCTGACAGAACATAGCCATGGGCAACGCCCATGGTAAACAAAATTGAAGTATAAATCAGGCTGAAAGCCTGGGACAATAATTGTTTCAGGCATTCAGGCTTACAACATTAACTAAATGATATTGGCCAGGATTGAGAGCATCATGGAAATTGAGATTAACATGGACTAGTAAAAATTGGCAGGTTTTTTACGTTCAACTTTATACAAATTAAGTAATTTTTGAGGAAGAAAAAGATAATTTCTTTCATTGTATTTTGGGGATAAGTGAACTATCTTTCAATAACAGAATGAAAACAAACAATAAACTCAAAAGTAAATTACCGGAGTAGATAAAAACCGGGCGATGATATTCATATAAACATTATAAGGATGTAATTATTTATCCCTAATATTACTGTACGATTATTTTATTCCTGTTATTATGAAAAAACAACTACCTAAATTCCAGGGATTAAGAATATACCTAACATCAACCATTTTGTATTTCTTCCTGGTATTGCCTTTTGTTAGCTTTTTGGTTTTACAAAACCTACCCGATAAGCTGGCAAAAAACTTCACCGCCAATACAATTCAGCCTGATCAGGTCGATACAATTACTACAAAAATAGATTCAATAGTAAAATATTCGACTGATAATATAGATAAAGTAATGGAAGGCAAGGTACCGCCTACCGGAGAGCAGATAAATGAACATGTTGATTCAATTATGGCTCATGTACAAGAGGATTTATCTAAACTTCCCCCGGAGGAGGCTCAGGTAAATGATAATCTAAGGTTGAAAAGGTTCTTTACTTTGTTTTTTAAGTTTCTTATAATTACCTATTTATTAGGATTTCTGTTTAATCTGCCTTTTAAGTTGTATTTAAAAAGAAAAAGAAAGCAGAAAGTTGTAAAGAAGTTGCATGCAAAGTTTTGTAAGAAACTGATTTTACATACACCACTTATTAATTGCTTTATATTGTTTTTACCTCATCTAATTAGTCATGCATATGGTATTACCACTGTATTTCCTTCAGAAGCCTATACTAATGAATTAGAAAATAATATCTTCCAAAACTTTCTGTATATATCGATGGTTGCAGCTTTTCTAACACTCCTGTTTGTTTTTTTCTGGCTCAGGAACAGGGTGCACTTAAGGTATTTAGAGTTTTTCTATTCAGAAGAAGAATTAAGAAAAAGAATTTTCCGATCTAAAAGTGGTAATATTCGGAAACAATTATGGTTTGCAAGTGTGATAACAACGTTCTTTCCACTGGCCATTGTAGTCCTCTATTTGATTTTAAGCCTTACTTCTGTAAGGGATTTACAACTTGGAGAACTGACATCATCACAACAAGAAGTCTTATTAGGTAATTGGAACGAATCACTTGGTGTGGTGTGGGAGCAGAGTAATCAAATTAATTATGAAGGTTTTTATTATGTTAACGCCATTGATAGCATAATTATGTTTGTTGGAATAGGAATGGGAATTCTTATTTCCATTTTTTATCTTTTTCTAATTGTTAAATGGACCACACGCGGTATTGTAAATCCGGTAAAAGAACTACTTGGTAATATAAAAAAAATAAGAAAAGACGGAGTGACGAATTATACCATTGTAAGGACCAATGACGAAGTAGGAGAGCTGGCAGAGGGATTCAATGTCATGATTCATAAAATAAAAAACTATATCACCAGTATTTCTGAAATGAATAAGGATCTGGAGAAAAAGGTAGTTGAAAGGACCAAAGAAATTGCAGAACAAAAAGAGGAAATTGAAACGCAGAAAGAAGAGATAGAAAGCCAGCTCGAAATGGTGACCAGTCAAAAAGATACAATTGAAGGCCAGCAATATCAGATTCTTGACAGTATACATTATGCCAAAAGAATTCAAACCGCTATACTGCCTCCCAAAGATATTCTTTCAAAAACCCTTTCAGATTTTTTTGTTTTGTATAATCCTCGCGATATAGTCAGTGGGGACTTCTTTTGGACCGCTGTAAAAGATAATAAAGTATATATTGCAGTAGCCGATTGTACCGGACATGGCGTGCCGGGTGCATTTCTGAGTATTTTGGGAATCTCCTATCTGAATGAGATAATAAATAAGGCAGATTCTCAAAGCACAGGTCAAATTCTGGGACAACTGCGTAAATCTCTGATTTCTTCTCTTCATCAGAGAGGAGATGAGGATGAGGCACAGGATGGAATGGAGGTAGCCCTTTGCATACTGGATTTAGAAAAGAAAATCATGCAGTATTCAGGTGCTAACAGGCCACTTTATCTTGTTAGAAAATCAGAAGATAAGCAAGAAAAAAATAAGAAAGATAAGGTCAAAGAGCGCATAATAAACAGTGGAGGTTTTCAGCTCAGATTATATAAACCCGATACTATGCCAATTGGAATATATGACGACACATTTAAACCATTTACAAATAATGAGATTCCGGTTTTACCCGGAGATGCCATTTATCTCTTTACAGACGGTTATGTCGATCAAATGGGTGGGCCCAATCGAAAAACATTTAGGGTTAAATATTTCAGAGAGTTGTTATTTAAGGTTCAGGACAAAGGCATGAATGAACAAAAGAAAATACTGGAACAAAAAATAAATGAATGGCGTGGAGATATAAAGCAAACTGATGATATTCTTGTATTAGGAATGAAGATATAACATAAATGGCATTGAACCTGAATAACTATTTTAGCTAAAAGCAGTTGGCAATAATTTAGCTGCAGCATTGTAATGAAACCAGTTGGTGAAAAAATACGACCGATTATTCCAATTTGTAAAAGAATATCTAAAAGCAATATTTCATATATTGAGTTGAATCGTGTGACACCAAATTCAGGACCATTTAATGCTTATTTAAGAATTCTGAGATTACTTAATCTTTACGATTATTTTATACCATAATTTGGTTTTAATACTGAAGATTCTCCATTGCGATTACTTCAATATCACGATAAGGATATACGAATATGGATTGTTGAGAACATGAAGGAGAAGCTAAAAAAATAAAAACTATTGCCAACAGGACAATATTAATTAGTGCCTGCAAGAAAAGTCCGTTTTTTCAGGTCTTTGATAAGAAAACGTCAAAGACAAGGCTTTCGAAGTTTTTGAAACCAAGGAGTTTACTGATGTAAATAACTGTTTCAAAAACGAGAATAACGCAGTATTTGGCGTTTTCTTGCAAAGACTAATTAGCTGGTGAAAAGTACTATATTTAAAGTATGAATTTCAATACAACATTCTGTAAACTGATAGATAAGAGCTACGAAGCACCAGCCGCACCATATAGCTAACGTAAATGAGCAATACTACAAACCATTAACTTAGGCCGGATGTATTATAAATTGATTAACAGGTTCATAATTTCAATATTGATAATTTTTCTTTGTTCGTTTCAATCTGAATCTTTCAAAGATAGTCAGTTGAAATATTCGAGAGTCCGCCAGGCATACAAAGATAAAGAGGACAATATAACAGCTCTGCTGCAAAATAAGCAGATTGCAAAAAACAGACTAAAAATTTACCTGCGGGCATTCAAAAGCGAAAAACAGATTGAGTTGTGGGGTAAAAACAGCTCCGACACAAAATACGTATTGTTAAAGACCTTCAATGTTTGTAGGACTTCCGGGAGATTAGGGCCAAAACGAAAGCAAGGTGATTTTCAGATACCGGAAGGCTTTTATCACATAAACCGATTCAATCCATATAGCAATTTTTATCTTTCGTTAGGTATTAATTACCCAAATAAATCGGACAGGATATTAGGAGTTAAAGGTAAACTGGGAGGTGATATTTTTATACATGGAGCCTGTGTTACTATTGGTTGTTTACCAATAACAAACGATCAGATCAAAGAATTGTATATAATTTGTGTTGAGGCAAGAAATAATGGTCAAACAAAGATTCCTGTAACGATTTTTCCATCAAAACTATCTGAGACGAAATTTAAACAATTGACTGAGAAAAATAGTTCAGATTCCGATAAAATAGGATTATGGACCGACCTAAAAATAGGATATGATATTTTTAATAAGACAAAACAACTCCCAACAATTGGATTTTTGAGTTCAGGGAGACATAATGTAAAAAATTAACCGGGGATATCGCGGCCAGCCACCAGGAAGAAAATCCAGTGCTTCTTAGCTATAATTACATACCTTTGCTTAAAGATAAAAATTTGAATTTCATGAAATCTAAACTTATTGTTTTTGGAGCAACAGGAGGTACAGGAAAGCAGGTCTTAGAGCAGGCTATTGAAAGAGGGTACTCAGCTACAGCTTTTGTACGAACCCCTGAGAAAGTAGAAATTAAGCACCCAAATTTAAAAGTAGTTCAGGGTGATGTTTTAAATTACAAAGATGTGGTTAATGTAATTCAAGGACATTTAAATGTGATTTGCTGTTTAGGGGTTTCTCCCTTAAATAAATCTAAATTGAGAACTATTGGAACTCAGAATATTGTAAAGTCTATGCAAGAAAAGAAAGTTAAGCGATTTATATGTCAAGCTTCCTTAGGTTATGGAGAAACTAAAAACCTTCAGCCTTGGCATTATAAATATATACTAACCCCACTTCTTTTGAAGCATACTTTTAACGATCATATATCTCAGGAAATTATTGTTGAAAAATCGGATTTAGATTGGACAATTGTTAGACCAGGAAATTTGACCAATGGTAAACGAACTGAAGAATATTTACATGGCTTTCCTCCATCCTTTAATGTGAGGTTCAAAATTTCAAGAGCTGATGTGGCTCATTTTATGCTCAATCAAATTGAAGACCAACAATATATTGGTCAAAAAGTGGGGCTTTCTTATTAAATAGTTTATGAAAGATACTCGACTCAAATATCAAAGGCAACTCATCCATGCAGCTTTATTTTGTTTGGGTTACACTGCTTGTCTTTTTCCAACTTACGGCTTCATAGAAATGCCCGGTCTTGCCATTATTGATGACACATCTTTTATTACCGTCTTTCAAGGTTTAGAGACAAGATTCCAAAGCATAGATAAACAATCTGTATTAAAATCTACAGTATCATATGGCATTATTCCTGCCTTGATTGCATTTGCATATTTGTGCGTATTAAGATGCTGCGATATGGTTGCAAAATTGGCATTAAAATTAGATAAGTTTGTGATTGATAAAGCGAAAGAGTACGCTTCATTACATAAAAAGAGTCTGTCTCGAATGATTAAGTCTTACATAAAGACATTGATAGATAAAGAAAACCAACAACCAGACAATGATATTGAGATATCACCATTTGTTAAGAGGATGAAGACCGGTGTAAAACTCCCGGTTGATTTCGATTATAAAAAAGAATATGGTGATTATATAGCAGAAAAATATAAATGAAAGATAGATTGCTTCTAGATACAAATGTAGTAATTGATTTGCTTGGAGAAAGATATCCCTTTTATGATTCATCTGCTAAAATCGCGACTCTTGCTGATAAAGGGAAAATAAAATTGATTGTTTCAGCTATAATATACTCTCCTGTTTTCTACTTACTCTCAAGGTTTGAGGATAAAGGACAAGTAAAAGAGAAGATGCGAAAATTCAAAGTAATTGCCGAGACATCAGATTTAACAGATAGAATTGTTGATAAAGGATTATCATCAGGATTTTCCGATTTTGAAGATTCATTACAATAGTTATTG
>Ga0224514_10000557_pt1 | contig 10633 bp, 20 predicted proteins | sample SF_May12_sed_USG_3_FD_169107 | JGI IMG/M metagenome (GOLD analysis project Ga0224514, IMG submission 169107) | Sediment microbial communities from San Francisco Bay, California, United States - SF_May12_sed_USGS_24 | ecosystem: Environmental > Aquatic > Marine > Sediment | place: USA...
TTGAAGAGACCCCAGATCCACGTCACAAGTCCCCGGATCTTTCGCTCAAGTTCCCGCCTAATCGCAAAATCTTTGATGGATGTCAGCACGCATGGGAACCATGACGTGATAAACCATCAAAAATCGGGCAGAAGGCAAAGGTCTTTGAGTGAAGTGAACTGAGGAGTTTGTGAGGTGGAGCTGAGGTCAATTATGTTTTCTAACTAGGACTGTGTCTATTGATTCAAGTCTTGAAGTGTTGCTTATTCTTCGCTGCATTTGTAAGAAGGTCGTTGAAGGGCGGGGAAGGGGTTTTGAATTGAAGACAGAGAGTGCTGTTGTTTTGGATTGATGAAGGATTGGAGTGCAGTTGTTGAAAGCTTAGATTTGTGTGCACAATCTGCGCCTGTTGAGGGAGGACTGAGGCTGCAGCCATGTTGGCTGCCATGCGAGAGCAATCTCGATCTTGTCTAGATCTTGTCAGAGGTCGATGACTCTCGGATTGAGAGTCTTCGATCAATTAATTGATTGAATTCAATCAATTAATTGATCGATGACTCAGACGTTAATCAATTATAACCATTGATTAACATGTGCATCAGTCCTGATAGCATCTGTTGGCATGAAGTCGCAATTTTGGCAAGCGAACTGGTTCTCGATGCTATTAGGTTGAGAAACTTCAAGCGGCATACGCGACTGAAGTGCGATCACGCGTTGCTCCTGTCTGCAATGAAGAAGCGTGTGTGTCACTTCCTTCAATCTTGCTTAGACGGTTCTGAGTACCGCTGAGTGCCGCAGGTTTTGGCCAGTGGGATCGAAGACTCTCGAGGGTCATACGAAGGTCGAAGACCCTCGATGAGAAGGCTTGGTGAGCCTAAATCCCACTGCTCCATTTTCGACGGGCAGGCCCTCTGCCCCCACGAAACTGCCTAAGACCACAGGTGGTCAAGCTATTTCGTGGTGTCTGTGAGGGATCAATCCAACAACAGGCAAAAGAAGAAGAGACTGCGTTTGGCCTGTGAATTTTCTTAGTTGAAGAGACCCCAGATCCACGTCACAAGTCCCCGGATCTTTCGCTCAAGTTCCCGCCTAATCGCAAAATCTTTGATGGATGTCAGCACGCATGGGAACCATGACGTGATAAACCATCAAAAATCGGCCAAAAAGTGACTAAGATTAGGCTAAGGAACGAGAGCGTAGGGCATTGAGCCGGCCAAAATGAATGAAATGAGCTGCGCGTCGGTCCGAGGTGTGGTGTGTGTGACGACGAGGTGTGGCGTCGTCGTTGCGGCTGGATGTCGTATTTTGGGGTTCTGTCGGGAGATGATAAAAGGAGTTGAGGGATAGCATGAGTTCGCTCATGCCCCGTGTAAATTCTCTGCATTGTTTTTCGATGTAAGAGAGAAATGCGTCGCTCCGCCAGCGGCCGATGAGCATAATTGTTGTGTTTGGCACTTTCTGGAGGTACAATTGCATTGCTAACGATGATCGAACGGAGTGGGTGCCGACGTCGTCGGGTCCAAAGCCGAGGGTGTCTCGGCCTAAGGCCGAGACAGATGATTTAATCGCTCGTTGAATGTCAGTGTTTTTGATCGGGTTGAAGCGAGCTGTTGATGGGTCATAGAAGGTATATACCGGCCAATTCGGTGAGAAGCCGGGGTAGGAGCGGATGCGGGTGATGATGCGGCCCCAGATGATGTTGGGGTTGAGAATAGGATCATTCGTGTTATCCATTGGGATTTCGTCTTCGTATACGCCTCCTTTTTGTGGTCCGAATTTTGCAACTACAGTCTCGGCGTGGAAGATGTTGGGGTCGTCATGGGGAATAACAGTTGCTCCGTTGCGAAATTCGATGTCCTTTACTCGGAGGGGTCTGGTTTTTCGTTCTTTCTTTGGGACGAGACTATATTCGCAGCTTCGGCAACCGTAGAAGAGGGCTCCGGAGAGGAGGTCGGCCGTGGCTTTTTCTCTGGTGGTATCAGCGATGGAGAGGACGTGCCGGAATACTGCGGGAGGTAATGCCTTTTGGTGTTTAACTGGAGGGTCTTCCTCGCGGTATGTTTTTGCTTGTCGGATGATGCGGATGTCCGTTTTTCCGGTAGAGTTTTTCGTTGGATCAACCCGACCACTTGCAACAATGGTCGCCGCCACATGGCTGACGGCCTTACGCGAAGTGGCCCCAGAAACTCGGACGGATTTTGGGTTAAATGTTCCAAGGCGGACTGCTTGCATGAAAGCACAGATGATGTCCAGCTTGGTGGTTTTGTCTTGGTCGTCCAAATAGGGGTCGGAAAGTTTGATGTGGCGTTGGAAGTCCAGCCAGATATTCCATGAGCGAGCGTACTTGGTGTGGGTTGCTTGGGTGACACCTTTCGTTTGGGCTGATTTCGCGCCAGCGAGCCAATCCACGAGAGGATTTGTTGACTTAGCGGTGTGTATGTCAGAACCTGGGGTAGATAAGGGGGGTTTGCGGATTTAAGCATGGCAGTGAGATGTTTGTGAGAGAGATGAAAGTCACGAGAGAGGCAGTCTGCCACCACATTCGTCACGCCAGGTATGTGTTGTGAATATTCACAAGCATTGTGTTTGATGATGGTGCGTGCATGTTCACGAGCCACATCGGCATGTATGGGTTGGAGGGTTGGATCGAAGTTCGACTTGTTGAGCCATCCTGCCGCGCAACTGGAATCCCCTACGCTGAGGAGGCAGGGATGAGGTGATTTATCGAGAGGTAAGTGTACTTTCCCATTTATCACGCTTGCCAGAAATTCTTTGAGGTTCAATGTGAATGATTCTCGTTCGATGCGCGAGAATTGATAGTGCCAGGCGAGGCCTGTATTGAGGCAGTATCCACCAATGCCATGTTCACTAGCGTCGCTGAAGCAAATGATGGTGGGGAGTCTGAAGACAATGGAGTTGATTGAGAGTCCAGTGTTAGCTTGATGTATGAAATCCAACCAGAGTTTGAGGTCACATCGGGTCTGAGGGTTTATCTTGGCGGTTCCATAGTTATCTGCAATGTACTCAAGTCGGCGAATCCGGTTGAGGAAATGTCGAGCGGAAGGTATTGTGAAGGCGACGTGGTTCAGTCTGCCAACGAGGGTTGATGCATCGTCGTATGAGATGGACCCGTTCTTAAGCGCCGTTTGGATAGATGTGGTCCAGGCGATGGCCTTGTCATCGGGGAGGCAAATGGTGAGTGAACGTGAGTTGATGTGCCAGCCGAGAAAGATGATTGTTTCTTGGAGACGACCTTCTGCTTTGAGTTTGCGGATGCATTGGGCGTCGGGGCGGGTTATGGGTTCATCATGCGCCTGTGGGCGGAATACGAGATGATTCGCCATTGCAAGGGCTTGTCGTGCCCGATCGACCATTCGTTTTGTGATGGGTGCGTCGAGGACGGCGACGATCCCGTCATCGATGTAGCCTTCGACTCCCGCTTTTTGAGAGGGTGGGAGGTGGACGTCGACAGGTAGGGCGTCGCCGAATGGGGCGTCATTCGGTAGGCGTTCCGGTGCAGGGAGGTCTGCGTCGTATGGCGAAGGTAGGGCTTTCGGATCCCATAGTGTGCAATGCAATAGGTCGTTGGCCAGGTCGAATATAGTATCTGAGCAGATCGAGAACTCGGCTGGGGCTGGGGAGGACCCGAATGGTAAGCGGGTGAGTAGAAGTCCAATGAAGGCTTCTTGTTGAGTTTCATCCTTGTCGATGTTTGTGGACCAGGCTGTCATACATTTCGCGGCGATGCGAGGTGTGGTGTGGAGACGCCGGTAAGCCTTGTCGATATCGGATTTGCACATGAGTATGCGTTGGTTAGGATGTTGTAGGCGAATGTGATGTACTAGGTGGAGGAATCGGAGTATTGCATGACCGTATTGGCAGGCTGGAAGTTCTTCGTCGATTACCCGTTGGTTGATGGACAGTCCATGTTTCTTCCTGTTGGACAGGTCATGAGTGACGCGTTTCTTTGGGATTTGTAGACCTTTGTCGTTAATGGTGAGTTGATGAGCTAGGCCCAGTGGGTATAGTTCGCCGTGTTTGAGGTGCCGGACGCAGTCGCGTGATATTGGGATGGCATATCCAAGGGCTACTTCTTGGCGCATTAGCTTGTCAACGATAGGTAGAGCGTCCGATTCGAGTGCGGATTTGTGGTTGCCTCGTTCGAGTTGGGCCTCGAGTTCCTGGATTCGAGTCGACTCTGGTAGGACTTCGGCTGGGTAATCGATTCCGTTTATGGTATTGTCTCGAAGTCGATTGAAATTTGGATGATGTGCCAGGAGAAAGTCGAGTTGAGAAAAGGGGCGTAGTTCTGAGCCAGGGGATATTGTGGAAGCTGGATTAGCTTTGACTGCTGCGTCATAGTCGTATTGATATGAGGAGAGTATTGTAGAATTATGCTTGGCGGCACGTTGGGAGAAGTCGAATGTGAATTCGCTTTTGGCCGGTGTGGGGACTGATGACTGGGCGACCCATTTGACGGCATTATAGAAGCCGGTCCAATCACCTTTGTATCGCAGAGAGCGGGATATGAAAGGTAAGTTAGATTGGTTGTCATTGCGACTAGTTTTAGTTTGTACGCTCTGGGGCGGCTGACGGGTTGGATTGTCCCGCGATGCAGTCTGGGCTGCTTGTTATAGCATTTGGTCTCATCGGGTTGGATTGTCCCTGCCCACGTCCTTGTCACTGAGGTGGTATATCCTCGTGAGAGGGTTGGGTGATGATTTTCTTCGGATGTCGCCATCGAAGAGTGGAGGCGATTGCTGAGACGAAGGATCGCAGGTACGTACCTACATCAAAGAGTCGTTTTGGAGTCTGAGGTGTAGATGATGTGGTGGTAGCGGGCAGCGGTTGTGTCGATGTCGATTCTGGCATGGTTGTAGGTGGCGGGTCTGTCGTAGGTGTAGATGTAGGAGTGTGTGGTGACTCTAACATCTGTACAGGTGGTGGTTCCGTGGGTGTGGGTGGTGTTTCCGTTGTCGTCGAGGTTGGTTGCCCTGGCGTGGGCGTAGGTGGCGGAGCGGTAGTATCGCATGTATCCTTACCTGCTACTGCTTCGCTTGTGGCTGTATCGGTCTTGGCCGTGGTCGGCGGGATGGGTAGGTGTAAATGAGTGGCATTGAGCATCTCGGGAGTGAGGAGTATCCCATGAGAGGAGGAGGTATTGGGCTGAATGGATGGCTGGGTTGTTGGTATTGTCGTGGGGTTATGAGTCTGAGTGTGGGGCTCGTCGTCGCGTTGGCTCCTTGGATGGATCTGAGGTTGGTCTGACTTGTTGGAACGGGGGAAGGGTGGGCGTGTTGAATGGAGTCGGCTTGGTTGGTGTCGATCGCGGTATCTCTTTTGTTGGTGATTGGGGGTACGGTTGTACTTGTGATGCTTGTGCCTTTTGTAGGTCCGCGATTTACGTGATTGGTGGTTGGGGATCTTGATGCGGGGGTTGATTAAAGCCTTCTTGTGGCGTTGCCAGTCGGATGGGCTTACTCGGGAGCCAAATATAAGGTGGGGAGTCAGTCTGTCGGGATGGTGCGGTGGTCGGTATGGGCATGGGACAAGAGGTGGTGGGGGGGGAATCATTGGTTGGATCCCCCCCCTTAAATAAAATCCGGATCTTGTGGTCGTTTGTTGGCGTTGTACCAGTCTCTGCATCCGTTGCGGAAGGCTAGCCATCCTTGTTCACGAGTGCGATCGGTGATGGGGGTATGATTGCTTGCGCGGGGGCAGTTTGTATTGCAGAATCCTCTTGTATGAAAACGGGCGCAGTCGCCGAGACCATTCCATGTTGGGGCGGTAACGGCACGTCGACCTAAGGCTGGGCCGACGCCAAGGGTGTATGTTTGTGGAGACACTTTTAACGCTTGGATTTGATTCTGGTTGGTGACTTGCGTGGACGTGGCTTGACGAGTGGAGGCGGGGTGAGAGGGAGTAGCTGGCGAATGCATCCGCTGTTGACGGGGGTTGCCGGGTTGAGCTTGGCGTCGAGGGTTCCGATTCCTGTTGCGTCGGGATGATACAGTGGTTTGCAGCTCGTGCGGCAATGTAATCATGTAGGTGTTGGTAAGGATCTGGTTTCGGATGAAGTCGGATTCGAGGAGGCTTGGGCTTGGTACGACGGTGAGTGCAGAGTTCCAGTAGTTGTTGTAAATGATGAAGATATGCCAGGTGATTTTGATGGGTAGATCGTTGTCGAGTTTGCGGTGGATGTCCATGAGAGTTTGGCGGTTGTCCGTCATCCAGTCGTACCACAATTTGATTTGGATGGTGGCGATGGCGTCTTCTCCGCAGACGTAGGTGAGTGTTATCCCAAAGTTCTTTGTTTGTTCGATGAGGTAATGGATGGTGCGTGGGAAGATAGCGGTGAACCTGTTTAATGCTTGGCGGGCGCGATCGGAAACGTTGCGTCCGGCGTCGAAGTCTTCGGCGGTTTGGTGGATATCGATGGAGCCAAAGGCTGTATTGTCGAGAGAGCAGGGGGTGCCCATCATACAGAGTCCGCCTGGTTGGAGGGGGCGAGTGGCCCAACGTCCGCTATGGAGTACTTTCGCAAGGGGCAAGGGTATGTCGGCAATGCAGCCGTGGGCCTTTAGGTCGGTCTCGACCAAGTCTTTGACGTCGGTGGCTTTGGATGCGAGCATGTAAGTTCGGTCGCTGGCGGTAAGGTGCGGCCTTGGGTTTACGCCGTCTGTTGTGGAGGCATTTTGATGGAATTGAACGACTGTCTCTGGTAAGTTCTTTTCCTCTCGCTTCCGGAATTGTTCTTCTTGTTGTTTGTATGAGCGCTTATGCCATCTCTCGTTGCTTTGTACCATCCTTGTTAGACCTATCACGGCTTCTTGGAATAGGTGGTCGTTGTTTCTGACGCCGAATCCATCTCGTACGATACGAACCGTGTTAGTCGATGGTTTGGTTGGACGGGTATAGTGGGTGGCGTGGATGCTTTCGTCGGAGGCAGTGGACGACATTTCGAGGTCCGATGAGTCGTCTGGGAGGTCGTTCGATCTTCGTGCAGTGGAGGCGTAAGTGCGATGGCGTGGTTTGGTCGGTTGACGGGTTGTTGAGGATCGTCTTGTCTTCTTGTTGATTGCGGGGGCGGGCGAGATGGAGTTCGACCTGGTGCGTTTGTAATGTCTGGGCTCTAGATCGGGTAGGTCATCATCGTCGTCGTCATATTCGTCATCCGAGTTTAGCATGAGGAGGTTGTCACTAGTTGCGGGAGGGTGATCAACTCGGCTGTCGTCTTGATGTTGTTTTTGGCGTTGAGATAACCTGGGTGAAGGGGCCGTAGGTGAGGGTGGCGGTTGGGGGTTGCCGAAGAGCTTCCGGCGAGAGATGGGGTCGCTGGGGGATGATGGCTGTGGAAGGATTGATGTTCGTTGTTGTCGGAGGTCGATATTCTCGAGGCCCGCAGTCTGAAGGGATGCATTGTAGTCGAAACGTCGGGTGCCGATCATGTTCGTAATGGTGGCAAACCAAGCGTTGGATGCTTCATCTGTGGTCGAGGATAGGCCTTGGCGGAATAGACGAGGACGTTCTGTGGTTGGGGTATGATGGAGTACAGCGTAGAGGGTGCTTAGAAGTGGGATGAAAGGTGAGAATGCTCTTGCTTTGTGGGTGTTGATGATTGCGTTGGGGTTATTATTAAGGCCGTATGGGTCCACATCGGTGGGATCGGCGTCCTTGGCTATGTTGATCCATTCGCCGCTGATGAGGTCTTCATCGTGTAGCATCTGCCGGTAGTCGTCGTTGACGAGTTTGAGGATGGCGGTGGCTACGTTGGTCGCTGGATTCGAGATGTTATCGGAAGAGCCGGCGTATATTAGAGAGGTTAGTCGATTTGGGAGGAGCAATGCAGATGATACAAGGCGGGACTTTAGGAGTTCAGGTGGGGCTGGATGTAGGATGTCTTGAAAAGTTGTGGAGGCGTACCACTCAATTGGAGGGACTAGTGCTGATTCGGTGGTGAAAGCCAAGGTTGGGATGCATTTGACCATGGTCGCGTCATCGGATTGTCCCACAACAAAGGTGATGATGCGTGAGTTGTTGGAAGGGATGTCGGGTAGGGGGTTGAAGACTCGAGGTGTGTGTGCGAGGACGACTTCTGCAGGGGACGTCCCGTTTGCGAAGATGGCGACGGCGTTATGAGGATGGGAAAATACGTTCTTGATGGCGTCGGCGATGTGGCTGTTCGCAAGGTGGGTGGGGATGAGGCTCATGAGGCGCCGGTTGGAGGATTTCTCTAATGTGAGGGATGGGTCGACGAGGTCGGAGAATTTATCAAAGTTGAGTTTGTGAGCTGAGTTGAAGGTTGTTGCTGTGGTATTGAACTGAGCATCGCCGTTCACCGTAGGGGTCAAGATGGCGTACGTCTTGTATGGGAGCTGGGGAAAAGCATCTGCGACGGGTCGACTAGGGAATTCGTTGGTTTCCGAACGGATTGGCGTAGGGGTGCGTCGACGATCGGAACTCGTTTTATGTATGATGGTGTGATCCTTGTTGGGCGGTAGTGATGGTCGTGGTGAGAGGGTTCTCTTGCGCAGTAGTTGCGCTTTGTACTCGGATACTTTCGCTCTGTACTCGGGTAACTTTTCTCTCAGCGCTTGGCTGGTCTTTTTGCGGGCTTCTGTGTCGTCGACCTCGTACCAGTCGCCACGCTCGTTCTCTTTGAGAAATCTGCCTGGGGGGTCGAGTGAGTGGATCTTGAGGAGCACATGTCTTGTGAATTTCTCTTTGTCCTTCTTCTTTGCCGCACAATATGCAGGTCTGAGGTTGTCGACTATTGCTCGAAATCGGATGTTGCCTGGGTGTCTCCTCTTGTTCTCTCCGCGGCCGAAGAGGACGTCGTTGTGGGTCACATGGATGTCGTCTAGAGAAGGTAGGGATATTGATAAGCTGCTACCTGAGCTGGATGATTCGTCGGACCAAGAGGGAGGAGTTTGGGTGATCGGTTTGTGGTCATCGCAATTGTTGGTGGCAGGGTTAGTCGACGTTTGGGCGTGAAGTGATGGGACGGGGGTGGGAGGTTGGACATGATCGTGGACTGTGGGCTCGGTATCATAGTTGGTGTCCAGGTCAGGGTTGTGGATGTCAATATCCTCGAGCTTGATGGATTGGGTATTATTGTCCGCTGCAATCTGTTGTCGAGGTGGTGGCTTGAGGGTGTGCTCCGTGGTATGTGTCGGGGGTTTGACGGGTAGGCGTAGTATTGCCGGCGGCTTGCTGTTTACGATTGCGTCGGTGGAGAATATGGCTTGATATTCGGGTGTTTGTGCAATCATCTTGGCTTCGTCAACGCTGTCTGTGCTTGCTGCGAATGGATCGTTGATGAGTTGATGGGCTCGGTAGAGGGCGGCTCTTGGGATTTGAGTCAAGCCAGTCTTGGGAGGTGTGGTATTCTCCTGTGTGATGACGATGGGGCTTGTCGAGGGCGTGGTGGCTGCCTTGGGTATGGTTGCTTGGTTGGTCGGAGCCGTCGCATTCTCGACGACGGCATCCGTGGAGGTGTGATCGACATCTTGGATGATGGGGCGATTCGACTTGGGTGAGTTTGATCTGTTGATGTTACTCGATGGGTTGGTGGGTTCGTCTGCGGGTGATTTGGTGGTGGTGCTCTTCATCTTGGAAGGGGTGAGGATGGATATAGAAGATCCGGTGGAAGTGGAAGAGTCGTCGTGGTGGCTTGCAAGGTTGAAGGAGTAGCGGAATTTATGTCTTTTGGCTTGAGAAGTGGGGTTGGATGTGAAGGCGTCGGGGATGTAGGATGATGTAGTTTTGTTGATTTGCGGGCCGGTTGATGGCAATGGGTTCTTGTCGTTCTTCGAGTGGGGCCTGGGCTTTGCCGAGCGAAGTACCATCGTCGATTTTGGAGACGAGGTGGCTGGTTTTGACTTCTTGGATTGGCCCGTATCGGTAGGCGGGCGAGTGGTCGATATGTGAGCTCTCTCTCCAGGGTCGAGCTCGGAGATGTCAGGACGGGTATGGCTCGATCGGTGCTTCTCGCCGGGGTCGAGCTCGGAGGTATCGATGGGTTCATTTGGACTGGTCTTGGCGAACCGCTTGATGGTCGTCGAGCGAGTCAGTGGCTTGGTAACTTGCTCGTCTGGGTCGAGCTCCGAGGAGTTGGGATGGAGGCCGTGCTTCCACATTGGGTGGGGTGTATCATCGCGTGGGGCTTTAGTGTGACTGATCGAGCGGGCGGGGCTCTGTTTGGCTGCTGATTTGACAGCGGAGGAAGTGCCCTTGGAGGTGATGGGCGGAGGTGATGGCTTGGAGGACTTGAGGATGGTAGATTTTACGGGCGAAGGCATGATGGGAACAGGTAGATTTTTATGGTATTTGGAAGGATATCTTTTGGATTTTTCTGATTTTTTGGGAGGTATATTTGCTTTTCCTGGATGTAAAGGGAGGAGGAAAAGACACGACAAACAATGTTAGGGTACAAGAGAACAAACTTTTACTTACGGTATAAGGTCGGCGAGAAGTGCTTGTGGCGACCGGGCGGAGGCGACGAATCTTGTGGTGTGGAAGATTCGACAAACGATGCAACAAAATACGCGACAATCAAATTGCTCTGAGCTATCGGGCTGAAGGCGCGAGATATCAGAGGATGACGGCGCGGCGGCGGTGGAAATATCGGAGGAGATCGGAGAGTATCGATGGA
>Ga0224514_10000558_pt1 | contig 10629 bp, 8 predicted proteins | sample SF_May12_sed_USG_3_FD_169107 | JGI IMG/M metagenome (GOLD analysis project Ga0224514, IMG submission 169107) | Sediment microbial communities from San Francisco Bay, California, United States - SF_May12_sed_USGS_24 | ecosystem: Environmental > Aquatic > Marine > Sediment | place: USA: California...
GATTCAACCTAAGTACACTGCATGGAAAAAGAATGCAGAAGAGACAGCCCAGCGCTTTCTGAATGATGCCAGGAATATCCTGGTAAAAGCAGGCGTAGCTGAAAATGACGTGGGAGTAATCCTTCAGGAAAGGGAAGTCGGCATTGCCAGAGACATTGTTATGCAGTCTGCGCGAGGTTATGACGCGGTCGTGGTTGGACGAAGGGGTTTAAGTGAATTAGGAGATCATTTTCTCGGCAGCGTTGCCAATAAGATCGTTGAGGTGGTGAAAGACACCTCCGTATGGGTAGTGGGGGATAATATCAACTCAAAGAGGATGCTTCTTGCGGTGGATGCCTCGGACAATGCATTAAAAGCGGTTGATTATGTCGGCAACGTTGCTAAGGCGCCCGATGTAGAGGTTACCCTTTTTCATGTGGTGCGAAGATTTGGATTCTTAGATGATCCAACCCTGCGAGACCATGAGATAGAGGGGTTTTGGGAAGAGGTCAAGAAGGATATTCCGCGCATGGTTGGTTTATACAAGGAGAGACTTGAAAAAGCGGGAGTGAAAGGTTCCAGAATCTCGAGCCAAGTTAACCTCCACAGTGCAAGCCGTGCAAAGGATATCCTCACAGAAGCCCGAGAGGGGGCATACGGCACCATCGTAATGGGTCGCAGAGGGCTGTCCAAAGTGCGGGAATTCCTCATGGGCCGGGTAACCAGCAAAGTACTCCATCGTGCTGAGGGATTTGCCGTCTGGATCGTGCCATGATTTACGCCACCGGTTCTTTATCGGTGGGGGAATTTATAGAGTGGATGGTCCGATGCTTTTAGTTGAAAAACATGTGACCGTTAGGTTCAGCGAATCAAGGCTGCGAACGCGTAATGAGGCTCTGTCTATTCTGCTGGAGCTTAGCAATTTCTTGGCAAGCGCCATAGAGCTGGAGCCCCTTCTGGAGGGAGCTCTGGCCATTGTCTTGCGGCATTTCGGCCTGGATGCCGGGCGCATCTACCTGTGGGATCCGGTGGAACAATGCCTGGTCTTGGAGGCACACCAAGGGCTTGATATCTCGGGACTGGAAAAAGTGCGTCTGGACGAAGGCTTTTCAGGAAGGTCGGCGCGAACCAAATCCTTTATCGCTCAGCACGTTTCAGAACTGGAGGACAAGGAACGTACAGATCTACTGACGCGCAAGGGACTCAAGATCATAATTTGCGTCCCCCTAATCGTAATGGACCGGGTGGAGGGAGTGATGAATCTCGCCGTAAAAAAAGTAATCAAATTCGAACAGAAAGAGATAGATCTGCTCATGAACATGGGTCATCAGATCGGCGTGGCCAGCAGTCATGCAAGGCTTTATAGGGACCTGCAAAAAAAGCTCACGGAAGTCGAGGAGAAGAAGCAAACCATAAAGTTTTTCGCTTACTCGGTTTCACATGATCTGAAAAGCCCTGCCATCGGTCTCTATGGTCTAACGGAGAGGCTCCTCAGGCAGTATGGCGAGGTGCTGGATGAAAAGGGAAAGCACTACTGCGAGCAGATTCTGAAGACATCAGCAGAGATTCTCTCTCAAGTAGAGCAGATCAACACTTACATAGCCACCAGGGAAATACCCATTCGCATTGAGTTGGTCAGCATCAAGGAAATATTTGCAGAGCTAAGGGAGGAATTTTACCCTGCTCTGCGGCAACGCCAAATCAAGCTGCTGGTGCCGCCGAATCTTCCGAAAGTCGTTGGGGATAAACCCCTCCTGACCAGAGCCTTCAGGAACTTGCTGGACAACGCCTTGAAGTATGGGGGAGTCAATTTAAATGAAATTCGGATCGGGTACAAGAAAAACGATTGCTACCACATCTTTTCCGTCGATGACGATGGGATAGGTATAGAACAAGAGGGGTTCGAAAAAATATTTAACCTTTTTCATCGCTTGGACACATCTAATCGGATCCAAGGATGCGGTATGGGGTTGACCATTGTCAAAGAAGTTGCGAAGAAACACCTTGGAGATGTCTGGGTGGAATCTGCTGCTGGCAGTGGATCTACCTTCTACCTTTCAATTGCAAGAAATTTGGTATCGATGGAGTCAGTAGAACTATAGTAAGGAACCGACCAGGGCCTGACAAGAAAGGAGTTCGCCATGCGGTCCATCAAAAAAATCCTGTTCCCCGTGGATCTCTCCGAGGTATCTCCTAAAATCGCACCTTACGTGGGTGAGATGGCGGCAAAGTTCGATGCGGAGATACATTTGCTGTTTGTGGCTCGGATTTTACAGCACTTCACAAGCATCTACGTGCCTCACCCCTCCATCAAGAATTTTGAAGCCGAAGTTGTGCAAGGGGCGGAAAAAAAACTGCAGGAGTTCGTGCAAGAGCAATTCGAAGGTGGCCCTTGCAAGGCGCACGTTATCCTGGGAGACCCTGCCGAAGAGATCCTGCACTACGCACAGGCTGAAGGGATTGATCTCATCATCATGGGTACTCACGGGAGAAAGGGGATAGAGCGAATATTTTTCGGGAGTGTTGCTGAGCGTGTGGTGAAAAAGTCACAGGTTCCGGTATTGACTGTGAATCCATACGCAAAATTGGCTAAGTAACCCCGTAGACTCTGAACTTGTCGCTGTAAAGGGTACGGTTGTTGGGAGCGCAGATCACTAGACTGGTCTTTGCAGGCCAAATGGTAAGTTGACATGGGACTGTACAATTTGGATAAGATTTTCGAGCCTGAGTCCATCGCAGTGGTGGGGGCCAGCGAGAAAGAGGGCAGCATTGGTTCTGTCCACGTGCAAAACCTTATCCAGGGTGGGTATCAGGGAAAGATATTCCCCGTAAATCCCCACTATACTTCAACACATGGACTCAAAGCCTATCCGTCCATTTCGAGGATAGATCACGCCGTTGATCTTGCCATCATTGCTATCCCTATTTCCAGCGTACCTTCAGTGATAAGGGAATGCGCCCAAGTAAGAGTAGGTGGGGCTATTGTTGTTTCTGCGGGGGGCAAGGAGACTGGACCTCAAGGCCGGGAAATAGAAGACAGAATTAGGCGGGAAGCAGAAACTGGAGGACTTCGAATTATTGGTCCAAACTGTCTCGGGATTATTTGCCCGGGCAGAAAACTCAACGCCAGTTTCGCGGCCCACATGCCCCAGTCGGGAAAGGTTGCCTTTATTTCACAAAGCGGAGCCATCTGCACCGCAATTCTTGATCTTGCACTGAAGGAAGAGATCGGCTTCAGCCATTTTGTCAGCATCGGCTCCATGTTGGATGTTGATTTTGGCGATTTAATCGACTACCTGGGGAACTACCCCGAAGTGAACAGTATTCTTCTCTACATTGAAAGTCTTACCAATTTCAGAAAGTTCATGAGCGCAGCTCGAGCGGTCTCCCGGGTGAAACCCATTGTAGTCCTGAAATCCGGGAGGAGTCCGGCCGGGGCCAGAGCAGCTGCGTCCCACACCGGTGCTATGGTGGGAGAAGATGCGGTCTATGATGCAGCCTTCAAGCGTGCCGGCATCGTCAGAGTGCAGACCTTTGGGGAACTGTTTGACTGTGCAGAGCTCATGGCCAAACAACCACGCCCCAAGGGTCCCCGACTGGGGATTATTACCAATGCCGGGGGACCAGGCGTGATGGCGGCTGATTCTTTGGCAGAATATGGTGCCGAGCCTGCTCGGCTGGAGCAGGAAACCATCGAGCAGTTAAATGAACTGCTACCCCCCTTCTGGAGTCACTCTAACCCCATTGACGTTTTGGGCGACGCCTCTCCCGAACGTTATGCCAAAGCAGTGGATATTTGTCTTAAAGCAAAGGAGTTAAACGGATTGCTTTTGATTCTTACCGCTCAGGGAATGACTAACCCTGCTGAAGTGGCTGAATTGCTGACTCAGAAACTCAAAGCAAAACCCTGCCCAGTGTTCGCGTCATGGATGGGAGGAATGGAGGTGGAAAAAGGACGGGACATTTTGAATCATGCAGGAATTCCAACCTATGACACTCCAGAATCGGCAGTCAAAGCTTTTATGTACATGCATGAGTATTCATGTAATTTGCAGATGCTTCAAGAAATTCCTCCGAAGCTTGCCAAAGAACTCCACTTCGATCGTGATTGGGCGCGAGCGATCATTGATGAAGAACTGAAAAGCGGAAATGGCATCCTTACCGAAATTGAATCCAAGAGTCTTCTCACAGCCTACGGCATTCCGGTTATCCACACGGAAGTGGCTACCTCTGTAGAGGAAGCCAAGCGGTTAGCTACGCACATGGGGTACCCAATAGTAGTGAAGGTTCATTCACCGGACATCGTTCACAAAACAGAAGCCGGCGGGGTGCAGCTGGACTTGTACAGTGAGGCCGCTGTGAGTGTAGCGTACAGAAAAACAATAAAGAATGCTCGCGCATATAATCCAGAGGCCAAGATACTAGGGGTTACGCTGCAACCGATGATTCAACGTCCGGACTATGAAATCCTTTTGGGAGCAAAAAGGGATGAGAACTTTGGTCCGGTGATTTTATTTGGTATGGGGGGCGTACTAACCGAGCTTCTGAAAGACTGGTCCATTGGCCTCCCTCCACTCAACCGCTCTCTAGCAAGGAAGCTCATGGAAAGCACGCGGGCTTACTCGCTTCTCAAGGGTTATCGGAACAAGCCAGGAGCAAACCTGGCGCTTCTGGAAGAAATGATCATCCGTCTTTCCCAACTGTTAGAGGATTTTCCGGAGATTATTGAACTGGACATGAACCCTGTCATAGTAAATGAAGGGAGGCCAATTGCAGCAGATGCACGGGTTATTCTTAGACCTGCCGAAGTTTCGGCTCCACTTCATCTGGTGATCAGTCCATACCCGACTCAATATGAATACCGGGAAGTTGTAAAGGATGGACTTGCCGTTTTCATTCGGCCCATTAAGCCCGAGGATGCGCCCGCATTACTGGATCTTTTTCATACCTTATCTCCCACTAGCGTCTACTACCGGTTCTTCAGTCCCATGAAGTCCCTTTCCGCCAGTATGCTGGCCCGATTTACCCAGATTGACTATGACCGCGAGATTGCCCTGGTGGCCCTACAGGAGGAGCGTCCGGAAGGAAAAATGCTGGGAGTTGCCCGAGTGATAGGTGACCCTGACGGCAAGAAAGCCGAGTTTGCCGTTATGGTAGGAGACCCCTGGCAGGGCAAAGGGGTGGGAGCAAAGCTTCTGGAAAAATGCCTCCAGATAGCTAAAAGACGTGGGATAGAAACTGTGTGGGGTATTGTTCTTCGGGAAAATACTCAAATGCTTGCACTGGGGAGAAAACTAGGGTTTGAAGCATCCAGAACTGAGGAACCAGGTGAATTGGAACTGACTATTGATCTTAGGTCTGTTCAGTTTGAATGGCTGGAGAAATCGAAAGAGATACAGAGTGCTGCATAAGCTTGATTTAGAAAGGAGTATCTCGTGAGTAACTGTAAAAGAAAGATTTTACTTGCGGTGGATGGTTCGGATCAGTCTTTTGAAGCGGTGCGCTATGTAAGCCAACTGTTTCCACCTAACCGAATGGAGGTGATTCTTTTCCATGTGATGAGCAAGATCCCTGAAAGCTTTTGGGACATCGAGAAAAACCCTGCGTTCAGGCATCAATTGGCTCCGGTGGCAGCCTGGGCAACCCAGCAACAGACGGCGATCCAGGAATTTATGGAAAAATCGAAAGAACTACTTATAGATCAAGGCGTCCAAGAGGAATCGGTGAGTATCAGAATGCAGGAACGACAGGCGGGCATAGCCAGAGACATCGTTCGTGAAGCACAAGAAAATTATGACGCGGTGGTCGTAGGACGTTGGGGAGTTAGCAAGTTTAAAGATCTTGTGTGGGGAAGTATTGCCGGCAAACTTGTCGGGCATCTGGTCCACGTCCCCCTTTGGGTGGTGGGAGGCACCCCTCAGGCTGGCAAGGTGCTATTGGCAATGGATGCTTCGGAAGAGGCAATGAGAATTGTAGATTACGTTGGAGCCATGCTTGCAGGAACCGACTGGGAGGTCACTCTTTTTCATGTTTTGAGAGGCTTTGAATTTCTATCAGCAGGTTACGAAGGAAATTATGTGGTCAACGACATGATAGTCGGGGGTGGAGGTATTAAGGGGGAATTTCAGATGGCAGAAGAAGCCATGAAAGGTGTTTTCGAAGAAGCGATACATAGGTTTGAAAAAGCAGGCTTAAGTCCTGATCGTGTAAGCACTAGGATCGTTACTGGATCTGCCAGCCGGGCCAAGGCCATTGTTGAGGAGGCCAAAAATGCTGGCTATGGCACCATTGCCCTAGGGCGAAGAGGACTTTCCCGTGTGGAAGAGTTCTTTATGGGTCGGATAAGCAACAAGGTGGTGCAGCTGGCCAAGGAAATGGCGGTTTGGGTTGTGAGCTAGGTGAAACGTCTTTTAAAAGCCTCTCTTTTGCTATCGATTCTGGGGCCGAATAGCTTGGTGCCGACAGTACAAGAGGAGTAGTCGAGAAGAAAAGTGTAACGAGTCGGTGGTCGGACCAAGCTATCACTCTGAAATATCAATGATTACTTGCCAGAAGTAGCCATTTTGAGAGCCTAAAATCACCCCATTTTTCGACATCATTCCAATTGATATCAACTACTTATTTTGGCCCGACTAGAAGCGGAAGCGATTGGCTGTTCACCAAACCGGCGCTTTCAGCACTGCTGAACCGATATGTGGGCAGAAAAAGGCTTGAACATTATCGGATTGCATTTGCAGGGGCGGCACGCTATCCTTGGCAGTGATTTTTGGCTGTGGATGGTGTGTCTGTGGCAATTCAGGCCCTTCTGTTCGTGGGAATCTGCTACTACGCCGGGGAGAGAACCAAATGGGCCCAGACAACAGGAGAAAAAATCGCGTTTCTGCTGTGCATATTTGCCGTCGCCGAGATTATGGTAAGTTACCTTTCTTCAGTTGTTTTAAAAAAGTTGTCTACGGGGAAAAAATAGAGAAAAAAGGAATAAAGCTATTGGTATAATCCTTACTCTCTTGAACCTTACCTCAGGAGAGGGAGGTGATATGGAGTTTAGGATCAACTCTGATGACGCTGTGGAGTAATCGAAGTTTCGTTCTCAGGGGGAAGGACATGATGGAGGGAAGGACATGATGAGGCCAAATCTGATCTTTATAACGATAGTTGCCCTGTTGGTGGGATTAATGGGTGGAGTGCTCTTGAGCCAAACTAAGATGGGTAAGACGGTGCTGGCTCGGGAAAGCTTCCAGCCTAAGGAATTTGTGAGTGCCAAAGAGTTTCGCTTGGTAGATGCGAATGATAGAACATTGGCTGTTCTTGGTGGACATCCAGGAAAGGAGCCGTTTTTGCCAATCGAACCTGCCTTACGCTTCTATGGCAACAATGGCGAGCTTGTCATACTCCTAGGCATTGTGCCAGGCAACAAACCGAAATTGGCGCTTTTCGATGGGCATGGCAAGACTATATGGGAAACTCCTTAACAAAATGCTACCCGTGATGCCTTAAGAACCAGAGTCACCCGCGAGAGTGAAACATTTGATTTAATGATGAATTTCTCGAAAATCAAAACCACACGTCTTATCACCCCAGTCAACCTGCCGCTCCTCAGCTTTGCGCTCTTGATCATAATTGGCACCATATTGCTGATGCTCCCGGCTGCGGTCAATGGACCGCTGCTCTCACCGGTGGATGCCCTGTTTACCGCGACATCGGCAACGTGTGTTACCGGTCTGGTGGTGGTTGATACTGGTAGCCGGCTGAGCCTCTTCGGTCAATGGGTCGTACTGGTACTCATCCAGTGCGGCGGATTGGGCATAATGACTTTTTCCACCGTGCTCATAATGCTCATGACCGGCAGATTTTCTTTCATGCAGCGCAGTGTCATCCAAGATACCTTCACCCACAGTCCGGACACCAGACTCCCTTCCCTGGTTCTGCACGTGGTGATATTCACCCTGGTATTGGAGGCGGCTGGTGCTGCGTTGCTTTTCCTTCGTTTTTCCGGGATGTACCACCCGGGCAGGGCTCTTTACTTCGCTGTTTTTCATGCGATAAGCGCGTATTGTAATGCCGGTTTCTGCCTGTATTCTCAGAGTCTTATGGATTTCAGTAGTGATCCGTTGGTGAGTCTGACTGTGGCTTTGTTGATCATCTGTGGTGGTATTGGATTCCTGGTGATGCTGGAGTTGAAAAGGGTACTGTTCAGATCCCACCAAGCACGCCGGGCCAGGCGCCTTTCAGTTCACTCCAAGCTGGTGCTGACGCTCACTGCTCTCCTGTTGATAGCCGGCACCCTAGGATTCCTGATCCTTGAGTGGAATCAGTCCATGGCAAGACTTTCTTTACCGGCGAAGGTACTGGCTGCCTTCTTTCAGTCAGTGACCGCCAGAACCGCCGGGTTCAATACCTTAAATTTTGGCAAGATGGCAAATGTCACCTTGCTTTTTACCATCCTGCTCATGTTCATTGGAGCCGCTTCAGGGTCCACAGGGGGCGGCATCAAAGTCAACACTTTGGGGGTTCTTTTTGCCCTCAGTCGGTCACGGCTTCGGGGTGAGGAAGCGACGAGTATTTTCCGCCGTACTCTAACAGCCGAAACCGTTGGCCGAGCTATCTCCGTGTTCGTTGTGGCCGTAATAGTTATCTATGCTGCCACCATGGCCCTAACCGTAAGTGAATTGGGGACCACTATCCACGAAGAGAGCAGGGGACTTTTCCTTGAACTTCTCTTTGAGGTGGTCTCTGCTTTTGGCACTGTGGGGCTCAGTGCAGGGGTGACCTCAAAGCTGAGCACTTTGGGCAAGTTGATCCTGGTTGTGGTGATGTTTGTCGGGCGATTGGGTCCGCTCTCCATAGCTGTGGCTTTGAGCGGAAGGGAGCCCCGGTCCACGATTCAGTATGCAGAGGAGAATGTCATGATTGGTTGAGTCAAATAGTATAGCTATTTGAAGCCAGCCGCAAACCATTGCAGCGCTCCAACAAAAATGTGCTAAAGGATGCATCATGGGACAATTTGCCGTTATCGGCCTTGGTAATTTCGGCTACTACCTTGGAAGCTATCTCTATGAAAAAGGCCATGAGGTCATCGCCTTGGATATCAACAAGAGTCAAGTGCAAAAGAGCAAGGATGTTGTCAGCCAGGCCGTTGTGGCTGACGCTACCGATCGGGAAGCACTGGAATCCCTGGGTATTAGTCAAGTGGATGCAGCGGTGGTCTGCATTGGTACAAGAATGCAGGCGAGTATCCTAGCCACACTGCACCTGAAAGAACTGGGGGTTAAACGTATACTTGCCAAGGCGACCAGTGAAGAGCACGGCCGGATTTTGAAGAAAGTCGGGGCCAGTGAAATCATCTTTCCGGAAAAAGATTTGGCCATTGGTGTGGGCACCCGTCTGGACAATCCCAATATCCTTGACTACCTGCCTTTTATTGAAGGTTACAGTATTGCAGAGCTTGCACCACCAAAAGAGTTCGTGGGTAAATCGCTCAAGGATCTGGATCTGATTAACCGCTTTAGCATTCAGGTGCTGGCTATCAAAGAGATCGTTCCCAAGAGATTTACGCAAATTCCTACAGGAGCCTTTCTGGTAAAGGATAGCGATGCCCTCATCGTTTTAGGTCCTGATGAGGTCCTGAAAAAGCTTCAAGCCGGAGATTTCGGGATCTGAGACGAACACGATTGCACTGATCACCGACGGAGGAGGAAAACGCCTGCTCCAATACAAACCGTTGGTCAGGTTGGCCAGTGGCCAGGTGGTCTGACCACGCTATCATTTTGAAATATCAAGAATCATTTCCCAGGAATATCCGTTTTCAGGGCAAAATCGCCCCGCTTTTCGACATCATTCCATTTGATATCAACTACTGAGTTTGGCCCGACCGAAAGCGTGCCTTCTTCTACCATGAAAATTCGGATTGACATTCCGAATTTTCATGGTAGAATCCATCCCATGATTGACAGACCATTTTATCTTAAACGGCTATCGACCGCAGTGCAGCGTTCTCCTGTTACTGCCCTTCTCGGACCCAGGCAGGTCGGCAAGACAACTCTGGCCCATATGTTCGGCCGAGGCCAAAAGGCCGCTTACTTTGATCTCGAGTCACAGCCCGACATACAGAGGTTGCAGAATCCCGAATTAGTGCTCGGCTCCCTTCAAGGGATCGTCCTTCTGGACGAAATCCAGAGAATGCCCGAACTGTTCAACGTTTTGCGCGTCCTCGTGGATCGTCAGGATGTCCAGGCGCGTTTCCTTATCCTCGGCAGCGCTTCGCCTGATATCGTCAAGAATGTTTCCGAGACTCTTGCTGGCCGGGTGGAGTTCATAGAACTCTCAGGCTTTGATTTACAAGAGACTGGCGCCGATTCCGTTGATAAACTCTGGTTGCGAGGTGGATTTCCTCGTTCTTTTCTCGCGAAATCAGACGAAGACAGCATGGCCTGGCGCGAGGGCTTCATTACTACCTTCCTGGAACGCGATATCCCGCAACTTGGAATTACGATTCCTCCACTCGCCATGCGCCGCTTCTGGACTATGCTGGCCCACTATCACGGACAGACCTGGAATGCTTCCGAATTGGCCCGCTCCATGGGTCTTACCGACAAAACGGTGCGCTCCTACCTTGATGTCCTGACCGGGACTTTTATTGTCCGTCTGCTG
>Ga0224514_10000560_pt1 | contig 10621 bp, 6 predicted proteins | sample SF_May12_sed_USG_3_FD_169107 | JGI IMG/M metagenome (GOLD analysis project Ga0224514, IMG submission 169107) | Sediment microbial communities from San Francisco Bay, California, United States - SF_May12_sed_USGS_24 | ecosystem: Environmental > Aquatic > Marine > Sediment | place: USA: California...
ATGAGTAACACCGAGAATGAACAGGCTAGTGAAGAAGAAATGGCCAGTATTGATGCCAGCGTAGAAACCAGTGAAGAGGCCACTGCAAGCAGTGATGATCCTGTTGCTGAGTTGGAAGCCAAGCTGGCTGAAGCCGAAAAACAGGCGACTGATTACAAGGATCAGGCGTTACGTACTCTGGCAGATATGGAAAATCTACGCCGTCGTACCGACCGTGATCTGGAAAATGCCCACAAATATGCCCTGGAGAAGTTTGCCCAGGAATTGTTGCCCGTAATTGATAGTCTCGAAATGGGCGTGGCGGCTGCACAGGATGAAAATGCCGATGTCGCCAAATTGCGTGAAGGCACTGAACTGACCTTGAAAATGTTTGAATCGACCGTCGACAAGTTTGGCATCAAGAGCGTACATCCTCACGGTGAGGTCTTTAATCCAGAACATCATCAGGCCATGACGATGATTGATTCACCGGAGCATGCGCCCAATACCGTTATTGATGTCATGCAAAAAGGCTACCTGTTGAACGAACGCCTGGTGCGTCCCGCTATGGTGGTGGTTTCATCAGCGAAGAGCGGAAAAGATGAAAAAAAGGGTGGAAATGTGGATGAACAGGCTTGAACTGCCCGCAGACTGACCTTATTTAATAAAACAGTACAGAATTTAAGTTTTAAGCGAAACGAACATATCTTTGGAGATTTAGGATAATGGGAAAAATTATCGGTATTGACCTTGGAACCACCAACTCCTGCGTTGCAGTGATGGATAATGGTAACGTCAAGGTGATTGAAAACAGTGAAGGTGATCGCACAACGCCTTCCATCGTGGCATTTACTGGCGATGACGTATTAGTCGGTCAGTCTGCCAAGCGCCAGGCGGTAACCAATCCTGAAAACACGCTGTTTGCGGTTAAGCGTCTGATTGGTCGTAAATTTAAGGATGCCGAAGTTCAGAAAGACATCAACATGGTGCCTTACAAAATTGTCAAGGCCGATAATGGGGATGCCTGGGTTGAAGCACAAGGCAAGAAAATGGCGGCTCCTGAAATCTCTGCCCGTGTTTTGATGAAAATGAAAAAAACTGCCGAAGACTATCTGGGTGAAGAAGTTACTGAAGCGGTTATTACCGTTCCTGCTTACTTCAATGACTCACAGCGTCAGGCAACCAAGGATGCAGGCAAGATTGCTGGTCTGGAAGTAAAACGTATTATCAACGAACCTACTGCTGCGGCGTTAGCGTTCGGCATGGACAAGAAAGAAGGCGATCGCAAGATCGCGGTTTACGATTTAGGTGGTGGTACTTTTGACGTCTCCATCATTGAAATTGCCGACATCGATGGTGAACACCAGATCGAAGTATTGTCGACCAATGGTGATACTTTCCTCGGTGGTGAAGATTTTGATATGCGCCTGATTGATTATCTGGCGGAAGAATTCAAGAAAGATCAGGGTATCGATCTGAAGGGTGATCCACTGGCGATGCAGCGTCTGAAAGAAGCCGCAGAAAAAGCCAAGATTGAATTGTCTTCAAATCAACAGACAGATGTGAACTTGCCTTATGTGACAGCGGATGCAACAGGTCCCAAGCACTTAAACGTGAAAGTAACCCGTGCCAAGCTGGAATCACTGGTCGATGATTTAATCGCCCGTACCATTGAACCTTGTAAAATGGCACTGAAAGATGCAGGCATGAGTGCATCAGAAGTGGATGATGTCATTATTGTCGGTGGTCAATCACGTATGCCGAAAGTACAAGAAGCGGTTAAAAACTTCTTTGGTAAAGAATCCCGTAAAGATGTAAATCCTGATGAAGCGGTAGCGATGGGTGCGGCGATTCAAGGTGGTGTATTAGGTGGTGATGTTAAAGACGTATTACTGTTAGACGTTACCCCTTTATCACTGGGTATTGAAACCCTCGGTGGTGTGATGACTAAGTTGATCGAAAAGAACACCACCATTCCAACCAAGGCGAACCAGGTGTTCTCAACCGCAGATGATAACCAGAATGCAGTAACCGTTCATGTATTACAAGGTGAGCGTGAACGTGCGGATGCGAACAAGTCGCTGGGTCGTTTTGATTTGACGGATATTCCACCTGCACCACGTGGTGTACCTCAAGTTGAAGTAACGTTGGATATTGACGCTAACGGTATCCTTAACGTTTCAGCGAAAGATAAAGGTACCGGTAAAGAACAGTCTATTGTAATTAAAGCATCCAGTGGTTTATCTGATGAAGAAGTTGAACAGATGGTCAAAGATGCCGAGGCGCATGCGGATGAAGACAAGAAGTTCCATGAAATGGTTAGCGTCCGCAACCAGGCTGATGCCCTGATTCATGCTACCAAGAAGTCTATGGATGAGTTAGGCGATAAAGTTGAAGAAGCCGAGAAAACTGCTATCGAAGCAGCTAGCAAGGATCTGGAAGAAGCCTTGAAAGGCGACGATAAAGATGATATCGAAGCCAAGACCAAAGCATTAAGTGAAGCCTCTGCCAGCATGGCGCAAAAACTTTATGCAGAACAGGCTGGGGCTGAAGGTGCCGCGCCAGGTGCAGATGCCGGAGCACAGGATGCGGGGGCTTCTGCTGGTAACGATGATGTGGTTGATGCCGAGTTTGAAGAAGTCGACGACAGCAAAAAATAATAATTAAATAGCAGGACGCTATTTAATTAAAAAAAACGTGTGGCTGGGTTCGATGTATATCGTTCCCAGCTTTGCTATGTATATGGATAGGGTATAGCAACATATTAATTAGCCAATTTAAAAGAAGTTAAAGCATTATGTCGAAACGCGATTATTACGAAATTCTGGATGTATCAAAAAATGCCAGTGAGGCAGAAATCAAGAAAGCCTTCAAACGCATGGCAATGAAGTTTCATCCTGATCGTAATCCCGATAATGCAGAAGCCGAAGAAAAGTTTAAAGAAGCCAAGGAAGCGTATGACATCCTGAGCGATCAACAAAAGCGTACGGCGTATGATCAGTTTGGTCATGCCGGTGTAGATCCTTCTGCAGGTATGGGTGGTGCAGGTTTTGGAGGAGGCGGTGGCAGCTTCAGCGATGTTTTTGGTGATGTCTTTGGCGACATTTTCGGTGGTGGAGGCGCCGGCCGTGGTGGTCAACGTGTTTATCGTGGTGCTGATTTACGTTACAACCTTGAATTATCATTGGAAGAGGCCGTTAAAGGCACAACGGTAAGTATCAAGATTCCCAGTCATGAAGAGTGTGAAGAGTGTGACGGTAGTGGAGCCAAAAAAGGCACTGAGCCGACAACCTGTACTACTTGTGGCGGGCATGGCCAGGTTCGTATGCAACAAGGCTTTTTCTCATTACAGCAGACTTGTCCACGTTGCCACGGAAGCGGCAAAATGATTTCTAATCCCTGTGGCAAATGTCATGGTAAAGGTCATGTCGAAAAAACCAAGACCTTATCGGTTAAAGTGCCCTCCGGCGTGGATAATGGTGATCGTATTCGTCTCAGTGGTGAAGGTGAGATCGGTGAAAATGGTGGGCCATTCGGCGATCTCTATGTTCATATGCATATCCGTGAACATGCTATTTTCCAGCGTGATGGTAGTGACCTGTTTTGTGAAGTCCCTGTCAGCCTGGTAACAGCAACCTTAGGTGGTGAGCTGGAAGTGCCGACACTTGAAGGCCGTGTTAAGCTTAAAATCCCGGAAGAAACACAATCCGGTAAGCTTTTCCGTTTACGTGGTAAGGGAGTAAAATCAGTACGAGGTAATGTCACCGGTGATTTGTTATGTAAAGTCTCGGTGGAAACCCCTGTTAACCTGACCAAGAAGCAAAAAGAATTGCTAAAAGAATTTGAAGATTCATTGAATGATGATACCGTTAACCATAGTCCAAAAGCATCAGGCTGGCTGGATGGGGTTAAGAAGTTCTTTGAAGACATGAAGTTCTAAAAGGTTTGCTGATTATCGAGCAAACCAAATAATAAAATAGTCTATAATTTACTTGATTATAAGAAAGAGTTGAGGATATGGGTTTACTCGACGACTTAAAAAAACAAGCTGACGCTAAAAAAGTAACAGAGCAGCAAGCAGCACTGAGCCAGCAGGAGCTTGAACAGTATTACCAGGATGAGATACATCCGGGTATGTTGAATATTTATAATTATCTTAATGAGATGATTTCCCATCTCAATTATCTCGAGCATCCTACTATTGCACGTTATCCATTTTTACCAGGTAACGAATATATTGAATTAACCCAAGGCCAATATAAAGTCGTCATAGATAGCACAAAGACGACTAAAAATATTACCTTGAATTTTGAATGCCACTTTCCTGAACCACTTCTTGTTGATGTTGACGGTAAGGATCGCATTGAAGGTTATACTGATGTATTAAAAGACTATAAAATTAAATTCGATCGTCGTGATGAAAAAGATGAAAACTATAAACTGATTCGTTCACATTTCAGTGTTGAAGGCCCCGTCTTTGCCATGGTGAACTTTGCGGGTGATATCGAAAAATCATGTGTAAACCTGTTTATGCGAAATATAGAAAAGTCGGGTATAACGAAACATATTTTAAGGCCAGAACATTTAAGTGATGAGTTTATGGATCGGCTTGCCAAGTACTTAATTCGAGAAAGCGATGATTTTCTCAAGCTTGATATGGATGAAAATGCGAAAGATGAAATTCGTAAAAAATTACAAGAAGTCCAACAGCAACGTGAACAGGAACTGATTGAAGCAGAGAAGCGCCTTAAGGAAGAAGAGGAAGCTGAAAAGAACAAACGTGGTCGTTTTGATACATTTCTCGACAAAATAAAACCAAAAAAATAAAGTAATCCGCTACAATACACTCCATCTTTCACGGAGAATAAATCATGACAAAGCTAGCCATAACAGGCGCAACAGGCCGCATGGGCAAAGCCCTGATTGAAGCGACGCAGGCTCATGAACAAGCCCAGGTAACTGTAGCCGTGGTACGTCCAGGTAGTTCAATCATTGGTGCAGATGCGGGTGAGATTGCTGGTGTCGGGAAGCTTGGTGTGGCGATTACTGATGACCTTGCCAAAGTCACCAATGACTTTGATGTACTTATCGATTTTACCCGTCCGGAAGTCACCTTGGCTAATCTTGAAGTTTGTCGACAAGCGCGTAAAAGTATCGTGATTGGTACCACCGGTTTTACTAATGAACAAAAACAACAAATTACTGATGCAGCCAATGTTCTCAGCGTGGTATTTGCGCCAAATATGAGTGTCGGGGTAAACCTGTGCCTGAAATTACTTGATATGGCAGCGCGCGTCATGGGTAATGATGTGGATATTGAGATCATTGAAGCCCATCATCGCCACAAAATTGATGCGCCCTCAGGTACCGCCTTGCGCATGGGTGAAGTAGTCGCTGATGCACTGGGGCGTGATTTAAAAGAATGTGCGGTATATGGTCGAGAAGGGAATACGGGCGAGCGTGGTCGAGGTACGATTGGCTTTGAAACCATTCGTGCCGGTGATATCGTCGGTGAACATACCGTGATGTTTGCAGATATTGGTGAACGCGTGGAAATTACCCACAAAGCATCCAGTCGAATGACCTTTGCCAATGGTGCCGTTCGTGCTGCCAATTGGCTCATGCAACATAAAACCGGTCTGTATGACATGCAGGATGTACTTGACCTGAAAGGTTAATCAAGCCGAGTCCGTCGTGGACAGGGATGGGCAGTTTCAGTATAATTATTTCGGTCTGAGTCACTTTCTGACCAATAAATTTCTAGCGGGAGGCCCTAAAAAGGTACTCCCGCTTTTTGCACGCGCGTTCTACGGAGGTCATTTTGAGAAAACCGGCCCTGCTTGCCCTTGAAGACGGAACCGTATTCCACGGTGAATCAATTGGTTATGACGGCCAGACCGTCGGTGAGGTAGTATTCAATACTGCTATGACAGGTTATCAGGAAATTCTCACGGATCCCTCCTACGCAAAACAAATCGTCACCCTGACGTATCCCCATATTGGTAATGTTGGTACTAATGCCGAAGATGAAGAATCCACGGCTGTCCATGCGGCCGGCTTAGTGGTTCGTGACTTACCATTACTGGCCAGTAGCTGGCGTAATACAGAATCGCTGGATGCTTACCTGGTGCGTAACAAGGTGGTGGCGATTGCCGATATCGACACACGTAAGTTAACCCGTATTTTAAGAGAAAAGGGTGCGCAGAATGGCTGCATCATGGCGGGTAATGATATTGATGAAGCTAAGGCGATAGAAACTGCGAAAGCCTTCCCGGGTTTGAAGGGCATGGATCTGGCCAAAGAAGTTACCGTTGATAAAAGCTACAACTGGAACGAAGGTAGCTGGGTGTTAGGTGAAGGTCATCCAACAGTTTCTGATCATAAATATAAAGTTGTCGCTTATGATTTTGGGGTGAAGCGCAATATCTTAAGAATGCTAGCGGATCGCAGTTGTGACTTAACCGTGGTGCCCGCACAAACCCCGGCTAGTGAAGTGATGGCGATGAACCCCGATGGGGTGTTTCTTTCCAATGGTCCGGGCGATCCTGAACCCTGTACCTATGCCATTGACGCGATTCAGGAGATTGCCCAATCAGGCACACCGATGTTCGGCATTTGTTTAGGTCACCAGCTATTATCACTTGCATCAGGTGCGAAAACATTGAAGATGAAATTCGGTCATCATGGTGCCAACCATCCGGTACAGGATGATGATAGCAAGCAGGTGATGATCACCAGTCAGAACCATGGTTTTGCCGTGGATGAAGATAGTTTGCCTGATAATATGCGCACCACGCATCGTTCATTGTTTGATGGTTCATTACAAGGTGTGGAACGTACTGATATCCCTGCATTCAGTTTCCAGGGCCACCCGGAAGCTAGCCCGGGTCCCCGTGATGTCGCACCATTGTTCGACAAGTTTATTGATTTAATCGAAGCCCATTTAACTAAATCCAAGACGAAGTAAAGACACGCCATGCCAAAAAGAACTGACATCGAAAGTATTTTACTCATTGGTGCTGGTCCGATTGTTATCGGTCAGGCATGTGAATTTGATTATTCAGGTGCACAGGCATGTAAAGCGCTAAAAGAAGAAGGTTATCGCGTAATCCTGGTGAATTCGAACCCGGCCACCATCATGACCGATCCGGAAATGGCCGATGCCACCTACATCGAACCAATTCAGTGGCAGACCGTAGCCAGGATTATTGAAAAAGAACGTCCTGATGTATTGTTGCCTACCATGGGTGGTCAGACCGCATTGAACTGTGCGCTGGATTTACACCGTGAAGGTGTGCTTGAAAAGTTTGGCGTAGAAATGATTGGTGCCGATCGTGAAGCGATTGATAAAGCGGAAGATCGTGACAAGTTTCGTACCGCGATGCTAAAGATTGGCCTTGATATGCCAAAGGCTGCCGTTGCACATAGCATGGAAGAAGCTTTCCAGGTTCAGGCTCAAGTGGGTTACCCAACCATTATTCGTCCTTCGTTCACTATGGGTGGTTCAGGTGGCGGTATTGCCTATAACAAGGAAGAGTTTGTTGAGATTTGTGAACGTGGTCTGGATCTTTCTCCCACCAATGAGTTGTTGATTGAAGAATCTATTCTCGGCTGGAAAGAATACGAAATGGAAGTAGTGCGTGATCGTAACGATAACTGCATCATCATTTGTTCTATCGAGAACTTTGATCCGATGGGTGTCCATACCGGTGACTCGATTACCGTTGCTCCAGCACAAACCCTGACCGATAAAGAATATCAAATTATGCGTGATGCCTCGCTGGCAGTGCTGCGTGAGATTGGTGTGGAGACCGGTGGTTCAAACGTCCAGTTTGCCATTAACCCGGTCAATGGTCGCATGATCATTATCGAAATGAACCCACGTGTATCACGTTCATCGGCACTGGCATCCAAAGCGACCGGTTTCCCGATTGCCAAGGTCGCGGCGAAATTGGCAGTGGGTTACACGTTGGATGAATTACAAAATGAAATTACCGGTGGAGCGACACCCGCGTCATTTGAACCATCGATTGATTACGTGGTCACTAAAATGCCTCGTTTTACCTTTGAAAAATTCCCGGATGCAGATTCGCGTTTAACTACGCAAATGAAATCGGTAGGTGAAGTTATGGCGATTGGCCGTAGCCAGCAAGAGTCATTACAAAAAGCCTTGCGTGGTATGGAAATTGGTGTAGATGGTCTGGATGAAATGCTGGACCTGGAAGCCTATGATGCAAAAGATATTCTGATCAAAGAACTCAAAACACCGCGTCCATTCCGTTTATGGTATGTGGCTGATGCATTTCGTTTTGGTATGACGCCGGATGAAATTCATGACATCAGTGCAATTGATCCCTGGTTCCTGGTTCAAATTGAAGAACTGGTTAAGTTAGAGCAACAAACCCAAGAGCAGGGGATTGATGCGTTAACGAAAGATCGTCTGTTCTACTTGAAACGCAAAGGCTTCTCTGATCGTCGCTTGGCCAAACTGGTGGGTAGCGATGAACATGCGATCCGCAAGTTACGCCACGACAATAACGTGCGACCGGTTTATAAACGCGTAGATACCTGTGCAGCCGAATTTTCAACCAGCACAGCGTATATGTATTCATCCTATGAAGAAGAATGTGAAGCGCAACCCACCGATAAAGAAAAAATCATGGTGTTAGGTGGTGGACCTAATCGTATCGGGCAGGGGATTGAGTTTGATTACTGTTGCTGTCATGCAGCGTTTGCGATGCGTGATGATGGTTATGAAACCATTATGGTCAACTGTAACCCGGAAACGGTTTCTACCGATTACGATACCTCTGATCGTTTGTACTTTGAACCGTTAACCCTGGAAGATGTGCTTGAACTGATCGATCTGGAAAAACCCAAGGGTGTAATTGTTCAGTATGGTGGCCAGACACCATTAAAACTGGCGCGTGATCTGGAAGCCGCCGGTGCGCCGATTATTGGTACCACGCCAGACTCGATTGATCTGGCTGAAGATCGTGAACGCTTCCAGCAGTTAATTGAAGAACTGGGTTTATTGCAGCCGCCTAACCGTACCGCGCGCGCAGAAGAAGAGGCGGTTAAACTGGCCGAAGAAATCGGTTACCCATTAGTGGTGCGTCCTTCTTATGTACTGGGTGGCCGCGCGATGGAAATTGTTTATGGTGAATCTGAACTGCGTCGTTATATGAGTGAAGCGGTTTCCGTTTCTAACGATTCCCCAGTATTACTGGATCGTTTTCTTGATGATGCGGTTGAAGTAGACGTGGATGCCATTTGTGATGGTGAAGATGTATTAATCGGCGGTATCATGCAACATATTGAACAGGCCGGTGTCCATTCAGGTGATTCAGCCTGTTCATTACCGCCTTACAGTATCTCTGCAAAAGTTCAGGATGAAATGCGTGATCAAATGCGCAAGATGGCAAAAGGTCTGAACGTGGTTGGTTTGATGAATACCCAGTTCGCAATTAAAGATGATACCGTCTATATTTTGGAAGTGAACCCTCGTGCTTCACGTACGGTACCATTTGTCTCTAAAGCGACAGGTCGTCCATTAGCAAAAATTGCAGCACGCACCATGGTGGGGCAAACACTGAAACAGCAAGGTGTACTGCATGAAATTATTCCTGAATATTACTCGGTGAAAGAAGCGGTGTTCCCCTTCAATAAATTCCCGGGTGTTGATCCTCAGCTGGGTCCGGAAATGAAATCGACCGGTGAGGTAATGGGCGTGGGTAACTCGTTTGGTGAAGCCTTTGCCAAGTCACAACTTGGTGCCAGTGTCACACTGCCACGTAGTGGTAAAGCGTTCCTGAGTGTGCGTCATACCGACAAGAAAGGGATTGTCAGTATTGCCAAACAGTTACAGGAATTTGGCTTTGAATTGATAGCAACTGACGGTACAGCCGCTACAATTAAAGAAGCAGGTATTGTCTGTGAACGGGTCAATAAGGTAACAGAAGGTCGCCCCCATATTGTCGACATGATTACCAATGATGATATCGACCTGATTGTCAATACTACAGAAGGTCGTCAGGCCATTGCCGATTCAGCAACCATTCGTAGTAAAGCGTTACAACATAAAGTAACGTATACCACGACTATTGCTGGTGGTGAAGCGTTATGTCAGGCACTTAAACAGGAAAACCTGACTGACGTAAATCGTCTACAAGACTTACATTAGGAGTTGGCTTCAATGAGTAGAGCCCCAATGACTTCGGCGGGTGCAGAGCAGCTGCGTGAAGAATTAAAAGATCTGAAATCTGTGCAACGTCCTCAGGTTATTCAAGCCATCGCCGAAGCACGTGAACATGGTGATTTAAAAGAAAATGCGGAATATCATGCCGCACGTGAACAACAAAGTTTTATTGAAGGGCGTATCCAGGAAATTGAAAGTGCGCTTTCAAATTCCGAGATCATTGATGTGGCTGCTGTTGGTGCCAATGCCGGCGATAAAATTGTTTTTGGTGCCACGGTTGAATTATATGACATTGATGGCGACAAAGAAGTAACTTATCAAATCGTTGGCGATCTGGAAGCGGATATCAAACAAAACAAGATTGCAGTTTCCTCCCCGATTGCGCGCGCTTTGATTGGTAAGAATGCCGAAGATGAAGTCACGGTTGCCGCACCGGGTGGTGAT
>Ga0224514_10000561_pt1 | contig 10621 bp, 8 predicted proteins | sample SF_May12_sed_USG_3_FD_169107 | JGI IMG/M metagenome (GOLD analysis project Ga0224514, IMG submission 169107) | Sediment microbial communities from San Francisco Bay, California, United States - SF_May12_sed_USGS_24 | ecosystem: Environmental > Aquatic > Marine > Sediment | place: USA: California...
TTTTATATTTAAAGTTTCCCCAAAAGTGGTCGATAGTCTGTATCAGTAAATCATGATTTAGGTTGCGGTCACTGTTTAGTATGAATAGTCCTCTCAAAAAAGCCCTTATGGGTACTTTGTTCGGTACCACTGTACTTTTATTCTCTGGCACAGCACTGGCGGAAACCGCCTACGTTATTGATACCCTGCGGGTTGGCGTAAGACCGGCACCCAATAATCAAGCAGCGCCCATTGGTGTGGTCAAGACCGGAATGCGGCTTACTGTGCTGGAAACCAGCAATGATTTTGTCCGGGTCAAAACCGATGATGAGCTGGAAGGCTGGATCAGAAAAAACTACGTCGTCAATACACCCCCCGCGATGATCAAATTACAGACACTACAACAAAGGCACGGGACCCTGGAAAGCCAGCTTAAGACCCTGGAGGAAAACAACCAGGTGTTGCAGGAGGCAAACCGGGTGTTAAATACCAGAATCGATCAGCTATCGACCGAACGTTCGCAATGGCAACTGGCGCAGGCAAGGGCCACCTTGGGCAGTAGTGAGGTTAGCTGGTACTGGTGGCTGTTGGGAATCCTGATACTTGCCGGTGCGGGATTCTATAGCGGTATCAGTTGGTATCGACAATTGATAATGAAGCGTTTGGGTGGGCTGCGCGTTTGACACAGCACCACCGCAGTTAGCTGAGACAATTCTGTCTCCAGTTCCCCAGGCGATAATTTATCTCAAGAACTCGAATGTTCGCGGGATCTATTTGTCCACTTTTTAATTCAGGTCTTATGACAATGCGCTCCTGGTTTTGAACTGGCATGTTCTTGATTGCCGTAGCAAGTTACGGGCTTATACAAAGAGGCGTTTATCTGATTCATTGTGCAACAAGCGATAATTAACAATGCCATATTATTCAATATGAATAATGGCCTAATGAAATGTGAACGGGTTAACACTATCGATGAGGTGTCATTTGTCATGATTGGTTCTGGTGGTATTAATACTTTTGGCCCTGGTTGCTGAACAATAATAATCAACCAGACTAACTTAGAGTGATCAAATAAGCAGTGAACATGACAAACAAGAGAACCATAAGTATTGAGCAGCTCAAAAAGCTTGAGCCCATTACTACCTTGTCAGAAGAGCGATTGCAGGAATTAATGCCTCTGAGTTATATCGAGCACCTGGGGCTTGGGGGCAATTTATTTCGTGAAGGGGATATTGATAACCAGACTGTTTATTTGTTGGAAGGGGATGTGCAGCTAACCTCGTCCGATGGCAAGATAGACAAAATTATTTCACACAAAGATCAACAAGCTCGCTTTCCGCTGGATGATAGTCAGCCGCGCCAGGCCAGTTGTTCAGCATTAACTCGGGTTGAGGTCGTGCGTATTGATAATAGTGTTCTGGATTATATGATGATGTGGGACCAGATGGCGGTGTCGGAAACAACAGCCGTTGCACCACGAGAAACAGCAGTACCGCAGCAGTTAGCAAATTCACAACAACAAGCAGAACCAGCTAAACCACACCATTCAGATTTTACAGAAACCGTTATAATTACCGAGCCGGCTAGTGGTGATGAAGACCGCAGCTGGATCCGTAAAATGCGACACATCATGGCATTTAAATCCATGCCGCCAGCCAATATCAAACAATTGCTCGGGCGAATGGAAAGTATACCTGTCCATGAGGGCGATACAATCGTTTCGCAGGGCGAAGCAGGCGATTATTACTACGTATTGACTGAAGGTAAGGCAAAAGTTACGCGAACGGTTGATTTGGCAACGTTGGAGCCGGGTCGTAGCTTTGGTGAAGAAGCATTGTTGTCCGGTAGTAAACGTAACGCATCTATTACCATGCAAACTGATGGGATAGTGATGCGTTTATCCAAGAATGATTTCAACGAGTTGTTGAAGGAGCCTTTGTTAACCCGCGTCTCACCAGATGAGGCACGGTTACGTGTTGTTAAAGGCGCCCGCTGGGTGGATGTACGTCATGCCAAGGAGTATCACCACAGTCATTTACCGGATGCCATAAATATCCCCTTGCACGAGTTGCGGTTGCGGATGGATGAACTCGATAAAAATGTTCCATATATTGTTTATTGCGGAACCGGTCGTCGTAGTTCTGCCGCGACTTTCTTGTTGGTACAGAAGGGATTCCAGGCCAGTGTATTGAATGGTGGCGTTCAGGTGATGGCGCAGGATCTAAAACGGAGCAACAACAACCCCTAAGGAAAGGGGGGGTATGATTAACCTGGCGGCCAATGCATCGGTCGACCCGCCAGTAGATGTAGATGAACATGAAAAACTGTTTGGCCACCGTGACCGTTACAGTTCATCACCAGGCGGTAACCGTCTTCAGCAACACCGAGATCCTTCGCTACCCGCTGAGCCGCCAGAGTCAGCTTTCCAATCAATGCAGTATCTTCCGGATTGGCATCATTAACCGTAGCAATGTGCCGACGTGGAATAACAAGAATATGGTGGGGTGCCTGGGGGTGGATATCCCGAAATGCAATAATATCATCGTCCTCATAAACTATATCGCTGGTAATCTCACCCATGGCCAGCTTGCAAAAAAGACAGCTCATATTTGCTCCTACTTAAATGATTATTTCCCAATAAAGACCTGGCTTTAGCAATCAGGGACAGGGATTGGAATAGCGCGAATGAATAGCCTCGATTTCTTCCAGGGTTTCATCCGATAAGCGGACTTCAATACTGCCGATATTACTTCTCAATTGTTCCATGCTGGTTGCTCCGATGATAGTGCTGGTAAGGAAGGGTCGAGTATTCACATAGGCCAGCGCCATTTGTGCCGGGGCAAGATCATGTGCATGCGCCAGTTCAACATATTGTTGCGTTGCACTGAGTGCCTGAGGATTACTATAACGGGTATAGTCGGGATAGAGGGTCAGGCGCGCACCTGCCGGTGAGCTGCCATGCAGATACTTACCGGATAACACCCCAAAACCTAACGGCGAATAAGCCAACAGGCCACATTGTTCACGCCAGGAGATTTCCGCCAGGCCCACCTCATAACTGCGATTAAGTAGACTATAGGGATTTTGTACGCTAACGATACCTGGCAGCCCCAGGTTTTCTGCGATGCTTAAAAACCGCATAACACCCCACGGTGTTTCATTGGACAGTCCGATATAGTGGATCTTGCCGGCTTTCACCTGTTCGGCGAGAACTTCGAGGGTTTCCTCCATTGGGGTATAGCTGTCTGCTTCCGGCATATAACCAAGCGGACCAAAATAGTTTGTCTTACGTTCAGGCCAATGTAGTTGATAGACATCGATATAATCCGTTTTAAGGCGTTGCAGGCTCGCATTCAGTGCGGCCTCGATATCGGTGCGGTTATACATGGTTTTGCCGCCACGAATATGATCGACCCAACCTTCTCCCGGGCCAGCTATTTTGCTGGCTAATACGACTTTGTCACGATTCTTGCGAGTGCTAAACCAGTTGCCAATGATTTCTTCGGTGCGACCATAGGTCTCGGCCTTTGGAGGAATGGAATATAACTCGGCAGTATCAAAGAAATTGACTCCCTCATCCAGGGCGTAGTCCATCTGCTCAAAGGCTTCTGTCTCGGTATTCTGTTCGCCAAAGGTCATGGTGCCGAGGCAAATGACGCTGACATCGGTGCCGGTATTGCTAAGTTCCCGGTATTCCATTGTTTTTCTGTCCCAGGTTCAATGCCGTCGATAAATGGGTGTAATAATCGAGTGTGGCTCGAGTTATTTACAGTTGGTAATGTTGCCAATACAACGATGATGTTATTAGGATTAATTTAAGAGCTGAATCGATGGATTGGCAAGTCGGATTCAGGTAAGGAGAGAATAAATATTTTTATGCTGGATTGAATGTGAGCGGCGGGCTTATACGAACAGGGTCAGTACCCCGGTGTAGCCATATAAACGGTGTCCAGCGATTTCGCCGCTGGCATAGAAGCCGACCAGGGGAATGTCACCCAGGACATCACTAATCATCTTCATTTCCTCCGAATCTTCACCAAACAGATAACGGCCGCGACCCAGGCAGGAAATGTAAATTCCGCCCCGTGGTGGTCCGGGCAGACGATCCTTCAGGCTATGCAACATGCGTTGCATATCTTCAATCGCACTTTTACCATCACGTCGGCAAAACATGATGGGTACGCCGTTGCGCATATGATCGCCGATGGCAAGCAAGCCGTTTTCGGGATCAATACCGATGACATTGCGCACCAAGTAATCCCCGGTATCACTGCCCGTTACCGGAAAACCGGCAAAGATATAACCAGCGGCCCGATCAATGTCACGTGCCAGGACTTCGCCAATATCCTCTTTAAAAACGTCCAGTGCCGGGCGCTCATCGATACTGATGGCCATGTGATGATCGGCTTCAGTCAGGGTATGGATGGGACCGATGGGACTGCAGCCCTGACTGAGGCCGGTGATGACCTGAACCTGATCCGTGAAGACCACGCCCGAAAGGGAACCCTCTACGATGTCACCGGCAATCTGGTAATAGTGGCTATCGGCAGAGGTGAGGCCGCCGCACAGGTAACCATTGCCCAGTTGCTCCGGCAGGGAATCGATCAAACCTGGCAATTGTCCATTGCGTGGATCCCCATGCACCAGCGCAAAACGTAGTCCGCCCATGGGGTCGTTATCCTGCAGGTGATGGGTATCCTCGGCATGATTGAAAATACTGAAACTGCCATTGGGAAATTCAGCCAGCATGATTGCGATTGCTGGTTGGTCATAATACTCGTGACCGGTGCACAGAATTGCCTGACCGACACTGCCTACCCAGTGATTGACACCGGTCCGGGGTTTTAAACTGCGGAGAATATCCCCAAGACTGGTTGCCAGGGCATCAGTCACATAGATGAAACCGAGATTGGCAGTGCCAGGCTCACCGATTTGGGTCAGGCAGTCGTCAATGGCAGCTTGCCAGTCGGGCTGGTTACTGTGTCCGAGTTTAAAGTTCTGCATGGTCGAGGTTTTAGTGATGAGGTCCGGGATGCTAGCACAGCCTTGATAAGGTAAAAACCAAAAAAAACCGGGGCGATTGGCCCCGGTTTTATGCTCACGACTGCGGATTAATCAGCTGCGGCGTTTTTTCTCGATCAGTTCATGAATCATCGGTGCCAGGATCACTTCCATGGCAAAACCCATCTTGCCGCCGGGCACCACGATGGTGTTACGGCGTGACATGAAAGAGTCGTGAATCATGCTCAGCAAATACGGGAAGTCCACATTCATCGCGTTGGGATCGCGGAAGCGAATCACAACGAAGCTTTCATCCGGTGTCGGAATGTCGCGGGCGATAAACGGGTTGGACGTATCGACCGTCGGGACGCGCTGGAAGTTGATATCACTGAGGGAGAACTGCGGCGTGATGTAGTGCACATAGTCATCCATGCGGCGCAGGATGGTGTCAACAATCGCTTCTGCCGAATAGCCACGTTGCAGATTGTCCCGATGGATTTTCTGAATCCATTCGAGGTTAACTATAGGCACCACGCCAACCAGTAAGTCAGTATTTGCGGCCACATCGACATCGCCGTCCACGACCCCACCGTGCAAACCTTCATAGAACAGCAAGTCGGTTTCTTCGGTAATTTCTTCCCATGGGGTGAACTGGCCCGGGCCCAGGTCGGTGCTGAGGCGGGCGTTATGAAGCGCCGCTTCCTCGTCACTATGCAGGTAATAGCGGCGTTTGCAGTGCCCGGTTTCCCCGTAGTTTTTAAAGGTCTCGGCGATCAGATCGAAGTGATTGGCTTCCGGGCCGAAGTGGCTGAGCTGTTTGCCCTGCTTGGCAAATTCGGCAATCGCATCTTTCATCGCGGCGCGATCATAGCAATGGAAGCTGTCACCCTCGACGACCAGAGGCTTGATACTTTCCCGGAAGAAAATGTGCTCAAAAGCATTTTTAACTGTCGTGGTACCAGCGCCGGAAGAACCGGTAACAGCGATCACGGGATGTTTGGTGGACATGTATACTCCTTCAACACTCGTAGTTTTTGAAAATTTTTAGAATTCGGTGCTCTATTAGCCAGTTGGCTGCGTGTCCCCCCAGACACGGTGTGCGAGCAAGGCGCGTATTTTACTGGAAATCAGCCATGATAATCACGGCTTTTATCCATACAGCCCGCCATTCCCTGCGGCGTGGCAGTAATTGTGCTGATCATCGTTGAGACAAGTCGAGCGGCTAATCCGGCATCACGCTGTAGCGAAAACTGCGTAATTAACTATTTTTCCGGAGATCAGCGAATTTAATTACAAATTCAGGGATTTTCCCGCGCTATCGCACGGTAACCGATATCACGTCGGCAGTACATGCCGTTCCAGTGAATGTGATCGACCAGTTGATAGGCCCGTCTCTGGGCCTCTGCCACAGAGTCACCCAGGGCCACCGCACACAGTACCCGTCCTCCGTTAGTTACGATTTGGCCGTTTTTTTCCGTGGTGCCGGCGTGGAATACCTTACTGTCCGGCGTATCGGCGGGCAGGTCTTCAATGATATCGCCCTTGTGGTAACTGGCCGGGTAGCCACCGGCGGCCAGAACCACACCGAGTGACGGGCGCGGATCCCATTCGGTGTCAATGGTGTCGAGCTTGCTGTCGAGAGCGGCATTGCACAAGGCGACCAGATCGGACTTGAGGCGCATCATGATGGGCTGGGTTTCCGGATCGCCAAAACGGCAATTGTATTCCAGCACCTTTGGCGTGCCATCAGCGGCTATCATCAGGCCGGCATAGAGAAAGCCGGTGTAGGGATGGCCTTCGGCGGCCATACCGCGCACGGTTGGTTCGATCACGTCGCGCATGACGCGCTCGTGGATTTCCGGGGTGACCACCGGGGCAGGGGAATACGCACCCATGCCACCCGTATTGGGGCCGGTGTCACCTTCATCGCGGGCTTTGTGGTCCTGTGAGGTTGCCATGGGCAGGATATGCTCCCCATCCACCATGACAATAAAACTGGCTTCCTCACCGGTGAGGAATTCCTCAATCACCACCCGATGGCCGGCCTCGCCGAAGGCATTGCCGGCCAGCATGTCTTTGACCGCAGCAATGGCTTCGTCTTCGGTCTGCGCCAGGATCACACCCTTGCCGGCAGCGAGGCCATCGGCCTTGACCACGATGGGGGCACCCTGTTGCCGGATATAGGCAATGGCTTCATCCACATCGGTGAAGTTGCCGTAGGCGGCGGTAGGAATGTTGTGACGGGCGAGAAAATCCTTGGTGAATGCCTTGGAGCCTTCCAGTTGTGCGGCCCCCTGGGTTGGACCGAAGCAGCGTAAGTCAGCAGTGTGAAAAATATCGACCACGCCCAGCACCAGCGGCGCTTCGGGACCGACAATCGTCAGGTCAACCTGGTTGGACTGCGCAAAGACGGTCAAGGCATGGATGTCTTCGGCATCGATGGGGACATTTTGCAGCTTGGGTTCATGGGCGGTGCCGGCATTACCGGGTGCCACGTAGACAGTCTCTACATCCTTTGACTGGGCCGCTTTCCAGGCCAGGGCATGTTCGCGGCCGCCGCCGCCAATGACCAGAATCTTCATGCATTTATCCCCACACAGGTTCGAGGTGAATCAGGGGCAGGGACTATGCCGCATTTCCCCCTGGAGGGTCAAACCGGTGAAGGGCTTATTGCCTGTTGTGGTACAGCATGTACTTGGCAGTCTCGTGTATGCCCTTTGTCAATTCCTGCATCTGGCGGGCCTGCCCCGGTCGTTGCTGCAGGATATCTTGGCCAGCGTCGTTGGCGCGGGTATCGATCAGCAACGGTTTGCTGCCATCGGCATTCATCCGGAAATAGGCGTCTTCGCCAATCAGGCCGATTTCCGGAATGCGATGGTGAGTGATGGTAAAGGCGTAACGCCGATCGGCGAATTGCGGATCTCGCAGATCCCGTCCCAGGGTGGTGTTGAGATAGCCTTGGGGTGCCGCCAGACCGGCAATGGTGGGCAACAGATCCACTTCACTGGCCGGCTTGTGATCCACGCTAGGTTGGGTGATCAATTTCGGCGCATAAAACAGCAGGGGAGTATGGAACCCGGTCAGGATGTAATCGGATTCAAATTGGGGCGTGTGCTTGCCGCCATAGCCGGTAATACCGTGATCGCCGTAAAAAATAAATATGGTGTTATCGAAGTAGCCTGCCGCCTTGGCCTGTTGCATGAAGTAACCTACGCTGTGGTCCATGAAGCGGAACGAATTGTATTCACCTTCAGAAATGAAGCCGGCATCTTTCAAGGTTTTTTCTTCTTGTTGTACCAGCTCGAATCCATGATTGTCTTCCGGAATGGTGTACGGACGGTGATTACCTGAGGTCTGAATAATGGCAAAGAAAGGCTTGTCCTGCTTGCGCAAGACCTGATCCGCCTCTTTGAAAAGATCCAGATCCGAGAGTCCCCACACGTCGATGCGTTGTGAGGCATAGCTGCCTTCTTCATAGACGTGCAGATTGGGAATGTTGTGCTGCAATACGCCGCGTATATTGCCCCAGTTGGCGCTGCCACCCAGAAAATAGAACTTTTCATAGTCTTCAAAGGCATTGATGATTACATGCTGATCAACTACCAGCGGGTTGCGTGAAGAGGTCTTGTTTAATTCAATATCGGGGATACCGGTCACTGCGGCAAAAACGGAACGTGCCGTGCCAGTATGTGGAGTATAAAAGCGACTGAATTGTAAACTCTGTTCGGCAATCGCATCAAAAGTGGGCGTGGGATTGAGGGGATTGCCAAACGCACCGGTTTTATAAGAAGCAAACGACTCCAGAAACACCATCACGATATTGGGTCGCTGGGCAGCATAGGTACCCGGTGTGGTGATTTCACGTCGAAAGTTGAATGTGTCGATATCCGTGTCGGTTACACCGAGATAGTTGGCCATCAGCTCGTAGTACTGGCGAGTCTTGTCACGATTAAAAGTGACATTCTTGTTCTTGAGGGTATTAAAGAAGTACAACACCGGGTTGACAGTGACCGCCGGGGCAAAAGTATGCGGGGTCACAAAAGCATCACTCCAGCGCAAGGGGTAATAAGAGAATTTGCCGTAAATACCAAACAGCAACAAAAAGGTAGCGGCAATAATCATTCCCGCTTTTTTCCAGCCGTGGAAATGGGGGTTGGCATAATTGGCGGCACGCCATAGCAGGCGATGCAGGTACCAGATATAGATGCCGATAATGGCGGCCATCAACAGGACCAGCCAGATCACCGGATAGGTCTCCCACACCATTTGCATGGAGGTCGACAGGTTATAAGCAAAGCGCAACACGGTGGCATTCATCGGTGTCTGCAGGTAGGCGTAATAACCGAAATGCATAAAATAAAATATCAGTGCCACCGCAAAAGCCAATCCCAGGTAAGCAAACCAGATATTGCGCATGCGCCGTGATTCAAAAGGACTGAGCAGCCGTAGCCCGCCGAGCACAAACAGCGGCAGGATCATCAGCAACACCAGCCGCAGGTCAAACTTCAGACCAAGATATAAACTGTAAAGTACATCTTCACCTGGAATTGGATCACTGGGGTTGTTGAAGTAGACCCAGAAGGCCACCCGGAAAAGGGAAAACAGCACCAGGTTGAGCAGAACGACGTTGAGCAGGAAATGAAGCAGCCGGGGTAATTTTTGCATGGAAAGCATCTTGGGGTTGGCTTTAATTAAAGTGTCTGTATTCTAATGGTGCAAACCGTCGCAAAAAAGACCTGTTTGCTGTGATAAAGTTTCATTTCTGAATTGATTTGGCCAAAACTGCATGACCGACGCCACGCCCGACTCTCAACTAGCCCCGAAACTTTCGCGTCACTGGCGGTGGTTGCTTTACGTGCTGGGTACGGTAGTGCTGTTGGCTGTATTATACGGACTTGGGCGGCTGGGGCACGTGGCACTCGGTAGTTTCTATACTGGCGAGCGCGGACCCTATCTACAACAACCGTCCCCCACAACAATGACCTTGCGCTGGCAAACCACTGAAGCGGAAATCGGTGTGGTGCGCTATGGTCTAGGGTCCGATCAACTGCAATGGCAAGTGCAGGAACAGCAGGTGGGCGAGGAACACGAAGTGCGACTCAGCGGGCTGCAGCCCAACACCCGCTATTTTTACGCTATCGGACCTGCGGAAAAACTGCAGTATGCGGGTCCTGATTTCTGGTTTGTCACTCCGCCAGGCGGTGGTGAGCCTGTATCGACACGGTTTGTGGTACTGGGGGATCCCGGTTATCCCAATCCGCGACAGCTTGTCGTGCAGGATGTGATGCAAACCTGGCTAGACTTGAATCTCCGCCCTGGACGGCCCAATTTCGATTTACTGTTGACCACCGGTGATAATGCTTACCGGTCCGGCACCAATGAACAATTCCAGGCCGGCTTCTTTGAACCCTATGCCAGCTGGTTGCGTAACGTGCCGGTCTGGCCCGTGTACGGTAATCACGATGCGCGCCGCTGGGCGTTTTATAACCTGTTCAGTTTTCCTGTTGATGGTGAAAGCGGCGGTCTGCCATCCGGTACGGAACATTATTATTCATTTAATCATGGCCAGGTGCATTTTGTAATTCTCGATACAGTGGCCAGCAGTATGCGTGCCGGTTCCTCGATGTTACGTTGGCTGGAA
>Ga0224514_10000563_pt1 | contig 10599 bp, 11 predicted proteins | sample SF_May12_sed_USG_3_FD_169107 | JGI IMG/M metagenome (GOLD analysis project Ga0224514, IMG submission 169107) | Sediment microbial communities from San Francisco Bay, California, United States - SF_May12_sed_USGS_24 | ecosystem: Environmental > Aquatic > Marine > Sediment | place: USA...
TGCTTACAGGCAGCCACAAACGCGACCCATATCACAAAATGAGGTAATGGCCATGACAACTGTACAGGCTCCGATTGCGGTCGGGGCGCCCGACCCCGAGCACAAGACCTCGCCCATCCTGGATGAGTTTGATGAAGACTTTCCTATCCTGGCCCAGCAGCTTGAGGAACTGCCGGTTTGCTACTTCAATAGTGTCGCCTATGACTCTGGCACCTTCGTCTGTGTCGGTAGTGGTGAACTGTTACGCTGTGAAAAAGGTATCTGGGTGCAAGAGGGATCCTGTGATCCCGACAATCCCTGAATAGGGAATTGGACATGGCCTGAACTGACAGCCCAGGCTATTGTGGCACCTGCCACACCAACTGTAAGCACGCATGTTATGCAACCGATTCAGGAGTTGCTTGACCGCATACGCTGGGATACCGAATTTTCCCGTGGCGAATTCGAGATCGGTTACTTTGACCGCATCGCACAGCGCATTATTCGATTACCGTTGCAGCAAACAACTATTGATCCCGACAGTCATTTCTTCTTTCAGTTTGTCGACAGCGATGGCATAAGGCACAGCGTGCCACTGCATCGGATACGCGCGGTTTACAAGGACGGTGTTTGTATTTGGCAACGTGAAAAGCCGGATGAGGAGCACTCTATCTGCTAACCTTAATTTAACAGCAACATTTTTCGAACATCGAATAAAACGGACAAATTGCTTTTGAAATGAACCCTTTTTAACCCCGTAAGCTTACTGCCCCTGTGATAAACCATGAACCAGCCCACACCCGAAAAGCCAAATAACCGCGCCATGAAATGGCTGCCTTACTGGTTCATCTTCATGCTGTTTGTTGTGGCCATCTATACCTTCCAGCGTTTCCAGCCCGAGGAAATGCACTACGAGATTCCCTATAGCCAGTTCAAGTCTTTGGTCAGTCAAAACAAGGTGCGCGAAGTCGAGATTCGTGGTTCACACGTTAAAGGTATGTTGCAAACTGACGAGGCCATTGGTCCGCAGGGTGCATTGGCCCGGCATTTTCAAACGGAAGTGCCCGGTTTTGGTGATGAAACATTACTGCCTTTAATGGAAAAAGCCGGGGTCACAGTGAGCATCCAGCCTGATACCCGGGGCAATCTCCTGTTTACTCTTTTGTTCACCATGATGCCCTGGTTAATCCTTTTCCTGTTGTTTTACTGGGCCTATAAACGCACATCCGGTGCGATTGGTGGTCGTCTCGGCGGCCCCGGGGAATTGAAGAAATTTCTGGAGTCACCTGGACGCAAGGCCGAGGTCCCAGAGGTATCATTTGATGATGTTGCCGGGCAGGAAAATGCCAAACGGGAGGTGGTGGAGCTCATCGAGTTTCTGAAAAATCCCGAGCCCTTTCGCAAACTCGGCGCCGAGGTGCCTCGCGGCATCCTGTTAATGGGGGCGCCTGGTACCGGTAAGACATTGATGGCGCGGGCTCTGGCAGGAGAAGCCGGGGTACCGTTTTACTCCATATCCGGCTCTGAGTTCATCGAGGTCTTTGTTGGCGTCGGTGCTTCCCGGGTACGCCACCTGTTTGAGGAGGCCAAAAAAAATGCGCCGAGCATTATCTTTATTGATGAACTGGACAGTGTGGGACGGACCCGCGGCACCGGCCTGGGCGGTGGCCATGATGAACGGGAGCAGACCCTGAACCAGATCCTCGCCGAAATGGATGGCTTCGCCGGCCATGAAGCTGTCATTGTGATCGCCGCCACCAACCGTCCCGATGTTCTCGATCCGGCCCTGCTGCGTCCCGGACGCTTTGACCGTCACGTGATTCTGGACTTACCCGACCTCAAGGACCGTGAAGCAATCCTGGCCGTACACACCCGCAAAATTCCCTTGCAGGACGATGTCGATCTCAAGCTGATTGCCGCCGGGACCCCGGGCTTTTCCGGTGCCGATCTGAAAAATCTTGTTAATGAAGCCGCCATGTTTGCCGCCCGTGCCAATAAGGACAAGGTCGGCCTGGCCGACTTGGACGAAGCCCGCGACAAACTCCTGATGGGAACCGTACGCACCCTGGCGATACAACCGGAAGAAAAACACCGCCTGGCTGTCCATGAAGCCGGCCATACTCTGGTTGCCTATTTCCTGCCCCATGCTGATCCGCTATATAAGGTAACCATCATCCCCCGCGGCCGGGCGCTGGGCGGAACTCAACAATTACCTGAAGAAGAGCGCCATACCTTACCGGAAGATTATTTACACGATCGCCTGGCTGTCATTCTCGGGGGTCGCTGTTCAGAAAAATTATTAATCGGAACTGTCAGTTCGGGTGCGGATGACGATATTCACCAGGCCACCTCTCTCGCCCGTGCCATGGTGGCGCGCTGGGGTATGTCTGAAGAAATCGGTCCGGTTGATCTACGCCAGTCGGAGGAACACCCTTTCCTTGGCCGCGAAATTGCGCAACCGCGACGCTACAGTGAACATTCAGCACATGCTGTCGATCTAGCTGTGCAGAAATTAATTCGACAAGCCGAAGAATCCGCCAACAACACTCTCAAGCAGCACCAGCATCAACTTGAAAAACTCATCGTGGAACTGGAAGCCAAGGAATCTTTACAGCAAGAGGATATCAAGGCCTGCCTGGGATCAGGCAATAACAAGCCGATGGTTGGTCTGAGTTCTTCATAAGCGGGACTTTGTCCACGCCTTCATAGAAATCGCACCTGTTATCGAGTCAGATTGACCTACCGCTAATCATCATAAGCAAATGAACATCGAGGAAAAACATCAGTGCATGCTCGAGGTCATCGAGGAAGAGGTGGCCTATACCAGTCATGCGATCGGCAAAAACAAGCTTGATGCCCGAGTGATGGAAGCAATGCGCAAAGTGCCTCGGCATAAGTTTGTCCCTGCCAACAGCCAGATCATTGCCTATAGTAACGGCCCGCTTTCGATCGGCCACGGTCAGACCATTTCCCAACCGTACATTGTCGCCTTGATGACCGATCTGCTCGAACCACAACCTGATGATGTGATTCTCGAAATTGGCACCGGTTCCGGTTATCAGTCCGCCATCCTGTCGTGCCTGGTTAAACAAGTCCATACCACGGAAACTGTCAGTCCGCTTGTCGATCCTGCACGCGAGCGTCTGCAACGCCTGGGCTATAACAATGTTGAAGTGCATGAGTGCGATGGTTATTACGGTTTGCCAGACCAGGCACCTTTTGATGGCATCATTGTCACTGCCGCCGCGCCACATGTACCGGCGCCTTTGCTGGAACAACTCAAACCCGGCGGGCGACTGGTGATTCCCGTGGGTCATGAATATTACGCCCAGGAATTACTTGTCATTCAAAAACAGGAAGACAATCACTTTACTCGGCGCAAGGTTATTGATGTGGTGTTTGTGCCGTTAACCGGTAACGGTCATCACCAGGCAGCCGAGGATATTGATTAATGCTTATGGCCAACGCTGCATTGATCTTGATTTGTAACTGAATAATAAAATGCTGACTATTGATGGCTCACAGGGTGAAGGGGGCGGGCAAATCCTGCGCACCGCGCTGGCGCTGTCCATGTGTCTGGGCAAGGCCTTTCAGATTCACAATATACGCGCCACACGTGCGAAACCAGGGCTACAGCCGCAACACCTGGCCGCGGTGAAAGCCGCCGCCTGCATTGCCCGGGCCGAAGTCAAAGGCGCAGCGCTGAGATCACAGACTCTCAGCTTTATCCCACAGGAGGTGGAAGGCGGGGAATATCGCTTTGCCATCGGTACCGCCGGGAGTACCACCCTGCTGTTTCAAACCCTGTTACCGGCACTTATGCGTGCACGCCATTCGTCCCACGTGATCCTGGAAGGCGGCACCCACAATCCCATGGCCCCGCCATTTGAGTTTCTGAACCACGCCTTCCTGCCATTGATTAACCGGACGGGACCCAGCGTCAAGGCCAAGCTCATCAGGCCGGGATATGTCCCGGCTGGCGGCGGTGAATTGGACATCACTATCCAACCGACACGCCGCTTGCGCCCGCTCACCATTCTGCAACGCGGCAAGGTTATCGAAACACGGGCCGAGGTCTTGCTGTCCCACTTGCCTGAACATATTGCTGAACGGGAACTGGGTGTGATTGCGAATGCCTTACAGTTGCCAGCGTCATGTTTAAACTCTCAGCTTGATACCTTGGCAATCGGTCCAGGTAACTGTGTGAGTGTCATCATAAAAGCTGAAGGGATTACCGAAGTGTTCACCGCACTTGGTAAACGCGGGCTCCCCGCTGAACAAGTGGCCGCTATGGTGGTGCAGGACGTGCGCGATTACCTGGACAGTGAAGTACCGGTCGGTCACTACCTGGCCGATCAACTCTTGTTACCACTGGCACTGGCTGGTAGCGGCGCATATTTAACTGGACCGCCAAGCTTGCATGCCACAACCAATATGGCTGTTATCGAACAATTCACCCAAAAACCTTTCACGCTGAAACAGCTTACTCCGACTACCTGCCGGGTCGAACTGCTCTGAACAAAAGATCAGTCTGCATCATCGGCGGACAAGCATCAGGCTTGATACAATAGCGCGCTATGCTGACATTTACCGATGTTTCATTGCGCCGCGGGCCCCGGCCGTTGTTTGAGAATGCCAGCTTTACCATTCATGCAGGCAACAAGGTGGGTATTACTGGCGCCAACGGCTGTGGTAAATCCAGCCTGTTTTCGTTGATTCGGAATGAACTGCATGCCGACACAGGGACCCTCCGTTTTCCGGCCGACAGCGTTATCGCGCATGTTGCCCAGGAATCCCCGGCAGTTGAAAAACCGGCGATCGAATACGTCATCGATGGTGATAGCGGCTTACGCGAACTACAAGCACAACTGACTGTGGCCGAACAAAACCAGGACGGTTTACAGCAGGCACAGATCCTAAGCCAGATGGAAGCCATTGATGCCTACACGGCAACGGCCCGTGCCGCGCGCCTGTTAAATGGCCTCGGTTTCACGACGGCCCAACAACAGTTGGCCGTCGATACTTTTTCGGGTGGCTGGCGAATGCGCCTCAACCTGGCGCAAGCCTTGATGTGCCGCTCCGATATTCTGTTACTGGATGAACCCACCAACCACCTGGATCTGGATGCGGTGATCTGGCTGGAAAGCTGGTTGCAACGTTATCACGGCACCTTGCTACTGGTTTCCCATGATCGGGACTTTCTGGACCGCATCGTTAACCGCATCGCCCATATGGAACAGCAGCGCATTACCCTCTATACCGGTAATTACACGGCCTTTGAACAGCAACGTGCAGAACAACTGGCCCAACAACAAGCCGCACACGAAAAACAACAACGTGAAGTAGCCCATATGCGCGCCTTTGTGGACCGCTTTCGCGCCAAGGCCACCAAGGCCCGCCAGGCACAAAGCCGTCTCAAGGCCCTGGAACGCATGGCCCTGATCACGCCCGCCCATGTAGACTCACCGTTTCATTTCACCTTTCCACCACCCGAAAAGTTACCCCAGCCGTTGTTACAGCTGGAAGATGCCGCTGTCGGCTATGAGCAACAACCGTTGCTCCAAGGGCTGAATCTCAGCCTGGCGCCAGGCGATCGCATTGGCCTGCTAGGTCCCAACGGCGCCGGCAAATCCACCCTCATCAAGTTGCTGGCCGGCACCCTGCAGGCACTAACGGGCAAGCGGCAACCCGCCCGCTATCTGCAACTGGGTTACTTTGCCCAGCACCAGTTGGAACAGCTAGAGGCAAATGACTCACCCCTTGCCCACTTGCAACGCCTGGACAAACGGGCAAGTGAGAAAAGCCTGCGCGACTTTCTCGGCGGCTTTGGCTTTCAGGGTGACCGGGCGCTGGAACCCGTCGCACCATTCTCGGGTGGCGAAAAGGCGCGCCTGGTGCTGGCGCTACTGGTGTATCAAAAACCGAACCTGCTGTTACTCGATGAACCCACCAACCACCTGGATCTGGAAATGCGCCTCGCCCTGTCCACCGCCCTCCAGGACTACCAGGGGGCAATGGTTATCATTTCCCACGACCGACACCTGCTGCGTACTGTTACAGACCAGTTTTACCTGGTCCATGCCGGCCGACTCGCGCCATTCGATGGCGATCTGGAGGATTACCGACAGTATCTGCAACAAGCTGCAAAACAGGACATTCCGGACACTGACACAGTAGCAGCAAAACACACGGCAGAAGCTCGCAAGTCCCAACGACGCGAAGCCGCTGAAAAACGTCAGCGGCTGCAACCCCTCCGCAAGGAGATCCAGCAACTCGAGAAGAGCATGGCATCACTCGAAAGTCGTAAGAATGAGCTGGAGACACAGCTGGCTGACACCGCAGTCTATGAAGACGCCAACAAAGCAAATCTCAAGGCACTCCTGGCAGAACAAGCAGATATCCAGAGACAGATCAATCAAACTGAAGAAAGCTGGCTGACCAAGAGTGAAGAACTGCAAGGAATGGAATAAAATTTAATATAGATTTACCTGCTACGGTGTCGCAATTGGTTTGTCCCCGTCAATGATCAACAGGTGCGACATGACTACTCAATCTCGCATTTGGATTTCACTCCTGGCCTTCCTTTTCATCGCGTTACCGGTCACTGCCGACACGCTCCGTGTTACCGTCGAAACCGAAATTGTGGAAGAGGAAAAAAAGGAGAAGGATACCGAGATAATCACAATTGATGGCGATAAAAAAGTACGCCTGGAGTTGCTGGGCGAAGAGAAAAAGTCCTCCGACAAAACGCCTTATCTCTTGACTATCGACGGTGGTAACACCTGGGTGGTGGGAAACAAAGCAGAGGCGTTTTGCGCCCAGATGGATACGGCAGAGTTCTTCCGCTATCTAGGCAGCCTGGCACTAAGATTTGAAGGCATCGCTAACCTGGAAATCACAGACCCACAGGTCAAAAAAGTTCTGGAAGAGAAGGGCCCGAAAATCCTGGACTACCCAACCAACCATGTGCGACTTGTTTCCACCGCTGCCGGCAAAGCTGCTGTGATGTTCAAGAAATACGACTATAAGGTGCATATCACCGATGACATCTGGTACTCCACCAAGATAGAGATGCACCCCGTCAGGAAACGCTGGTTCGAGGCCCTGTCCCGCTCAGGCTACAAACAGCATGATGTTCTCATTGATCAGTGGATGGCAAATTTACCTGGTGCGATTCTGAAGCAAGAATCAGTAATTAAAGTAACGAATGTGATTAGAAAAAAGGATGAAATTTACACCGAGAAAACGCGGGTAGTTACCATTGACAAACTGAAACCCTCAGATATTCCCAAACATACCTTCCAGATGCCCAAATGCAAGAAAATCAGTAAAAAGGAGATGCGAAGCACCGCAATGGACCTGTTCGAAAAAGGCAAACTTCTTTAATCAATATCTGGTCTGACAGGGATGTCATACGGCCTGATCAGTTAACCCGCGTTTAACCGTATGATCTATACAGGGTTATGGTAAATAATACATTTTGTCTTCTTAAGTTATTGATTAAGAATAATTAAAATTAAAGCATTTCAAGCAGCGTCCGATATACAATTGACAACTATATATGCCAAACATGTGACGGGAAATTGAACAAAAGCCAGTATGGAAACGAAGTCTAAAAAATATAATTTCAAGGAAAGTTTCAAGCGCATTGACGACATCCTGTTTGAGCCAGACAAATCCTTTGAAGAATCGAAGTCAATACCATCACGCAACAATCTCACTTACAAAAATGGTTTTTATGTGGATTGTTCTGCCATCGCGGTAACTTTAGGTGGCGCAACTAATCTCCCCGGTAAATTTACTATGCCGGTAATGACCAAAATTTACCGTGCTTTTATTTCTGAAACAGTTGCCATCCTCAACAGTAACGATCTGTGCGTCGAAATCAAAATTAACGGTGATTGCGTGAGTGGAATTTATAATACTCCACGCAAAGCAGATATCGATGCGATGTTCAGTGATGCGGCCAGGATAAACTCACTTTTAAAAACACTCAGCCGTAAACTTGAAGAACGAGGCCTACACAAAGTCAATGCTTGCATCGGCATGGATTATGGCCGGTCGTTAATGGTTAAAGCCGGTTATGCCGGTAGTGGAATTAATGAAATTTTCTGGATCGGCGACGTGTTTAGTCGTGCCGCCCAATTACGTGGTTATGCCAAAAAACATAATGGTGCCGAATCAACCTTCGTGTCTAACAAGATTTTCATCAACCTGGGTGAATATCATAAAAAGCTGTTACAGAAACACCCGTCCCATAACTGTTACATGGGCGACGTGGTAAATGTCACCATGGACGAATGGGATGAAAAGCAAAGTAAAGAAAATAACTTGCTTGGCAAAAAAGCTAATACCCGCAAATAATCTCGCTGATAACCAGTTTTTGGTAAAGCTTTCTTTAATACCCATAAATGTTCTCTCAACATAGATTCATTTCTTCCCGCAGTTGAAAGTGTGCGGATGATCACACAATTATCTTTTACTTAATAAATATTAAAGCCATACAGTGAGTGTGCCGATACAAAATAACATTCTGAAATCTATCGGAGAATAGAATGAAATACCTGCTTATTCCATTTGGCATTATATTTCTTGCCCTATCCGGATGCGCGACACATCACCCGCAAAATGCTGAGGAATTCCGTCAAGCAGCACCAGGCGCATTTATGGGCAAAAAAGAGACCTTTGAAGTTGATCGTTCTTATAAGGATGTAGCCCAAACATTTAAAAAGAAAGCCCCACAATGCCTGAATATACGAGTCAAGACTACATCGCAGACGACCACCAGTTACCAGGTCCTTGTGACTCGTTATAAACCTACCGTTATGGTTTCCAAGCAACGGGCAGAATTACACGTTCAACAGCATCATGAAACTGGTGTTCTTAAAGTCACAAAGGAACCAGAGGGAGGCTATTATTTGGTCGTCACTGACGCCTACCCCGTGAGCAAAAACAAAACCAAAATTGTTATGTATCGCCCCTCCATGGGTTATGACGTAATGATAAAGGCTATAAAGGGTTGGGCTACAGGTAAAAATATGGGTTGCCCGGATATGACTAAAATTTAATGCTTAACAATTGGAAAATACATTTCATGAAAACTGCAACCCAGGTAAAACAAGCATCACTTCTTGTTTTACTTTTGGGCTTCGGTTTCCTGACGGGTTGTTCCGGGATAAAAACCTACCCAAATAATCTGGACAAGAATTTATCCATCACGACAACTACCGAATCAGGCTCATTTTTCTCGTCAGTCAATGCTGCTCTTGATATTTACCTTGTGAACCGTGATTGCTCACTTGAGTATCAAGGTACGATAAAATTGGACAAAGCCACCGTAACTGTCGGTATCCCGACAGATAAATCCAGCTACCTGGTATTCGGCTTTGCCAGCAGTTCATTTCTTGCCAACTCCTCTGGCAGTATCAGTCAAGAAACCTTACTCAAGCCACGAAAAGGCTATCGCTACAAGATCAATGTCAGTTATCTCGATGACATATATAATGTTGAGATACGCGAAACCCACCCGCGTAAATCGACTTCTCGTGATGTCGATACGGCCGGCTTAAACACCTGCACATAAATTCCCACCTCAACACCCGATTTAAATGTACTTTTGGTCTCTTTAGTTATTGCTTGTCTTAATTTAGCGAGGCATGCGACGAACACGAAAATTCATCGCAGCAGATTTCTGGGCCGCATCTAGCTCGGTCATCTTGCTGAGTTGTTTATGCAAGGTGCGGCTATCAGCTTCGGTCTTGAGCAAGGCGACAATGACGTTTTCATACAAAGGCAGCGTGAACTGGAATGCTGACTTAAAATTTCTGGACAGGTTTTGCCTGCTCAGGCACTCACTGTGACGCATTTCCGGCAAGTCGATAAAATTCATTACCAACATACCTTCTCGATTGAGCAATTTACCAAGGCTATGGCACCAGTTTCTATCTGCCGCCACCGCTCGCACCGGCTCTCCCTCTTCTTCCCCAAACAAATCTTCGATGATCATATCGAATTTCGGGCCATCATAGTCTTTAACCCACTGTATTGCGTCGGCCTGGTGCAATTGCGCCATGGAATTATCCACCCCGAAAAAGCGTTTTGCTACTTCCAGGTGTACAGGGTTGAGTTCCACTCCGACGATTTCCGCCGGTTCAATATAACGATGGAGTTGCCGAATCACGGCACCACCGCCAACACCCAGAACCAATACGCGCTGTATCTTTTTAGGGGGATAGAAAAATGCCGGTAACAACAGTAAATCCCAGATTCCTCCGGTAGTGGCACGAGTAGGATGGTACTGACTATGAAATACGCCGTCGGTATAAAGGCGGCGTGTCTTACCCGCGGTACGCACCTCGTAACAGGTGCCGTTCAGATTTTTCCGCCAGAGAATGGCCATGATTGCTTACGAGATCTGGAGTCCATTGATCGAATGACCCATGGTAGATTCGAAACCCGCTATAATGCAAACATAAACCTTTTACATTGCGTGCAGAATCGCGCCAGCAAGTTTAAAGACCATTGCGCAACATCAAGTCTTCAGGATAAGGGTTCATATAGTATTGTTGTTCAATATAAGGGTGAGGAAAACGCCGCAGGTGATGTTTCATCATGGTTATC
>Ga0224514_10000567_pt1 | contig 10570 bp, 11 predicted proteins | sample SF_May12_sed_USG_3_FD_169107 | JGI IMG/M metagenome (GOLD analysis project Ga0224514, IMG submission 169107) | Sediment microbial communities from San Francisco Bay, California, United States - SF_May12_sed_USGS_24 | ecosystem: Environmental > Aquatic > Marine > Sediment | place: USA...
TCGCTAGGGGCTTTTTCGACGTTATTACTCAGCCTGTCAGGCATAACAATAAAAATGCAGCAATCTGACACTAAAGGATCAGATACCAGACATTCAGGGTAATCAAACTTAATACTGTAGTAATAGTCACCGCAGTAGCATAAAGCTGGGTGTCCAGCCCATAACGATCACATAGAACTAAACCGATCACCATGGTCGGCATGGCGGCTTCTAGTACAAGCACAACCTTTGTATCTCCAGTAAAACCAAACAGGCTGACCATCATCAAGGCCGTCAACGGTACTATAATTAACTGACTTACCACGATAACTGAAATATTTTTTACTTTATTGCCAAGACTAAACTTCCAATCCAGGCTTAAACCTACTGCAAACAACATCATCGGGATGACCATATGCGCTAACTGGTCCAGCACCCAGGTGACCGATTCGTTCATAGGTATATCAAACACATTCAATATTATTGCTATTAGCGCGGCCCAGAGCGGTGGCAGATTTCTCAGACCTTTAAAAACACTTTCAGTACTGCCCTGTTGTCCATATTTCTGTGCAATGAGTATCCCGACGGTAAACAGCATGGGGGTGCAGGCAAACAAGTCATATTGAATCACGAGGCTCGTTGACCAGTCACCAAACAACTCTTTCATGATAGGTAAGCCCATGTAGGTAACATTGGGAAAAGCACTGGCCAGCATTACCGCACCGGTTACCGGCCTTGATGCACTACATACCCGACAAAGAAAATAACTTGCCAATAATCCACTCACAATACTGGTGATAGCGACAGCACTGATGAGAAAGCTGTTAATACCCAGTTCGGCTTGCCACAAAACCTTTATTACCAAGGCAGGCAGCATCAGGTATAACACCAGGGTAGTTAATGATTTACGGATTGTCTCAGCAGAAATACCGCCAGGCTGTATCGCACGCCACAAAGTCCCCAGTGCAATCAATACTGACATACGTAAAATAATTTCTACCACATGAGGCTCCAACGTTTTAAACTACTTTATACTGAATAATAACTACTTTAGCAGGAATCGGATATGAGAATTTTACACACCATGCTACGCGTCGGTGACCTGCAACGGTCTATCGATTTTTATACCCAAGTGCTGGGTATGAAACTATTACGCCAAAAAGACTACCCTGATGGTAAATTCACTCTTGCCTTTGTCGGTTATGGTGATGAAAAAGATAATACCGTCATTGAGCTTACCCATAACTGGAATACGGATAGTTATGATCTTGGCTCTGGTTTTGGTCATCTCGCTCTGGAAGTGGATGATATTTACAAAGCCACAGATGAAATTCGTAACCGCGGTGGAAATATTATTCGTGATGCCGGGCCGATGAATGCCGGCACCACCATTATTGCCTTTGTAGAAGATCCAGATGGCTATCAGATAGAACTTATTGGTAAAAAATAATAGCCCCAACCGCCACATGATTCCTGAAGGAACATAACTGATGGAAAAACGCATATTCGAACGATACTCTCATACTAAAGATGGTAAATTCATCATTGATATCGCGGCACCAAAAATTGAAGATCTGTATAATAACTATGACAAATTCGCCCCCTATTTAAAAAAGGATCTGGAACAAGGTGTTGTCGATTATATCGTTGATTCCGTGAATGACCTCGGCAATGAATCTTTTTCCATTCAGTTCAGTATTGAAGCGGCCTTGGATAATGATTCTATATCACGTTTAAAAATGAGCGTTTCCAAATATTTTCTTTATCTACAAGATCTGGAAATACGTGAATTAAAAAAAATGTTTCGTACTTCTCTAATCTTATTTTTGATAGGAATTGTTATTCTTACCTTGTCAGTTTGGGTAAACCTGCACATCGAAGAAACGAAAACGATTATTAACCGTGTTTTTGCAGAAGGATTAACCGTAGCTGCATGGGTCTCACTATGGGAAGCGCTTGCCACATTCCTGGTGAACTGGATGCCTCACCGTCGACAATTGAAATTATATGAGCGTATTATTCATGCTCCAATACTTTTTAAAGAGACGCCAACAATTTAAATAAGAAGCAAAGAGAGTCCGAATTAAATTTGATTGCTATCTTCTTACTCGTACTCATTATATTTCTTTGAACTTCCCTTCACCTTATCTACCAGATAACGCTGTTCATTGATTTCGATCTTTTCATACGCCTTTTCAATCAGGTTAATATCCAGACGTTCAGCAAGTCGCATTAGGTAAATAAATACGTCGGCCATTTCAAGGCTGACTTCCTGCCTGGTTTTGTCATCCAGCTCATAACTTTGCTGTTCTGTTAACCATTGAAAATGGGCAATAAGCTCACCCGCTTCACCACTTAATGCCATGGCAATATTTTTGGGTGAATGGAATTGTTCCCAGTTGCGTTCAACAGCAAAAGCTTTGAGCCGTTTTTGTAATTCGTTATAACCTGATTGATTCATAGCTATACCTGTCTGGATTCCGCTGCTTAAACAAGAGCCGGGCTAAAGCATGGCTCTTTGCTTAAACGATTTACTCGATTACTTATTCATCAGTAACACAACCTTCTGAGGCATTCTTAACCGTCTTAATGAACTTATACAACGTGCCACGCGTTGCTTTATACGGAGGCATTACCCACTCGGCTTTACGCCTGGCCAGTTCTTCATCGGTTAAACCAACCGACAAGTTCTTGCTATCGGCATCAATCGTGACCATATCACCATTTTTGATTAAGGCAATCGGTCCGCCTTCCTGCGCTTCCGGCACCACATGGCCAATAATGAAGCCATGCGAACCACCCGAGAAACGACCATCAGTAATTAAAGCAACATCGTTACCTAAACCTGCACCCATAATGACCGACGTTGGCGTTAACATTTCCGGCATACCAGGACCACCTTTAGGGCCTTCATAACGAATCACCACCACTTCACCTTTCTGGATTTCACCGTCTTCAACGCCTTTGAGCATGTCTTCTTCGCAATCATAGACACGTGCCGGACCAATGAAGGTAAGTCCTTCCTTACCGGTGATCTTGGCTACCGAACCACCGGGTGCCAGATTACCTTTCAGAATCTGGATATGACCAGTTTTCTTGATCGGTTTTTCCAGTGGCATAAAGACATCCTGGCCCTCTGTAAAGCCGGGTAGATCTGCCAGATTCTCGGCAATGGTTTTCCCCGTTACCGTCAGGCAGTCACCATTAAGCAACCCTTGCTCAAGCAGGTACTTCATGACCGCAGGCGTACCACCCACGTTATGTAAATCTTCCATCACGTACTTACCACTGGGTTTCAAATCCGCCAGGAACGGAATGCGATCACTGACAAGCTGCACATCATCAATGGTCAGTTTCACATCGACCGATTTTGCCATGGCAATTAAATGCAGTACTGCATTGGTTGAGCCACCTAACGCCATGACAATAACCAGCGCATTTTCAAACGCTGCGCGTGTCATGATGTCGCGAGGTTTAATGTCTTTTTCCAGCAAGTTGCGGATAGCATGGCCGGCTTTCATACATTCATCCAGTTTGCCCTGATCAACCGCAGGTACCGATGAGCTGTAAGGCAGACTCATACCTAAAGCTTCAATGGCTGATGCCATGGTGTTGGCCGTATACATACCCCCACAAGCACCGGCACCCGGACAGGAATTCTCAACAATGGCCTCACGCTCATCTTCGGTAATTTTTCCAGAAAGGAATTCACCATAACTCTGGAACGCCGAAACCACGTCCAGTGTTTTGTCATTCAGGTGACCGGGTTTGATGGTGCCACCGTAAACCATCAGTGAAGGACGGTTAATACGGCCCATGGCAATCAATACACCAGGCATGTTCTTGTCACAACCAGGAATTGAGATATTGGCGTCATACCACTGCGCATTCATGACCGTTTCCACCGAGTCCGCGATAATGTCACGTGACTGCAGTGAGTAACTCATACCATCAGTACCCATGGAAATACCGTCACTTACGCCAATGGTGTTAAAGCGCATACCGACCAGGCCCGCCTCTACAACACCTTTTTTCACAATGGCGGCCAGATCGTTTAAGTGCATATTACAGGGGTTACCTTCCCACCAGACGCTGGAAATACCGACTTCGGCCTTATCCATATCTTCTCGAGTCATGCCAGTACCATAAAGCATGGCCTGTGAGGCCCCCTGTGACTTGGGCTGGGTAATACGGGAACTCATTTTGTTGAGCTTGTTAGCCATCGACTATCTCCAAACGGTTAATAAACACTTACTTACTTTAACGATCCATGTAGCCTGTTCTTATCCATAGATCTACATAAGCCCGAAATTATAAAGCATCTGGAGGCTCAACGAAAAACGGACATAGGGCTCAAAGTCAGATATTTTCCCTTAATCTGCCCGGGAAAAGACCGATATAGTTAATAGTAAGCCATCATGATAAGGATATAATTTGATGTAACAAGTACTTAGTGTAGATTACTGATAATAAATATTAAGTAGATGACAAAACAGTTAATCACTATTGGGATATTAACTTTACTGGTGCTCACAGAGGTGTTAACCGGAGAGCGCGCTATTGCTGCTCCCCAATCCGAACAGGCCCATCAGTTATCTCTCCTGCGCCAACAATTCGTGCTCGCCGAACGCAACTTAAAAAAAGGCCAATTGGCTCGCTACAAAAAACGACAACAACAACTGACGCACTATCCTTTATATCCCTACCTGAAATACGCAGAGTTCAAACGTCGCCTGAACAAAGCCAAGACCCAGGAAATCAAGGACTTTATCAAGCGCTATGAACAAACACCCTTGGCAGACCGTCTACATTATCGCTGGTTGAAGACACTGGCACGCCACAAGCGTTGGAGTCTATTAGTAGAAAATTATCAACCCACCGAAAATATTCAGCTGCGTTGCTCTTATATCCAGGCACTGTATGCAACCCGGCAATCGCAAAGAGCCCATCTGCTAACCGAATCACTTTGGCTAACTGGACGCTCATTACCACGTAGTTGTGATGCCACCATCAAGATTTGGCAACAAGCTGGTAAGCTAACACCTGACCTGCTTTGGAAACGTATTAATCTGGCTATGCGTGCCGGGAAAACCCACCTGATCCGTTACCTGGCCAAACAACTGGATAAAAAAGAAAAATTCTGGGTGCCTTTATGGCTCAAGGTAAGACGAAACCCGGAATTTGTTATACAGGTACAGCAACGTTTTACTGAACAACAGCCGGACGTTTTGCGCTGGATAATTGCCGATGCCTTACCCCGTTTGGCGCGAAAACAACCCGAAAAAGCCTTGTCGCTGTGGGAGTCATACTCAAAACAATATCACTTTACACCACAAGAGGTAGTGCGCATTGAGCGCGGTCTGCTGCGTCACCTTTCGCATGAATCTGAAACAGTAACCAGGGCTTTTTTTAACAAGCCGGACTATCGTCACCTGAAAAAACAGTTACAGTCTGAGCAGATATTTTCAGCCATTACCGACCATGACTGGCCAACAGCACTAAACCAGCTTGAGCAGCTTCCGCCAAAAATCCAGCATGAACCTCGCTGGATTTACTGGCGCGGACGTATTCTTGAAGCGCTGGGCAGACTGGAAGAAGCACGCTCGATTTATCTACTCAATAACGATGCCCGGGATTACTACAGTTTTCTTGCCGCAGACAGGGCCGGGAACACCTATCATTTTGCGCATCGACCACTGAGCTTTGAAACACAGGAATTAAGCAGCCTGAACAACAATGCGGCCTTTATTCGCGCGCGTGAGTTGTTTATTTTAAACCGCCCGTCTGACGCTCGTCGTGAATGGAACCTGGCAACCCAAAAAATGAATAAAGCGGAATTACTCAAAGCCGCCACCCTGGCCAACCAGTGGGGCTGGTATGACCGCGCTATTTCAGCACTCGCGCTGGCCCGTTACTGGGATGACCTGGAACTGCGTTTCCCCCTCGCCCACCAAAAACTGGTGGTCGCACAATCCAAGCGCCGTAAAATTAATCCCGCCTGGGCTTTTGCGGTGATTCGTCAGGAAAGTGCCTTTACCCCTGATGCCCGCTCCAGTGCGGGTGCGCTGGGGCTCATGCAACTCATGCCGCGTACGGCAAAACAAGTCGCCCGTAACCTGCGCATCCGCATGCGTGGCCAAGGTGATTTATTAAATGTGAGCACCAATATCCGGCTGGGTATCGGCTACCTGAAAAAAGTCTATGATCGCTTCAGCGGCCATAGCGTATTGGCTACCGCTGCCTACAACGCTGGCCATTACAGGGTTAAACAATGGCTACCGGAGGAATCACAGGCGGCCGATTTGTGGGTTGAAACCGTCCCATTTGACGAAACACGGGACTATATGAAACGAGTCTTAACCTATACGGCTATTTACGAACAACGCCTGGGCATGAGCACCGTACCGCTCAGCCAGCGTATGACGCCTGTCTCTGTAGACAAAAAGTTGTCAAAACACTCCAATAACGCAGCGTCACCAAAAGGCAGTAGCTAGCAAGTTACTGAAACTCTGCAGAAAATCCAGTTTCTAATCTTTATTATGAAGCTGCCGATATTTTCTACTATGATTATTATCCAGCCTTAATGGAGATAGCACATGTTAAGCCTGCTAATCGCACTTTTTTCCGGCATATTCCTGTTCTTGCTGGGATATTACCTTGGACACCAAATGGGCCGCACTGAGCACATCCGTCAACGCCTGAATCGTGATCGTCGCGAACGGTCTCGCCAGTTAAATTCCCCTCAATAAACCGACATTTAACCCTTATTCAATACATAAACATTATAACTTTCAATAAGTTATTATATATTCTTGACGTAACACATCAATAAGGCTATAAAATATAGTACGTGACTGCCTGAAATGGTGAATATTTAACCATCTTACAGGAATTTTAGGCTTTCTATGGCTACGTCATAACAATAAATCAATAACTTACATAAACTTCTTGATATTTTACTTTAAGATTGCTATATATCTTATTGAAAATAATAAAGAAGGATCATGCCATGAATAATATGGAACTACCTACTTACGATGTACAGGAAGTAACTCTTGAAGAAGCAATACTGCTACTAGCGACTGAAGAAGAGAAATTTGAAACTATTTATACGGAAACATCAGAGCGCCTGCTGAAAATGTGCGCCTAACAATAATAATAAACCAGTTCACTCCTCCCTAGTGAAACCTCAAACCGGCCTGACCAGAATTGGTCAGGTGCAGGTTTGAGTACTTTATATTGCCTGTTTTACTGAAATCCTGCTGTACTGCGATGAAGCAACGATTTGCATAATCAGTTAAGGGTATTGCCTGAAAAGACTGAAATAATCTGATCTTCCAGCAAAATACGATCTGCCAGAATTTCACCTAATTTGGATAAATCATCATCGAGATGATCGATCGATATATCCATATCTTCACCATCTTCACATTCATACTTTTCGTTAAAATCCAGAATTAATTTGGTCAAGGATGAAATAGAAGGATAAACATTGCTCGCGGTTTTTTTCACCTCTTCACGACGTTCACTACCCTCTTCAATGTATTGATATAGCTGAAAATGAGCACTGGCTGTGTAGTCCACCAATGCTTCACAAAACTCCTGCAGTGTCATCTGGATACCCTGATCGGCCTGAAAAGGTCGCATCGCAGCCAACTGGCTATATAAAGACAAGGTTTCCTTACGGGTATCCAATAAGGTATGCAGTTTATGCAGGGATTCCTCACGACGTTCCATTTGTTCAGCTGTCACGGTTTACCACTCCTTGAAAATATTTATTTTTCTTTGCTACTTGAATATACGTTTACTATGCCTATAAACACCTAAGCTTGGCAAGGCTGAATTATCAAACATTGTTACACATAAACTATAAATGAAGATAGAAAACGCAATGTATTTACCTTGCAAGCCATTGCTACGTTATAATATAAATTATTATCTTCTGACTGAACTTGTCCCGTTATGATTAAAGCACCTGAACTCCTTTTACCTGCCGGTACGTTGAAAAATATGCATTATGCCTTTGCCTATGGGGCTGATGCTGTCTATGCCGGGCAACCTCGTTATAGCCTGCGGGTAAGAAACAACGACTTTACTCTGGAAAATCTCGGCAAAGGTATTATGGAAGCGCATCGCTTAGGTAAACAGTTTTTTGTTGCCAGTAATATCGCGCCGCATAACAGTAAGATCAAAACCTACATGGCCGATATGGAACCGGTTATTGATTTAAAACCGGATGCGTTAATCATGTCAGATCCTGGCCTGATTATGATGGTCCGTGAAAAATGGCCTGAAGTCCCAATACACCTGTCGGTACAGGCTAATACCGTTAATTATGCGGGTGTTAAATTCTGGCAATCGCTGGGATTAAGCCGCGTCATCCTGTCGCGTGAATTATCACTGGATGAAATTGAAGAAATTCGCCAACAATGTCCGGATATGGAACTGGAAGTATTTGTCCATGGCGCACTATGTATTGCTTATTCAGGTCGCTGTTTATTATCCGGTTACTTTAATCATCGTGATCCTAACCAGGGTAGCTGCACCAATGCCTGTCGCTGGGATTACAAGGTTCATGCGGCCAAAGAAAATATTACTGGTGATATACAAAAGCTGGACTTTGATGCCATGTCCGCTATGCAAACACCTGAACTGTTTCCTGAACATGAAATCAAACGCCATCCATCAGCTGATCAGGTTTACCTGATAGAAGAAGGTAAGCGTTCCGGAGAGTTGATGCCAATTATTGAAGATGAGCATGGCACCTATATTATGAACTCCCGTGATCTGCGTGCCATCCAGCACGTCAAGCGACTTGCAGACATCGGAATTGATTCATTAAAAATTGAAGGCCGTACCAAATCACATTATTACGCCGCACGTACTGCACAACTTTATCGCCAGGCCATCGATGATGCTGTGGCCGGTAAGGAATTTAATCCTGAGCTTTATGGCAAACTGGAAGGACTGGCTAACCGTGGTTATACCGATGGCTTTTACCAACGCCATCCCAACCAGGCATACCAGAATTATTTAACCGGCCATTCACGGAGTAACCAACAACAGTTTGTCGGTGAAATTATCCAGTTTGATAAGGATAAGGGCCTTGCAGAAATTCTTGCCAAAAATAAATTTAAGGTGGGCGATAAACTGGAAGTGATTGCACCGGAAGGTAATACGGAAATTACCCTGGACTACATTGAAGATTTAAAAGGACAGCAAATGGATGAAGTGCCCGGTGGCGGCTATCAGGTACGTATTCCATTGCCACAAGCTAATTACCATCAAGCTTTGCTGGCACGTTATTTACCTGCGGGTACGGAAATTTTATCCTGACGTAGTAACGCTACTTGAGGAATACGTTAATCTTTCCCAGCAAGCGAGTCAGGTCTACCGGCTTGGTATCATAATCATCACAACCTGCTTCACGTGCTTTATCAAAGTCACTGGTCATCGCATGCGCTGACAAACCAATAACAGGAATATGTTTGATTTTTAAATCAGCCTTAATTTGACGTGTTGCTTCCCAGCCATCCATAACTGGCAGACTCATATCCATTAATACTAAATCAGGTAATATTGATTGCGTAATATTTAATCCCTGTTGTCCATCAGTTGCCACAAGCACCTCAAAACCACGACAGCTTAACCGTCTTGATAACATATCGCTATTCATTTCATTATCTTCAACAATTAATATCTTTTTCATAAGTGTGCCATGACATTCTCAGAAAAAATTTTTAACTGGCTACTTCGTAAACATAAGGTAATTGCGTTCTTAAGTTTCTTGCGGTTTATTGGCTTAACAACAAAGCCATCTGCGCCCAGTGACTCTGCCATTACATAGTTATCTACATCCATCATCATAATAACCGGAATCTCACTTAATACATTATCTTCTTTAATACCTTTAAGAATAGCCCAACCATCAATTTCAGGCATCATTACATCCAGCAGGATTGCATCAGGTAACCATTCTGTTGTTGCCTCAAGAACTTTACTCTCATTATTAACCACACTGACTTCAAAGCCATCTGCGATTAATGTGCGCGATACAAGATCAGATACCGCCACATCATCATCAATAACAAGAATTTTACTGATTTTACTGCGCCGCTCATCAACGGGTAGTTCTTTGTTATTTAAACGAACATTTTCCGGAGAAACCATCTGATGCAAAAATACTGATTCTCTCCCCGTTGTTTTTGAAGAACGTTCTGGTAACGTCACTTTAAATATTGAACCAGTACCCGGCTCACTACTGACACTGATTTTGCCACCCAGCATGTCACAGCATCGCTTGCTTATCGTCAAACCAAGTCCTGTGCCACCAAATTTTTTAGTCGTGGATAAATCTGCCTGCTTGAATGCTTCGAAGATATTTTCAAGTTGTTCATCATCCATGCCTATCCCGGTATCTTCTACTGTGAATATAATCATGCCGCTATTATCCTGTTGCCGACGCACATCAATGCTTACCACACCATTTTTAGTAAACTTACAGGAGTTACTTAATAAATTTAATAACACCTGGCGTGTACGTGTCAGATCTGTGTACATTTCATCGATATCGTCTGCAATAGACACTTTA
>Ga0224514_10000569_pt1 | contig 10544 bp, 8 predicted proteins | sample SF_May12_sed_USG_3_FD_169107 | JGI IMG/M metagenome (GOLD analysis project Ga0224514, IMG submission 169107) | Sediment microbial communities from San Francisco Bay, California, United States - SF_May12_sed_USGS_24 | ecosystem: Environmental > Aquatic > Marine > Sediment | place: USA: California...
ATGGCTGCGTTGCAGACCTCCGATAAATGCTCACATACTTTACGTATGCTGCGCTTTCTCGATCGGCCTGCGCCTTGCCCTTGAACCTGATCTGAGGTTTTGAAACCACTTTTGATCATCGCCGTTCATGACAGGCAGCTTCAGGTTTCAGACTCAACCAGGCCGCAAACCATATTTTTGGCTTCCTCCAGGCTCATTTTGCTCATGTTCAGTACCAGATGATAAAGGAAGGGATCATCATAGTCCGTTTTGCCGAGTTTTTGATAAAGCGCTTTGCGTCGTTTGTCCTCACCTCTGACAACCCGGGTTGCACGACTCTCAGAAAGCTCATAATTCTCCTTCATGAATCGCACCCGGTTATCGAACTCATCGATCATCAGAATGTGAAAGGCATCGGGATGGTCATCTAAGATATACTGACTTCCCCGACCCAATATGACCACATCGCCTTCGTCGGCAATCTGGGCAATTATCAAGACCAGATAGTCGAGATATATTTTTTCGTCAATATAACCGCGCTCATCCTTTAAAATACGGTCAACCAACGGTTTGGAAACCATTCGCGTGACAAATCTGGAGAGCTTACCACCGGCTTCATTCTCCACCGTTTCAACCCAGTGGGTGGAAACATTGGCCATTTCCGCAACCTTAGCAATAATTTCGCTGTCGCCAAATTCATAATCCAGCTCATCGGCGATCATTTTCCCCAGCGTTTTGCCACCGGCGCCGTATTGTCTGGAGATGGTGATAACGGCCATAAAATCCTCCTATTCGTAACTTTGGGCCTTCGTTCCACTTGGAATGTTGGAAGAATGGAATACTGGAAGAATGGGTTTGGAATTATGTGGTGATGGTTTTATGGTAAAAATAGATAATATCCTTCATTAAACCAATATTCCATCATTCCACTATTCCATTATTCCAGCTATCGGTCATATTTTTAGTACGCAAAATTTTTACTTGTTGCCTCTTACATTATTAGCTTTCACTTACCGCGCTATTCCCCTTTTTCAGGGGGAATCAGCAATGTTGGATAAATGGATTCTTCGGCAATTTTGCGGGGCGTGCTGCCGATAAATTTTTCAACCCAGGCTGCCTTGGCGGAAGAGCCTAAAACAATCATGCTTGCCTGACAGTCTTTGGCCGCCTTTTCAATTTCTTCGTCCGGATCGCCGATGTAAACATGCTCTCTGGCTTTGATCCCGGATGCCTCAAAGCTTTCACAGATTTCTTCCAGTTTATCGCGGGCTTCTTTGCGTGTTTTTTGAATCGCCATGGCCGACGGGCCTTTTAAATCTTTCTCATCGGCGACATGCACCAGATGGACTTCCTGCACCGTGTCTTTTAAGACTTTTAAATATTCAACGGCCCGCAGGCTGCCGGGTGACCAGTCGATTGCCAGAAGGGGTCTTTCAAACGGCTCTTCAACTGAAATGGTTGTTTCCGAAAGTTGTTTGTATACCAGCACCGGGGTCCAGGCCCGGCGCAGCAGTTCGGTCACATCTGAGCCCGAATACAGGTGTTCAAGAACGCCCTTGTGCGAGCGCCCGATGACAATCAGATCGGCATTCTCTTTTTGGGTGGCTTTGATAACCTCCGGCACCAGGCTGCCGACCACGATATACACACCGACTTCCATCCCCTGCTCAAAAAGCGTTTCGGACCAGTCAATAAAGCGGATATTGGCAGCTTCCCGCAGCCGGATCTCCTCATCTTTCTGGTAGCCCTTGCCTCTGCGCATGGCCACCCGATCCCTTTCGATAACGTTCACAAACACCACATGATCCAGCGCGCTGTTTCTCAACGTCAGCAGCGATCGTAAGGCATCGAAGCCCAGTTCCTCAAATTTGGTCACAAAAAGCAGTTTATTAATTTCCATGCGATTGATACCTCTTGCTCGATTATCAAAATATAACAGGAATTCAGCCCAGCACTTTTTTGATCACATCCGCAAGTTCATCGGGTTCGACCGGCTTTTCCAGATAAATTTCCGGTTCCGGTATTTCCGCACCGCCAAATTCGGTTAAGGCCTTCTGGGATCGTAGGAATGTTTTTTTGGCAATCCCCGAAAGTATGATGACTTTAAAGTCTTTTAGGGCTTTGGCGGTTTTCAGCTCCCGATATAAGCGCACCCCGCTCTGGCGCGGCATTAAAACATCGAGGATAATCAGATCCGGCTTTTCGGCCTTGATCATCTTCAGGCCGATTTCACCATCCTCTGCCTCCAAGGGCGTATAACCGTGTTCTTCCAAAACCGTCACACTAAACAGCCGCACATCCGGATCATCATCAACGACCAGAACTTTTTTACTCATAATATGGATCCTCCTCGCTAAGCAGGTTTCGGGTGTCAGGTGTCAGTGTTCAGCATTCGACCCGCAGAGGTTGCAGATCTTCTGATTCTGACACCTGACACCCGACACCTGAAACCTAATATTTACTGACCCCAGAGACTGAGTCAATGGCTAACTTACGTTTGATACGGAATTCGAACAATAACCGTCGTGCCTTTGCCGGGCTTGGATTTGACATCTATGGTTCCGCTGTGCTCTTCAATCAGCTTGCGGGTGACCATCAAACCCAGACCGGTGCCGCGGTGCCCCTTGGTGCTGAAAAAAGAAGTAAAAAGCTTCTTGATAACCGCTTCGTCCATGCCGACGCCGTTGTCTCTGATCTCGAATCTGATAACGTTATCCTTTTCAATAACGGTTTTCAAGTCAACCTGAAAATTTTTACGGGTGTCTTCATCAAACAGGCAGCCGTCTATGGCATTGGACATCAGATTTAAAAGGACTTCATGCACGCTGTTGGGGTCCATTGAGACTTCACCGATCGCGTCGTCAAAATGTTTGATCAGTTTAACATTGTTTTCTCGGGCCTTATCCTGCAGCAGCGTACAAACATCATCGGCGATTTGATTGGGCAAACAGACTTCGAATTCCGGCTGTCGCTCTTTGGAGTAGGAAAGCAGATCCATCACCAGATTCGAGGTGCGGCCGATGTTGCGCTTGATCATATCCCAGCCTTTTTTAAGCTTTTCAGATTCGTCTTTTTTTATTCCAATATCCACCAGATAGCTGCCGCCTTTGAGTCCGTGCAAAATATTTTTTATCCCGTGCGCCAGCCCCGCGACCGTTTGACCGATGGCCGCCAGGCGCTCGGATTTGAGCAATTCTTTTTCCAGACGTTTGATTTCCCTTAAATCCTGAAAGAAAGTCACCGTACCCACCGGTCGGTCATTTTCCTGCAAAATGGTGCTTGAACAGCGAACCGGAATCGCTTCTCCATCTTTGCGCTTGATGGCCGCCTCTTTCCAGGCCAGGTTTTTGATATTATTTTTCCCGTTTAGCGCGGCCTGCAGGTCAGCTGCCAGCTCCGCCGGAAATAAATCAGCTGCCTGCATTTTGTTGAGCGTTTCAGCGGGGGTGTATCCGAAGATCTCTCTAGCGATGGGATTATAAATAACGATTTTTAGATCTTCGCCGGTGGCAATGATGCCATCATTGGAGCTGCGAATGAGATTAATTTGAAAATTGGATCGTCTTCGCAGTTCCCGGGTGGCGTCGTTAACTTTTTTTTCAAGATCGATCGTGTATTCTTTGAGTTGCTGCCGGATATCAAATTTTTCTCTGGCACGGCCCAGCGCAATCGCAAGGGCCTCATCTCGAACCGGCTTGTTAATAAAATCTGAAGCACCGTGCTTTAAGGCCTCTATGGCATTTTCAATGTCACCGTGGCCGGTAATGATGATCACCTCGGTATCGGCGTTGAGCGTTTTAATTTTTTTTAGAACTTCAATGCCGTTCATACCGGGCATTTTAATATCGGTTAGGACGATATCCGGTTTTTCTTTTTCAAAGGCGGCAATGCCCTCGGGGCCGTTTTGAGCAGTGACGACATGATAGCCGTCCGCTTTTAAGGACATTGACAGAACCCGCAGGATATCAGGCTCATCGTCGATCAGTAATAATTTATCCATCGCTTTTAGTAAACTTCAGGCGCTTTCGGAAAGGTTAAGGTAAAGGTGGTGCCTTTGCCAACCTCACTTTCAATCTCGATCGAGCCCTTGTAATCTTTGACAATCCCATAGCTGATACTGACACCCAGACCGGTGCCTTTGCCCACTTTTTTGGTGGTATAGAAGGGCTCAAAAATTTTATGCTTCACTTCTTCGCTCATCCCAATGCCGGTATCAATTACTTTAATGCAAGCATGGTTATTTTCAGCAAATGATTTGATCGTCAAACGCTTTTCTTTATTGGTATCGTCCGGCAGGTTGTCTTTTTCGTCCATGGCGTCAATGGCATTTGATACCAGATTGATAAACACCTGTTCCAAACGGTTGTGCTCGGCCAGAATATCCGGAACATCGGGATCCAGATCCAGCTCGATTTCTACATTGTGAACTTTTAACTGATGGCCCAGGACTTTAAAGACATCATTGATGGGGTCATTGATATTCACCCGACTGCGAACCGGCTCAGATTGTCGGGCGAAATCCCGCACGTGCTTGATCACACCGCTGGCGCGCTCGACGTTGGTAACAATATCATTGGCCATGGTCCTGAGGTCTTCGTCTTCAATTTTTTGGCCCCGTTTGAGCATCTTGAGAAAAAAATCGGCACAGACCTGGATCACATTCAGCGGCTGATTGATTTCATGGGCCATTCCGGCGGCCATCACGCCCAGGGTGGTCATCTTACCGGCCTGAATCAGCTGGGTTTCCTTCTCAATCACCTCCGTGATATCGGTGGTCGACGCCACAATCACATCCATCTCACCGTATTTGGCAAAGCTCATGTTAATATTGACAAAAAACGGCTGGTCGCCTTTACGGTAATGGCGCTTTTTGGTTAAAAGGTGCGACCGATCTTCGGAAAGGCTTTTTAAATTTTCAGCCAGTTCTTCATCATTCTTTTCACCCAGCTGCAGAAAAGGGGTTCCGATTAATTCTTCTCGTACATAACCATAACTGTCCTGGGCGCGCTGGTTCACATCCAGGATGTTAAAGGTGCGGCTGTCGAGAATGAAAATCGGATGGGGATCGCTGTTAAACAGGGTGCGGTATTTTTCTTCGGACTTGATATACTGATCCTGCAGGATGGCATTTTCAATGGCAACGCCGATGCGGTTGCCGATCAATTCAAGTACCTTTTTAAGATCATGCGTAAAGTGCCTGGGCTTTTTACTGCCGATTCGAATCACACCAAAGGCGCCCCGCTCCTTGCTGCTGATGGGGATGTAAGCCAGAGATATCAGCTTTTCTTCTTCCAAAAGACAGATTTCATCCGGGCAGCCATTCGTCAACTCCTCATAGATCATAAATTCATTGGCGTCGGCCACCCGCTGAATCACACTGCTTCCATCGGCTACGCTTACTTTCTGGTAGACTTCTTCGGATAAGCCCTCACAGTAGCGCAGATAAAATTTGCCGTCCTTTTTCTTTAAGTAAATGCAGATGCCGTCGGCCGCTAAAAAATCCATGACGACCTGAACGGATTGGTTGATTCTTTGATCCAGGTCCAGGGGTGCATTTAAGGCCGTGTAAATCGAAATAAGGGCCGTCAGTTCACGGGTGTGCTGTTCGCGTTCTTCTTCGGCCTTCTTGTCTTCGGTCTTATCCCAGAGGGTTTCAATGGCACCGACGATGCTGCCGTCTGCAGCCTTTATGGGAGCGGCTGTAAACCAGCACCATTTGCCGTTTTCTCCCAGGCGGGGGAAAAACACTTCGGCCTCGTATGCTTCTTCGATCAGAGCGGATTTGCGCCATTGCTCGCCGTAGAGTTTCTTAATTTCGTCTTCACCAATTTGATCTAATATGACATCGGCCATGGTGGCCCGTTCTTCCCCCCAGAACGGTGTCGAGGGCCGGGTGGTTGCCACCATTTTGTCAGCCCGAGCACCGGTGAGCTTTTCCAGGGCTTTGTTCCAGTGGGTGACGACATGATCCTTGTTGAGCACAAAGGTCGGAATCGTGCTGCCTTCGATAATCTGAGACAGGGTCTTTTTGCTTTCGATCAACCCTTTTTCAATTTCAACATAGCGCTCACCTCTTTCTCTGATCACGTCTGCCAGGCGGTCGGCAAATCTTTCAAACAAACGATCAATTTGCGTTGCTTTGAAATTGTTGCGGCGCAATTCTTTTAACGCGTTTCTCTTTTCTGCTTCCACCTGCAGGGCACTCCAAACGGTCCGGGCCGTTACATGATCAATCAGTTCAACGCCGGTTGGTTTTTCCTTGTTGATAATACCCCCAAATTCCACATCGGCGGTCAGTTCCATTATTAGCTGCAGATCCTTGAGTGCATAAAGCTCACGATACTCAGTGGTGGTAAAAATTCCCATCTGCTTTGCCAATACCCGCCCTTCGGCCTGGGTGTCGACATCCGCGACGCCTAAAATCGTCGGGTGGTAATCTTCAAAAGGCTCGCTGAACAGCAATTGCAGCAGTTTTTTACAAAAATTACCGCCGCCGACAATGGCGATATTGGATTTGAGCAGGTTGTCTAACACGTGACCTCACTATATTTTTTAGGCTCACTTTTTCACCACAAAGAGCACGAAGAGGCACGAAGGTTTTTTAAAAATCTTTTAATCTTCTCGCTTCATGTTCTTCGTGAGCTTCGTGGTAAAATTTAGGTTTCGTAAAATTCATCCAGTCGGTATCCCTTCAGGTAAATCAGATATTCGGTAGATGAATATCGAATCCTTTTTAAAAAAACACAAACGTTACGATGACGAAGACCGGAATCAGAAATATCAGAGCGTATTTTAATATATAGCCGAAAAAGCTCGGCATCGGTGTTCCGGCCTCTTCGGAAATCGAGCGCACCATAAAGTTGGGCGCATTGCCGATGTAACTGCAGGCGCCGAAAAAGACGGCGCCGGCGGAAATGGCTTTCAAATAAATTGAATTTTCGGTCATCAGCAGCGGAACCGCCTGGGCCTCCGTCATCCCGGGATAAAAGGCACCGAGAGCGCTGTTAAAAAAGGTAAGATAGGTCGGCGCATTGTCGAGAAAACTCGACAGCGTCCCGGTGACCCAGAAATAATGCACAGGCAGAGTGACACCGTTTGTTAAAAATGCCAGGGCACCCTGGGATCCGGCTTTTAAAATCAGCAAACAGGGAATCATGGTGATAAATATGCCGATGAATAAATACGCCACTTCGATAATGGGAAACCAGGTAAAGTCATTGTCATCCCGGATCTGAATGCGCGTTGTGACCAGCGACAGGATGCCCATTAAGATCAGCAGGCCGTCCCGCACCCAGTCCTGAATAGACCGGTGAATTCCCAGTGTGTTGATTTCGCCCCAGTCGACGATGCCGCTCATCAAAACGGCGCCCACAATGCCGCCTAAAAACAAAAAATTGTGGATGCCTTCAAGCTTTAAAGGCTCCTTGACACCTTCTTCTTCGGGCGCGGAAACCCCTTCTTTACGATAGTGGTAGGTGTCGAGTATAAAATAGATCACCAGCAGAATGCCGACAACCGCCAGCATGTGGGGCATGATCTTGAAAGTCCAGAAAAAGGATACGCCGTGTAAAAAACCCAGAAACAGCGGGGGATCTCCGAGGGGGGTCAGGGACCCCCCCACATTGGCAACCAGAAATATGAAAAATACCACCATAAATGTGCGATTTTTACGATAATTATTGGCCCGCAGAAATGGACGGATCAGCAGCATGGCTGCGCCGGTCGTGCCCATCCAGGAAGCCAGCAGGGCTCCGATAATCAGTATGGTCACATTGACGATCGGGGTGCCGCGCAGGGTGCCGCGCAATAAAATACCGCCGGAAACCGTGTATAACGACCACAGCAGGATAATAAACGGAACATAATCCGCCAGAATAATGTGCAGAATTTCATATAGCGCCGCGCCCTTAAATGCGATCAGAAAGGGTATTGCCAGGGATGCAGACCAGAAGGCGGAGATTTTTCCAAAATGGTGATGCCAGAAATCCGGCAAAATAAGCGGAAAAAGGGCTATCGAAAGTAAAATGCCTGCAAAAGGAATACAGCTCCACAGGGGCAGGAATTCGCCGATATTTGCATGTCCGGACCCCTGATGGGAATCGCCGTTTTGATGGGAAGTTGAATTGTCATGGGGGGCTTGATCGGCCGCCGGGCCAGCGGCCAGTGCAGACGGTTGAGCGGCTGCCGCCATATGAACACTAAACACTGAAAGCAATAAGATTAAAAACAGGAATTGGAAAACAGCTTTCTTATTTCTCAGGATTTTCATTTAGCCCTTCCCTCGCTTTAGAAGTCGAAATCGCCAAGTCATATCAACTGGAATTCTCAACACCGCGTCGAAATTAGATCCATCGTTGACCGAATTCCTTTCAATCAAAGCCATCGCTGTCGGGTCATACCTGAATTTCTTTAGCAAGATTCAGGCAATAAAGCCTGTGATACAGACCGTTTTCGCCGGTTAATTATCGCTCTCCTAAGCAAAAATATTTGAATCTAAAATGAGCGTTATACGGTATCAAAGTCTGTCATTTTTTAAAACTATTAATTGATTGTAGCGGCTAACGTGACACGGAATTTTCGCAGAAAATCTTCCGGATGGTAAGACAATTTGGCCTTGCGAAGCCCTTCGTCATTTAAATCCTGTTCCCGATTGACAAAGGTGTAATCTGCGGCAGAGTTCGCCAGAAACACCTGATTGATCGCCTGGTAAATTCCTTTGTACTGGGTATCTCCTTTTTCAAAATGGATGAGCAGCATGTCACGGGTTAATGCTTCCGCAACGGTATAGGCCACCATTGATCCGTCAACCCGCAGGGCGCCGCCAAACAGGCCTGCCAGCTGCTGCCATTCTTTTAGAATTCTAAAAATAGCACGATTTTCAGAGGAGAGGATATCGGACGATTCGCAGTCGCGCCAGGTGCACCAGTCAGTCTGCATGGCCATGGCCTGTTCCACCATATCGGCCCCGAACGGCTGGTAGCTGAAATCATATTTGCGGTTAAATTGATTGAGCAGGTTCTTTTTTTTATGATAGCGATTGCCCTTGAGCTCGATCAAGTCCGACACCCGGTAAAAATAATCCCAGTTGCCCCTTTCTTCTTCAATACGAATCTCCTGCGAAAATTTTTCGCGCCAAAGATTTGTGAGCATTTCCGGAACCCGGGAAAAAACAGACCGCGCGTTTGAGTTTAAACTCAGTCGGCTTTGCCAGTCGACCGCATCCCACAAACCGACGGGTGCCCACAGGAATTCTTCAGGTAGGTTTTGACGGATCCAGATCAAATCGCCATCCCAGGCCCAGCGAAGCCCGTATTCTTCGGCCCAGGCCCACAGGTTTAGCAGGCTGTAATCAGATGTAATCTGAGGACATCGGGAAAGAACGTCCAGGTAGTCATTCTGTCTATCGAGACTGATGGGTTCAAAGCTCAGGGTCATAATGTCATTCTTTTATTTTGGGTTTCAGGTGTCAGGTTTCGGGTGTCAGAAGAACGAGTTCAGAAGACGGATGACAGATGGCTTAAACGTAAGGACGCGGGTCCCTATCTGACTTCTGTTTTCTGTCTTCCGTCATCTGTTTACTGACACCTGACACCTGAACACTGACACCTCAGCCATTGAAATCAATTTCAATGGCTGTGGTGAACGCCTTGCCGGATGAATATGCTTCTTCGAGATATTCGGGGTGTTTTAAAACATCGTCCTGAAAATCGAGCTGGCGGTATAAAAGGGTTTTCCAGAGCTCCATATCCAGAACATCGAAAAAATATTTTACACTCAAAAGCATACCATCAAAAAGCTTTTTGCCTTTGGTCGCACCGACGGAGATAAACAGCCCTTTGCGATTGTTGGTCTGTTGCTCCGGGGAGGTTTTATCCACCCAATATTTTTTGACCCACAGGGACTGAAAGCGGTCCATCAGCATTTTTGTGTGGGCGCTGACCGTATAAAAAAAGACCGGTGAGGCCAGAATAAGCCCCTGGGCGGCGAGTATTTTATCGCGAACCATCTGAAAATCATCTTTGATGGCACATTCCCCGGCCTGCAAGCACCCGTAAATTTCGAGGCAGGGCGATATTTTAAGATCGCGCAAAACGATTTCCTCAACATCGGCGCCGGAATCCCGCGCCCCTTCGATGGCTTTCTTCAACAGCATGGCCGTATTGCCCCTACGCCGGGGACTACCGTATATGGCTACTATATTTGGATGTTTCAATTCAAGCTCTCGTTTTAGCGTTTAAATAAGTGCCTAAAATGCCTAAATTGAGCTAAAATGCCTAAAGTTAATGAATTCTGTCATTTTTATAAAAGATGGAGTGTAGCGACACCAAAATTTTAGGCATTTTAGTCACTTTAGCTCATTTTAGGCACTTCAAATTTCCAAAACCAGCCCGATAGGGCAATGGTCGGAACCGAAAATATCGTTATCAATGAATGCCTCTTTGATCCAGCCTTTTTTAATAATATCCCGGGTCACGAAAAAGTAATCGATGCGCCACCCGACATTGCGATCCCTGGCTTTAAACCGGTAGGTCCACCACGAGTATTTTACGGTATCCGGGAAAAAG
>Ga0224514_10000570_pt1 | contig 10527 bp, 10 predicted proteins | sample SF_May12_sed_USG_3_FD_169107 | JGI IMG/M metagenome (GOLD analysis project Ga0224514, IMG submission 169107) | Sediment microbial communities from San Francisco Bay, California, United States - SF_May12_sed_USGS_24 | ecosystem: Environmental > Aquatic > Marine > Sediment | place: USA...
ATGCAGGCTCTCATCATTACCCAGCAAGGTATTATCGATCGCCGAAATGGCCATACGATCAAGCGTTGGCAGACGACTTTTGCCTTTTGGTGACAAAGGTAGTCGCTGACGTCTACCCAGTAGCTTGTCAAGCTTGTTGAGATATGTCTGTGCATGCCCAGGCCATGAAAAATACCGATTAGCCCCTCTGATGCCATTTTTCGACCAGCGGCGCCACTGGCCCCGATCACTCAAGACATGCAACAAGCCCCGGGTCAATGCCTCGACATCCAGGGGATCGAACAGCATGCCATTTTTACAGTATTTAATGATATCTTGCGGCCCACCGTCATGGGTTGCAATCATGGGTAAACCACTGGCTGCTGCCTCAATCAAGGTCAGACCAAAGGGTTCAGTCAAGGCGGGATTAACGAATACACCTTTTGATCTGGCGGCCGCACGATACAGAATCGGCACATCTGTCGAAGTATGGTGTTTGGGAAAGGCAACCTTGCCATACAGATCATATTTATCAATCAAGAGTAATATTTGTTGTAAAACCTCTCGCTGGCCTTTTGGCATTTCAGGAATATCATTACGGTTACCTGCCACAATGATCAAGTTCGCCTTGTCCTGTAATTCTTTTGATTCGCCATAGGCCTTGATCAGTGTTGTGATATTTTTACGTTCGTCAGCTCGCGACAGGGCCAGGATCATGGGTTTGTTAATATTTTCCAGAAAACGATCCAGTGTTTGAAAAATAAGTGGTTTGAATAAACCACGTTTGGGCGGATAAAACCGGGCGAGATCCACACCCGGCGGGATGACTGTCATACGCCGGGGATGATAATTGTCATAGCTGGCGTATTGTTCATGGACCTCCTGATCAGTACTGGCAATTACCAGGTCTGCTGTACCCAGCGCTATTTCCTCTGCTTCAATACGTTGTTCGATATGATATTGATTCTGTATCTTCTCTTTTGTGATACCTCGATTCAGCAGTTGTTTGAGTTTATCGCGCCCGAGTGAATGGCCGGTATAGACAAAGGGCACACCCAACAGGCCAGCAAGACGCACTCCGACATAGCCGGCGTCGGCATAGTGGCCGTGGATAATATCCGGCACCTGCCCTATATTCCGGACATATTGCAGAGCCTGATCAATAAAGCCATCGAGATGGGGCCACAGGACCTCTTTGCGCAAATAACGCCGTGGCCCAAAGGCAAGGCGAATTATATTGGCCTTGTTCGATAGGGGTTCTAGCGGTGCAGCGTAGTCATCAGACACCTTGCCGTCGATTATCATGCGGGTAAACAAATCAACCCGTTCAACCTGGGGTTGCTCTGCCAGCGCCCGGGCTAATTCAACCACATAAAGCGTTTGCCCACCGGTATCAGCATCACGTCCCAGCTCCAAATCTTTACCGCGAACCAGGCCATGGATGCTAATCAATACAATATACAAACCTTTCCCTGTATTATTCATATGAGCAACATAATAGGCGTCAGATCAATTTCCAGAAAAACACCCGGCGTGAAGTTGTCGTAAGAAATTATGTGGGGCGAAATGCCTGCCGATATTCGTACTAAAGCATTACAGCCCTGTGCTTCCTCACCATATATCATCCTGCCCCCTTCCATGTGGATCATTTCCCTAGTCTACACTTTAATACTAGACGAAACTGCATGCTTCTCAACTGCTTGGGTTGAAAAGGCTGAACTGATTTAATAAATCTGGTGATATAAAATGGGAAGCAGGACGGAGTATCTATATAGGGTCGTTAACAAACTTTAGAATTATTTATTTAAAGCTATGTAATTCATCAGGGAAAGTACCGTCTTTTACCTGTTGCACATAGGCTTCAAAAGCGGCTTCAAGACCTTTACCTTCTGGTTGTTCAAGTAAAAAGTCTTTGGAGAATTTGGGGCGTTTACCGGGGTATAAACCCAGCATGTCATAGACGACCAGTACCTGGCCATCGCATTGCACACCGGCACCGATACCAATGGTGGGAATATCAATCGCAGCGGTAACTTTTGTTGCCAGTGCCATGGGAATACATTCCAGCACCACTAATTCAATACCGGCTTTGGTTAGCGAAATAGCATCATCAATGATCGTTTGTGCATCCTCTTCATCCCTGCCTTGCACTTTGTAGCCACCGAGTCTTTCCACGGACTGTGGTAATAAACCTAAATGTCCGCAAACCGGGATGCCGTTATCAACCAGGTGACGAATTACCGCTAACATTTCGTTACCGCCTTCCAGCTTCACCATGTCGGCACCGGCAGCTATCAAGCGTTGTGCATTGCTTAAGGCCTGTTCCGGTGTTTCATAACTTTTATAAGAAAAGTCACTCACCAGGTAAGCACGTTGACGAACACGACTGACCATGGAAGTGTGATACACCATGTCATCGATGGTGACGGGTAAAGTCGTATCATGACCTTGCAGCACCATACCCAGCGAATCACCCACCAACAACACATCGACACCGGCTTTTTCCAATTGAATGGTAAAGCTGGCATCGTACGAAGTTAACACGACAATTTTCTCACCGCGTTGTTTCATCTGTTTTAGATCAGCTGTAGTTAAGCGTTGCGTTGTCATATGCTTACAGGCCAACAACGGTTGGGTTAAAGTAGTGGCGACCACTTTTTACTTTTAATACTTGCTCTAATAACATTTTGTAATGGTCTTCGTTATTCACCAGATCAATTTCCGCAACATTTACGATCAATAACGGCGAAGCATGATAATCATGAAAGAAGCGCATATAACTCTCGGCCAAACGTTGTAGATAACTGGCATCCATATGACGCTCATATTTCCTGTCGCGCATGGAAATCCGTTTCATTAATATATCAGTGGGTGCTTGCAGGTAGATCACCAAATCCGGCGTTGGTGCATCGACCGTAACATGATTATAGACCTGTTCGTAAAGTTTGAATTCTTCGCTATCCAGGGTCAGATCAGCAAACAGGCGATCTTTTTCCATAATAAAATCAGCAACACGCACCGGTTGGAACATGTCACCTTGTTTCAAATTCTGCATTTGTTGTGCGCGCTGAAACAGGAAAAACAGTTGAGTTTGAAATGCGACACTTTTGGGATCACGGTAAAATTTTTCCAGAAACGGATTCTCATCCGGGCCTTCCAGTAATAGTTCCGAGCCAAAACTTTCTGCCAGTCGATGCGCCAGTGTGGTCTTGCCAATACCGATGGGGCCTTCAACAACAATGAAATTGGGACGTGCGACTTCCATACGTTACTCTGAATCTTGTTCCAGTTTCTCTAGCCCATCAGTTGGACATTGTTTAAGCAAATCAATAAGTTCGCCCACGCCAGGGATAACAAATGCGTCACCCATCATAGCCTGTAATGGCACTAAAACGAAGTTGCGCTCAGCGATCCCCACATGAGGTATCTGTAAATCTGGTTCAGTGATCTGTTGCTCACCAAAGGTGAGAATATCCAAATCAAGCGTACGTGCGCCCCAGCGCTCTTTCCTAACCCGACCCTGCTGATTTTCAATGGCGTGTAGTTGCGTTAATAATGCCCTGACACCCAGGCTGGTTTCCAATAGCGCAACCGCATTGATGTAATCGGGCTGGTTCTGGGACTTATCCTGTAGAACTCCCTCTGGAACCCCTTCTAGAGTCCCCTCTATGAGCATGGCCGCACTCTTATATAAAGGTGATTGAGCCACTAACTCACAACCTTCTAATACTGCAATCGAAGCCAAGGCTGTTTGAATCTGCTTGACCGGTTCATCCAGATTGCTACCCAGGCCAATGGTCACCTGAATGCCACTCATGATTCCTTATGTTCCTTCTTGGGCTGACGGTGATGCTTCTTCCCCCGGCCTTTTCCCCTTCCTTTATTCTGGCTTAGTTTATTCACCATTTGCCGTTGCTGATCTTCATTTTCTGTTTGGAATTGGGTCCACCAGTCACAAAGTTCCTGTAATGATTCACCAGCCTGGTTTCTCAACAACATGAAATCATAAGAGGCTCTAAAGCGAGGTTGTTGTAATAAACGTAAGGGTCGTTTGCCCCTGCGCATTTCCAGGCGTAATTGGTTAATCCAGATTTCACGCATGGGAAAACTGAAGCGTTTGGGCAATGTGACATAGGCTACCTGCTCACGCGTTACTTCATCACCGGCTACTTGCATCGCCTGTAACGCTGTCATACCTTGTTCCTGTAACAAAGCCGCTTTTTGTTGTACAGGTAGCCAGAGCAATGCCGCAAACAGAAAAGCCGGTGTTACCGGTTTTTCTTCATGGATACGTTTATCGGTATTACTCAAAGCATCAGTAATAAACTGATCACTGTAGTCATTTTCCTTAATCAACGGGGCGGTTAAAGGGAATAAATACTGCAATAAGTTATGTTCTTTTAATAACTTGTAACCAGTTACCGCATGGCCGGACAAAAATATTTTCAGAATTTCATCAAACAATCGTGCCGCAGGGATATTCGCCAGTAAATCACCATGCTCAACAATTTGAGCATGTATAGTTTCATCCAGTTGAAACTCCAGTTTTGCCGCAAAGCGAATTGCTCTTAACATTCTTACCGGGTCTTCCTGAAAACGGACAACCGGATCACCGATGAGCCTTAACGTGTGATCCTTTAAATCCTTCAGACCGTCTGCGTAGTCAACCACGGAGAAATCTGCGATGTTGTAATACAGCGCATTGACCGTGAAATCCCGTCGCTGGGCATCTTCTTCCAATGAACCAAATACGTTATCACGTAAGATCATACCGTTTTCAACGACACCTTCACCTTCACCACTCTCATGATGACCACGAAATGTGGCGACTTCGATAATTTCCCGACCAAAGTGGACATGTGCCAAACGGAAACGTCGCCCAATTAAGCGACAGTTGCTGAACAGGGCTTTAACCTGTTCCGGACTGGCATTCGTCGCCACATCAAAGTCCTTGGGATGTTTGCCCAATAACAGGTCGCGAACACCACCACCTACCAGATAAGCAGCATAGCCCGCTTTTTTCAGGCGATATAAGACCTTGAGCGCGGGCTCACTAATATCGCTGCGTGAAATAGTATGCTCAGGGCGAGGAATAATTGTGGGTTGATGAGTGATGTTATTAACCTTGACTAAACAGCCTTTTAAATCAAGCAGCTATGATAGCACTTGATCCTCGAAATAATGAACAGGCAGAACCGTATTGCTATAAAAAAACCCGCCGAAGCTTACACTTGGCGAGTTTATCATCCTTTATTTAAGAATAGGGAGGGCTAAGGATATGGGGGCTAATCGAAATCAGCGACCAGTGAATCACGCGCGTTACGTGCAATCGGGTTTTGTGAAATCGTCAGGTTCTCGTGATCGATGCCCATATTGATATCCATACCAACTTTAGTCGCTTCAATCATTTCCGCTGTCAATTCAAAACGCATGAAATGAACAGCCGAGGTTTTTTCCTCGGTAGTGCGGTCCATGTCTTCGTCGGCAATGGCATAACATTTATCAAAACCTTCAACCTGCACCCAGACCTTATCTTCCACTCCAATCAGTTGAGCCAGATTTTTCTTACGCTCTTCCGCATCACCATACTCAATCATGTAAGTGGCTTTAAGATTACGGCCATCGGGAATCAATGGATTGTAAGCTTCCAGTTCCTCGTTAATACCTTCCGCGTCAAAAATCTTTTCAATCCGCAGCATTTCCTGAATTTGATATTGCATGGTCAGGCGATCTTCAAAGTACAAAGTATGATGGTCATTCAGGTAAACCTGGCGGTTTTTCTTATGTTCCAATACACGCGCCTTGAAATCAGCACGCTGCTCGGCATACTGTTCCAGGCTATATAAATCATCTCGAGTTAATTTTTCCATTACTGTTTCCTTAAGTCATTCCCGAAGAGGCGGGAATCTAGTCGGCAATATTTATGGATTCCGCCTCAAGGCCAGAATGACGTCATAAATTTAGTTAAATACCGTAGGCTTTGCGTAATAACGTAACAGGATGTTCTGCCACAGTACCATCACGTAAACCATTTTCAATCTGATGACCGGCCATGATGCAGTCGCTGGTCAAGTGATCAGGCTCAACTTTTTTCACCTTATTAATAATCGGACGACAAATTTTCATTGAGGTCTCATGGAATTCTTTTTTCACCGCATAAGTACCATCATGACCGGAACAGCGTTCATGAATATCGATCTCGGTATCCGGCACCAGGTTTAAGGCATCACGGGTTTTATGACCGATTTTCTGTACGCGTTGATGACAGGCAACATGATAAGAAACTTTGCCTAACTTGTTTTTAAAGTCCGTTTTCAAGTGGCCTTCTTTATGGCGCAGCATTAAGTATTCAAACGGATCAAAGAAAGCCTCTTTGACTTTTTGTACATCAGCATCATCCGGGAACATTAAAGGCAGTTCCTGTTTAAACATGAGTGCACAAGATGGTACAGGTGCAATCAGGTCATAACCTTCATCCACCAGCTTAGCCAGCATTGGGATATTGGCATTCTTGGCATCTTCTACTGAATCCAGATCACCCAGTTCCAGTTTAGGCATACCACAGCATTGTTCTTTCTCTGCAATCACAACAGGAATACCATTATGCTCCAGTACCGCAACCAGATCTTCATTCATACCGGGTTCATTGCGATTACCGTAACAAGTCGCGAACAGTGCAACTTTGCCATTGGTCTTTTCACCGGCAACGGCTTCAATACCTTCAGTGGCTTTAAAGCGACTGCGGAATGGTTTGCTTTCAAACCTGGGCAAAATCGCTTCAGCGTGAATACCTATGGTCGCTTCCATCACCTTGCGAACCGGATTGATTTTGTTAGCTGTGTTTACAACCTGTGCAACAACCGGGATACCGGCAATCTTGCCAACGGTATCGGTGCTGGACAACATCTTATTTCTTAAACTAGTACCGTGCTTTTTAAATTGAATCGCTTTAGCACGTAACATGACATGCGGGAAATCCAGGTTCCATTCATGAGGTGGCACGTAGGGACACTTGGTCAGGTAACACAGATCACACAGGTAACAATGATCCACCACCTTCCAGTAATCTTTCTTGTCTACACCATCCACTTCCATGGTGTCGGATTCATCAACCAAATCAAATAAAGTCGGAAATGAATTACATAAGCTCACACAACGTCGACAGCCATGACAAATATCAAATACACGCTCTAACTCAGTATTTAATTTGTCTTCATCCCAGAATGATTCACTTTTCCAGTCCAGCGGATGACGGGTAGGCGCTTCTAAACTACCTTCATGTGTTGTCGGTGTACCAGCCATGATATTTTCCTTTTTATTTGATTTAACTGAATATTAGTTAGAGGAAAAAATGGGGTCAGTAAAAACTGACCCCATTGATGACCTGAGGTCGAACTAAATAAAATTAAGCGTCCAGGCTATCCAGCGCTTTTTGGAAACGGTTAGCGTGAGAGCGTTCCGCTTTACCCAGCGTTTCGAACCAGTCAGCAATTTCGTCATGACCTTCTTCGCGGGCAGTTTTAGCCATACCGGGGTACATGTCAGTGTACTCGTGCGTTTCACCTGCGATTGCTGCTTTCAGGTTATCCGCTGTACCACCAATAGGCAGACCCGTTGCTGGATCACCACATTCTTCCAGGTATTCCAGATGACCGTGAGCATGGCCTGTTTCACCTTCTGCTGTAGAACGGAAAACCGTTGATACATCGTTATAACCTTCAACGTCAGCTTTTGCTGCAAAGTACAGGTAACGACGGTTAGCTTGAGATTCACCAGCGAACGCGTCTTTTAAATTTTGTTCAGTTTTGCTGCCTTTCAGAGACATAGTTGTACTCCCTTATAAGGTTATGGTTAAAAAATGGCCATCGTCACGGCCACCTGTAAGGATTTAGACTAATTCTAAAACTAGACTAACAATAGTGCACTATCAGATCATGTTCAAGTCTATTTTTTAACTTTATTCTTAACCATGATGTACATCAGAAGAAGTATACAAACATCAAATTTGACCCGCTAACACTGCATAAGCTAACGTAGCGGCGCTTGAAGTTAATTGCTGAAAACTATTACTGGGAATAAGAACCGTGCCTAAAAAAGCTGCAAAAAAATCCAAAACTGCCAATCCTGATAGCGTTGCTTTGCCTGACTTTGAAAAATCCTTAAAAGAGCTGGAATCACTGGTTGAACGCATGGAACAGGGTGAACAAAACCTGGAACAGTCGTTAAAGGATTTTGAAAAGGGCATCGCCCTGACCCGCCAGTGCCAACAAGCCCTGCAACAGGCTGAACAACGCGTCCAGCAACTGATCAGCCAAAACGGCCAGGATCAGCTGGTTGCTTTTAAAGAAGATTAATTCTGACCATGTTTGACTGGAAAACACTTCAAACCCAGTGGCGTGAACGTGCCAATACCGCCCTTGAACACTGGTTACCCGAAGAACATATTGCGCCTGAGCGTCTGCATCAAGCCATGCGTTACTCCGTCATCAATGGAGGTAAACGCGTTCGTCCTATTCTGGTTTATGCCGCGGGTCAGGCTCTGGGGGTTAATGAAGCGCAACTGGATGCCCCTGCTGTTGCCATTGAACTGATTCATGCCTATTCACTGGTGCATGATGATTTACCTGCCATGGATGATGATGATCTGCGTCGTGGCCAGCCTACCTGCCATAAGGCCTTCGATGAAGCGACCGCTATTTTAGTCGGCGATGCGCTACAATCACTGGCATTTCATGTATTGGCCAATGGTTTGGAAGCCTCCCTGCCCGTTGAACAGGTAAGAGATATTATCAATACGTTATCTATTTCCAGTGGTTCACGTGGTATGGCCGGTGGTCAAGCCATTGACCTGGAGTCGGTGGGCAAAGAACTGAACATAGCCCAACTGGAAAATATGCATATCCACAAAACAGGCGCATTGATTCGTGCCAGTGTACGTATGGGTGCGCTGTGCAAACCGGGTATTGATAGTGCCTCGTTAAACAAACTGGATCACTATGCCAAATGTATCGGGCTGGCTTTCCAGATCCAGGATGATATTCTTGATGTGGAAGCCGATACCGAAACACTGGGTAAGAAACAGGGCTCTGATATTGCCCGCAACAAGCCGACCTACCCTGCCCTAATGGGCCTGGAAGAAGCCAAACAAATGGCTGCCGAACTGGTTGAAGATGCCACCAATACACTCAAAACCTTTGGCGAAGCCGCAGAACCCCTGCGCGCCATAGCAAACTACATTATTAACCGAACTTATTAATAGACTTTTTAATTCTTGCTAATAGCCGCTTGCAACCTTTCGGCTAACAGCCCATGATCACAATCTTGTCATAATTGATTATTTAACCCTGATGAGCGACGCCCCTTCACTACTGTCACAAATTGCTGATCCTGCCCAGTTACGCGAACTGGATGCCGAGCAATTACCTCAGCTTGCCGATGAGTTACGTCAGTTTCTGATTCAATCGGTTAGTGAAACCGGTGGTCATTTGTCAGCGGGCCTGGGTACCATAGAACTCACGGTTGCCCTGCATTATATTTTCAATACCCCGGATGACCGGTTAGTTTGGGATGTGGGCCATCAAAGTTACCCGCATAAAATTCTCACCGGCCGTGACCAAATGGGAAGCTTGCGCCAAAAAGATGGCTTGGCCGGTTTTCCCAAGCGTACAGAAAGCCCATATGACACCTTTGGTGTGGGCCATTCCAGTACCTCGATTAGTGCAGCACTGGGAATGGCGATTGCCGCCAAACAGCAAAACAGTGATCGCCATGTTGCCGCCATCATTGGTGATGGGGCCCTAACTGCAGGTATGGCCTTTGAAGCCCTGAACCATGCGGGGGATCTGGATGCCAACCTGTTGGTGATCCTCAACGATAACGATATGTCCATTTCACAAAATGTGGGTGGGCTCTCCAATCACCTGGCCAAAATCCTCTCCGGCAAGCTATATAGCTCCATGCGTGAAGGCAGTAAAAAAGTACTGGGTGTCATGCCCAGTGTTTGGGAACTGGCACGTAAAGCTGAAGAACATATGAAAGGTATGGTGATACCCGGCACCCTGTTTGAAGAACTGGGCTTTAACTATATTGGCCCGATTGATGGCCATGATATGGCTACCCTGGTCACCACCCTACGCAATCTGCGTAAACTAAAAGGTCCCCAATTCCTGCATGTGGTGACCAAAAAAGGCAAAGGTTTCAACCCGGCAGAAGAAGATCCTTGTGTATATCATGGTGTAGGTCGTTTTCACCCTGAATCCGGCAAACTGGAAAAATCTGCCCAATCTGGCCCTACCTATACCCAGGTGTTTAGTGAGTGGCTTTGTGACATGGCAGAACAGGATGAAAGACTAGTGGGTATTACTCCTGCCATGCGTGAAGGTTCCGGCCTGGTGAAATTTTCCGAACAATATCCTGAGCGTTATTTTGATGTCGGCATTGCCGAACAACATGCCGTAACAGTTGCTGCGGGCATGGCCTGTGAGGGTATCAAACCGGTTGTTGCCATTTACTCTACCTTCCTGCAACGCGCTTATGATCAACTGATAC
>Ga0224514_10000573_pt1 | contig 10466 bp, 9 predicted proteins | sample SF_May12_sed_USG_3_FD_169107 | JGI IMG/M metagenome (GOLD analysis project Ga0224514, IMG submission 169107) | Sediment microbial communities from San Francisco Bay, California, United States - SF_May12_sed_USGS_24 | ecosystem: Environmental > Aquatic > Marine > Sediment | place: USA: California...
TCAACGACAAGAACATCCTCGACACCGTTGAACGTCCCCCGGTCAATCGGCGGCCGGAAGGCATCGGCATTATCGAGGCGCCGCGTGGCACCCTGATTCACCATTACAAGGTCGATGAAAAAGGCAGCATCACCAAGTGCAACCTGATCGTCTCCACAACGCACAACAACGAGCCGATGAACCGGGCCGTGCGGTGGGTGGCGCAGAATGTGCTCGACCAGCAGAGAGAGATTACCGACGGCATGCTGAACCAGGTGGAGGTGGCCATTCGGGCCTACGACCCCTGCCTGAGCTGCGCCACCCATTCAATGGGCCAGATGCCGCTGATGCTGACCGTGCTGAATGCGGACGGCGAGGTGGTGGCCGAACACGTGAAAGCTTCCGCATGAGCGGAGTCCTGCTGTTTGGCATCGGCAACTGCGGCCGCAGCGACGACGGCCTGGGCTGGGCGTTCCTGGACCGGATTCAGCAACAGGCTGAATTTCCCGAGCAGGTGGAATATCGTTACCAGTTACAGGTAGAAGATGCTGCCATGGTGAGCCGTGCCGACCGCGTGATTTTTGTCGATTCTTACCAGGGCGCCCTGCCCGGCGGGTTTCAGTGGGCGCCCTGCAAACCTTCCCGGGACTTCGAGTTCACCAGCCACGTGCTGGCGCCTGCGGCCGTGATGTACCTGTGCCAGGACCTCTATGGCAAGATTCCGCCTGCTGAGCTACTGCTGATCCAGGGAGATTGCTGGGACCTGGATACAAACATGTCAGCGGCCGCGCATCAGCGCCTGGAAAACGCCCTGGAATCTTTCAGTTTTCACCTGTAGCAACGACACCTCAACCGTTTAGGACGTCCAGAATCAGGGACCCGTGGCGATCGATGAACTTCCCGAATGCCTCACGTGTCCGCTCCAGGTGCTCATCGGTCATCGGCAGTGACAGGAACAGGTCGCCGCGGCTGCACAGGAGCACACCGTCAAGCAGCATCTCCATGTGCAGCAATGGCCGCATGGCATGGCAGCCGGCGCTGATATCCGAGGTTTTCAGGGTTGGCACCCTGGAGAAATGAATGGCGATGATCGAGCCCATGCCATTGGCATACATGGGTATGTCGCGGGCTGCAAAGAGATCATTGAGCGACAGGCGGAAGGCCTCCGACCATTCGAAGAATTCCTGCGCACGCTCCACGGTGTAGATTTTGCCCATCGCGGCACAGCCGGCAGCCATCGAGAAGACGTCGTTATTGAAGGTCCCCGCGTGGTTCCAACGGCCCGGCAACTTGGGGTTATAGTGCTGCATGACCTCGGTGCTGCCACCGAAGGCGCCAATCGGGTGGCCGCCGCCGATAAACTTGCCCAGCGTGGTCATATCGGGCTTGAAACCCAACAGGCCTTGACAGCCGTGCGGTCCGATCCGGGCTGTCTTGACCTCGTCGAAGATCAGCAGCGCCCCGATTTCCGACGTCAGGCGCCTCAGCATTTTCATGAACTCCCGGTTTCCGGGGATGTTCCCACCTGCACCCAGGATGGGCTCGACGATGACGGCGGCCAGTTTGTCGGCGTTGCGGCAAATCAATTCTTCGGTTCCCTCGATATCATTGTATTCGGCGAGGATGAAATCGAAGGGCAGGTTAAGGGCGCAAGGCCCGTCCGGGAACTTGATCACGCCGCCATGATAGGCGCCGTTGAACACCAGGAATTTGGCACGGCCGGTTAGCATCCGTGCGGTCGTCATGGCCCAGATGTTGGCCTCGGTGCCTGAATTGCAAAACCTTATCTGGTCGATGCCGGGAAACCGCTCGCACAGGAGATTGGCCAGCTTGCGTTCGTGCCTGGTCGGAGCCCCCATGGCGAAACCATGGGCTGCCGCCCGGTTGATGGTTGAAGTGATGATGTCGTCGGAGTGACCGAACAGGCCGGCTGAGTATTCGCCGACGAAATCCACGTAGCGGTGTCCGTCCAGGTCTACCAGCTCGGCTTCTTCCCCCTCCGCCATGGTCAAAGGAAAAGGATCGAAATGCAGCACGGTGCGGGTATTTCCACCAGGCAGGTTTTCTTCGGCAGCTTTATCGGCGGCCTCGCTGAGAGGGTTGGCGGACCGGTAACGCGCACGGGCGTCTTCAATGGCTCGAGTCAACGCTTCCATGTTTACTCCTTTTTCAGATTTTTTCCAGGGCGACAGCAATGCCTTGTCCGACGCCGATGCACATGGTGCACAGGGCCATCTTCCCCTCGCGCCGGTGCAATTGATCCATCGCGCTGACGGCCAGCCGCGCACCACTCATGCCCAGTGGGTGGCCCAGTGCGATAGCGCCTCCCCGTGTGTTGATCCTGGGGTCGTCGTCAGCCAGACCGAGTTGCCGGGTGCAGGCCAGAGCCTGGGCTGAGAACGCTTCGTTGAGTTCGATCACGTCAAAATCAGCCAGGTTCATCTGTAAGCGTTGCAGCAATTTCTGCGTCGCAGGCACCGGACCGATGCCCATGATCCTGGGGGGTACACCAGCGACCGCCATACCCAGGATGCGAACCCTGGGTTCCAAACCGTGGCGGACTGCTCCGGCTTCTGACGTCAACAGCAGGGCCGCGGCGCCATCATTGATGCCGGAAGCATTTCCTGCCGTCACTGTCCCGTTCGGGAACAACGGCCGCAGCTGGGCGAGTTTTTCCAGCGAGGTGTTGCGAGGGTGCTCGTCCGTATCTACTTTCAGTGGATCCTTCTTGCGCTGCGGGACACTGACCGCGCAGATCTCACTGGCCAGGCGGCCGTCACGTTGCGCCGCTGCAGCTTTTTCCTGACTCCACAGCGCAAACCGATCCTGGTCCTCACGGCTGATGGAGAAATCTTCGGCCAGGTTCTCCGCCGTTTTCGGCATGACGTCCGTGCCATAGCGTTCATTCAGCTTCCTGTTGATGAAGCGCCAGCCCATGGTGGTGTCGTGCATCTCCTGGGTCCGGCCGTAGGCGCTTTCCGCCTTGCCGATTACGAAGGGTGAGCGCGACATGCTTTCTACGCCTCCGGCGATCATCAGGTCACCTTCTCCGGCCCGGATCGCGGTAGCTACGCTGCCAACGGCATTCAAACCTGAACCACACAGGCGATTGATGGTGCAGGCCGGCACTTCCTGCGGCAATCCCGCCAGCAATCCGGCCATGCGGCCCACGTTGCGATTGTCTTCCCCTGCCTGGTTGGCACAACCCAGCATCACATCATCCACTGCATCCCAGTCAACATCCGGATTTCGCTCCATTAAAGCCGTGATGGGGATGGCCGCCAGGTCGTCCGTCCTGATGGAAGAAAGTCCACCGCCGTAGCGCCCGACAGGAGTGCGTATACCATCACAAATGAATACTTCAGTCATCTTGTTGTTCCAGTCTTTTATTGGAGACAGGCGAATTCGCCGCTATCCCGGTGGCAAAATCTGAGCCCCGGTTTTCTCTTCAACTTCAGCGAAAGTGATTCCCGGCGCGAGTTCGACCACGCGGAAACCTGCCGGCGTGACATCCACTACGGCCAGATCAGTATAAATCCGCGACACTACCCCCGGCCCGGTCAGGGGGTAGCTGCAGTGCTCAACCAGCTTGGGATCACCGGTCTTGGTGGTGTGCTGGGTGATCACGTAGATTTTCTTCACGCCCTGCACCAGGTCCATCGCGCCGCCCACGGCAGGAATGGCGCCGGGTGCGCCGGTCGACCAGTTGGCGATGTCGCCATTGGCCGCCACCTGCATGGTTCCCAGCACGCATACGTCAATGTGGCCACCACGGATCATGCTGAAACTGTCGGCGTGATGAAAATAGGCGGCGCCGGCCACGGCCGTAACGTATTTCTTGCCGGCGTTCATCAGGTCAAGGTCACGCTCTTCCTCAGCCGGGGGCGGGCCCATGCCCAGCATGCCGTTTTCGGTGTGATAAATGAATTCGCGACCTTCGGGCACGAACTTCGCAACCAACTCGGGGATGCCGATGCCAAGGTTTACATAAGAACCATCCGGTATGTCCTGCGCGGCGCGCGCAGCCATCTGTTCCCTGTTCCATCCTGTGCTCGCAGCTGCGTTCATGGGTATCTCCTCCCTTCGGCGATCAGGGTATCTTCGTGCACGGGATCGCTCACTTCCACAACCCTGTTGACGAAAATCCCGGGCGTGATGACATGCTCAGGGTCAATATCCCCGGATTTCACCAGCTTTCTTGTTTGCACGATGGTGGTGGTGGCTGCCATGCACATCAGCGGGTTGAAATTTCGTGCTGTCTTGTTATAGGTCAGATTACCGACCGGGTCGGCGGTCTCGCATTTGATTAATGCGAAATCCGCCTTGAGCCAGGGCTCCATGACATAGGAGCGCCCGTCAAAATCGCGCGTTTCCTTGCCCTCGGCCAGCACGGTTCCCACTGTCGTGGGCGTGAAGAAAGCGGGAATGCCCGCACCGGCTGCTCGAATTCGCTCGGCCAGTGTTCCCTGGGGAACAAGCTCGAGTTCGATTAACCCCTCTTTGTATAACTCCGGAAACACTTTCGACTGGCTGGAGCGGGGGAAGGAGCAGATCATTTTCCGTACCTGCCTGTTACCTATCAGGGCCGCCAGTCCCACTTCGCCGTTGCCGGTGTTGTTGTTGATGACTGTAAGGTCCTTCGCACCGTGATCGATCAAGGCGTGTATCAGTTCTATCGGGCTTCCGGATGCTCCAAATCCACCCACCATGACGGTAGCGCCATCCGGAATATCGGCTACCGCGCTCGCGACGGATGAAACCTGCTTATTAATCACCTTTGATTCTCCTGGAGAACGTAAAACTATAAAAACGCCTCTGTTTTTTCCCACAAGGCCTCGATCCGGTCGATCCGCGCTGTCGCATCTTCCTGCAGCTCTTTGGCGACCCTCGCAACCATCAGTTCCGCCGCCGCCACCGCGGGCACCGAACTGTCGAATGGGCCGACGGCCGGTACTTCGATTTCGCACCAGGCGTCGGCCAGTTCTGCCAGCGGCGACAAAGGACTGTCGGTTACCGCCACAATGGTGATACCGGAGTCGGCCAGGACCTGGGCCGTGTGGGCTACCTGGCGCCGGTATCGGAAAAAATCGAAAACGACTGCGGTGTCGCCCGGGATGGCGTCGCTCAGGTCGGTCCCATAGGTGTGTTCATGGAGCGAATGCACACCGGAGCGGATCATGGACAGGCCACTTTGCATGGCATTCGCACCGGCCTGGGATGTTTCGCCGGACAGAATCCAGACTTTTCGGGCCCGGACCAATGGTGCCGTCAGATCGGAGAGGTTTTCTCCTTCGAGTGCGTTGAATACAGACGCAATGGCGTTATTGATCGCCACACGCACCGGTAATGCGCGTTCCCTATCGTGCCTGATCCGCTCACTCGGCCGGGCCAGCTGGTGAGACAGATCATTGCGGACATGGCGTTGTAACTGCGTGTAGCCCTCAAATCCGAGGGTATTGGCGAAACGCACGATGGTCGGCCGGCTGGTGCCCACGTGATTGGCCAGGTCGGAAACAGTCCCGAAAGCCAGCAAAGTGGGTTCGGCAAGCACCGCCTCTGCAATGCGCCTTTCCGCGGGCGTCAACTCGCTGCTGACCGCGGCTACAAGGTCATTGGTGCTCGCTGGAACGCTGGCTATGTTCATTTTGTTACATTACCACATTTCTACCGTTCAATGTGTTACATTATTGGCTGAAAGCAGTTATTCATCACGAGGTGTAAAGTGGCACAAACAGGCAGATACGTCCCGGCTGAAAGAGAACAGGCCTTCCTGGACACAATCGAAAACCCGAAATACGATCGCGAGATCACCAATGGTCTCAAGCCTTTCTTCGAAGACAAGGCGCCGGACGACATCAAGAATTTTTACTCCGCCGATGAACTCTCTATTTTGCTGAGACTGAAAGACACAGACCGGGACGTGGAAAACCGCATGCCGGTGAAGATGACGCGTCACTTTTTCGAAATGGCCCAGAACAGCAAGCCATTGCAGCGGATCATCAAGGCCAACCCGGATGAAACCCTGAACCTGCAGGGATCAGAAGACCCAGGGCACCAGATGGATTTCGCGCCGGTCGAAGGCCTGTTGCACAAGTATGAGATGGGGCTGTTGTACGTCGTCTCGACCTGCTCGGCGCACTGCCGCTTCTGTTACCGCGAAGAACTGATCAGCCAGAAGGAAGTCGAGCGCCAGGACGGCACCGTCGCCAAGAAAGGCCTGGCCAAGATCAAGGACGTGACCGACTACGTACGCGCACACAATGACGTCGTCACTGCCAACGGCGGCATCCATCCGCAGACCGGCCGCGAGAAACTGCGCGAAGTGTTGCTGTCAGGCGGCGACCCGATGGTGCTGCCCAACCGTAAAATCGGTCAGTGGATGGCGGCCCTGGCCGAATCAGGCGTTGAAGCAATCAGGCTGGGCACCAAGGAAATGTCTTTCCATCCGAAGCGCTTTGACGAAGCCTTTCTGACGATGCTGGATAATTTTCACGAAGCCTATCCACATGTCGGCTTCAGGATCATGATCCACTTCAATCACCCCGATGAGTTTCTGCTGAAGGCGCCAGATGGTTCGTATCAGAAGAATCCCAACGGTTCGCTGAAATGGCACGACGACACGCGCCAGGCGATGGATGCATTGGTTTCCCGTGGCTGGATCAACATTGAAAACCAGGCGCCGATCATCAAGGGCATCAACGACGATCCCGATGCGTTACGGGTCATGCAACGCGCGCTTTACCGGGTTGGCGTGGGCAACCATTACTTCTTCTGCGGCCGCGACATCGTGGCTTACCGGGCTTTCAATGTACCGATCGAAACTGCCTGGAACATTCTCAATGAGTCACAAAGAGGTTTGTCCGGCGTGGAAACCCATGCCCGCCTGTCGATCACTCACTACAAGGGCAAGACCGAAGTCTCCGCAGTAACCAGCGAACCCATCCCTGGCGTACCCGGAACTGAAAACGGCGTGCTGATCTTCAAGATTCTGCGCAATGCGCTGGATGCACCGGACCGCGGCAAAGTTTGTATCGTGGGGCGCAACCCCGACGCCATCTGGTTCGATGACTACGAAGACCGGGTGATTTTCGATGAAGCCGGGCTGTTTGAATACAGCCGTGTAGACAAGGAAGCTGTGATCGTCAGCCAGACTGCCGCCTGAACAAACAGGCAATCGGGCTTTTGACGAATGCTCCCGCCGCCTGGCGGGAGCCTATTGGTCTTTTTGATCGATTTTCGATAATGTTGCTGCATTCGCGGCAACGATAATTCCTCAGCATGGACATCTATTCCGGCGCAATCCTGGTCAGCCTGATCGTGTATATCGCGGTGGGCAATTACGCGGGACGCCGGGTAAAAAAACTCGATGACTATTTCGTCGCCGGACGACAGGCACCGACCCTGCTGATCGTCGGCACGCTGGTCGCCAGCGTGCTTAGCACCAATATTTTTCTCGGTGAAACCGGCTTCGTTTACGAGGGACAGGCCGGTCCATACCTGTTGTGGCCGCCGATCGCCGCCATGGGCTATATTTTTGGCGCATTACTTTTTGGGAGATACATCAGGCGCAGCCGTGCCCTGACGGTGGCGGATTATTTCGGCCGGCGTTTCGACTCCCAGCGAGTTCAGACTGCGGCCGGCGTCACTATCATTTTCGGCCTCGGTGGCTACCTGCTGGCGGTCACCCAGGGTTCGGCCATCCTGCTCAGCCAGATTACTGATTTCAGCTTCACCCAGGCGCTGGTCATCAGTTGGATCAGTTACACGGCGTTTACCATGTATGCAGGCAGCCGGGGCGTCATCCTGACCGATACGCTGATGTTTCTGCTGTTTACCTCGGTCGCCATGCTGGCGCTGATTTTTCTGATCCAGGATGCAGGCGGATGGGCGGAATCCGTGCGGAAGCTGGCCCGGGTTCCGGAAAAACCGGACCTGATGGCCTGGCATGGCACGGTGGGTGGCGACTCGCCGTTCGTTTCTGCGCTGCACTTCGCCTTGTGGAACATCACCCTGGCGATCGCCTGGGGGCTGGTGTATGCAGTAAGCCCATGGCAGTCAAGCCGGTACCTGATCGCACGTGACGAACACGTGGTGTTGCGCGCGGCCTGTATCGCAGCCATCTTCCTGATCCTGATGGAACTGACTCTGTACTCCGCCGGAGCAGTGATCAACCTCAGCGATCCGGGTATCGAGCCGTCGGAACTGGCCATAATCCATGCCGCGCTGAACCTTCTGCCCGAACTGCTGGGGGCCCTGTTGCTGGCAGGTATCATGGCTGCCGGCCTGTCCTCGGCATCCACTTTCCTGTCGCTGGTGGGGTTCAGCGTAAGCAATGATCTGTTTCGCCACGAATCGGTCGATGAACCAAAGATGCTGAAATTCAGCCGACTGGTAATGCTGCTGGTCGGCGTGGTAACGCTGATCATTGCTTTCTTTTCCCCGGTGGATATTTTCTGGCTGACCTACTTCGTGGGAACCCTGTTCGCTTCTTCCTGGGGACCCGTTGCCCTGATGAGTGTCTGGAGCAAGCGAATTACCGCGGATGCGGCGTTCTGGGGAATCATCAGCGGCTTCGTGTTCAATGCGCTGCCCAAGGCGCTTTCCTACATCGGATGGATCGAATTACCCTTCTGGCTGGACCCGATCCTGCTCGGTGGCTTTGTCAGCCTGGTCGTGGTGCTGGTGCTTTCCCGTTTTGGGGAGGTCAGCCGCGAGGAGCAGCATTACCGGATGCAGATGCACCGCGTTCCGGAACAGGAAATCAGCCCGGCGAAAACGAGGCTCACGCGATACGCCCCCCTGGTGCTTGCTGTTTACAGCGTCACGATGTGCGTCATTCTGCTCAACATCTATGTTGAGCCGTACCAGGAAACCAAGGGAACCCTGGCGTCCGGCGGCGGCATCAACTGGTTCAGCGGTGAGGCGCTACTGGTACTGTCCAGCCCTATGATCGTGCTGCCGACAGCCTGGATCGCCTGGCGTATGATTCGCAAAAGCTATGGATAGCTGAAGGCGTCATCTGATTGCACCTGCCGCAGGTATTCCAAACCAGTTTCGTAATCCACCAACCGGTTCACCACGTAAAAGGAGAACATGGTCGAAAGCCAGTCGGTGAAGGCCTGCTTTGAATGCAGGTGCTTACGCATATTAATCATCACCCAGGAAAAATGTTCCCAGGTATCGAAACAGGAATCGCAATCACGATCCATCCCCGTGCAGCAACGCCGGGTTGACTGGAAATCCGCGTTGATCGCCCGAAAGTGCCGGTTATAGGGATTACCGTTTTGAATGCGGCCGGCATTGACCGGGTTGTCCGCGGTCAGGTTGGTGCAAACATCGTATCCCCAGGCCTTCCCATCGAGGCGGCCGGTGGTCACCACCTGGTTCAGATAGCGGGTAGTAAACAGCATGTCCGGATACCGATCTATCATTTTTTCGACTTGCCGGCTTACCTGATCAAATCCCCTGCGGTAGTCGAGGTCACCACCCAGTTCGGAAACGTCGCTGTAGTAGTTGAACAGCACGCGGTTGCCGTTATTGATGCACTGCTCAACCACGGATTCGATTTCGTGCGCATGCCCGGGCGCAACGGTGTAGTAAAAAAACGCCCGGGGGTCGTCACGGTAATTGTCCAGCGCAACACTGAACAAATCGTCTTTCCCCTTGTTACGCAGGCCGGCATCCGTCGCGTGATCCCCCCAGACGGCAATGCCCAGCGGCATGTCTTCCAGGCCCTCCCGCGGAATCGGGATCACGCCGTTGGTGGCCACGTTCATCTTGAATTGCCGGTAAATTTTCCGCAGGCGGTCCGGCACCAGCGCAGGCTCGCCACCCACCACCGTGATGAAATTGGTGCCACGGGCTTTTTCACGCTCCAACATGGCATCAAATGCTCCGTCATCCCCACGCGCGTCTACCTGGTCCATGCCCTCGCCGTAGTAATAACAGCCGGTGCACCGAAGATTACACTTGCTGGTGACATCCAGGGAAATCGGCCGTACCGGTCCGGTTTCCCGGACCAGGTTGTACATGCCCTTTAGCAGGGGGTCTGACAGGTAACTTGAAAGCCTGGACATGCAGCGATTCTAGTTTTCTCTGGTCGCATTGACCACTGGCTGGATCAACTGTTGCCGATTTCGTTGCTACCAGCCAGTGACAGAAAGACTGGGAAACCGGTCACGGTTTATGCCGTATGACCTGATACTCAACCTTGAATACTGGAACGAGCCGACCGGAGACGGAATTCGAATCGATAAATGCACTGCTGATTTGATAAGGTAGCAGCCACCATGAACGATAAAACCGATAAGAAAACCATACCACTCTGGCTGGCGCTGCTACCCCTGCTTTTCCTGATCCTGATGCTGGCCGCCTCGGTCAGCCTGTTCAGCGACAACTCTTCCTACGGGCCCAATCAGATAGCACTGATGTTGGCGGCGGGCGCGGCTGCACTGATCGGGCTGTACCTGGGCGAGAGCTGGGCCGAT
>Ga0224514_10000575_pt1 | contig 10463 bp, 26 predicted proteins | sample SF_May12_sed_USG_3_FD_169107 | JGI IMG/M metagenome (GOLD analysis project Ga0224514, IMG submission 169107) | Sediment microbial communities from San Francisco Bay, California, United States - SF_May12_sed_USGS_24 | ecosystem: Environmental > Aquatic > Marine > Sediment | place: USA...
ATTTCATACAGCAATTCCTCTGCATCAGGAATAGAAACATTAGATTGCTCTGATTTATGTTCAATATTTTCATCAACGAGCTCTATATTAATATTTGCTAAATGAGAGTTATTTTTTCTTGCTTGTTCCTCAGATTCCGCTAGTACAAAAAAATCAACTTTACCACAACTTCCATACATATTTTCACCTGTTACTTTATATTTATTCATTGTCTCTACCTCCCTTTGTTTTACTAATATATAATGCATCCACCGTGCCAAGTATGGGAAATAAGAGAGAATAATTGTAAGTCGTTGTTTTACAACACTATTTATTTTAACAACAACAAGCACAATCTCCCGGTAAATCCAGACTGTAAAATAACCTGACGCTTTTGAGGGTTTTTGGGTGTCCATATTTTGACACTTTTTAAGCTAAAATCATAAGTGCTTGTTTTTACTATATATTCCTGTTTTCAGGTGTAAAGAAAGTTGACAACTTTAATTTACTACAAATATTCACAGAATTAGTATTTATGTTATTCAATTGCTTCAGTGTCTAACAAAAGTACTTCATGTTCTTCTTGCATGTAATCGAATAATTTTTGAAACTTTTCCATTTTCAACCCTCCTATTTTAAAACTCTCCGTGAAATAAACTATCATCCCTGCCGCCCAAGTGACTACTGCCAGACCGAAACAAAGAAGTCTCTTTCCACACATCAAAAGGTATGTCCTTAGTCGCCTTAGTTTTGGCCCCCTTGGCATTTTTACATCTTTTGCACCCCGGCCTATTTCCTGGAACACAATCAGCTTTAGATATTCTCTCATTTCCGCAATCTATTTTATTTCTCATAAATCCCCCTATATCTCTAAATATTCGATTATTGTTCTAATCCTGTGATCATATTCTCTAGCACACATCGGGCCACTTAGCATGATGCGCTTTGCTCTTTCGTACTCCAACATGGATTTACTATTCTTAATTACACTATGCTTTCTTAATGTCTCTTCTATCTGTTCTTTAGTCATGACTCCTCCTTAACCTCTTACAGGTTGATAAGCATCACTGAATTTTGTTGTCTCGGGTTTCCAGTGTAATTCAACATATCCTTTCTTGCCGCCTCTATGCTTTGCAAATATAGCGCACATAGTTGATTCTGGTTCTTCATCGTCTCTTGAATGTGGATGGTCTAAAAAACACACTACATCTGCATCTTGCTCTATATCCCCCGACTCTCTTAAATCTGACAATCTAGGTTGTCTCTTCTCTATTTCACAGGCTCTTGATAGTTGAGCTAAAGCAATAACAGGAACATTTAAATCTTTCACCATTTTCTTAAAGTTTCGGCTTATCTCCCCTATCTCAAGCTGTCTTGAATTTACTTTTTTAGCACTTGTTACCAACTGAAGATAATCAACTATGACAAGATCAAGACCATACTTTATCTTATGCCTTTTTGCCTTTGTCCAAATATCTATATCAGTTTGGGTTCCTGAGTCATCGACAAACACATCTGTTTCTGCCATGTCGCTAACCTTGCCTAATATCTTAGGCCATGAATCGTCTTTAACAAATCCATTTTCTAGCATTTGGGTGTTAGTCCCTGTCTCTGAGGCTAGCATCCTAATGCCTATCTCTTCATCGGGCATTTCAAGTTCAAATATTAGAACTTTTTTATTTTCAAGTCCTGCATTGATAGCTACATTTAAGGCAAAAGCTGTTTTCCCAGTTCCTGGCCTACCTGCCAATATATATAATTTTGGCTTCAATCCACATAAAAGAGCGTCAATGTCTGTTAGGTTAGTTCTGATACCTGTGATACCTTTATTCCCGTTAGACTGCTCTATCTGGGATATAGAGGCCTTCATTACTTTTTTTAACGGCTTTACATTATCAGATCTTCCCGAAGATAATCTAAATGCAATATCAACCATCTCGCTCAGCAATTCCCCGGCATCACCACCATTATCTATCTTATCTTTTATCTCATGATTAAATTCTAGCACCTGTCTCTTTATATACAAATCATGTAGTATTTTAGAATGATGAATGGCGACCTTAGAAGTTATTATCCCGTCACTAAGAGAAACAACATATTTTGTATCAATGCCTTTCCCCATAGATTTTTGGTTAATAGTTATTAGGTCTATAGGTTCGTTATTATTATACAGGTCACACATTATTGAGTAGAGTAATTGATTAGTTTTCAAACTAAAATACTCAGGATTAATTTTATCTATAATCTCAACAAGGATATCATTATCAAAAACAATACAACCCAATATAGTTTTTTCAAGGTCTAAGTCTGTTAGTTTCTGCATATCTTTTTATACTCCGATTTCTTAGATGGTTCCTTTTTCATATTTATTTTCAATTGATCATACTTCTCTCTAAGCTTTGAAGTACTTAAAATATTTTTTCTCCAAAAGTCATCTTTCTGACACCAAATAATTACTAACTTAATGTCATCAGGTTTCTTTTTATCAAGTCTTATTAATTTATCAATATGTCCAGACCATGTTTGTAGGTTAGGTGCCTTGCAATCTGGATTATTCTTTCTCATGTGACTAAACAAAAATTCTGATAGTCTGTATTCGATAGAATCAGACGAAAAGATTTTTATATTCTTTTTCTTTATCTTCTTCTTTATCTTCTTCTTGCTTACAAGTGACTTGTCAGTAACTTGCAAGTTCTTTGTGTAATTATCTCGCTTTTTCAATAGGTTAGGAATTTCAATTCTAATAATGTTTTCAGAACAAACTACTTTAGTTTTTAGTTTGTTTTCAGTTAGTTCTAAAAACAAAGTGAGTTTCTTTTGCTTTAGTCCTAATAACCTACACCATTTCTGTATAGAATATTCAGCATGACACCTGTCTGTTTCATCCATTTTGAATGCCACAATTTCAAGTAATCTATTCCATCTGCCGTACCCTGCAAAGCCTTCTTGATCTATTAAAGCGTCTACTCCTTCGGACAGAAAGGCATCTGTGTCATGCTTAAACCACTTCATCAATAAAGCCTCACCGGAACAAACCCTTTGCTTAAATGTTGCTCTCTTGAAAATATTGATTGTATTTCTGAGTCTAAAAAGATATTACAGTCCCTAAATAGTCCTGCCTGATATCCATATTTAAGCAACTTTTTGTACTCTTTTTTGCTAATCCACACTCTTAGCTGATCAAGGGATTTGCAGCCAACTCCAGTGAACCTATGCTTATATATTTCTTCTATAAAGTTAGGATGTTCTAAGTAAGGAGGGATAAGTAAGTCGTGCACTGGTCTAGGAATAACCCAGTTATGAGAAAATCCTGGCCTCCATGGGCCTCGACCTTCTTTATCTTGAATTCTGAATATAGTTTGATTGTACTGATCTTGCATGAACACCTCCGTTTTAGGCTATGAGAAATGGCTTAGAAGGGCAGACAATGAAAACGGCATTATCTCTTACGCGGTCGGCCAAAACCGACCCCTCTTAAACCTGTATTGAATTTATTAATTATATTATATACTGTTTTTTGTTGCAAGTAGTTTCAGGGGGTGCCCTTGCTTTACTCTCAACATAATGCACTAGGACTGAAGTTTTACTTACAAATTCCCATATCATTAACCAAAATATATAGATAGGTCTGATAAATACTTCTGTTATTATAAACTCATTTGAAGTAGTAATAGTTACAGTATCATATTCACAACTACAACAAGGGCAAGTATAGCTTGTTGTCATATCATTTGCAGTAGCATCTGCCGATGTGTAAGTAATACTATACGAGCAATTACATGTAGCTGGTGTATGGGAAACCATTTATATCCTCTTTATGTAGGACAATTCAGTTTCCGTCTTTCATTTTTTATACTTCTCATTTATTATAAGAGGAATTGTATTTTTCCATTTAATAGAATGATGTAATCTCTTTGATGTAAAACCCATCATTGATACTTTTACACTAGATGGATGCATCATGACAGTTGTAAATGATTTACAATAAGTTCCAAATTGAAGATATGCTTCTGTCATTCCTCCAGATTGACCTTGGGTCTGCAACTGTTCTAAGCCTATAAAAGGCACAGTTAAAAATAAATAACCTTTACTGCCTAAAGTCACATATGTATTAACATCTTCATTTAATTGACCTACAAACTGAAAAGGTCTTTCAGTAGAACATATAAATGAATTCATACATTTTCGCGATATATAAAGATAGTTTGTAATCAGTCCACATGATTCACCATCAATAAAATCACCACCTTGTGCAAATGCAATGCTGTGGAAACTAGATTTTATAAAATACTCAAGCATAATATCAAAAAACACATCTAAATTTTTTACATATCCTTTTGTTGTATATTTATCAATGAATCTATATCTGAAATTGATATAATCATCATCAAGTACTATGAAATATGTTATATCTAATTTCTCAGCAATTTCAAAACATGCGTTTCTGGCATGAGTAGTTGTTTTTCTATCATCGAAGTTGTTTCCCTCATCTACTTTATCAGCTATTGCCTTTTTATCAAATATAACAACATTGTCATCACCAAAGTTCTTCTTATACTGTTCAATTGTCTTATCTTCATTATCTACAATGTAATAAATTCTATCTGAATATCCACATTTTTTTAAAGTTTTATATGTAACAACATTATCAGGTCGTCCGTGTGATATTATAAAAACAGCAAAATCTTTATTCTTCATCTTGATACTCCTCTAAATATTGCTGCTTTATATTTTCGCAAAGTCGCACATAACCGCCCTGAATAGCTTTTTCAAAATCAATTATCACTAGTGCTGATTGTTCCATAAACTCTTGTACTTCTTTTGAGGCATGAGCGTAATAATCAGCAATCTTTTCATAATTAAATACAGTATGCCTTTTAGCTGCTTCTATTAAAAACTCTTTCTCTTCACTTGAAATATTAGAGCCATTGATCTGATTTATAAGTATACTCGACTTTGATTTGTCATATAATTCTAATATAAACGGCTTTTTATTCTTAGGCTCGTAAATAGGAGCTTCAATTTTTAAGGAATATTTTTCTTCTTTATCTTCTGAAACCTCTTTCTTACTAAACATATTTTGCTGTTTCATATGTTCCTCCAATAAAAAACCCCACACTCGGGGCAAATAAAGTTACTCATGATAACACCTCAATTAAATATTAACCACCAGCCACCAAAAACAATCACTGCAAACTCAATTGCCAATAACATAACGTAGCGTATAGGCTCGGTGATAAAAGTCCATCCTGCGTAATCCTCGACGCTCCTATCGTCAATATCTTCCCAGGCTATTTGCTTGTCTATCCTTGCCATGTCTACGGTAGTTATTCCGCCAGCGTAATCTTGATAATCCATGATTTATCATGCACTTTCTGGGTCTTCGCCATTTGACCCTTCTATTTCAAGTTCTCTAATTAAAGACGCTGTTAAAGTTGATATTGCCATATTACCATTAATAGCCGCATTCCATAATGCTGTCTGTATTTCATCAAACTTTTTTGCTTTTTCTTCTCTCAGAATAGCCTCATTTAATATACTTCGAAAATATTCCTCATGTGGGCAATCTTCATTATCATAAGTTTCTAATATCCTGATTAATCCTTCTTTGTAAAGTTGATTTTCCATATCCCCTCCCTTTTTAATTTTCTAAGATCATATCAAACTGAGATGCAGAAAACAAGGAAAATGTTTTTAAGGTTTGACATTTGGGAATGAAGGTGATAGTATTATTTGAAATGATTAAAAGGAGGAAATATGTCACAAAAATATAGATTAATACCAGATGCAAAGGGAACTTATACTTTAGAAAAATGGTATTATGATATAAAAATGTATTTGGCTATTGGTGTGCGATTGACACCCGAAAAAGCAGATAGAGTAATCAAAAATCTTGAACGAGATACAATATATTATAGAGAAAGCACACAAGAAGACAATTAATAGTCAGTTATCTATTTAATAAGGAGGAGAAAATGGGAGAAATATCACAGGAAGTCAGAACCTTTGAAGTACATTATATATGTGATGAATGTGGGAAAGGAGAAATGAAAGCATCAGGGGCTTGCTTAATGAGTAATCCGCCACAATTCCCACATAGATGTCAAGAATGTGGCGCAGAAAAAACTATGTTTAATAAAGCATATCCATTTACAACTTATGAAAAAATACCATAACAACAAATCAACCAGCGGAGGAAATAAAGGTGGATATGGTTCGCGTCTATATCTATTTGCGCCAAATCCGCAACGAGATTATAAGTTTAATAAATTTAAATATGAACATTCTTACAAGCGAAATAATAACAATTAACTAAAGAGGTTTTATGGAAGATAGAATAAAAGAAGCTGTAGAAATTGCCAGAAAAAAAGTAGCCGCAGCATTTAAAGCAGAAAGAAAGCGTAGAGGGCTAACACAAAAACAGGTAGTTGAGAAATCAGGGGTATCATTAACAACTGTCGGAGATGTCGAACGCAATGATTACGATGAAGTATATTATTCCACGATTTGTCGGCTGGCGGCATTTTATGATCTAAAGTTGAGGGATATACTCTAAGGAGAATAGCTTAAATTAAAATATATTTTAAAACATTAATTAATCAGGAGAAATACAATGGAAACAGAAGTAAACGAAATAACTATCAATGGGAAAATCTACGTATTAAAAAGCGGTATTAAGCAAGCGGCTGAATCAGTTGACGGTATGAAATATTGTGTCGTGAGAACTTATTCAGCAGGGGTACATATCGGCTATGTAAAAAAACATGAAGGACAGACGGTTACTCTTGTTAATTCAAGACGTCTTTGGAGTTGGAATAAAGCTGCTAGTTTGTCACAAGTTTCGATGGAAGGTTGTAATAGTGATAAATTTGCAATGATTTTGCCGGAAATAATCCTAACAGATGTCATTGAAATAATACCTTGTAGTCAAGTTGCAAAAACAAGATTGGAGGGCATCCCAGAATGGAAAGCGTAAAAAAACTTGCTAGTATGAGAAATTGTTACGGTTCCGGTTCCGGTTCCGGTTACGGTTACGGTGACGGTTCCGGTTCCGGTTCCGGTTCCGGTGACGGTGACGGTTCCGGTTCCGGTTACGGTGACGGTTACGGTGACGGTTACGGTAACGGTTCCGGTGACGGTTCCGGTTCCGGTTCCGGTTCCGGTGACGGTTCCGGTTCCGGTTCCGGTTCCGGTGACGGTTCCGGTTCCGGTTACGGTGACGGTGACGGTTACGGTTACGGTAACGGTTCCGGTTACGGTTACGGTAACGGTTCCGGTTAATATCTCCACAAAAACGGAGAATAGTCATGTATGGTAGAACTTCAAGGGCATCAATGCTTAAAATAAAAAAGAGAATGTTTAAAATATTAGACGATGAGCCTGAGATTAAAAACATACAACTAACCAAACGGCTCAGAATTGCAAATAGTACAGTGATTAAATATCGAAAGGAATACAATGAAAAAAAAGAAGCGTTATCAAAATGAAAAATATATAGAATTCATAAAACAACAACCTTGCTGTATCTCCGGAAAACTAAACGTAGACCCACATCATACTAAAAGTAAAGGTAGTGGTGGAAGTGATTTAATGTGTATTCCATTGTCACATGAGTTGCATGTTGAGTGCCATACAATAGGCAAAAAGACATTCCAAGCTAAATATAATATTAATTTTGAAGTAATAGTTTTTGATCTACTTCAGAAATTTATTGAAAGGGAATATTGATGATTATTATCATACCTTTAGTACCTCCATCATTGAATCAGTTTTTCGGAAGAGGTCATTGGAGTAAGAGAAATAAGCTTGTCAAGCTATGGGATGATATAATCTGGAAAACATGTTTAATCGACAATATAAAACCTGTTAAAGGTTTCCCTGTAACAATTACAACAAAAGTATATTCTAAGGGAAGAAGAAAAAAAGACACGAGCAATATGTTTCCGGCAAATAAGTTAGCAGAGGACGCACTAGTCAGGGCTGGTATTCTGCCGGATGATACTATTGAATATGTAAATAGACATATAGTCGAAGTGCCTGAATTTGGATGCAAAGAGGATAAGACGATAATTTCAATTGATTAACAAAGAAGCTAATATGCCAGTTAAACACTACGATAATAATAGATTTAAGATAATGCCTATTAGTGGTAGGCATACCAGCGGACTTGAATTTTTATTTCATTATTTTCTTGACAACGTAGCTAGCTATACTGAAAAAGAAAAAGTTACTTGTAAACGATGTATTAAATTGTTTAAGAAATAAAGTTTAAATTAAGGAGGGAAACCCAATGATATATTTAATCACAGAAGATAAAGACCGGATTGCTTTAGCCGAAAAAATGTTGAATTTGCCGAAAGATAAAAAATATAAAGTCAGGATTGATGAATACCCTGAAGAACAACCTATTGCTATGGGGAAAGAGTTTCCACAGGAGGATAAGGAATAAAATTCAAAATTATTAATTTCGAACTCGATGTAGAAGAAACTGTCGAAGCTCCGGGAATAATTGAAGCTATGTTTGAATATCTGCCATGGCCCACACTTGATTTAAAAATTAATTTTGCTCCTTTACATGGATATGCTGAAGTGTGTGATCTCAGAAATGATTTTATATATAAACTTGAAATTGAGTCTGAATAGTTTCCACAGTTTGACAAAGAAGACTAGAAAGGGGAGTAAATTGAAAGAATTTGAAGGGTTAAAAATACCAGATATTTCAGTTGGAGATAAAATGTCAGCGATATGTCTTGCCGTTCAAGAGAATAATAAATGTGATGGTATTGAATGTATAGAGTGCATTTATTATCTACAAAATATAGACATATATATTAGCGCAAAGGGTAGGGCATGAATAAGTCCATCAAAATAACAACAGAGAGCGAGCGAGAATCGTTTCTAAGCTACTTTAAAGCTTTGAGCCTAGCAAAGCCCTTGAGTGTCGATATAAAACTATATAGGCGTAATAGGAGCGCGTCACAAAATAAACTTATGTGGTTATGGTTGCAGGTCATAGGTGATGATCTTGGATATACTAAAGATGAAACTTATCACGAAATGTCAGAGCTTTATCTACCTGTGATAACCATGAGGCGTTTTGACGGGAAGAAACAGGAAACAAGATTGACCACAAGCAAACTCAATTCCAAGGAATTCACTGACTTTCTAAATAACATAGAATTGTTTGCTGCCGGGATGGGAATAATATTGCCGCATCCTGAGGATTTGATGTGGGAGGCTATGGGCGTTAATAAAAAATGAACCATTAACTATTTAAGCTAAGACGCTGGCACGAACGCCAGAGAAAGGAACGAGATGGAAGAAAAGGAAAGTACTAAAGGCAAATGCATCCCTGAGCCAGTCGCCTTGAGAGGTGTGTTATCTGCGGCGGATCAAGCCATAAATGCGCTGGAAAAATTAGCAGATCATCATGAAGCGATAGGCAAGCGTCGCGAGGCCATGTCAAATAGACAATACATCAGTGTTATTAAGGGACAAATGATTTGTCATAAGCTTGCTGAAGGGGCAAGCAGATAACAGATAAATTAAGCGGCTGGCTTGCCAGTCCAACGCAGTGGGCTTGAATGTTGGGTTATAATTTTTGACTATTAAGGAGGGAAGTATGGATTATAAAAGCTGTAGAATAATAGTTACATTGGAATTTGTTGGTAATAATGGGGATATTGATATAACAAAAGAAGTTAATGAAGCAAAAAACATTGATTTGCTGATGGAAGAAAGAGGTGCGGTAATTAAGGCATTGCTTGTTAAAGCATTTGAAAGAGCGCAAGAGGAAATAGAAAAATTATAACTGTTGAGCTAAGGAGGTTGTGGATATGGCCGGATGGTGTGGTTTGTGTAACAAGATTCTACTTTGTGGATGTGACAACAAAGAAAGTGAAAACAACTCTGCTGCGATGGAATGTAAACATGGATGGGATGAAGAAATGAATGGAACTTGTGCTCTATGCGTAATAGAAAGACAACAGGAGCAAAATTCCCACTTGAGTGACGGGTTAAATGCGCTGATTCGAGAAGCAGAAGAACAGCGTAAATGGTTTGATAAGGAAAGCAGAAAAGAAAAGCAACACGAACAAGCAATTGCATATGCCGAAGGCAGTCGGGATGCCTATGCTTATATGATTAATGCCATAAAAGAAATAAAGGAAAGCATTTAACAGACAAGTTCAGTTGCCGATTGAACGCAGTGAAAGCGGTCAAAGCTTGGTTAGCCCTGAACTTTTTTTTTATTTTTGTTAACTTTTTTCTTGACTCCATATTCAGTTATTGTTATACTGTAATCAAGAGGTAAGGAAAACAACAAAAAAAGGAGGAAAAGAAAATGGAACTAATAGAGAGAATAAAAAATAAAGTAGGTAATGCACACGTTGACGGGTTTTCAAAAGTATTAGAAGTTCAGATAGTTAAGCATATACAGCATAATGAGATCGATGAAGCTTTTGAGGGCAAACTTTTAAAAGCTC
>Ga0224514_10000578_pt1 | contig 10442 bp, 6 predicted proteins | sample SF_May12_sed_USG_3_FD_169107 | JGI IMG/M metagenome (GOLD analysis project Ga0224514, IMG submission 169107) | Sediment microbial communities from San Francisco Bay, California, United States - SF_May12_sed_USGS_24 | ecosystem: Environmental > Aquatic > Marine > Sediment | place: USA: California...
AAGAAACACTCCAAGGAGTAGCGCGCGCAAAGCAGATATTGCTGCTCGTTCGTTCCACATTGAGACTTGGATGGGTGGTAGTATTCATCCTTTTTTTACTGGCCATCCCAATGGGAGCCCGATCCCTGCCTGGTTTTTTCAAGTGGTCTGGCATTCCTCTGTTGTTGGCTGGAATCGGTGCGCTCTTGCTCTCGGTGATCGTTTCTATGTTTGGCGGAGGTGTACTGGCAGGATTATCCGCCCCAGCCTTCTCTGAAATGCCGTCGGCAGTAGTTACCCCTCTGAATGCAGTAATGACAGGTGTGGTCACTGGCATTGCTCGCCCGATACTCTGGCAAAGTTTCTTCCTGGTAGTTTTGGGGGCGGGATTTACCACAGTGGGATACATATTATCCCGCCGGAACTACCAATCGGAGATGGAACTACCCCAGCATTCATCGGTGATGAAAGCAGAGGACGACGATTCGCCCTCCCCCTCAGGCATGTTTGGGTAGGGCTGGCAGGGTTAAGATCGTTGGCCGATAGTATATAGAAGGGCTAGGTTAGGGGGGCGCATTTCGCCAATCGGGAAACCGGTGATAACTACAACTTTTTCACCGCTCTTCAAAGGTGTAGAGGCGACCATAGCATTGTCTACATGCGCAAGCATATCTTCCATTGAATTCGCAAAAGGCACTAAATAAGGGAACACTCCCCAATAGATCGCCATGCGGTTGTAGGTCCGTTCGACCGGTGTGAAGGCCAAGATAGGGACACGCGGGAAGGCCTTCGACATCAATGCTGCCGTACGTCCTGTCTGGGTAAATACTGCGATGGCGGCCACCTTGAGGTCATGCGCCAGCTCGCGGGCTGCTCGTGTTATTGAACGCGCATCATCCTCTGATGAGAAAATTTTAGCGCCTTTCCAGTGCCCCCACTCGTGCAGGTGGACTTCGGTTTCAAGAATGATCGCATCCATTAACTGCAATGCTTCCAGAGGGTATTTCCCGCTGGCCGTTTCAGCTGATAGCATAACCGCATCGGTGCCATCAAGGACTGCGTTCGCCACATCGGACGCCTCGGCGCGCGATGCCCGTGGTCTATCAACCATCGAATCCAACATCTGGGTAGCTGTGATTACCAGCTTCCCTTCTTTATTGGCGGCATCAATGATCCGCTTTTGGGCGATCGGAACGGTTTCCGGAGGCATCTCGACCCCCAGATCACCGCGTGCTACCATAACGCCATCTGCCGCTTCTATGATCTCAGGCAAATTATCCAAAGCTTCAGGGCGTTCCAGTTTAGCAATTACATTTATCGGGATCTTATCGTCGGAAAGATTTGTGATCGCTTTTCGCACCCGAGCAACATCATCGGCGGAGCGCACGAAAGAAATCGCCACCAGGTCGATACCGTGTTCCAAACCGAAGGCGAGATCAGACTCATCCTTTTCGGTAAATCCCGGTATGGTGAGATGCTGTCCAGGCAGGTTGATTCCCTTGTTCGATCGCAGTATTCCACCGATCACCACTTCGGTCTCAATACTGTTTTCTTCGACAGCAACTACCTTCAATTCCAGATGACCATCGTCCAGAAGAATCTTGCCGCCAGGCGCAACATGCTTTGGCAAGGCCGGGAAATCCACTGGAATGCAATTGGGTCTATCATTCTCCCCTTCGCTGATCAAATGTATCTTTTGGCCTGGTTCAATAGTGATGCCTTCGGTCTTCAATTTACCAATGCGGATTTTTGGGCCTTGCAGGTCTTGAAGAATGCAGATCGGTTCCCCAAAACGGTGGGCGACATCCCGAATACGTTTGATTATTTTTGCATGCTCGGCCTGGGTGCCGTGGGAGAAATTCAATCGGGCGACGTTCATCCCATTCTTAATAAGCTTTTGGATGGTGGTCTCATCCTGACAGCTCGGCCCGATGGTTGCGACGATTTTTGCTCTTCTATCCATTTTGGTAGTACGCTCTCGATCTCCTCTGAAAAAAGAGGTTACATGTAGTGCAGTTCTTTGGCGTCGTGTGTAAGTTCCTCACGAAAATCAGGGTGCGCGATCCCGATCAATTCTTTTGCCCTTTGACGGATGGTCTTTCCATACAGATCCGCTACCCCGAACTCTGTCACAACATAGCGGACATGGTTGCGAGAGGTCACTACCCCTGCGCCGGTTCGCAGGTTCGCCACGATTCGGCTGAAGGCTCCATCTTTTGCCGTGCTCGGCAGGGCGATTATGGGAACTCCTCCTCGCGAGCGAGAAGCTCCATAGATGAAATCAAGCTGCCCGCCAACCCCACTGTACAGTTTTGGCCCAATGCTGTCTGCGCAAACCTGGCCGGTTAGATCGATTTCGATGGCTGAATTGATCGCCACCATGCGTTCATTCTGCGAGACGATGAACGGATCATTCACATATTCGGATGGATGCAGTTCGATGAGTGGGTTGTTATCGATCCAATCATACAACCGTTGAGTGCCAAGGACGAATCCGGCCAATATTTTTCCCGGGTGCAGGGTTTTACTTGCGTTGGTAATTACGCCTTTGTCAACCAAATCGATGACCCCATCGGAAAATAGTTCCGTGTGCACCCCTAAATCCTTCTTATCCACCAGGAATTTTAAGACCTGGTCGGGAATGGCTCCGATCCCCATTTGCATGGTCGCCCCATCCGGTATTAACTCGGCACAGTATCCAGCAATTTTCTCTGTCACCTCTGTTGATTTGCCATCACCCATCGGCAGTTCCGGCAGCGGGTAGTCCACAGGAATGATGTGGTCGAGTTTGCTCACGTGGATGAAGGAATCTCCCAACGTCCTGGGCATTTGCTGGTTGATTTCCGCCAGGATCAATTTGGATGATTCGGCCGATGTTTTTGTTGGCCCGACCTCTACACCAAAACTGCAGAATCCATGCTCATCCGGACGGGAAAGATGCACCAAGGATACATCCAGCGGCAAAAAACCACGCTTGAAAAGAAGCGGTAATTCAGACAGGAATACAGGTGTAAAATCTGCGCGTCCCTCTTGCACCGCCTTTCGGATGTTGCGGCTGATGAACATCGTGTTTACCCGGAGATGTCCCTCCATCTCCTCACCCACATAATCTGCTGATCCCACCGTGAGTGCCTGGCAAATTTCAACGTTCTTTAGATTCTGTGCATAATCGACCAATGCTGCCAGAAGTTTATTGGGTACTGAAACATTTCCAGAGAGGAAGATTCGGTTGTCATTTTTTATCATGCTAACCGCCTGTTCAGCGGTCACGATACGTTTTTCGTAGATTTCTTTCCAGCTCATGGGAATCTATGATTTCTCCACTCGGATAAGGTTTTGAATTTCACCTTTATGTGTATTTATCCCGGCAGCGATAGCCTCGCTTTGTTTTATTGCTTTATCAACACCAAGTGCAGCAACCTCTTGAATGAAAGGTATGGCCACATTTTGGAAAGCATGTGTAGCGGTTCTTGCTACAGCTCCGGGTATATTCGGAACACAATAGTGAATTACATCTTGGTCAATGAAAGTGGGTTTTTCATGCGTCGTCGGGCGTGACGTTTCCACACAACCGCCTTGATCTATGCTGATATCGAGGATGAGCGATCGTGATTTCATCGTTTTAACCATATCTCTGCTCAGAATTATTGGAGCGGGCCTCCCAGGGATCATCACGGCCGTGATGACAACGTCTGCATAAGCGACCACTTTTTCTAGATTCGTTGGCGTGGGGAACATGGTCACTACCTGAGGTAGTTTTCGATGGATCTTGTCTAATGTCGGTCCATCGGTATCCAATACTGTGAGTTGAGAGCCCATTCCGAAGAACGCTTCGGCGGCATACCTGCCTGCCACCCCTGCTCCGATGATGACAACCTCCGCTGGGGGGACTCCCGGCATGCCGCCCAACAGAATCCCTTTGCCGCCGGCATCATTTTGTAGAAAACGGGCAGCAATTTGTGCAGACATTTTTCCCCCGATTTCACTTAATGGGAAAAGTACCGGATGGCTGCCGTCTGGAAGTTGAATTTGCTCATACGCCAGGGTGGTGACCTTATTTTGCAGCAATGTATCAACCTTGGTTTGTTTTGCCGATGGTAAATGCAGAAAGCCGGCCAATGTTGATTTGGGTTGGATCCAATCGATCTCCTGGTCCGTAGGACGGGCGACCTTTAATATCAAATCTCCCCGGCCATAGGCTTCTTCAGCGGAGTAAACAATACTCGCGCCAACGCGTTCATAATCCAGATCGCTAAAACCTGCCCCCGACCCAGCATCATGCTGTACGTAGCATGTATGGCCCAATTCTGCAAGCATTTTCACCCCTGCTGGAGACAACCCTACACGGTATTCCGAAGCTCGGATTTCTTTTGGAACACTGATATTCATACTTGGCCTCACACTTATTTAATAGCCTGAACACCCTCCTGGTCGAGTATATCACAGCTTATCCTATGGGGGAAATGACCATTAAGAGTAAGATAATTGTGCAGGAGATAATTCACATAGGGTGTTGTTAATCCTTCCCGGAATTTATATTCTATAATAATATCGCTTTGGAGATTTTCATTGATATACGGTAATTCAATCCTCTCACAGCAATTGAAAGAGGCCTGCGGCCTTACCGGTGTACCCTGGGCTGTGGTCCTTTCCTGGGGAAAATCCGGCTGGTCGATCAAGTCAACCGCGAAGCTGAATAAAAAGCGAGTCGCCTCCGTTCTCGAAATGATAGCCGATCCCGCCATGGATCGGTGGCTTCTCAATATCCAAAAGGATGGCCGCAACCGGTGGAAGAAAGCGGGTGTGTGGAGCGAAGTGTTGGGCTTTGAACGCCTATATGCTTTTAGCCCCGGAAAGAATTCCGAGATCCTTCTTGTCCCTGCTAATCGATTGGAGAAGCATTCAAAGGGTGTCTTTGAGGTTATCTCATTGAGCCTGATCGACACCGATTTGTTCGATCTAAAATCTATCGATGAAGAGATTCCCAGCTTTCGATCCACCGAACTAGCTGGCGGGTCTTTCGATCCCCTGCACTCGCTTGAAAAGGTCTTGTCCTTACTATCTTCGTTCATTCCCAATAAAGGGGCTTACCTTGCTGTTCGCTATGGTGATAGCTTTCAGGTTGAGGCAGTCGATCGAATCGCCGAAGATTACATTGGCACTCAAATGCCCATTGTCGAGGGAGGCACCATCGAGGCTCTCGCGGAGAGTAGGGCAGCCGCTGTGGTTCCGGCTGACCAAGAGAATAACCATATCCTTCTGGGGGAAAAAATTACCGGATCTGAGCTTCAGTGGCTTGCTGTTCCGTTGGTGATGGGTAATCGAGTTATTGGATTTTCTGCTTTTATTTCTGAGGCATACTCATCAAAAGAAATTGAGCGTGCTGAGATCCTTGCGCGTCATGTCTCTGCTGGCGTGGAAAAGTCGATCGTATTTCGGGAGACTTCTCACCACCTCCAACATATCGCCTTGCTAAATGATTTGGCTTCAGTTGCATCAGCAGATTTGAACGTTGAAGATGCGATTAAAACTGTCCAGCGTCTATTGGAGCATACATTCCAAAAGGGAGAAGCCGAGCTGCTGCTCGTTTCCGATGATGGTGATACTTTAACGGCTGTACCCTCGCATACCCAGGCAAATGAGGTTTTGTCATATCCCATTGCCGGTTCTTTCGTAGGTCAGGTGGTGCTCACAGGTTCTGCAATTCGCGCCGCGGATGTTCGCCGGTCAACACATTATTTCCCTGCCCATAAGGGAGTGCGCTCGAAAATTGCCGTCCCCTTAGGTATTAAAGATGACATCATTGGTGTCTTGAGCATCGAGAGTCGTAAACTTGATGCCTTCAGCAGTCAGGATGAGAAAATCCTATTAGTAGTTGCAAGTCAGGTTTCCGCTTTGATCGAAAATGCGAAGTTAAAGGAAAAGACGCATCACCGTGCCAGCAGATTGGCCATGATCAACGACTTGGTCCAAACGGTCGTTGGATTGTCAGAGGAAAAAGAGATCGCTCATCAAGCAGCCACTTTGCTTGAAAATCTAACAGGCTTTGAAATGGTGGTTGTTAGCGTGTTAGATGAAGGACGTGACGAGTTGGTGGCCTTAGGGGTAGCCGGCACCAATTTGCCCGCCTTACCGGAGGGTATGCGATTTTCGCGTGATTTAGGGATAGCAAAAAATGTTCTCGCGAGCGGCGAGGCGCGTTTATTATCAGATGCAGGTGATGATGAGGACTACTTTGCTCTTCCGGGTTGGGAACCTGGATCAGCCCTCTGCGTACCTCTTAGGGAAGGCGATCAGATCTTTGGGGTCATCAATGTGGAAAGTCAAAAGAAAAGTTCGTTCACGAATAATGATTTGATTACGTTGGAGGCATTGGCGGGGGTTTTATCGAGCGTCTTGATGTATGCCCGTCGATATGGTCAACTTCAGGATAACATCCGCCAGTTGGAAGCCGTCCGAGAGACGTCGCTAGACTTGAGCACCGATCTCGATCTGGACATTCTTCTTAAGCGTGTGGTAAACCGTGTGCGTGAACTTGTGGATGCGCGTGGCGCTGAAATTGGGTTGGTCGATGAAAATGAACAGCTTGTGCAAGTGTTGGTTTCAGAAAATCCCTGGCAGGACTACACAGGCTATTCATTCTCGCTGATGTCCGGGGTTGCCGGTCGTGTGGCTGCACTGGGTGAACCGTTTGTTGTCGCAGATTATAATGATTGGAGTGGGCGGGGGAAGGATGATTTCAAAGCACCGTTCACCACGGTTGCAGGAGTGCCTCTCAAATTGAGTGGCGAGACGATCGGTACCCTCACCGTTCAAGATGACCGCCCAGACCGCTCATTTAACCGACGGGATGTGCGCGTGTTGGAGATGCTCGCTCCCCAGGTTACCGTATTCATTCGAAACGCCAGACTCTACCAGGAATTGGCTGAACGCATGGAAGCTCAGCGTTTGGCGGAAACCCGATTGATCCGATCAGCTCGGCTCGCTGCCGTTGGTGAGATGGCGGCAGGCGTGGCCCATGAATTGAATAATCCTTTGACGACCGTTACCGGTTTTGCTGAATTGGTTTTGGATGACCTTCCGCAGGAATTCTCCCAACGCGAAGATTTGGAGATGATCCTAAAAGAAGCGAAACGAGCGCGCGGCGTGGTGCGTCGACTGCTCGATTTTTCCCGGCAGAGTGATTTTCTCCGCACTAAGGTGGATGTGAATGAGATCGTGGGAGATGTGCTTGCCCTCGTCCATCATCTTGCCCGAACTAGCGGTGTGAAGGTCCGCATGGAGTTATGGGACGAACTCCCGCCGATCTACCTGGACCGTGGCCAGATACAGCAAGTACTTCTTAATGTGATCCACAATGCCATCCAGGCCATGCCGAAAGGCGGGGATTTGGTGATCCGGTCTTCACTGGAGGAGCGGGACGATAAGGAGTGGATTAAGGTGATCGTAAAGGATTCTGGGAAAGGTATTCCTGCGGATGAACTCCCTCGAATCTTCGAACCATTCTACACAACAAAACCAACCGGTGCGGGCACTGGCCTGGGTTTATCAATCAGTTATGGGATCGTATCCGACCATGGTGGTTTTATGGATGTCCAGAGTGAACCCGGAGAAGGCGCAGAATTCCTAATTTGGCTCCCCGTTATCATCGATAGTGAGGTAGTAAATGCCTGAGAATCTATTGGTGATCGATGACGAAAAAGGGATCGTTGCACTCTGTGATCGATTGCTGTCTCGAGCCGGTTTTACCGTCAAAACTGCAACCGATCCTGAAGATGGGCTGAACATCCTGGACAACGAAAGCTTCGATCTGTTATTGGTTGACATCCGTATGCCAAAAATGGATGGGTTTCAGGTGATTGAGGCGGCCAGGCTTCGACAGCCAGATATGGGGGTAGTGATCATGACAGGCTTCGGAACCCTTGAAACGGCTATCCGGGCTTTGCGTGAAGGCGCCGATGGATTGATCCTAAAACCTTTCGAAGAAGGTAAAGAACTGGTCGAAACTGTGCAAAGGGCGATAGAAGAGCGGCAACACAAGCGCGAAATGGCCAGGATGCGCGCCATCCGCCCGCTGTTGGATATGACGGAAAATCTCTTTTCCGAGACCCGAAAAGAAGCGCTGATTGATCTCATAATCAAAGCCATCTGCGGGCACCTGCGCTGCGATCATGCCGGTATTTACCAACGCCTCTCCGGAGAAAAAAACCTCAAGCTTCTCGGGGGCGCGGGCATCACGTTGCCAGAGGAGCAGAGCCATTCAGGATCTGGTCTGGTTGGACAGGCAAACTTTCTGCAGTCGCCAGTTTTGGTGAACTTTGATGGACCTGGAGACCAGGACTTGCAATCCAAGCTGACAGAGCTCAAGCTCGGAGCGGCCATTTGTGTTCCGGTATCTGGAGCAAGTGAGGATTTGGTTTTTTATGCTGGCCGTTCACCAGGCGATCCTGTCTTTCAAGCTGCCGATGTCGACCTCTTCGGAATATTGGCCAGGCAAGCTCTTGCCGCTCTGGAAAATGCACGCTTGTATGGTGAACTGAGAGCCTATGTCCACCAGGTGGAAGATTCACAGCGCGCCCTTGCTCAAGCAGAGAAAATGGCTGCTGTTGGTCGACTCACCGCCTCCATAGCCCATGAAGTAAACAACCCTCTTCAATCGGTTCGAAATTGCCTTCATTTAGCCGAACGGGAAGAGCTGAGCGAAAAAGAACGTGAAGATTATTACTTGCTCGCCAAAGAGGAACTAGAAAGGTTGATGCAAACAGTTAGGAGAATGTTGGATTTTTATCGGCCCGGTGCTATCGAACGCGAGCAGGTAATGGTAGGTGAAATCGTCGAACGTGTACTAAAATTACTAGGCAAACAACTCGAACAGCAGAATGTTCGTGTGGAAAGCAGCTTCCCATCAGATATCCCGGCCCTTACTGTGGCCAGCAACCAAATCCAGCAGGTATTCTTTAATCTGATTCTAAATGCCATGGATGTATTGCCTGATGGTGGCGTGATAACCATCAACGCAAAGAATATCGACGATCGACTGGAGATATATTTTCAAGATGACGGGCCAGGCGTTCAAGACGAAAAAGCTCAAGAAATCTTTGAACCCTTTGTTAGTACCCGTGAAGATGGCAGTGGTTTGGGTTTGTCGGTGAGCTACGGCATCCTTACTGCCCATGGAGGCAGCTTAGATCTATTGCCGGGAAACGGAAAGGGTGCTTGTTTTCGGGTGACATTGCCCATTAAGGAGAAGTGATGAAAGGTAAAATCCTCATAGTTGATGATGAAAAAGCATCAAGAAAATCCTTGAAAGATATCCTCCGTTTGGAAGGCTATAATGTTGCCGCTGCAGAGGGTGGTCAGCAGGCCGTTGAGGTACTTGAAGAAGGTGAATTCGATCTCATGCTGCTCGATCTAAAAATGCCGGGAATGAGTGGGTTGGATGTATTGGAGAAAACGGTCGAAATTGCTCCGCATACCAAGATAATCATGCTCACCGCCCATGGATCTTTAGAATCGGCCATTGAAGCGCTCCGTTTTGGCGCCCATGATTATTTGCTGAAGCCCGCTTCCCCAGATGAGATTCTTTCTTCTGTCGAAAAGGGGATTAACTCAGGAGCGGATGAGGAAAGAAAACGCCGGTTGCTGGATCAGATGGAATCGTCCCTTCAAGAACTGCGAGACGCAGAAGGGATGGAAATGAAGACCGAGAGTCCGCGCTCGTTGTTCACGCTGGGGGAGGAGATTAAGGTCGATCTTGAAAGACGCGAGATTTGGCATGGTGACCAAAAGGTCGCCCTCACCCCCACGGAAGGGAAATTGATGAAAGTCTTGATGGAAAATCGGGGCCGCGTTCTTTCCCATCGCGAATTGGTTTTGTTGGTTCAGGGCTATCAAACCACAGAATGGGAAGCCCCGGAGATAATGCGGCCGTTGGTTAGCCGTCTGCGCAGAAAGCTGGCGGCCTTTTCAGGTGGGGGAGATTGGATCGTGAACGTTCGTGGTACCGGATACGTATTTGACGGTCGCTAAAATAATGTCAAACTATTCCCCCGGATGAATTGAAATATCAGTTGAACGCGCGGTTAACCAACTGAACCATCCCCCCTTTCGTTCTTTTGCAGACGGGGGTTTTTCGAGCCCGATCAAAACCAAACTGAATCCCAGTAATACACCACCAATGATTTGGCTTGTGCTGAATGTTTCTCCCAGCCACCAAATCGCTAAGGCGATCGTGATAAGCAGTTCAGAAAGTCCCAGCAGGGCGGTTTGCATGCCCCCGAGTAATTTAACGCCGGTGAATAATGTCAGCCTGGAGAGGAATGTCACCAAGGTGAGCCCCAGAAGCGGCCAAACGAAGGTTAGGGCCTCAGGTATGCTTGAGGTAGCGCCGGAAAAGAGGAATGTCGGTACAACTACTGAGCTCATAGCCAGTAATGTATAGAGGTGACGGTCTGTGGGGGGAT